>Ga0207114_1001_pt3 | contig 73360 bp, 54 predicted proteins | sample Alteio_BWMinHeat_70_FD_153560 | JGI IMG/M metagenome (GOLD analysis project Ga0207114, IMG submission 153560) | Enriched cells from forest soil in Barre Woods Harvard Forest LTER site, Petersham, Massachusetts, United States -... | ecosystem: Environmental > Terrestrial > Soil > Temperate forest >... | reverse complement strand
AGGGTTGATCGGGTAGCCGGAGTTCATGAAGGTCATCGAGGAGAACTCGAAGCCGTTCAGCCAGCGCATGGAACGGGCGTTAAATATCGGCTGATAGAGACCCTGGATGACGAGGTTATGGGTGGCGTTGTTGTCGGCATTGCCGTAGTCGCGGTGAATGTTGGTGGGATCGCTGATGCTGCCGCCTTCACCGATGTTATCGGCAAGGGCGTGCGAGTACATATAGTTCACGGTGAACTCAAGCCCTCGGGACAGCCGTTTCTGCAGGCTGAGGAATCCGCCGTTGAAGTTCGTCGTCGCTCCGGAGCGGATTAGGTTGATGGCACCGAATGCAGGATTCGGTCGGTTGGAGGTGCCGGCGAAGATCGGTCTTCCATCGGCCAGCACCTGGCCGGTCGGAGTGAGATTCGTGTCGGTGTAGTAGAGGCCATGTCGCAGGGCGGCATATTGGTAGCCGACCGTGAGCTGGAGGTTGCCGCCAAGCTCCCGCTGGATCTGCAGATTGGCCTGATGTTGATAGGCGTTGTGAAAGCCCGGATCGAAAGCGGTAATGCTGGGCGCGACTTCAAATGCGCCGCCGTTGAATTGCGGAACGTTGGGGAAGACCGGTGCGCCCGGTGCAGTGCCAGCCACCTGATAGCTAAGGAGGCGATGCCCGTTGATCTGCGCAGCGTTGTAGAAGGTTGCAAGCCCGGGAACGTCATAGTACATGCCGTAGGCCGCATGTACGACGGTCTTGCGACTGCCGCCGGGCGACCAGGTGAGTCCGAGCCGCGGCGCTATGTCGCTGTAGTCGTTCGGTACGCTGCGAGAGAGCGGATAGGGCGCGAGGTTATCGAAGGTGGGGAAAAAGATGACCTCATACCGAGCGCCTGCGTTGATGCTGAGATTTGGGGTAAGCCGAATCTCATCCTGCGCAAAAAGATTCAGGAAGTTGAAGGCAATACGGACTTCGGGGTTGCCGCTGTAGCTGGTGAGATAGGTGTAGCTAAAGGGTTGGCCGCTTGCGGGATCGGTCGCACCGGCAACGGTGTCCTGGTACTGGTTAAGCGAGCTAACTGCAGCACGGCCGTTCTGAGCGGGGAGGCCGCTGAAGCTGAAGGTGGGTGCGGTTCCCGACAGATTAGCGAACAGCTCGTGATCGAACTCGGCGCCAAACTTCCAGGTGTTGCGACCATGTGTCCAGGTCAGGTTGTCGAGTATGCTGCTGCTGCGCTCCGTGGTAGTGGTGGTAGTGAGCGGACTGAAGCCTATGTTTGCGACACTGCTGATATTGATCAGAACATTTCCGGCTGGCGAGCTGTTGACTACGGGAAAGTCTCCTGTGTCGCGCTGGATGACACCAAAGCGCAGCTCATTGAGGAGATTGTTCGAGAGCACTGTGGCGAGCTGAACGCCGCCGCCATTCTGATGGTCGGTATATCGGGAGCCCCGGTCGACAATGCCTAGACCACCGTCATTATTGGGCTGATGATTGGTGAAGCGCGCGAAGCGAACGTAACCGCTGTTCTTCTGGTTCAAGGTATAGTCCACTTTGCCGACGATCGTCCGATAGGTTTCACCAAAGGGAGCCGTGCCGATCTCGTCGCTGGGCAGCCCGAGCGCGGCGGCATTGGCCTGAGTGATGGTAATGGAGTTCGGAAGTGTGTAGGGATTGTTCTCGAACTGCCCGAAGAAAAACAGCCTGTCCTTGCGGATCGGCCCACCCAGAGTGAAGGCCTCGTCGCTCCAGCTGCGGTCGGGCTGGACGGTCGAAAGCGTGGGGATCGCCTGCAAGTCACTGGGGCGCCACTGACCGAGCGCCGAGCCGTGAAACTGGTTGGTGCCGGATTTCATCACCACGTTGATCTGGCCGCCGGCTGCTCTGCCGAACTCAGCCGAATAGCCGTTGGACAGGGTCTGGGTCTGCGCAACTGCCTCAGGCGTCACGATGATGAGGCGAATCTGGCGGTTGCTGCCGTGCTGCGTGTCGTCGAGTCCGTCCAGGTTCCACTGCGAGCGTTCCGTTCCGCCGAAGGTGAATTGGGTGGTCGAGAAGGTACTGGTCGGAATGCCGATGACCCCGGGTGCGAGCAGTAGGTAGTTATAGACATTGCGTGAGGCGATGGGCAGATTCTCGATCTCTCTCCTGTCGAGTACCGCTCCCACGGTTGAAGTGCCCGTGTCCAGTATGTCAGAGCCGGCCTCGACTTGAATTGTCTGTTCAGAGCTTCCAACTACCAGTGAAATGTCTACGCGTGCCTCTTGACCCACGCTGAGGACAATTCCTTCCTGAGTATTTTTATCGAATCCGTCTGCAGTGGTGACCAGCCGATAGGAGCCCACCGGCACGAGGGGGAAGCGGTAGTAGCCATTGGCATCGGTGATCACCTCCTGCGAAATGCCGGTGGCGAGGTTGGTCAGCGTGGCGTGGGCGCCGACGATTACCCGCTTGACAGTATCAGAGACGTAGCCGTTTACGGCAGCGTCGACCGCATTCGCCTGCCCGAATGACGCAATGGGAAACGCTAATAAAAGGATGAATAGAACGAAATAGAATTTGCGAATCACTTGACCCTTCCTGGTTGCAACAAACTGATAGCGGTAATGCCGCTGAGCAAAGCCCAACAAGACCCAAGCTAGGCGACAAGCGCGCGGCCGGGTAAGTCTCAGGAGCGCGTCACAATGTGAAGTCACAATGTTTCACATTAGGCAAGTAATAGATTGAGAACACGTTGTCCGCTCGTGGCAGAAGGGCGGTTTATCAAACTTTAACCATGGCAGAGCTATAGTTTGTATACCCAACTGCCATGCTGTTGAACCAACTGTCCCCCCAAACCACATTGGATCTGGCTGACGATGAACGTTGGATGATCACCCAGCGTATCGTTGACTCGCCGCAGTTCTGCAAGTCACCCCGCTTGTCGCGCCTGCTCCTTTACCTTTCCGAGCAGACCCTGTTCGATCGCACCGACCTGCTTACCGAGCACAACATCGCGATTAGGGTCTTCGAGCGCGAAGCCGACTTCGATCCAGGCGTGGACACGATAGTCCGCTCCCACATGGTTCGCCTGCGGCTGAAACTCGATCAGTATGCTGCAGAGAACCGGACAGACGCATGGATGCGGGTCGCAGTTCCCAAAGGTGAGTACATCGTTCGGTTCGAGCGCATTGCGCCATTCCTGCCTGACAGCCAGACTCTCCCCGAGCCGTCGGCAAACGTTCCCCCGATAGGGACAGACCGAAATTCCTCTCCCGTACGCAAGCAATCGAACCCGCTCGTGCTGCTTTGCTGGCTGCTGGGAGTGGCAGTTCTTGTGCTTCTTGCCACATTGCTGGTGGTGCTGAACCACCCGGCCCGGAAGTCTGCAGACGCGCTTGTATCTGCGCATCCACTGTGGAGCCAGCTCTTTCAACCGCATCAAAACACGACCTTCGTGGCTGCGGACAGCGGTCTGGTCCTGCTGCATCGGATGACCCAAAAGGACACCACGCTCGCGGAGTATCTCAGCCGCGACTTCAGCCCGGAAACGCGCGGCCTCTCTCCGGAGAGGGAAGACGAGATACTGAACATCGCAAACCGCCGCTACACCTCGTTCGTGGATCTGAATATCTTTCGCCGTCTTCAGCAGTTGCCTTTCGCAGCCTCAGACAAACTAGATGTAAAATATGCGCGAGACGTGCAGATGGATGAGCTGAAGCAGGGCAACGTCATCCTCTCGGGAGCGCGCGGGGCAAATCCATGGCTTGAGCTCTATGAACCCGGGCTAAATTTCATAGGAGCAAATGACGGGGTCCGCCACAAGTACAGCTTCATCAACCGTCATCCTCAGGCAGGTGAGAGGAACGAGTTTTCGGCATCGGAAGCCGATCCTAAACAACGAGTGTTAGGAGTCCTGGCCTTCTTGCCGAATCTGGGTGGGAATGGAAGCGCCTTGATTATCGAGGGCAACTCCATGGCCGGCACCGAAGCGATCAGCGACTTTCTCTTTGACGATGCGGCCTTGCTGCCGTTTCTGAAAAAAATCAAAGCGGTCGACGGCTCACTGCCTCACTTCGAAGTGCTCGTGGAATCGAACAGCGTCAATGGAAGTGCCGGGCCCTTCCACATTCTGGCATACCGAATACATCCATAGCGGTCGAGCAAAATAGAATTTGTCATGAACCGCATTCGGTATTGACGTTAGTGAACGAGTTGAGCGTGCTCCTGTGCGTGATTAAGCCGACTGCATAAATGAGAGCGTCTAAGCCTAGCTTGCTTTGCGGGTTACGGTTGAGTGTCCGGCTAACCGTACTTTACCGCTTGGTAAAAGAAGAGTTGGCGACCAACCATAAACAAATTAAATTCTTGTTGGTGGCAGCACCGTTTTGGAGTCACTTGCAAGGACTTGAATTTTCCCCACGCTACCAGGCTCGCAAGTCGTCATTTCACTATTCTCTATTGCTGCGCCGATTACTGTGGAAACCATGAGAGCCGCAGACAATATCTTATTCAACATGGATCTCATTATTGGACCTATAGACTTGAGCAACTTAGTCGATCCATGCAACGCTCTTATCCTCGAATCTAACTAGGAACTTAATGTCCGCTGAGAAATGTATCCACCACCTGCACGTACTTATCCGGTTCTTCATACGACGGGAGATGGCCGCTTTTGGCAAAGACAACCAACTTTGCCCCCGGTATCGCCTTATACATTCGCCATGCGGTCAGCGGAGCGACATTCATGTCATAGCGTCCTGTAATGATGAGTGTCGGAAACCTGAATTTCGGCAATTCAGAGGTTAGATCGATCTTCTCTGCTGATTTTTCAACAGCGGCGCCTACGCTTGGCGTGTAGCCGAGATCTCCGATATTAGCCAGGTAGGTATGAAGCAATTCTTCACTATAAAAGATCATGCGAAAGTGATTCAATAACTGCTTCTGCACGGCCTCGTCGGTATCTCCCATCATTTTCTGTACCGCGGCGTCTTCTTCCTCGATGTCTGGAAATACTTCCGGCAACAGATGCACAATGTCTTTGAGAGCCGGGGGAGCCGAATCGCTCAAGATGAGCTTATGCACTCGCTCGGGATGTGCCGATGCATAGGCCATAGCCAGCAGACCGCCGTAAGAGTCCCCCACGATGTCGATGGTCGGAAATGCGAAATGAGCCCGCACTGCTTCAAGATCGGCAACCTGAACATCCATCTCTTGTGAAGCGCCAGGATGCAAGTGCGTCGACTTTCCCGTTCCGCGCTGATCATAAAAGACAATCTGACGCCTCTCCGCAAGCCGCTCCCACACATCGTTCTGGATCATGTATTTATGTGAAAGTCCCGGCCCTCCGTTGACGGCAATTACAGGTATTTCCGGGCTTGGCTTGCCATAAACTTCGAATGCCAGGTCGACGTCTGGAGTGTGTATGACACCTGTGGCTGGCGTCGCCTGCTGGGCAATCGCAGAGAGCGAGAGCAAGAGCAAGCAGACGAAAAGAAATTGCCTGGCGGAACGAATCATTGGTTAGACCTTTACAGCTTTGTTACTTGGTGAAAATGACTTTCGGACACATGGCGTGCACACCCACGTTTCCATCCACGAGTTGCGTAATATCGACATCGACAGCCACAGAGGTCAGCATATAGGCGTCATCACGGCTCAGATGCTTTTGTTCGACCAGGAAGTTGATCATGTCACGCACTGCCAGGGTAGTGGCTTGCTTTAGATCGGGGCTGAAACCCATGCTGATGTACTGTGTAGGGGTTTCCGCGCGGGGCCATAGCAGATGCTGATCCTTATGCACCACAAAGCGAAAGGTTCCGCTTAGGAAAGTCTCCATGGCAGTGATGTCAACCTCGCCGTTTCCCTGCCCAGCGTGTCCGTCTCCCACTTCAAAGAGCGCTCCCTTGGCATGGACGGGAATGTAAAGCGTGGTGCCTGCGACGAGTTCTTTGTTATCCATGTTCCCCGCGTGCATCCACGGCGGCGCGCTGTCGAGACGACCCGCGGATTCAGGAGGAGCATCGCCCATGCTGCCGAAGAATGGGTGCAGCGGAATCTCCACGCCGGGCGCGAATTTCGCTAACATCTTTTCGCGATCGAGGGGAATGATTTTAGATCGGCTGTAAGGATAATCGTCAGGAAGAAAGCCGCGTCCAGTTCCAAAGCCGTTGCATGCGAATGGGACATCGATATCAATCTTAAGAATGTCGACTTCAAGCACATCACCCGGTTCAGCCTCGGTGATCTCAACCGGGCCAGTCAAGATATGACCTCCAGGACCTCTATCTTTGACGTCGCGATAGATGTCTGTATTGTAGGAGGGAATGTCCGGAGCCGCGACTCCTTCATTTTCCAGCCTTTCGGTGGAACCACAGGTAGAAAGCGTCTGAATACGAACTGTGTCGCCGGAGTGGACCGTCAATACAGGCTTTGCCTTGGCTGAGTAATATCCCCAGGTGACTGTATAGGGCGAGGCAGGCAGCGTTATAGTCGCTGTCTGCCCGGTGGCAAGAGTCGTGCATAGAAGAGGTGCTGCTACCAGAACCCAATATTTCACTCGATACTCCCTATTGCTTGACGGCGTTATCGAACGACTTCCTTAGGAAAAGACCTTAGCCGCAATATGAATAATACTTGGAAGCAACCGACTTACTCGAAATCTGTCCAAAACTTTGATGAACCAAGTGTTGGGACTGAACATGTTTAGAATCGGCAGAGATCGCTACCGCCTTCCAACGCTCAGTGCGGATTGCGATGCGTGAGGGTCGCATGGCTCAGAAAACGATACACCTGCGAGTTGCAGGGTAGACAGACAAACCCGTTGGGGGCGTTGGAGTATGGCTGACTGGGCACCTAATCAGCGTACTAATAATTTCATTTTTGGAAGAGACATATCCCATAGCTCCTGATGCCATTGCAAGTCGCGCGGGTCACTGAAACCGATGTGACAAATGCGGAGGACTGTATTTGATCGCACAGTCCGCAAGGCGATGCAAATATTGCTAAAAGAGGCGTGTGTACGGGAACGAACGTGCCAGCGTATCTGCAGATCACAGGGCTGAATACTGATGTAATCGGCGAATATACGTGCCTTGATGCGGCGGTTGTAATGCAGTTGGATGCATAACGGTTCGCCTATAGTGGGATTGCCAGTGCAGCGAACTTCGTCAACATCCGGTGCCGCGAGCCATGTTTCGACATATTCCGGAAGGGTGAGCAAATAGGACAGACGGATTGGCGCTGCGATGAAGTAGCCGCAGGTCCGGATGGAGAGGGATCGGACAGCTTCACTATCACGACTAAACTGGGTGGGAGTGGCGAGGATTGAATTCGGGAGATGTGCGCTCATGTGTCACTCTCTTTGGAACTAAAAAACTACTTTTGCACCCAGGATGACAAATCGGTTACCGGAGGTAAGACCGGTAGAAGTTGGAACCGTGCCTGTCGAGTTGTAATCGAGAATGCCGAGGTTGTTCTGCTGCGCTACAAAAGCTCCCGGCGTTCCGCGGTAAGCCTGATTCAGAGCATTGTAAGCAGCCATGGAGAGCTCAACGCTGATGCGCTCAGTAATTGGCGTGTTCTTGATGATGGTGGCATCCAACTCGCTGAAGGAGACACCACGATTGATGCCGCGGCCTGAACCGGGATACGGGTTGCTGACAAGCTGGCCATAGGCTTGGTTACTGATGATCCAATGAGCGGACGTTGGATCAATAGGTGTGCCGGGATTGTAGTTGCCATTGCTATCGATGAAGTCACTTTGATAGGCAACAAACTTTGGTGGGCCGAGAGTCGGGTTTCCGCCGACAATTGGACCAGTATAGGGGTTGTAGTAGGCGACGCTGTTGAGCGGGGCCTTCCTGTTGGAAAGGACGAGGCGGCAGGTGTCGACGCCTACGCCTACGTTGGGATTGCTGTTGAACGTCGCATCGCAAAAGCTGATATCCGGTGTATAGAAGTCGAGACCGACGGGCTGATAGAACGTATAGGGCTGGCCGGAATCATAGCGATAAACGGCACTGAGACCATAGCCGTTGATGAGTCGCGAGAGCAAGCCGCTCTTCCGTTCGGTGTGCGGCAATTCATAGTTGAATCCCAGCCCGACGACATTCGGAAAATCATTGCCGCTGACGCCCCGCTCCGGCGCACTCGGCCTGAGAGGGTTCTGAGGAAAGGCAATGGACGAACCGCCTACGCCGGTGCTGCGAAACGCGTCGGTCGCATTGTCGAGCGCTTTGCTATACGTGTAGGAGAACGTTCCGGTGAGGCCGTGCAGATTGCGTGTTGTGACGTTCAACTGCAGGCCGTTGTAGTTCGCCCAGCCGGTATTGCGGACCGCGCTTTGATTGCCCTGAGTGCAGTCGGGACGTCCATACCCCACCGCGGTAGGATCCTGGCAAAGTGGAATGGGAGCGAAGTTTGGAAAGACCTGCTGAACCGGAAGAAGAACCGGATTGGCATTGCTGCTCTGGAAATTCTTTTGCGTAAGGCTGCCGGTGTAACGAATTTCTCCGACGGCCGAGCTTCCAATCTGGTGCTGGACTGCGAGCGTGTAGGTCTGCGTGTAAGGTGGACGGAAGCTTTTCGGTACGCCTCCCTGGTCGCGGACGCGCGGGTCCCCGCCACGCGGCAATGCCGCAAGATTGGCAGCGCGCACACTGGCCACGGTGAAGGCCCCGTTCGCAGGCAAGCAGTTGGCTCCATTGCAAACAACCTGCCCTGCATTCGCGGTTGGGGCCAGTGTCGAGTCGTTGCCGAAGATGTTGTAGAAAGATGGATTGGAATTAATGGCATAACCGCCGCGCACTACCATCCGCTTATCGAAGCCCGGGTTCCAGGCGAATCCGATGCGCGGCTGGAAGTCCTTATAGAAGTCATCGACTGCCGCTACTGTGCGATCGGTAATCGGCAGAGACTGATCCCAGAAAGCGGTGGCAGGATTCGATTCACGAGCTATGGTTTCATCGTGCAGCCGATTATAGGGTTGGCTTAGAAACTCCCAGCGCAGTCCGATGTGCGCGGTGAAACTCGGCGCCACTTTCCAATCGTCCTGAATATATCCGGCGGCGTCAAGCTCCGTAAAGACGGTTGTAAAATTTCCATCGGAGAGACTCAGCGTGGAGACATTCTGTGCTGTTTGCCCTGCGAGTGGACCATTAGAAAGGAAGTTGCTGAGGTTATTGAAGACGAATGTTCCGCCATAGCTTGGAAGATATGCACTCGGCGAATTCTGATAATCGATTTCCCCTCCGAACAAAATTGTGTGATTGCCGTGAGTCCATGTGGCATTGTTCTGCACCTGAGTGGCTTTGACAATGCGACCCTGCGGAATCTGCGGGTTCTGCGTGTAGCCGAAGCTCAGGTCTGCGCTCCCACTGAAGAGGACGTTTGAGGGGCAGGAGGCAATAGAGCTGACCGTACAGTCCGGAAACGCTCCCCCCTGGAACAAAACATCTGTCTGCTGGAAGCTGTAGCGTATCTGATCGAGCCAGTGCGCGTTGAAGCTGTGCGTCCAGTCTGCTCCTACCGAGTGCGCGGTACCGACGGAGTCGCCCCAGCCGCCGTTTGCCACATCTCCAATTGCGGCGGCCAGGTCGAGATTCTGATAGAAGTAGCGCAGGAAGAGGTGATCCGCTCCCGTCGGCTGCCAATCCAGGCGGCCAAGATTCTCCTGATCACTAAAAGGAGTCGGAACAAGCCGCTGCACCAGCGAGTACGGGATCGTCACCGTTGCGCCACCGGGACCGGTAACGGTCTGCATGGTGATTGCGCCCGCAGGTTGCGGATTGCCTGTCTTCACGCCGTAGGGACCATAATTCTGCAGAATGGCAACCGATGGATCGTTAGGAAATGCAGACGCCAGTTGTTGCAGACCGTCCGGAGTGGGTGTGAGCGTTCCATTGGGAGAACTGGATGACACCGCCGGAACAGCGCCCGTGTGGACTGTATCCCAATAGGTGCTGCCGAAAAACCAGAGTTTATCTTTGAGAATCGGGCCGCCGAGCGTACCGCCATAACGGTTTTCGACATATCGTGTCAGTATCGTAGGCTTGCACCCTGTTTCGGCAGCATTCTGACCCGGAAGACAGTATCCGAAGATGGCATTCTTGCTTTGATTGGTGAATGAAGACAGGAACTGCCCCTGATAGAACTCGAAGGCGCTGCCGTGGAATTGGTTTGTTCCCGACTTTGTGATGTAGTTAACGATCGCGCCGGCATTCCTGCCGTATTGCGCGCTGTAATCGTTGGTGATGACCTGCAGTTGCGCGATGGCATCTTGATTGCCGAAGAAAACCTGCGGTCCGCCAATGCTGTTGTCGTTGTTCGACTGGCCGTCAAGCTCAAAGTTATTAAAGCGGCTGCTCTGTCCGTTGACTGAGAACTCGTCTCCATTGGAATTGGAGAATGAGTCTGCATGCGCGCTGACTACGCCTGGAATAAGCTCGGTGGCCGTATCGAAGCCGTTATTGAATGGCAGGCGCGCTATTTGTTGAGCATCAAACACAGTGGTGACCTGGGAATCGCTGGTTTCAAGCAATGCCGCAGCTGATGCGTTTACCTGCACCTGCTCTGCTGTAGCGGTTACGGCGACTGTAATTTTGCCGAGGTCGGTTGTGGCCCCTGAGTTGACGAGTACGTTCTCTACTTTCGCATCATTAAAGCCCGCCGCAGAAACGGCCAGCTCGTATTTTCCAATCGGAACAGCGCGCAGGGCGAAGCCGCCATCGGACTGCGTTTCCGCGATGAGCCTGATTCCCTTCGACACCTCTGTTGCAGTGATATGCGCGTGCTCGACGACTGCGCCCGAGGCATCTGTAATGAGGCCGGAGATTGTTCCAGTCGTGATGCCCTGCCCGGAAAAATCACAAGGGTGAGTAAGAGCGATAAGGACGAGCCCACAGCACAGAGAGATGAGACGACGCACTATGTTCAGCAATTGCATTCTGCCCTCCACAGATTCGAGCCCGATGTGACGCTGCAGTTTTCGAATGAATGCGGAAACCGTGGACGCAATCTGCTTTCGTTGCGCGCCTGCCGGGATGCGTTATATTCCACAGATTGGCCTCCCTGGACGCTCCTGAACGGTTTCCGCTATATGCACTAACTCGTCACTGGTCTCTGCTGAATGATTTGCACTTCATTCACCAAAAGAGGTATCTGCGTGCTGATCTGTGACGAAATGCAGGGTTCTGACTCGATCCGTTTAGGTACCGACATCAGCGGTCTGGTTCGTTAGGGCACATCTCCTACCAGATCTCACAGGTGAGCCATATTCCTTCACGGAATGGAAGAAAGCTCGATGTGAGCTACAAGATTGTGGAAGCTTGATAAGGAGATAGGTTTTAGGGATGAAGCATGACTAATGCGAGATAGACAATATGACATCGGAGAATAACTCCTATAAGGTCTTCGCCTATGCTTCCAAAGTTCGTAGATTTGTCATATGGCTTAGGAACTCGGTAAATAAAAAAAGAGGGCCGACATTGCTGCCGACCCTGGGGAATTGTGACTGCAAACTTAGCTCGAACTAGCTATGCGCACTAGAAGGTATAGCGCAAGGAGAACTGTTGTACCCGTGGCAACGTGAGCGTGGACGCATATGCGCCGAGCGTGTTGCTGGTGGCGACGACGTTAATTCCAACTCCGCTGCTGGAAGCTACGGTTGTGTCGAAGCGTACCGAATTCGTGACATTGAAAATTTCCCAGGCGAACTTGATATTCTGCCGTTCGGTGATGCGCCACGATTTAGCCAAACCTGTATCGATGTCGAAAAATCCATCTCCCCAGTATGCGTTGCGCTGCCCCGCTTCGCCAGGGTACGGCAGACGCAGCGGAAAACCGCTCTGGATGCCATTGTTCAACGCGGTTGGATCCGCAAAAGCATTTGGCGCTCCATTGATGAAATGCTTTTGGAGCTTTACCGGACCTGTCTGCACCATGCCGCTTTGGACCTGATAATTCGTAGCCCATGCCGGAGAAACAATGCCAAATGGAAGACCGCTGCTCCAGCGCGAGAGACCCGAGAACTGCCAGCCACCTATCAGCGCGTTCAATCCAGTCCCTGCGCTGCTGGCAAACGCTTTGTTTTGTCCGAAAGGAAGTTCGTAGACCCAGTTCGCGGAGATGAGATGTCGCGTGTCGAAGTCAGAGACACCGCGATTCAACGAAGGATCAAAGCTGTTGAGAATTTGGCTGAAACTAGACCCTTGCTGAAAGATGCCCTGTTGACCAAAAAGCCCGTTTGTTCGTTCCGTATCAGACCCGAGATCGATCGAGTTGGAGAGCGTATAGCTGAAGTCGAGTTGCAGCCCGTGGCTCATGGCATGGCGCAGTATGAACTGGCCGGCGTTGTAGCTGCTGGATCCTATCGTGGACCACGCATAGAGCGACGAAAACTGATTCTGATAGAAGCGATTGAGCTTGCCGCCGCAGCCTGGAAAGCAAGCTACGTCGAGCTCGTAGAGAGCAGTCGTTTCATTTCCACGATTGGCAGCCCATACGTCCGTATAGATATTTTGTGTGGCGCTTTTGCCCCCGCCAGCTGCATCCGGAAACATATTTTCGAAGTAGGAAATTGCAGGAACCGATGCCAGGCTGTTGCCGTTGTTTGCGTCAACTAGCTTAGAAAGCATCGTTCCGGCAGCGAAGTAGCTGAGACCCGATTTCGTGTCCACCAGGTTCAGCGGTTCAGCGAGGTCGAGCTGTTGCAGAAGGTGTCGCCCGAAGCGACCCACGTAGGCGGCCTCGAAGAGAAAGCCGCCGGGAAGCTGACGCTGGACCGAGAAAGCTACTGCTTGGGAATACGGCGTTTTTAATTTGTCGTCGATCCCCCACGTAATGGCGAAGCCGCAGTCAAGCGAATTGGGAGCCTGATAGGGATAGGTGATCAATGCGGGCTGCGCGCAAGCGTTCGGCGGCAAGTTGTGCAAGCCGGTGAATCGAGGAGAATTGTCGACGCTAAAAGTGCTGGCTGGATTGGAGACAGTGGTCGTGAGCCCGAATGATCCCAGTTGATCGAAAGAGTTCACCACTCCCTGTCCGAAGTGATCGTAATACAAGCCAAAACCGCCGCGCACAGAGGTCTTGCTGTCTGGTGCATACGCGAAGGCAAAGCGTGGCGCCAGGTTTGTGTGCTGTGCTGGCCAATAGGGTTTCAATCCCCGTGACTGACCGGATGGCGCAAAGAAAAGGTCGGGCTGATCGGTCACCCCATGAGCTGCCATAGCCGCGCGATTCATGAACCAGTCGTGCACGCTGATCGTCGGAGCGAGCTGCTGCCCATTCACTTCATACGGTGTTTGCAGCAAAGTATGACGCAAGCCAAAAGTAAGGGTGAGGTTGGGACGGACGCGCCATGCATCTTGCACAAAGTACTCTAGCTCGTTAGCCTTGAAATGCCGATCGAGAAATGTGCCGTCGGGTAATAGGTTTCCGGTCTGGCCGCTTTTTGAGACCTGATAGTTGTAGTAGCCGATCGTTTGTGGCACCAAGCCGGTAATCAGGCCCGCGGCGATGTCATAGGAATTGGCAAAGCCTGAATCAACAGCGGGTAGCCCGAATCCGCCGGGATCGAGGCTTTGCGGGCTGCCGGGTGTGCTCTGTCCGGCGATCGAACCGCCATTCGTAAGCCAATATGCATTCGTGTTGCCTTGACTGTACGAGAGTTGGTCGGAGGAGCGAATGTTGTTAACGATGCGCCAGTTTACTCCGGCAGAGATGGTCTGGGTTCCTTTTGAGACGGTGAAGTTATCGATAAAGTTATGCACTGGCACATGCACGAGCGTGCTGCGAGTTTCCGGCGTGGACTGGTCCATGAAGCGGAAGAAGACATAAGAGCCCTGGCCGCTCCCACGATTTGATAACCCCTGGCGCACATAGCCATATCGGAAGTCGTTAACCAATGAAGGAGAGATACTCCACGTGTCGCCTGCGGCAAGGCCTTTGCTGTTGTCGATATAGGAATAAGACGGAAGCTGACCCGGAAACTGGATAACATCTTCCTGTGTATCTTTCTGCAGATTTCCGCGAATGAATAGCCGGTGACTATCGTTCGGGACGTAGTCGAGCTTCAGAATGGAAGTGTTGAGCGAACCAGGAAATGGTGATGAAAAAGTATAGGAACCGAGATTAAGGGCATCACCCAACGCAGCGCCATTTGCGCTCGGATACTGATTGAAATAGCCGAGGATATTAGGATTGACGCCAGGGCCCAATGGACAGGTGCCGTTCGCCGAGCAGTTTGGATCCATCAGCGCAATCTGTGGTTGAGACAGCGTCACTACACTGCCCCCGCTAAGATATTTGAGCTCGCCGCTCTGGAAGGAAGCGGTCGGCACGGTGCGGGTGACCTGCTTATTCTCCGCCGTTCTTTGGCCTTCATAATTCCCGAAGAAGAAGAACTTGTCTTTCCGGATAGGACCGCCAAGTGCGCCGCCGAACGTGTTGCGGATGAGCTTTCCAGGAACATTGGACAAACCCTGTGAGAGCTGCGCCTCTTTGTTGAACCAGTCATTCGCGACAGTGAAGGTGTTGCGGTTGTACTCATATAAAGAGCCGTGAAACAGATTGGTTCCGGACTTGGTGACCATGCTGACTTGCCCACCTGAAGAGCGGCCTGCGTCGGCGTTGGCATTTGTAGTGGTGACGCGGAATTCCTGCACGGAATCGAGTGTCGCCCGCAAAACACCGGTGAACGCGTAGCCTTGCGTCTGATCGTTGTCATCAAGACCGTCGAGCGTGACGTTGGTCTGGTCAGACCGTGCGCCGGCAACAGAACCTGTGCGACTGTCGCTTTGCTTGTCGATACCGCGCCCAAGGTATAAAACCCCGGGCTGAATACTGAGCAGGTCGGGAACATTTCTTCCTTCGCTCGGCAATGCTTCGATTGTGGCGTTTGATAGAGCGTTGCCGATGCTCGCATCGGTATTGTTCAGCGTTTGCGTCTCCCCGCTTACATCCACCGTGATTTCTTCCGCCTGCACCGAAAGTTGAAAATTGACGGTCGCAGGTTGACTGACGAGAAGTTCCGCCCGCTTGTTCTGGGTTCCGAAGCCAGGTTCGGACGCGGTGAGAAGATACGTCCCCGGAGCTACTTGTGGAAATTGATACTCTCCCTGACCTCCGGAGACCTGGGTCTGCTTCTGGCCACTCGACGGATTCGTGAGTTCAACTCGCGCGCCGGGCACTATAGCGCCGCTTGAATCTGTCACGGTGCCGCGGACTGAGGTGAGCGACGTTTGCGCCCATACCGCTGTGGTTAGAGTGCCGAAAACAATGGCGGCTTTCCATAATATCTGCATGCCTGCCTCCAAAGAACACGACTTATGAGCGCTTTCCTGAGAAGCACCTGTCTTCAGGGCAGTCATACATTTGGACTGCACACGCTTCATTTGTCAGCTAGTTTGCGTCTGTCAAGGCAGGCGCAGACGGGTTAAGTCGCGGATGCCGATGAAACTGTGACGAGGAGAGGTAATTCCGTGATGAACGGTTAACACACTTGTCCGGATAAGGATTATCTTGATTGTGTATTCATACTCTCGTCTGGAAAAACCTACTTGAGTTGGAATTTGTGATGGACGGGGGATTCGAGGGATAACCAGCCGGATACTCGCGGCTGTGCTTCATGGATCAGGGGTGAGTGCCACAAAAGTGGCCCTCTGGATGGGTGACGATATTCTCGCTCGCCTGTCTATGACGGCTAGCTGAGGAGGCCCCCATGATCAGTAAAAGTCATTCCCTTCACATGTGCATACTCACTATGTTTGTTTGCCTGGTATCTCAATCCACGCAATCACAACCGAGCACGTTGATGGAAACGACCGAAGCAACAAAGCAGCAATCCGTAGATGGGCATTTGAAACAGGAATTGCAACTCGCCGGAAACTACATGGCAGGACGCGGCGTTACACGCGATATCGCACAGGCGATCTACTGGTATCGCAAGGCGGCGGACCAGGGGTTACCGGCAGCGCAGGTGCAGCTTGGGTACTTCTATCTGGCTGGCGTGGGAGTATCGCGCGATGAAGCGCAGGCAGCGAAGTGGTTCGAGCGTGCGGCTGCATCCGGGTCCTACGAGGGAAAGCTGAACCTGGCGGTGCTCTATCTCCGCGGCTCTGGTATTACGCATGATCCGCACCTGGCTGTAGTGATGTTGCAGCAGCTTGCCGACAAACATTTTCCGCGGGCGGAAGGTTATCTTGGAATCCTTTACCTGATCGGAGTGGGCGTTGAGAAGGATCCAGCTAAGGCAGAAAAGTGGTTTGACCGCGCAGCCCGCCAGGACAGTCCGGAAGGAGAGTACGCCATGGGAACCTTATACTCGGTAATGAGCGGACATCCCCACGACTTTGCCAAAGCTGCCGATTACCTGCGCCGTTCTGCGAAAAACGGATATGTGGGAAGTATGCACTCTCTTGGGCTCCTGCTTGTCAATCATCCTGAAATCAACCAGCAGCCAGGCGAAGCGCTGCACTGGCTCCAGTCTGCAGCTGAGGGCGGAGCCTATCGCTCATCCATTGTTCTAGGAGCTCTGGCGCGCGATGGCAGGGGCGTTCCAAAAGACGAAGCTGCCGCATATCAATGGTTCACGATTGCTGTGAAGCAGGGTGGCCCTCCCGCTGAGAAACTTCTCGTGGCTGACCTGAAAGCGGCTCGCAAAATATTAACCGCAGAGCAGCAGACTAATGCAGAACAGGCCGCGCAAATATGGCTGAGCGCACATCCTCATGAGGATATCTTTATTCATGGCAACGAAATTAACTATGCCTCCTTTCCTCTGAACGAGGTGTATGCTACCGGACAAGATGCGCAGGAGGTTGACAAAGGAGCGAGCACAAACTGAGAAGTTCAGAGGAAAAGATAAAGCCGGAGCGTCCGTGGTTCCTGCACCCGGCGGCCTTTCTGACCGCGTGGGTTTTGCTTGGGGTGCTTTTTGCGCTTCAGGAATATGTCAGCGTACGGACCTGGCACTATCCAATCAACTATCTCAAGCTGCTGGTTCCGTGGTCCCTTTACTTCTTTTTGTGGGGCATCTTCTGCCAAATCATGTGGTGGGAGTTTCGTCCGTTTATCGGACGGGCAACGACGAAATCCATTCTGCTGTGGGTTATTCCGATCAGTATTGTTGTAAGCGTTCTCCAGGAAGCTATCTGGGTCGCTTTTCAGCCGCAATTACCTATTGGGTTACACAACAAGACGTACTTGCACAGGCTCCAGTATTATCTTGATTCGGAATTTACTCAACAACTAGTCATTTTCTGGTTTACGTTCTGCCTGTTCCGGGCCATTCTCATTTACCAGCGCTTTCGTGAACGTGAATTTGCCGCCGCTCAATTGGAAACGCAACTGACGCAGGCACAATTGCGTGCACTACGCATGCAGCTCAATCCACATTTTCTTTTCAACACAATGAACAGCGTTTCCAGCCTGATGCGGTCCGATATGGAGGCTGCCGACCAGGTGCTTGAACAATTGAGCAGCATGCTGCGTATCACTCTCGATCGGGGAGAGCAGCAACTGATTCCGCTTACCGAAGAAGTGGACTTCATCCAGCTTTATTTGGGGATTCAGAAAACACGGTTCCGTGGAACGGTGCATCACTATGTCGCGATAGAACCGGAATCGCTCGACGCTCTGGTCCCCACCATGATTTTGCAGCCGATCGTAGAGAACGCATACCTTCACGGCGTCGCCAAAACGGTGGGAGAGGGGTTTATTGGCATTGAGGCGCAGAATCACGAGGGGCAGTTAAGGATCTGCGTTCGCAATTCTGGGAAGGGATTGGCATACCGAAGTCCTGCGGAAACTGCCAAAGAGCGGGTTGGTATTGCGAATGTGAAGTCGCGTCTGGAACTGCACTACGGAAATGCACAGTGCTTCGAACTGAAAGAATTTTCTGACGGCGAAGTTCAGGCAATTCTTTTGCTGCCGCTTCAATACCCTACCCGTCTAACGGATAAAACTCTGGAGTACGCATATGACTATCCAGGCGATCATCGCTGACGACGAAGTGCTTGCGCGCCAGAAGTTGCGCCATCTGCTCGAAGACGAGAAAGATGTAGAGATTGTGGGCGAAGGATCCACAGCACAGGAAACGATTGAACTGGCCAATCTTACAGAACCGGATCTGATTCTTTTGGATATCCAGATGCCGGGGATGGATGGATTTGATGTGATTTCGGCACTTTCTTCGAGAAAACCGCTGATGTCTCCGCGGATTATTTTTACGACCGCTTTTGACCAGTATGCGCTGCGAGCTTTTGAGATAAATGCCATTGACTATCTACTGAAGCCGTTTACCCGCGAGCGGCTGCAGCATGCGATTCAACGGGCTCGAGAACAGATCGCCGTACAGGGCGATGGAGCGAAGCATACTAAGAAGAACAACGAGCCTTACACGACGCGCATCATCTTCAAATCGCGGGGAAGGATCCTATTTCTTCCAGTTTCCGACATTCGCTGGATCGGTGCAGAGGAAAATTATGTACGTATCTGCACGGAGAAAGAAAACCATCTGCTTCGGGAAACAATGGCCAATTTCGAAACGAGGCTGGATCCCAATTCCTTCATCCGCGTGCATCGATCCGCAATTGTAAACTTGCAATTCGTAAAAGAGATTCGAACAGATTCGCTTGAGGGTGAGTCCTTTGCCCTGATGCAGGATGGACATAAAGTACCAGTAAGCCGCGGCTACAAAGCACGCATCACGGGCTTGTTGGCGCACTGAGCCGTAAGGATACCGACTCATTCAAGCAACGGTCCTTTCGTTCCCCATTAGCGGCGTTCTCGCACTGAAGCCTCGCTGCATCACGTTTGTGCGTCGTTACACCCTCGTTCATAGCCGTTGCCTGAAACGGGATCAATTATTCGACGGAGATCGCGGCAACCTCGTAATCTTCGACATGGGGTATGGTGAAACGCAGGGTCTGGCCTTCTGTGTGGAAGGGCACGCTAAGCTCTCTCTGCAGGAGCTCGACGGATTTTACCTTCACTCCTGGCGGCAGCTTCATAGTGACGGCCTGTGGGCCAAGAGGATAGTTCGACTGCATCCAGCCATGATGCGCGTTTGGGTTAGTGTAATTGAGCACGTGCACGGCGTAGCCGGACTCAGTCTCCCAGGCAAACATTTCGATGAATCCATCGCCTTCAACATGGACGACACTCTCATCGTGGGTGATCCAACGGATAGTGTTGTGCAGGAGGCGCAGGAGATCGCCGTGACCGGTAAGCCAATAGGTACGCTCGATATCTCCGGGGAAATAGGCAATGCGACTGGCGGCAATCTCGCGCAGGACGATCGCAGGCTCATCGGTGTGGGAGACGGGCGGGTAGGCTAGCTCCGGCGGATACTGCACGAAACCGGGTACGACGGTGAGCACCGGGTTTTGCACCGGCTTCAGTGGAATACGGTTCTGCGCTCCGGGGAGCCAGTTGGTGTCGGTAAAGCCAGCAAGGATGGGGTGCTCGCGCTCGATACGTCCGTAGTATGCATTGCCGTTTGTACCAATCACAGCACCGGCCTTATTGATGCCGAGAAGGTCGGCGAGGCCAAACTCCGACCGCTGCTTCAGATTCTCGTCATAGAGACTGGTCTCGAAGCTGGCCATGATGGATCCACCGGACTGCACGTAGTCGTGAATCTGCCGACACTGGCTGTCGCTGAGCATGGCGATGTTGGGCAAGAGCAGAGCGCGATACTTGCTGAGAAGTTCGGGCTCAAGGCGATCTTCATGGACGTAGTCGAAGGTGAATCGGCCGCGCAGAAGCGTCTCGTAGAGGCCATGTGTCGTGTCGCGCATGTACCCGCTTGAATGTGTAGTGGCGGGACCTTTGTAGAGGAGTTGCGTGCTCTGGCCCATCACAACACCGATATTGGCGATGGAGCGGCGCGTTTTGAGGTGACCGTCGTGCCTGGAGGTCCAGCGAAAATAATCTGCGCCTACCTTCTGCCATCGGCGGTCTTCCCCGAAGCCGCTCTCCGAGCCGATGAAGTGATAGTAAGGAACCATGTCACTCGCAAGCGTCTCGTTCATCCACATCTTTGCTTCGGCGGGACTCTTCGACGCGTTGCGCCAGCGCACGACACCAGTTGAGTAGGCGGCGGTGACGTTAGCGGAGAACTTGCCGTCCTGCACGGCGTTGCAGACGCGGCCTTGCAGCGTGCATCCCCACACAGCAGGGTCGTCATTCGTGCGACCCTGGTTGTCGCCCTGAAACCACACGGCTATCTTCCCGAGACGGGCAAGATTAGGGCTGGCATGTACATTGCCGCCAAGGTTAGCGAAGTAAAAGCTATCGGGCTTCTTCTCTTTGGCGATTGCATCGTACTGCTGCCACAACTCGAAGAGGCGGTCGTTGAAGGCATGCCAGTACGCCGGTGTGCCAGCAGGCGGCAGCTTGCTGCAAATGCCGCAGTGGCAGTCAGGAAGGTCTCCAATGGGCGGCCATCCGTTCATGTAGAAGCAATCGACGTCGTAAAGCGAGTTGACCTCCCGCATGATGTCCGTCATGTAGTCGTCCATATAGGTGGAGAACATGCAGGTTTTGAAAAGGCGCGGATCTTCGCCGCTGAACTGTACGGCACCGTCTTTGTTCCGCATCGCCCACTCCGGGTGGGCTTCGAGCGCGTCACCCCAGTTGAGGTCGGGACTCATGCGTGCAACGACACGCATACCGCGCTTTTTGGCAGCGGCGACACACTCGCCAAAGAAATCGCGGCTACCGAGAAACTTTCCATGGCGGTGGAACTTCACGTTCGAGGGATAGAAGGCGAGGATGCCGGTGACGCTCACGAAGACGATGTCCGTGGCAGCGGAGTGCCAGTAGTCGGCCCACTCCTCTATGTTCATGACAGCAGGGTCGTGCTCGGTCATGTTGCTTTGGCCTACGCGGCGTATCTTCTGCTGCCACGACAGGGTGGCAGGGTCCGTCGGGGCTAGACGCGACGATAGTGGAACGATCTTCGGGGTCGGTCCCGTTACGGCAACAGCAGCAACGTCTTCAGCGGAGAGTGTGGAAATGGGACCTAGAGCATTGAGGGTGGCGGTTAATGGCAGCGCGGCTGCGCCGGTCTTCAAGAAGTTGCGACGGTTGAGCATCAACGTTCCTATTCTTTTGTCTGTGAGGAAAGTGTAATTGCCACCGTTTTTCCCGGATCCCATTGTATCCATGCGCGAGACTGCAATCAGCCGATTCGCTTTTCTTGAAAGTCCGCCAAAAATAAAGATGCGCTTCACTATAAACTAACTTGGGCGAAGCGCATCCGCAGCGCGTGATTTCTAGAAAGAGACTTTGGCGCTGATTTGAAGTTGACGTGAAGAGCCGCCATCGCTTGTAGCAAAGCGGGTCGAAGAAATTTGACCGAAAACCGCTGAGGTAGTGCTGCCAGACGGCTGGCCAAAGTTCGGGTGGTTGAAAATATCGAAGGCATCTACGCGTAGCCGGAGGTTGATGCGCTCGGTAATCTTCGTATCTTTTTGTCCAGACAGATCAACATTAGCGAAGCCAGGGCCATAAATGGCATTGCGAGCCATGTTGCCAAGGCTGTTGGTCGTGTTCTGGAAGCTGCAGCCTGACACAATCCCGCTACTGGGACAGACAGTGGATTGAATGAAGCTCACATTGGTCGCACCTGGAGCCTGGATCTTTTTCGTCACGATTGGACCAACAAGATTCGGCCGAATCAGTCCGGAAAGACCGGTGAAGGTCGATGTATTTGTGAGAGTCAGCGGATTTCCCGTTTGATACTGAACGATGGTCGATAACTGGTAGCCCTCTTTGAAACGGTTGCCTTTGAAAGGCAACTCATAGACGACATTTCCAGCGAAGCGATTCCGTGTATCGAAGTCAGACGCTCCATAGTTGTTGGCAGGATTAGTGCTGTCCTGAAAGGTATAGCCGCCCTGTGAACCCAGCGAGTTCGTATCGAGCGACTTCGACAAGTTGTAATTCAGGTTGAACTCGAGGCCGTTACCGACATTCTTGGTGGCCGTGATCCACATGGCGTTGTAATTCGACATTCCGACGCTATTCGTTTCAGCGAAATTTACATTCGTGGCCGCTCCGGGTTTGATGGGGCTGGTCTCTGAAAGCGCAGGGAATGGACGCGCTCCTCCATCAATTGGCTGGTTCTGGTTAGTGCGCGCACGCAAGTGCCTGCCGACAGAACCGTAGTAACCGATCGAGCCTACAATACCGCCGGGCAGTTGTTGCTGCACGTTCAGGTTGAAGGTCTGCGTATAAGCATTGCGGAAGTTGGGATTGACCGAATTGACGGCGATACCAGCTGCCGCGGCAGAGGACAAGAGAGTCGCAACCGGAATGGGAGCCTTCGCATTGTTATACGAAACCGAGGTGTTGAAAGGTGGATTAGATGCAAGGCCGGTCACTGCGTTCGTCGACGGCTGGTCTGCCAGAAAGCCATAGCCACCGCGCACAACCGATTTGCCGGTAGCGAAGACGTCCCATGCAAAGCCCACGCGCGGTTCAACATCGTAGTTCTGCGTGTAAACCGACCCGACACCATTGGTACCGGTACGAATCAGCGATAGGGTGTTTGGATTGAAGACTACAAAGCGGTCTTCCCCTTCGGTCGGCGTGCCATTCCACTCGAACCGCAGGCCGTATTCCAGGACAAGGTTAGGGCTGACTTTGAAATTATCCTGTGCAAAGAGCCCGATCGCATTGACATAGAGGCGGCTTGAAACCGTGGTGGGCTGGAAGGTGAAACCCGCCGCAAGATCCTGCTCAAACTGGGTGGTGGTGGAATAAGTAAGGGCACCGGTATCGCCTGCAAAGTTGGCGTTGACGAAGCGCCGGTATTCCCCGCCGAACTTGATACTATGCTTCCCTTTTAGCCAAGTTGCAGCATCGGAGAAAACTCCAAAAGTATCGTTCCGGCCCTGGGGAAATGTGGACGGGCCGCCGAAGTTGAGACCGAGGTCCGTAACTGTGATTTGCGGGATACCTACAGCGGCACTCACACCAATCCCGATATCGTAGTCAGCCGGGTTAAGCAGTGCGTTGGGGCTAAAGACAATGGAGATTCGGTTAAGCCCGACGCGGGCCTCGTTAATAAAGGCCGGCGTGAATATGTGCGTGTAGTTCAGCGTAAAGATCTGCCGATGGGCGGGCCGATGATCGCCGAAACCGGGAATCGTATTGCCCTGCAGGTTAGGCTCAGTGCGAGCGTCCGACTGGAAGGCATAGAAGCCGTGCAATTGATCAGACTTGGTGATCACCTGAGAGACGTCGAGCGTGTATTGGTTGATGTCTACAGGGCCCGGCGTGAAAGCTGTGTAGTGTGTCTGCGTAGCATCATTTCCCACCGGCACCAGTGCTATAAGCGCCTTCGCTGCCGGCGCGCCGCTTGAAGCGATTGTGTCGCGCACGCTCGGGGAAAAGACGGCGCTGTTCAGTAAGACGCCCTGAGCCTGACGGAGTCCTTCATAGCTGAAAAAGAAGAACGTGCGGTCTTTCCATATGGGTCCGCCAAGAGCTCCGCCAAAGTTGTTGCGCTTGAGTGGCGCCTTCCGTCCGGCAAGACCGGGAAGGCTGGCCCGGTTGAAGTAGTTACGCGCATCCAGCGCTTCGTTGCGGAAGTAGTCAAACACTTCACCGTGGAAGGCGTTAGTGCCTGAGCGGGTGCTTACATTCACGATCGAGCCTGAGCTTCTCCCGTACTCCGCGCTGAAAGTCGAGTTATTAATCTTTAGCTCGGAAGTGGTGTCGATGGAGGGCTGGAAAGTGATCTGGTTCTGAACCATATCATTCAGGTTGACGCCGTTGATCTGAAAGTTGACGGAGTCTTCGCGATTGCCCGCGGTAATGAAGGAGTTCGCGCCCAGCCCGCGGCTAGGAGAGGTCAAGTTTCCGGCCGTAGGGGCAGTCACGCCTCCGGCGGTGAGTACCGTCAGATCGAGGAAGTGACGACCGTTCAACGGAAGCTCCTGCACAGTAGTGCGGTCAATCACCTGGCCTACCGTCATGGTCTGCGTCTCTATTTGCGGGGCCGTGCCCTCCACCTCTACCGTTTGCGCGGTAGAAGCGGGAGTGAGGCCGATATTGACCGCTGCCCGCTGGTCGACGTTCAGCGTGACCTTTTTCATGATGAATTGGGCGAAGCCGCCTGACGTGGCCTGCAGCTGATAATCCCCGGGTTGCAGGGAGGGAAATGCGTAGAGACCCGCGTCATCCGTCACAGTTTCACGATCGATGCCGGTCCCAAGCGAACGTACTGTAATGTGAACCCCTGGCACAACCGCACCGCTTGGGTCAGTAACAACACCTGACAACGTTGCCGTAGATTGCGCCCACACGCCCACCGCGCTTATAACCAGCAGCGCGAGGACAAAGACCAACTGTCGAAATTGTTTCATTGTGACCTCCTGAATAAATGCAACTGCGTTGGCAAAAGCAGAAAACCGCTCTCACCGGGGGAACGCTTTGGCCAATCGAAGGCTGGCCACGTTATTATCTGAATCGAAACACTCTACAATAAATTGCAGGTTTAGATGTCACATTGATGTCATATTTTTGTTGAGCTTCCAATGACTCCTTGTCGCTGGTCAGCACAATCGTGTTATTGGTCGCCACAAAAGTGACCAGCGATAACTTATTCGATCGAAAAGTTGAGGACAGCAAGCGAATGACGGAGCTGAGCATCCGGGTGGTCCTCGGAGCTCAGAGTGTCATAGGAGAATGGAGTTCGAGAGGGCGCTCACCCATCAACTTTGGCGTGGCCAGACTCGATGCCCTCTAGGCCAATCGATGCCAACCGATTGCGTGCGGACCTTCTTATTAACTTAGTTCTTCGTTGCCACATCGAGCTTCTTCTGTACCGCTGCGATTTCCGGATTCGCCATGAAGGTCTTCCAGAGCAGGCCCGTGCGGTAGTTTTCCACCATCGCGACAATCGGTGCCTGATTGAGCCCCATGTATATGGGAGAGACCCACGTCGCGCCCGGAGTAGGAGTATAGGCATCGCGAGGCCCATAGATGCCCCAAAGATCGCCACCCAGATCCCGATAGTAGTGCTTAAAGGCTTCCATCGAGGCTTCAGGCGTGTAAGGGAAGGAAGCCAGGGCACCCGTCAGAGCTATGGTTCCGTGGTCGTCGGCCTCATCCGGCGCGGATGCCGCGTAGCCCTCGGGAGTGTCACTAGCGGTGAGCCCCCACGTATTCGCGCCATAGCCTGGGTAATGCTTCGGGTTTGCCGTGCAATAGGCGCGATTGATCAACGCAATGTTACGGTTATTTTCGAAATAGGACGCCGTATAGCGGTCATGCAAAGCATGCGGATCGAAGCCCAGGAACGAATAGTGTGTGTAGAATAGCGGTCCCCCCGTACCTGATCCCACATCAAGCTTGATTCCAAAATAGGTGTGACCGTTGGCGTAATGATTGCCATCGGTGGTGCCTGACCAGCCTTGCCTGTAGTCAAGCGCACCTTGAGCCTGACTTGCCCAGCCCGAGTAGTACATCTCAGCCGGGACGCCATGCGTCGGCGAGGCAATGGCCAGAAGATAAGTCACCATAACTTCGTTGAAACCAATCAACGGGTGATGAATTTGCCAGCTCCACTGCGGCGACCAGTGCCAGAAGAGGAAATCTCTTTGCGGACTGTCCCTGTACCAGTCCCATTCCACGGTCTCCCAAAGCTGGGTAATGCGTCGGTTGAGATCCCGCTCCCGTTCATTTGGCCTGTTGAAATACTGTCGTGCGGTAAGCAGGCCCTGCATCAGGAATGACGTCTCCACCAGATCTCCTCCGTTATCGAACATCCCGAACACAGGCATGGTCCGCCCTGTTGCCCCATTCATGTAATGAGACCAGGCGCCGTGGTAACGCTGCGCCTTTTCCAGAAAGAAGACAATCTTATTGAGGCGCTCCACCCCCTGCTCACGAGTGATAAAGTGCCGGTCGACGCCCACGATTAATGCGCAGATTCCCATGCCGCTGGCCCCGGTCGCGACAATGCGGTCGTCGCCTGGAATGTTTTCGCGCGCCATTCCAGAGTGTGGATCTGCCCCCTCCCAGTAGTACTGGAAAGAGGCTTCCTGCAACATGGTAAGCAGTTCGTCATCGGTCAACACACGGGTGGCGGCGCTTGCGGTAGGCGAAGGCGCTGATCGGTTGTTTTGCCAGTCCTCAGCTATGACTCGATATGTCGCTTTTACATTCGACTTATCCAAAAAATCTGAGTAACGATGGATATCCGGCAACTGAATGCCGATCGGCTGGAAGGGGCCGCCGTCGAGCGAGCGGAAGATCACAAACCTGGCTGGAGCAGCGGTCTTGTCAGCTTCCCATTGGACAACGATATGGCGGTCATAGCCGGTGGCTCGAACGTGTTGGGGCGCTGGAAGAACTATGGCCTTGCCGCCGACGTTCGACGCAGGATCTTCATCCAGGCGCAAATCGTCGATGATCAGCGTGTGCCTGGCTCCGTCCGCTCGGCCTTGATGGAAGATAACGCTTTGGAGAGATTCAGGATGAAACGCATAGACAGAATCTGTATGCAACGCTGCCAAAGGAATGCGAACTTGAATCCAGCGTCCTGCGGGAATATCGCCTGAAAACTTTCCCAGCGGCTCAGGCGCAGTGAAACTCCCAGGAAACTGTGCCACCTGCAATCCCTCCTGGGCATTCGACAGCACGAGTTCAGGCAGATCGGCCGCGGCGATACCATCGAGGGCAAAGCACCATAGATACAGATTCTTGCCTTGCAGCTCGGGAAAGCGATTGCGGAAGTCGACAAGATGAACCTCCGCATCCCATCCACCACCCTGTTGCGACTGCCACTCGAGCCGCAGCGCATTCGGCGGCGTCAGAAAAATACGTGACTCCACTGGAAGACGCCTGTCCTTCTGCACCAGCACACTCGGGGCCACAGCCTGCGCAGTGCTGTACCAATAGACGCCGGAACTCTGACTGTTATCAAAAATGACGTGGCGATAATAGCTGGAGTCGGCGAAAACATGAGGACATAATAGCGATCCGCCAGCGATCAAAACTGCCAAAGCGCGAACAAAACGACAAGCCGCAAGCCAATGCATGTGCGCAATTATAGCGATGGTATGATCTCGTCCCGTATGGGAGTAGGAACTCCCACCCTTTCGCAAAACTACGCGAAAGGATGGGCAGCCTGGAATTTAGCCGTCAGAGATTCTTCGGCTGTGACATGCTGAACCAGTTGCCGAATGGATCCTTAAATACGGCGACCACGCCATAGAACTCATCTTTCGGTTCGGAGACAAATTCCACGCCTTTGGTCTTGTACTCTTCATAGGTCTTGCGGCAATCGGCGGTCTGAAAAACGCCAGCGCTGAACCATCCTTTCTTTAAGAGTCCGGCCATCGCATGCACATCTTTCTTTGTACTCTCTCCGTCATCGCCCTTCTGTTTGCCAAACTCGCCGCTGCCCACCTTCATCAAGGTGATCTCGATTTCTGTCTGTCCCTTGGGAGCGACTGTCAGCCAGCGAAAGCCGTTCGGTGAAGAGTAATCAGCCTTGAGTTCAAAGCCCAGCTTATCTACGTAGAAGTCCTTGGCCACATCCTGATCGAGAACGTAGATGGTGCTGTGTGACATCTTCTGAATCATGCGTTTCTCCTTCGATGGAGAGAATAGCAAGCCAGTGGCGGGCGGTGCTTCTTGATTCTTGCTGTTTTCAGGAACGCCGTAGTTACGGAGAATATCGGGTACGCGGCGGAACAGCAATAACAGCCTTGCTCAGCCTGAACTCAAGAAAAACTTCGCGAATTGTCATTCAATCGCAAGCGCGTGAAGAAAACATTCCGGAACCATGAGCACTTTCCACGGGGCGCGGTATCCGAAGATGCGGCGTACCTGCCGCTGGAACTCGATAGGGCTCTGCCCGTGATATGCGCGGAATTTCGACGAGAACGATCCCGGGCTCTCGTAGCCGATTTCTAGACACACGTCGGTCACGGTGTATTCGGAAGCGAGCATCTGGCGGGCATGATCCATGCGGAGGCGGGTGAGAAAGTCGTGTGGAGTCTCGCCAAACGTGGCCCGAAACAGCCGGTGGAAGTGAAATTCTGAGAGGCATGCTTCGCGTGCGGCCTGCTGTAGCAATACTCGCGACTGATACTCGGATGCGAGAAGGTCGCGTCCGCGACAAAGACGCCGGAATGTATCGTCATGGAGCAGGTTTGGCACAGAGGAAATGATACTACGCGCCCATTATTCGCCCATTAGGAGGCCTTGACTGCGGGTTTCGCCCGATGACATAGATTCTGCGCGCCCTCTCCGCAAGGGAAATGGCGTGGGAGTCGGAGTTGTCGTAGCTTCTCTTTAGGAGGTTTTCTTGGAAAGGCGCAAATTTATAACTTCGTCGATCTTCGCCTCGATTGTCGCCCTCGCGGATGAATTCAGGCCATCCTTGTTCGCCAATCCGGTGCGTGCCGTCCCGTCGGTTCGGGACTATTATTTCGACCGCGCAATTTCGCGCGAGGTGCTGGATAACTATCTCTCTCGATCAATCACGATGCAGAGCCTGTTTGCTGGCCACGAGGATCTCGAAGACGACCTTCGAATGCTCACGAGCATGAAGGCAAAGTTCATCGGACGAAGCCTCTGCTTATGGGGAGGCGAGGCCAATCTGCTGAATAATCTCGAAAAGGCGAAACAGCAGGTTCCTGCGGCCGTCAAGGCTGATCCGGAGATGATTCTGGAAGCATGCATCTTCGAGATCGTGACCACACAGGTGGAACAAGTTGCAGTTCCAGACTGGGCCTTTGCCGCCCTGGGTCGACCTGCGGAAAAGAGGAATTTCCGTTATGCCGACATGCTTTATCTCGACGGCCGCCGTGTGGACCAGTGGAGCCCGGGTTCATCGGTACCGGACGTGAGCCGGCCGGAGACGAAGCTTTATTTCTATTTCCTGGCAGCTTCGTTTATCGACGCAGGCTTTGAAGCCATCCATTTTGGACAGGTCGAGATCATGGGCGACAACGATCCCGATTTGACTAACTGGTCGCAGGTCTTCACCCTGGCCCGGGCCTACGCAACAAAGCACGCTCGCAGACACATGTTGATATGCAATGCGCACGTTGCTCGGGGCGGACTGGTCAGAGATGGATATCTGCTGCTGGATTTCCATGCCTTCCCGCTTAGGATTATGGAAGTTCCGGATAAGCCGCAGGAGGCGATTCTCAAACTAGGTTTTTCCGACGGCATCTACAACCGGAGCAAAGGCGGTATTGCTCCTAGCGGCTGGACGTGCAGCCACCTGCCGTATCTTGTCGAGTTCGACAACTACGGTGTAAGCAGACAACCCGGACAGCCGCGGGCCGATGGCGGCAGGTTCAATTGGATCTGGGGCTACGACGAGGTCACGTGGTTTGCGCACCAGGACAAACAATATCGTGCCACTTGGCTGCTCTACGCCTGGAATTGGGTGCGAACCACCGACCCGAACGGCTACCTCGAAATGCCCGGCAGCCGTATGATCACCAACGGACATCTCGCAACACTGGGCGACGGCACAGCGAGATCGTTCTCCCGCGCAAGACCGTGGTACCACGCTAATAACCCAAGTGCAGCTGTCCCTGATGGAATGGGCGATGAAGAAACCATTCGCGCCATTTGGGCCGCCGATTCGCCTTAGAGGCGGGTATTGCCTTATGAGCTTTGCCCGCCGCGCGCGAACAAAACAGTTCCCAAATATAGTGTCAGCACCTTTTTGAACTCAGCCACCACCAGGTTCTTTCCTTTGAGGTCCGCCTCTCCATAGATTGTCATCATGCCCCTCACCATCTGAAGAGTAACGTTTGCTGCCAGTAAAGCCTCTTCAATTGACAGCGTTGGATTCTTTGCCTGAAAGGCATTCGCAATCGCAACTCGCGAAGCTCTTCTGGTAGCGGAGTCGCGGCGGAAGCGGACGGGTGCAGCGAGGAGCTTTAGATACGCAGGACGCCTCTGAACGAATTCTGTAATCCGTTCAATAAATGTATCTGCAAATTCCCCGTGGGTAACAGCCTCAACCTGTTGCATTAATGGCTTCCAGTGCGCTTCCAGTTCCTGCGAATACTGGTGGAGCAGAGTGAAGGCAACAGATTGCTTATCCGGAAAGTAGTTGTAGAGCGCGCCGATGGAAGAGCCGCTTCGCTCTGCGACCGCCGTCATGGTCGCGGCTTCATAACCAACCTCGGCGAACAGCTCCGCGGCAGCATCCAGAAAGCCCGCAAAGCGACGAGCTGACCTTTCCTGCTGTGGAGCAACGCGGACAGGATTTGACGAAATCGAGGGCACCCTCGTATTCTAATCTGGAAGGTAAATTGAGGATACCCTCGATTTTTAGAGTCGCTTTTCCCAATGAGGAGCCCATGCTTGAATTTCAGCTCGACCCCCAAAAGACCGCTCTCGTTCTCATCGATCTTCAGAATGCCATCCTTGGCATGAACCCAGCGCCGTACACCGCCGCACAGGTCGTCGAAAACTCCAAGAGGCTCGCCGAAGTATTCCGCGCCCACGGCGCACCAGTCGTTTATGTCCGCGTCGACCTCAATGACTTCATGAAGCTTCATGTCGATCAGCCACATAACATGGGTGACAAGCCGTTGCCAGCAGTCGCCTCCGAGATAGCTCCCTCCACCGGTTTCCAGCCCGGCGACATTCTCGTCACCAAGCGCCACTGGGGCGCCTTCGCTGGCACCGACCTAGAGCAACAGCTCAAGGCCCGTGGCGTCGACACCGTTGTCCTCACCGGTATCTCCACGAATGTAGGCGTCGAGTCCACTGTGCGCCAAGGCACCGGTCTCGGCTTTGCGTTCGTGGTAGTCGAAGATGCCTGCGCCGCACAGGATGCGGAGCAACACCGCTTCGCATTTGAAAAGATCTTTCCACGTCTTACCCGCGTCCGCACGACCGACGAGGTTCTCGCCGCACTTGCCTAGGCCCTCCAATGAAACCGATCGACTTGATCCGTTGGTCTGGAAGATAACGACCGTCGCGGTGCTTGGCTCCTTTCTTTCACAGCTCGATGCGACGGTCGTCAATGTTTCACTCTCCAGTCTTGCCGCGGAGCTCCACAGCAGCCTCACGGTGATTCAATAGGTCACGAGCGGCTATCTTCTGGCGCAAGTCGGCTTCTGATTACCGGCCGGATTGATCAAAACAGGCCCGATTCACTCATCATCCGTGCCTATAACTCGCAGCAGCAACACAGTGCGAACGTCAACCATGTGGAACCACATGGTTGATTGTGTAGTGTCCTCTATAGTTCAGCAATTGCAATTTCGATAATCTCAAGTCCGGCCACTGATTACACGAATGATGATGTTATTGCTTATTGATCAACAGTGTAGGCACCATGAACTGCGACGGCCCGGCAAACCTACATCGTCATTTTTGTAATCAACCAGAGGTGAAAAAGACGCAGAGATGAAAAAGCAAAGCTATCGTTTTGTGTGTTTTTGGCTGCTGATGATTTTCTATCAGATTGCTGCATGGACGCAGCAGGCTCCGTCGGAAATGCCCCCCGCAAGTGTTACTGGTAAATGGACTCTGTACTGCAACGATCCGAATGGAACTACCTCGACGAAATACCTTAATCTCCAGCAGGAAGGCACCATTATCAAAGGGCACTTTAAGGGACCGTACCAATCCGGAGGCGTGGAAGGCACGATCAACGAGCAACATCTCGTCGTACGCACCAAAACGAGAGGGGTATTAGTGTTTCGTGGAAGAGTGGATGGACCAAGAGTGAATGGAGTTGTGCAGGGCAATACTTTCAACGGAACCTTCCACGACCGTGGAGGCACAGGCTCATTTCAGGGCCAGCGCACGCAGTAGCGATCAATTCATAAAAACGAGCCATCCTTCTATGCCAATGCACACTTTCACCCGCAGATCCGTCGTTGCCAATATGCTGCGTGCCGCTGCTTGCACGGTCGTCAGCACACCTGTGTGCAGCGCTCTCGCGCAAGCATATGGCAATCCGAATCAACGCCGTGTTGGGCTGGGCCAAGTTACGCAAGCTTTTCAGCAGCAATACCGCGTACCTGCCATGTCGATTGCCATCTCGAAGAACGGACGCTTTGTCTACGATCACGCGGGCGGCATGGCAGATCGCGAGCACATGACTCAGGCCCAGCAAGATACCCTTTTCCGCATCGCCGATCTTTCCAAGCCAATCACTGCGGTCACAATCTTTTCCCTGATCGAGAACGGCAAATTCAACCTCACCGACAAAGTCTTTGGCCCAGTGGGAATACTCGACACAAAATACGGCAAGCCTCCCTATAAGACTTATGTGGCAGACATTACCGTGGATCACCTGCTTACTCACACCGCTGGCGGATGGGCTGCTGACGCGAACGACCCTATGCTCCACAACAACGGCTGGGATCAGACAAAGCTGATTACTTCCACCATCGAGAACGTGCCGCTTACAAGTCAGCCCGGAACGCAATGGATATTCTCAAATTTTGGATACTGCATTCTCGGAAGAATCATCGAGCAGGTAACAGGTCAGCCCTACGAGACGTATGTTCAGGCCAATATCCTTGCGCCGTGTGGAATCACTGGCATGCAGATTGCCCGCAACAGCGAGCGGGATCGCGCATCGAACGAGGTCATCTACATTGGTCAGTACTCAGAAGACCCTTACAAGATAAACATCAGCCGCATGGATTCCAGCGATGGATGGATCGCTTCCTCCACGCAACTCATTCAATTTCTCAATCATGTGGCCGGAGCACCCGGGATTCCCGCACTTCTCAAACCGGAAACGATCCGCGCCATGACCACCCCGGTTCCTGCCTATCCCGCAGGCGACGCCCGCTACGCCCGTGGTTGGATGGTCAGCAGTAACGGCGCCGGAAGCTGGTGGCAGAGCGGAAGCCTGCCCGGCTCAACTTCGCTCATGGCCCACAATCCGGACGGCTCCTGCTTCGCGGCCCTTTGCAATACTCGAACACAGCCTCACCAGGAAATGGATACCGCTCTCTACGACATGATGTGGAATCTGGCGCAAAACGTTCCCGGTTGAGACGCTTGGTTAAAAAATATCCTGTAACCCTCATCTCCTTTTCGCAGTAAGCATATACAGAAGGTGAGACGATGCCAGCGCTTGAACAATCGATTGAGGTGCTCCGGCAGTTTTGTCATGGAGATCTCGACGCCTTCGAGTCGCTGTTTCGTCGGCATCAGAGCGAGGTCTATGGCTGGATCGTCCGCATCGTCCGCGATCCTGCCGCCGCCGAAGATCTCACGGTTGAGACCTTCTGGCGCATCTATCGCATGCGTGCCCGCTTCGACCCCGCACGAAACTTTGAGCCGTGGGCGCGACGCATCGCCACCAACGCCGCGTGCGATTACCTGAAGACCATGCGGCCTGAAATGGACCTGCCTGAAGATCTGCAGTCGGCCCCGTCGCCCGATCCCGGAATCTCCGAGGAGCTTCGCCGCAAAACCGCGTGTGCATTTCGCCGGCTTCCGCCGAGGCTGCAGGTCTTGGCCACGCTGGCGCTGATCGAAGAGCAACCCTACAAAGAAATTGCTGAAGCGCTGGGCATTTCCGTAGGAGCCGTTAAGGTCCGCGTTTTCCGGGCCCTCCGCCTTCTGAGAAAAGAATTGAAGCGACAAGGAGTCGAACCATGAAGCAACAAGACCAGCAAGGCATTGAGCTGATTCTTAAGAAGATGATGCAACCGATCGCATGTCGTGCGGATGCGGAATTGCGGCGCGACCTTTGGCCTGCGATGCTGAAGCGCCTCGAGGCGAGACCCGCCAAGATTCCATGGTTTGACTGGGCGCTGCTTGCGGCAGTGGCAGCGTTGCTCATATTTTTCCCGGGAGCAATTCCGGTGCTTCTGTATCACCTGTAAGGAGACCTCATGAACACTCACCCTTATCTTCGCGCCTACATGGCTGGCACTGTCGTGCCCAGTCTCGCTTTGCTGGTCGCCCTCACTGTATTTATCATGACGCGGCTGGTCCTTGAGGTCCCCATCCCATTGGAAAGGGTCATCATTTTCCCGATGGCCCTGGTGCCGAATGCTTTCGGCCTCTGGAACATGCTCTATGTATGGTCGCGGCCGCACCGCCATTTGCCCATCGGTCTCCACGGTGCGCTGCTTCCAGTGATTCTTGTATCGATTGGAGCATTCTCCGCCATATGCGGCGGATTCTTGGCGATCAGCGTGCACGGCGTCACCTGGTTCCATGCCATCAGCATTCCTTATATTCTCGTTGCGCTCTGGTTTCTGGGCGCGATGGTACTTTACTACCTAATTTGGAAATATTTAGTTGGATTTCTTAATCAGGTATTGGGAATCGCGTGAAGAGCAGCATCAGGTGGTCCCTACGTGGAGTCCAAGCACGCATGAAATCGAAGTCCAGGTATAACCCTTTGCCGCCGCACCCGATACGCCTGGAGATGGTATTGCCGCCGCCAAATGCCAGGCTGCGAGCCTCTTCGGAATTTTGATTGTGATAAACTTCCGAGCGGTGCACGGCAAAAGTGTGATGGGCGTTCGGGCCACGCACAGAGTATCTAAGCGACCGCGTTGTAACAGCGTACTTCTATCTCAACCGTAAAGGAGATGAACCAATGGTTTACTACTGGGAATGGACTCAAGTTAACCTCGGGACAGGTACGGTCGCAAAGGCGTATGACCAGATCGCTACGAACCCTACTTATGGCTTTCCATCGTTCGGTTGGACCGGTATAAAGGTCGGCTCAGACGTGCACGCGTGGAATGGAAAACTCATCATTGTAGTATTGCTCCTGCCCATCTCTGGATCGGAGTACTGGCTGATTGTGAGCTCCGCCGGGGACGGTACTGAAGATCAAGCCAAAGAAAACATCAATCTCGCTACGGGCCAAATTAAGGTCATACTCAACGACTACTTCTAACTCATTGTCATGCCTGGCGTGTTTTCATTGGCATGAAACCAGTGTGACGCAATTCGGGAGTAGGGAGTTTTCGAGGTAGGCGCGCCCCCTTGCGAAACGCAATCTTTGCTGCCCGCGACAAATGACATACATTAGGGCTCAGGAGAAGAATCGTGCAGCTAACGCCCGAAGAGATTCCTGGCTATTCCTACGGAACACCTTCAGTCTCGTCCTCACGCATCTCCATGCAGGAGTTCGAAAACCTCAAGACCGCTGCTGGATTCACTGAGGTAGATCAGCGATACCTTCGGCTTGCCGGCGAAGTTCTTTCCGATCAGACAAAACAGATCGTCGATCACTGGCGCAGCAACATCATTGCTAGTATTCCCAACCTCGCGCGGCATTCACGGACACCCGAAGGCGATCCAATCCCTTCCTACCTCAGCAACAGTAACCTCCGCTTCGAGCAATGGATCATGGACACCTGCCTTCGCCCGTACGATCAGGACTGGCTTAACTACCAGCAGGAGATTGCCTTGCGCCATACGGTCATCAGGAAGAATCAGGTTGATGGTGTCCGATCCACACCTTTCGTACCGTTTAGCGACATAATCGCCTTCGCCTCCGTGATGAACGAGACCATCAAGCCCTACCTCGCCTCAAAAGGATATCGCGCCGAAGAAGTTGAGAGGATGCATCAAGCCTGGTGTAAGTCCATCCAGTTGCAGTTGGCGCTTTGGGTCAAACCATACATGGAGGCCAACTCGGCTTCCAGCACGTGACTGGCACTGACTCGGACATTATCCGGACATCGCTTCGGCGAAGGCAGGCGATGTTTCTCCAAGCTGTTTATTTTTTGGACTTTTCGATCGTGAGCGGAAGTCCCAGGGCTGCGACGAACAGTAGTGCGTGAAACACGCAAAGCAGAATAAACGTCGCAGTAAATGCGTGTCTCATGGATATCGGGAAGGCTTGAGCGCCGACGATCTCGGCGCCAATATGATCGTCGAGCTCCATGAGCTTCCCGCTTTGGTTCGAGTGCATTGTTTCCGATGGCCTTACTGAAGAAGCGTTTGGCCCCAGCAACCTTTGCACAGAATCCGCGGCGTTAGGTCTATCGCGGAATACAGTTGGGAAGCTTACCCTTTCTTTATAAGTTTCGGAGTGTACTAGAGAGAACTGAGGACTTGATCCAGCCTAATCAGAGTGGGAACAAGCGATTCAATCCGCTGGAAGGCTATTTCGAACCGAGGGCACGAGAGAGCCGAACGCGGCACAACCGGCCTGCTAGACGCTGGACCTCACGTGTCCAAATGTATTGTTCGGGCCTCGACTCCAGCAGACATGGCTGACGTCACTGCCATCTACGCCGAGTTCGTGGAAACGAGCACGGCGACATTCGAGATCGTAGCCCCGGATAAGTCTGAGATGTTGCGAAGGCGGCAGGCCGTTCTGGATCGCGATTTGCCGTATCTGGTAGCAGAGCTCGAGGGTTATCTCGTGGGCTTTTGTTACGCTTCGCAATTCCGCCCCCGCGAAGGCTATCGTTTCACCGTCGAGGACTCCATTTACGTGCGCCCGGATTGTATCGGCCACGGAGTTGGCAAAAGGCTCCTGGCTGAGCTGATTTCGGAATGCCAGGCGAAAGGCTGTCATTCCATGGTCGCCTGCATCTGCGGAGTGAATGTCTCCTCCGTCGCCCTACATGCGTCGCTCGGATTTAAGGAAGTTGGTTTGCTGCCTGAAGCGGGCTGCAAATTCGGAGAATGGATGCGCCTATTGATCATGCAGCGTCCTTTGCAAGGAAATATCGAACTGTAGATATGCGCCTACCGGTGAGCTACAAGGCCCACTTAAAACTTGATCAATCGGATTGGCGGTGCCGATTCGATCGTGTCCGAATGGTGCCGTAAAGGCTATTCGTGACATCAAAGTGACTCTTCCGGCTCCACTCGTCATCGATGGTAGGATGGCTTTCGTCATTCGATCCGCCATAGAGGACAGACTTAATGCGAACCTACCTGCTCACGCTCTCCATTTTCGGTCCACTGGCATTGGCGATATGTTCGACGCCGATCACCGCGCAATCAACAACCAATCGCTCAGACGCGACTGCCTGGGCGACCGAAGGAAACTCCACCACCTCCGGCGAATTGGACAGAGACGACAACCGCCCGCATACTCGCATCTTCGCCCCCTACCAGGACATGAGTCTCACGGGTACAAGCGCGGGCGTGACCCAAAATGATCTGCCGGCGATCTCCGCCGCTTCGGGAATCAAGCATTTCACGATGGCGTTCATTTCTTCCGCCGGCAACGCCTGTAACCCCGAGTGGGGCGGCGTGGGCCCGATTGCAAATGATTCCACCTTTACTAAATACATCAGAGATCTACGGGAGCGCGGCGGAGACGTCATCATCTCGTTCGGTGGCTTCGAAGCCGACACAACCGATGCCGATGGAGGCGGCCCCGACTTTGAACTCGGTTACGGCGGGGGCTGCACGACAGTCGAGCAGTTACAAGCCGCCTATCAAGCAGTGATCGACAAATACAGCATAGACCGGGACCACCCAGTCGCATTGGATTTCGACATCGAAAGCGATGCGATCAACTCCCCGGTGCTGAACGGCGTGAACACGGTTGATTTGCGCAACCAGGCGCTTGCGCGTTTGGCAAAGGCCAACCCTGGCCTTCAGATCTCTTTCACGGTTCCGTGTGCCCAAAGCGGTTTAATACAACCCGAAATAGATCTCGTGCAAAGTCTGGTTGAATTCAAAGTGCCAGTCGCGATCCTTAACCCGCTGCCTTTTGATTTCGGCTCGCCCATCGCCGCAGGCCAGTTTGGAAACGTGGTTACCACCGCAGCGACCGACGTGCTGAACCAGATGAAATCTCTGGGCCTGAAAGCCGACCTAGGGATCACCGTCTTGATCGGAACCAACGACGAGAATGACGAAACGTTCCTACTGCACGATGCGCAGATCGTCGAATCCTTTGCGGAAAAAGAAAGAAGCGTCCAACGCCTGTCATTGTGGGAGGTCTCGCGCGACAACGGCAGTTGTGGCAACGCCCCAGCGGACTTGGACGATAACAACTGCAGTAGTATCACGCAAAGAAACTGGGAATTCTCGCACATCTTCGAACCCTTCCAAAGAAGAGGCCACGACTTGGAATAACCAGGCACTGGGCGTCTGAACTTTGGAATGTATGTGAGCGCAAGTAAGTTACAAATGCACACCGTCCGGATAGAGCGCAATCCGGACGGTGCATCATTAGCTGACTAACTACCCTACAAGGCAATCTCCGACGTTTGCCCGAGTGTCTTTCTTGCCGGAGCCAGCGCGATTAGAGCCACACCGATGATAACCAGCACAGCCGATCCGCCCAGAAATCGTAAAAGATACGACTAATCCCTCGTCCTCAAATGAGGCCCGCAGGCACTTGAAAACGGATTCGCCAGAAACGTTCCCGGCATCCCGGACACAATCACCGTCCCATCGGGATTGAAATGCGCCGTTCTGTATTCTCCCTCAGGAAGATCACTCATCCTTTTCCAATTCTGGCCGCCATCCCTGCTGGTGTACACACCAGTAAGTGCCGTGACGACCTGCCGACTCGGACTCGCCGGATCAACCTCAATCCCATACGCGCGAATATTCGGCCCCGTCTCATCTTCATCTCTGTGATAAATGAACTGCGCATTCGTCGCTCTCGCCACGACGTTCGCACTCACCGGTTCATACACTCCCCAGCATGCCGCTAGATGCAGCCCACCCACTGTGTTGATCGCGTGGATCGCCGAATCCGGCTCCACTCCCCCAATAAGCGTCCACTTCATTGTGTGAAGATTCAATCGATAAGCCTGATCGCCTGTCCCAACATATAATGCGTCCGGACGCGCCTTCCTGGGCTTGTCCCACTGCATCGAGAGAATATCCAGATCTGTCGGAAGCTCCGGCAGCGGCCCATCGCTCACCCACGATCCATCGCGCCCCTTGTGATAACTGAGGATCTGCGGATTCATATCAAAATAGCCATAGCCCACGATCAGCCTCGTGCCGTCAGGTGTCATCTTCGCCGTCGCCGCCCTTACCGGATCCCCTTCCTTCTTCGTAATGCTTATCCACGAACTCTCATGCGGAATCCGCGGCCCCGCGATATACCTCACGACCGCATCCGACGCCTTCGCCCTCGGGAAAATCTGAAACGCCCCCTTCTGCGTCGTGATCACAAACTCCGCCCCACCCGGAGCAACACTCAACCCGTTGCGCAGCCCCTCATCAATCCCCGCATCGAAATACCTCGAATCCACCCGCGCCACTTGCTTCCACGTCTCTCCGCCATCGGCTGATTTGGAGATATAAAGCGCCCGCTCCCCGGCCGGAATCTCATCGCTCAGGTCTGCCGTCAGCCCCCACACCACATTGCGAATCCTGCTCCTGGGGCTAGGATCACTTGCAATGACTTCAATAAAATCAGCCGCGAAATCGTGACTCCCCGGTAGACTTTTCACCTCCCGGACATAACACCTGTCCCCCTCCTTCGCATTCCCACTATGATCCGCACTCAACGTCTGTCCCCAAATCATCAAGGGAGGCGCGAGGAGAATGAATAGCCACGGTAATCTCGGAACTTCCATATCCTTCAAAACCCCGTTCTCGGCCACACTGATCGGCCCACTGATTATGCTGCCAGAGAATTTGCATCCTTGGCGCAAACAGAATGACTTTCACCCCCGCCGCGAATCCGTCTCCTGTCAAATTTGACAGTGTCTTCCGGGTGGCTAACGTAGTAGGCTAGGGCTGCCTGGAATTCAATTGCTCAACCTAATAGCAACCGGTCGGATGAGGTTTATGTCTAAAAGACTTACACGCAGCATACGATTCGCTGTTCTCTTCCTCGTGGCGTCCGCCGTGTTGACGCCGTTAAGCCACGCGCAGACACCTGTTTACGTAATTACGCCGGTATCAAGCTCGGTTGTATTCAATGTGAAGTCCTCGGTCTCTATAACCGGCAAATTTGATAAATGGGACTCCACTCTCGTGTTTACCTCCACAGATATCAACACTGGGGTATTGGATATCAAGATTCAGGCGGCCAGCGTGGATACCGGAAGCGGCATGAAGAATAACAAGCTGAAGGGCAAAGATTTCTTCGACGTCGCAAATAATCCATTGATCACGTTCCATTCGACGAAGATTGTTCAGACCGGTCCAGCGGTGGCGGGCCAACCCATTAACTTTGAAGTCGATGGCGACTTCACCATACGCGGGGTAACGAAACAGGAGAAGCTGTCGCTGATCGTTTCCGGCTATGGGACGGGCTCAGGCGAGATTAAAGGCACCATGGCTTTTGACCGCAAGGACTACGGAATCAATGGCAGCATTCCCTTCATCAAGATCGCCGACCGCGTCGAGGTGACTGTCGACATCAAAGCAAAGCGCGTCAGCGGGTCTGCGCCGAAACTTACCCAGTAATCGGCCAGTAACCCCTGCCGGCGCTACTGCGGATTCCTCAGAGTGCCGCCTATGGCAGTTCACTGTTTAGGGGCTGGAGGGTTGTCAGGTTCTCCGTGTGAAGAGCCTCTCATCGAATTGTCAGCACCACTGGTTTTGTCTTCGACTGCCTGCATCTAAATATAGCTATGACCTTCCTGCACCGCGTCGTAATGCTCTCTCGCAGCCGCAAGTTTGGCCGGTATCCAGAGGCCAGATGTGCGCATTGTGTCTTTGGGACGATTCAAGCGTCCATCGCTTTGATAGTGCTGTTGTCGTTGCTGCATCCATCGCGGGCCTTCGCGGCAAATCCTGATCTGGCGACTGTGCTGACAGGCTCACGCCAGCGTATTCAGCAATTGGACTACCGCGTAACCGGGCGACTCACACGGGTGGAGGGCGATGGCAAGCGCACGAGCTACAAGTTTGCCGCCAAGGCTCACTGGTTTCCCGATGGTCTGCGTCTGCTATGCGAGTTCACTGGGGCGAACTCAGAGAAGACACGCCTTCTTCTGCATATGACCGTGAGTGGGCACTTGACCATCGAGGCGGTACTTCCCGGCGAGAAGGCCGCCAGCGTGTTGCCATTCGAACGTTGGAACGACCCACTCGTGGGAACAGACTTCTCCTATGAGGACATGGTAGAGAGCCAGTTCTTTTGGAAGAATCAGGAACTCCTGGCACCGGAGAAATGCGGCGCCCGGGATTGCGTCGTCCTTAAGAGCACGCCCGGCTCTCAGGACCAGACTCACTATGGTTCGGTAACATCGTCAATTGACCGCAGCATTTTATTCCCTATACATGTAGTGAAGACACTTCGCGGAACGAAACAGCAGAAGGAATTTATTTATTATGGCCTGCGGCAGGTCAGCGGAGCCTGGTCTGCATCGCAGGTGGAGGCAAAGCTGCAAGGCAAGCCCGGCTCTTCAATTCTTGTCATCGAAAGGGGTTCGGGAAAGGCAAATCTTGGACGCAAGGACTTTGATCTCAGCCAGGCTGGCGCTCAAGGAGAGAAAGCGAAATAAATCGAATCGCTCAATCAGGCTCTTGCAAGGGCCTGGGCAGTTACTGGAGGAGCATCCACTGTGTCGCCGTCATGGGGTAAGCTCCTTTTCAGGCGTTGCCGGGATCCCATGCAAGCCAAAGGGCCACCAATTCCAGTCGCCGGCAAGTTGCAAGAGTGCCGGCCCGACAATCACCCGCACCACTGTAGCATCGATGAACACCGCTATGGCGAGCGTAAAGCCCAGCATTTGAACAACCAGAAAGCTTCCCAGGGTGAATGCGATGAAGACGGCAATCATAATTGCCGCGGCACTCGTGATGAGCCCGGCAGTCCGCGCCAGTCCTTCGATCACCGCTGCTCTCTCGGGTAGACCGCGCCGCCGTTCTTCGAGGACTCGGGCGACCAGGAAGACCTCATAGTCCATGCTCAATCCGAAGACGATGGCAAACGAGAGTATCGGCACAATCGGAAATACGGAGCCGGTCGGTCCGTCGAGCCCAAAGAGTTTGCTGCCGTGGCCATCCTGAAAAACGATAACTAACGCCCCGAATGAGGCGCCAACGGAGAGCAGATTGAGCAGAATTGCTTTGACAGCCGCAAATAAAGAACGTAACCCGATCAGGAGCGCCAGCAAGCTTCCCAATACGACGCCAAGGACCACCCTTGGCAAACGCTCTCTTACTACCGAGTCATAATCTGCATTGAGCGCGGCAATACCTCCAACCCGCAGCACAGCCCCGGGCACGCCGGTTATCGCCGCGACATCAGAGGAACGCACCTCTCGCACCCATCGTATCTGTTCGTTGGGCGTAAGAGTGGCGATGGGCAGCAACTCAATCAAAGTAGCCTGGCCATCGCTGCGCATAAAACTCTTGCGGATTGGCTCGGGGACATCGCCAGCAGCATCCGGAGTGTCAGACATTCCCGCGAGGGTCGGAAGAGATAAGATCTCTTCTGCTCTAGGATCGCTCTGGAAGTGCTTCGTCAAGCGACTGACAGCAAGCCAGCCAGCCGGCGAGAGCGGCGGAGATTGCGGCGGCAGCTCCAGGATCACTCGGAGGGACTGAACAACACCCGACCGTCCCATGTGTTGAAGCGTGTGCAGTGCTTTCACCGACTCGGCTGCAGCTGGGAGCGAGTGATGGTCAGGAACCCCGGGAGAGATTCTCCGTGCCTGGAATGCAAGGATCAGTAACGGAATCCCGGCGACAAGCAGGGCTGTCCAGGGCCGACGGGTTATGCTGCTGCCCCACCGCTCCCACCGCTCACTCGGCGCGCATAGGCTGTCGGACGTTTTGAATCGTCTGACGGGAAGAGGGACTCTGGCGGCATTGATGCGATACCCCAGGAGCCCAAGAACCCAGGGCAGGATGAATGTACACAGGATGACACTCAAAACGGTTACCAGCAGGCCAGCTACCCCGATGGAGCGCAGTTCGCTGATGGGCACAGTCAACAGCGCTGAGAACCCGATCGCAACTGTCGTGGCCGAGATGAGCAGCGTCCGCCCCGCTTGCTCGGCAGCAATGTCAGCAGCACAGCCGGCATCACATCCGTCGGCCAATGCTTCGCGAAACCTGCTCACCATCAGCAATGCATAGTCGATGCCCAAGCCAAGGCCCAGCATCGTTGCCAGATTTTGCACCAGAATCGACAAATGCAGATAATGCGAGAGTAGCGCAGCCGCACCCATCGCCATCGAGATTGAGAGTAATCCAACCCCCAACGGCAATAGCGCGGCCACAAGACTGCCGAAAGCCAGCAACAGCAGCAGGAGAGTTACCGGCATAGCTCGTATCTCGGCATGCTTGACGTCATCTGCACTGACTTTGCGAAGATCGAAGTTCAGTGGCGTTTCACCCGTAATCGCCAGTTTGATATTGGGATATTGCGACCTAAGCTGACCTTCCATCCCGTCTGCTTTTGCCCTCAATTTGGGGACCAACGCCTCGACAGTTTCATCCTGCGGGTCCAACCCGACAATGATCAAGCCCCCGCCATTGTTCCCAGTGAACAGAGGATCTGGCCAATCCACACTCGAAACCGCACCCGACACGCCCGGCACACTGCGCAATGAACTGGTTAAAAAGCCCAATGCATCCGCGCCTTTAGCTGAATCCAGATCGGGTATACCGCTGATCACCAGAACTAGGCGATGGGCGTACGGAGACTGGAAACGCTGCGCCAGTTCCAGGTCAACTTTTTCGGATTCTCCGCCCTTGATGTGAACAGTTGTCTCCAGTCGACGTTCGACTCTGTAGGAAAAGGGCAGCAGCGCCAGCGCCATGACAAACCCCGACATCGCCAACCAGAATCGGCGGCCAGCGGCACCATGGCCAGTCTTCACGCTTGTCATTACCATGGAAGATTCACGTCGTTTCCCGGTTCGTCTGAAAGCAATGAAATGATTTCGTTGATCGGGCACCTTCCATAATATAGGGTCAAACTGCACATTATAGTGGGATGCGACCTTGAGCTTAGTCAACGATAGATGGGGGAAACTGCCTGTTAAACCCCTGTTAATCTGGGGACACGGCTGACAAAGGCTTCACTGTATGATTACCCGCCAATCCCTCGTCAGGGAGTAATGCCTTCGTTCGTCACGCGCGCCCCAATTTCGCGCTGGATTCGGTTCCGTAGCCACAACTGTGCCGGATCGTCGTTTCTCTGCCGATGCCAAACCATTCTCAATGTGAAGGGTGGGAGTCCCATCGGCTCCGGACATGAAGCCAGGCCGAGCGGAGCACCAAAGAGCTTCACAACCGATTCCTGGATACAAGCAATCAGATCGCTTGCGGCTACAGCATGCAGCACCGAAAGGCAGTGTGGGAGGGCGAGACGAAGGCGTCGACGAAGACCTCTGCCCGCCAGCTCATTGTCGATCAAACCCCAGGGTTCGTTACGATAGATCACCGCTGCATGATCCAGCTTCGTCAGCCTCTCCAGTGTGAGCTTTCGCTTGAAAGCCGGGTGCCCACGGCGAGCAATGACCACGTTGCGCTCTTCGGAAAGTGTCTCCATCAAGAAGCTCGGCGCAAGCGATCTTGCATCTGGAAAGTATCCGATGGCAAGGTCAAGTGTTCCGTTGCGGAGCTCGGTTTCGGGTATGGAGAATATTCCATCCAAACGGCGCGTCTGCAATTGAAGTCCGCCCGAGAGCATGGATCGAGCAAGTAATGAAACCAGGCGCAACTCTACATCGTCACTTAACCCGATACGAAATCGCTGGGCACTGGCAGATGGATTGAACCACCGTGGTGCTTCCAGCGTTTGCCGTAGCTGTGCTAATGCCGACCGGATAGGGCCTCCGAGCTGTTCAGCACGAGGTGTTGGCATCATGCCGTGCGACGTGCGCACGAAGAGAGGATCGTCCAGACGAACGCGCAGCCGGCTGATTGCATTACTGAATGCAGGTTGACTCAATCCAACTCGCTTTGCTGCCCTGCCTACATGTCGCTCGTCCAGCAGGGACTCAAATGCGATTAAAAGGTTAAGATCAATTCCGCTTATATTCATAGATAAAATAATAGATATCACTACTATCCATATCAAAAATGACGTGCGATGAGCTATACCAGCATCATGTTCAAGACTCTGGCTGTCGTTCTCCTCGCTTTGTCTTCATTCCCGGCATCCGGCACCGCCGACAGTGCTGCACTTCAGGTCTTCAAGCAGTGGCTTGATGCGTTCAACTCTGGCGATGCAACCAGGATCGACGCTTTCTGGCACAAGTATGATCCGAACGCAGCGGAGCCTCGAACGCCACACGACATGGGGTTACGAGAGATGACGGGGGGAATGAAGCTGCTCAAGGTGGTGGAAGACAGCGGAACTCACCTGGTTGCGCTGATGCAGGAAGGGAACGGCGGCTATTCCGAATCGACTCTCGATTTGGCATCTGCCGATCCCCCGATCGTCAAAGGAATCTCGGGCCATCCTGTTCCACGTCCACGTGACATTGTCCCCGCGGCTGTCAACGATCAGGATCTTGTGAAGCAGGTCCAGGCGCATGTGGCAGACCTGAGCTCCAAGAACGCTTTCTCAGGAGCCATTCTGGTCGCCCACAACGGAAACACAGTGATGGATCAGGCCTGGGGAATGGCCAATATCCAGAAACAGGTCGCGAACACCACTGATACTCAGTTCTGCCTGGGATCGATGAACAAGATGTTCACCGCAATCGCAGTCCTTCAGCTGGTGCAGCAAGGCAAGCTATCGCTCGATGCACCCATCGGCAACTACTGGCACGACTATCCCAACCGGGACCTCGCCAACCGTGTAACCATTCGCCAGCTCTTGAGCCACACCGGGGGTACTGGTGACATCTTCACTCCGGAATACGGAGCACATCGCCTGGAGACGCGAAGTCTTGCCGACTACATCAAACTCTTCGGGAATCGCCCTGTAAGCTTCGAGCCTGGAACACACATGGAATATTCCAACTATGGCTTCATCCTGCTCGGACGATTGATCGAGCTTATCAGCGGTGAAACCTATGAGAGCTACGTTCAGAAGCATGTATACGCTCCCGCCGGGATGAAGCACACTGATTCGCGTCCGGAAGTTGATCAAGTACGTGGGCGCGCTACTGGCTACACTCAGGGACCGGACGGATTTGTACCCAACACGTCCACTCTGCCCTGGAGCGGCACATCGGCAGGAGGTGGCTACTCCACCGTTGGCGATCTCCTACTCTTTGCCAATGCGCTTCAGAGCGGAAAATTGCTCGACCCCGCACTTTTAAATCAAGCGACGAAAGATCAGACACACAAGAACTACGGTTTCGGTTTTTACATCTTGAAAGACGGAGCATACGGGCACGGTGGCGGTTCCCCAGGTATGAACGGCGAACTGCACATCCTGCCTCAAAGCGGGTACGTTATCGTCGCTCTTGCAAATCGCGACCCGTTTATGGCCACCAACATGGTCGGCTATATCGAATCGATCTTGCCGAACCAAACAAAAGCATCTGAAGCCAAGCGAATCGGTATTGACAATTTGGCACCTCACGATCTTCGTCGCAGTTGCGCTTGGCTCTGCCATGGCGCTGGAGGCGAACTCGAACAGATTCAGTTTCTCCTTGGTCATGCGTCGGTGAAAATGACCAAATGGTACATTGGGATGTCCTCCGAAGCGCCGGTGGTCATCTCTCACTTAACTGTGTAAGCCAGGGAGCTTCCTCATCTTTCCGTTTCAGCATGCTTGTTGGTTGCCTTTCTACTGCGGAGGATTGTGCCCGATGAACTTGTCAGTCCACTGAATGAAATACTTCATGTTCGGCGCGTCCGTGTGGCCGCCATCATGTTGTCGCCATGCGAGTTGGCCGGCCAGGAGCCCCTCATTCACGGGAGGCATCTTTGCCGTGTGATAGTCCCCCTCGACATCGAGCCCCTTGGCGCCTAGCAGCGTAAACACCCGGCTCGCATCCACGGTCGCCATAAAGCTTCCCTCATGATCGAGCCAATGTGCATCGCCCTTTTCTGGAATCCCATAGCTGATGAACGTTAGCCGGGGTGCGCACAGCGCGATGAGTTCATTGGAGTCGACAGGAATATCTCCCGGCGTCCTGCTTCCAAAAGTGGCTTCCGATGCACCGTATTTCAGGAAGTTTCCGGCCATCCAGTAATACTCACCTCCGGTGAGGCTTTCGACGGCTTCTCCGTAATTGCGGCGCAAAGGCGTGGCGCCGCCTTTGCCTGACGAACCTACAAGAACCATGGCAAAGCGCTGATCGAAGGCCATGGTGACCAGAGCAGCTTTGCCGTACCGCGAGACGCCCTCGATGCCGACATGCTTTGCATCGACCGATGGGTCGGTCTCGAGATAATCTAAAGCGCGTCCGGCACCCCAGCCCCAGGCTCGCAACGCGCCCCAGTCTTCCGGCTTGCGCGGTTGGCCTTTATTGACCAGGCCGATAATGCCGCGTGTAATTCCAGCGCCGTCGTCAGCCTGCACACTGGCCGGATCGAGAAGCGCGAATCCCCAGCCTGCTGCGATCAATTGCCAGGTGTTCGGTAGATCGCCATCGGCATTTAGTTGCGGAGGTTGGAAGGGTGTAGGCCTGACCGGCTGCCATGCCGGATGATTTGCAAAAACATCTTTCAGGGATGGGTCCTGCTGCATGAGAAGGGCCTTCCAGGCCGTGTTGATGCGATCCATGTCTTCGTCGGAAGGCTCATTGGGGGCCGGGAAACCGGCGCGGCCAAACATGACAAGGACGGGAACGGGCCCCGTAGCGTTGGCTGGCGTAACGAGGGTCATATGGATCTTGACGCTGATCAGGGGGTAGGACGAGTTGTCTACCTGTCCGATGAGATCCTTGGCGATAACGCGGTTAAACCCGATCATCTCGTGGTCGACGGCGGTGACCGTCCATGTCACTTTCGGCACATCTTTGGGGATGCGGCCATAGACATACTTCTCGTATATCTCGACGAGCTCGGGTCGGCGCTTCTCCCACCACATCTGCGGAGTGGTGACCTTCTGGCCGTCGTTCAGTGTGAGCGGGTCCGGAAGATTGGGATAGAGATTGGCCTTCGTATCATCATAGTTAGCGTGATTCGAAGCCTTTTCATTGCCGCTCGGCCCAGGACGCAACGCCTTGATGCCGAGCTGGTCCATCATGTCCTGGTGGTCCTGGTCGGACGTGAAGGTGACCGGGGACGGCGTAGTAGAAGCAGTATTGGAGCTTTGGCCTACTACAGCGGCAGCACAAACATAGAAAAGTGAAACGGTAAAAAATTTCGGGCACAAACGCACACCTGTCCTCCACGAATGATATTCTTCGTGCTGAGAAAAGCGATTTACTTAGGGAAATCATAGTAAATCCTGCCTCGCGGAGGATGCACTGAAAATCCGCGTAATTTTTGCGATCGTGGTGGGGCTGACCTTTATTGGAGCACCTTCCCATGCGCAGCTGAAACCGCAGGTGTGGGTTGCCAGCTGGGGCGCGTCGCAACAGATTCCGGAGCCGCAGAATGCCGTGGCGACAGACGATCTGCGCGACGCGACTGTGCGACAGGTCTTTCATCTCTCGCTGGGAGGACCGGCGCTGCGCGTTCATCTATCGAATGCTTTTGGAACTGAGGCACTGCACTTCACCTCGGTCCACATCGCGCGACAAGTCTCGCCTTCCTCATCCGCGATCGATCCGGCAACCGACAGGCCCTTGACGTTTGCCGGGAGCAGCGACGTGACGGTGCCGCCCGGGACTGAGTTCATATCCGACCCGTTGGATTATCCTGTGGCTGCTCTCTCCAACCTCGCGGTGACGTTTCATCTCGATTCGCCTCCGGCAACGCAGACCGGACATCCGGGTTCACGCGCCACATCGTATCTCGCGCATGGTAATTTCGTGAGAGCGCCGAATCTGCTGGACGCCAAAAACGTAGACCACTGGTATCAGGTGTCCGGGATCGATGTGCTGGCGCCTGCGGGTGCGGCTTCCATCGTGGTGTTGGGGGACTCGATCACCGACGGACACGGCGCGACCACCAATGGAAACGATCGCTGGACCGATATCCTGGCGCAACGTCTGCAAGCATCGGCGAATAAGCGAAGCATTGGTGTTTCAAACCAGGGCATTGGCGGAAACCATCTTCTCACCGACGGACTAGGTCCAAATGCGTTGGCGCGCTTCGATCGCGATGTGCTCGCGCCCGCCGGTGTGCGCTGGGTCATCGTGTTCGAGGGCGTGAATGACCTGGGAGGTCTGACCCGCGACGGCGAGGTAACACCCGAACAGCATAGTGTGCGAGTGAAACATATAATTTCCGCTTATGAGCAGATCGTTCAGCGCGCGCATGCGCATGGCTTGCGGGTGTTTGGCGCGACCATCACGCCGTATGTTGGCTCAGATTATTACCATCCAGGTCCGCTGAGCGAGGCTGATCGACAGGCGGTGAATGCGTGGATTCGTGCGGCTGGCCACTTCGACGCGGTAATTGATTTCGACAGTGTGGTACGCGACCCGCAGCACCTCGACCGTCTGCTCCCGGCCTTCGACTGCGGCGACCATCTGCACCCATCACCTGCCGGATATCGAGCGATGGGCGAGGCGGTTCAACTCAATCTATTCGCGCAATGAACTTACTAGAACATATTTCTACGAAAACTCTGATCAAGCCCGGGTTTAAATATTTTTACGATGCTTGGCAGCCCCAGGCAGCCATATGCTATGAGAACTCTGTCTGACAAAGGCTAATTCCGCGACAACATTTCTTCAGAGGGCATAGCTTCCGTCAACGCCTCCCTAACCCGTTTCTATAAATGTGACGCTGGCCCAGAGCTCGACAGAAGCTTTGATCAAAATTCCGCAACACAAAGAAGTCTTACTTCGCCTTCGGCGGGTAGTTCTTGAAGAGCTTTGAGAGTGCCTTTGTAAGATTCTTCTGGCGCTTTTCCGGCTTTGCTTTCGGATCGAGGGTCTTGCTCACCACTCCTCGCCAGACAAGGGTATGGCTCGCCGAGTTATACATATCCACAGCGATTTGCCCGTTATAAATAGTCGACGTCTGGCCGGTTGTCATCCCTCCTCCGCCACCATACCATCCGCGCCCGTACCATCCCGGTCCATATCCCCAGCCAGAATCGAAAGATGTGAACTGCTTTTCGGTGCCAACTGCAGTTTGATAGCCGACAAAAAGATTGGCATCATCGCTGTCTACCTTGCTTAGACCTCTTGCGGCTAATTGAGCATCTATTGCGTCCTTGATCTGTTTATCCGTGAGATCGTCCACCGGAGTTGCGCCCTTGAGGACCACCCATTTGTAGGTCTTGAACTTCGAAAAATCAGTGTCTTTGTCGAAGTTGTAGCGAACATCTTGACAGAACGCAGTGCTCGCGACCGCAAGTAGTAGTGCCATCCAGATAAACGAAACCTTCCTCATGTCCAATCTCCGATCTATCGAGTTCGTTGTGGCCATGCATGTGGGCCACTGTCGAGCTTCGCGCGTTTCTGCAAATCCACGGTCATGCTAAAAGGCTGACATTGTTATGTGAACTGTCAATCTTGACAGAGTTTCCGGGATTCGGCCCCATGATGAATCCAGCACCTGGAGAACTGCATGGAGTGACCCGTCTGTTTGGAAAATCTGGCCCACGTCTCCCCTGCTCTGTTAATACTTACAGTTCCCACCAATATTTCTGACGCCTAGCATCAACGTGAGTCTCACAAAGCTCTACCTCAGGAAGCTACAGATTGGCCAACAGGAATTCCGTAATACAAGCATGGGGAAAGGAAAGACCATGAAGCATATTCGTATATTTGGGTTGGCGAGTTTCCTGCTGCTGTCGTTCCTGGGCTTCACGCCCAGGACAGCCGCGGCACAATCGACCAAGGTGCAGGGGATCATCAAGAGCCGCAGTGGCGAAGACATCGTTCTGAAGACAACAGACGACCCGAACATGATCGTCATGCTGACGGACAGCACCGATGTAGGGCAGGTGGAGGGACTGCTGAAGGCGCGCAGTAAGCAGATGTCGATGGCCGCCCTCATTCCCGGCCTGGCCGTTTCGGTCGAGGGCGACTACAACAGCCAGCGTGTGCTCGTGGCCACCAAGGTAAGATTCAAGGGCAATGACTTTAAACAGGCTCAGGCCATTGACGCTGGCATGCACGATACCAAGGCGCAGGCGCAACAAAATAAAGAGGATCTAGAGAAGGCGAACGCCGAGTTGAATGCGCAGAACGAGGCCCTTGAGAAGCATCAGGCCGCCATCCAGGCTAACCAGGAAAAGATCGCTGCGAATAAAGCAGCTGTGGACGCAGCTATCGCGCGATTCGGCCAGCTCGATGACTACTACATCATGGACGAAGTCACGGTGCTCTTCGGCAACGGCAAAACCAAGGTGGACTCCCAGTACATTTCGCAACTCACGGCACTGGCTCAGAAGGCCGGCGTAGTTCAGGGCTACATGATCGAAGTGAAGGGCTATGCCTCTGCCGTCGGCAGTGTCGCCACGAATCAGAAGCTAAGTCAGGAGCGTGCTGAGAACGTCACCAATGTCCTGCTCCAACAGGGCAAAGTCCCGCTTACCAGAATGCTAGCGCCCGGAGCAATGGGCGAAAGCGACCAAGTGGGCACAGATAAGACTGTCGAAGGTCAGGCTGAGAATCGCCGCGTCGTCGTCCGCGTTCTGCAAAACAAGGCAATTGCCGGAGTGCCCGCCGCGTGACGTGGCATCGAAAGCAGGCGAGATAAAGCTATGACCATCCATCGACTCTCCGGGTCCAGGCTCCTGTTTCTTGCATTGCCGCTCGTCCTAATCACGAGCGGCAATGGGACGCAGGCGCAGAAGAAAAACTCCTACGCATGCAAGGAGCCTGATCCCGAATCGCTGTGCACCGCCGCCAATACCTGCGGATCGCCGTCACAACCTTGCATGGTTAATGTCAAGCGGACCGCTAGTGCGGCTTCCGCCACACCCAGTATTCCTGACGCTAAGGGGAACAAGCTGTTCTGCGTAAAAGTGGACACAAGCGTGACCTGGCATAGCGACACAAAGCACCAGGGCTTTGTTGTCGATATGGGGCCAAACTCGCCATTCGATCCCCCCGACGACATCATTGGTGGCTCACAGAAAGATGTGACGGTGCGAGCAAAAGTGCCCGGCTGCTACCGCTTCTCCGCTGGCGCATGTGCTTCTGGAGCGATTTATGGAATGTGCGGGAACGGCACGTCAGAGCTTGTCATCGTGAAATAAAGACATCGGGGATCAGCCCGTTTCGCGGGCATCTTTGGCCCAGATAGTGAAGGGGTATCTTCTTCAGAATTGTGCCGCTTAATACTCAGCGGCGAATCGGATACGGAGAGGCACCAGGCGCAGAAGTCCCATGCCTCAAATTTCGCGTTCCTCTAGCTCACCGCTCTTCGCTGCCTGCCTTATTCCAATCAATAATGTTCGCCAGCTTCCACGGGTTTTTGCGGAGCTCAAACTGAAGCTCACCTTTCTTATTGATGATCAGCTGAGAAGCGGGAAATAGAACGCCGGTGCTTTTGTCTTTGTCCGCATCGTTCAGGTCAAATTCGCCCGCAGTAAGGTCAAAGGCTTTGCTCTGGGTGTTGCCGTACGCTTCACCGAACCTGATCAGGCGGTTGGTTGCGAACCGGATCCTGCGGCCTGTGGGGGTACGAATCAGGCGGATGTAAGCGAGGTCGTAACCAATCGTACCGGTGATGGCGATTCGGCCTACGGGCTCCATTTCGCTGAGAGCCTTTACCAACCCCTGACTTTGTCCTTGTTTGAATGCAGCGACGAGTTGCTGCCTTTCTTCCTCGGTCGAGAAGCGCTTGATGATCACCTTGACGTTGACGGTTGCACCGAGTTGTGTGCTGGTACCCATTGCGGTAGCGTCAATGGTCGCCGATTTGTCGCCTGCAAAGATGGATGCGTTGAGCGCCAATAGAAGCAGAGGAGCGAAAACGCGATAACCGAATCTGCGCCTTGCCGGTTTCGAGTTGTTGCTATAAGCCATTACCTTGTCCTCCAGAGACGGCGATGAAAAAGTTGACGGGCCGGATGATTCTTGCGGTCGCCGAGAGTCTGACCTAGTCCTCTTCATCCTCAACCGGGGACCAGGTTTTATCCGGATTGAAGAGCTCCATCTTCTTGAATGAGTCGATCGTGTTCGAGCCGAGGTCCTTTTCATAGACGACGCCGTCATTGCTGACAATGAAAGTTTTTACTCCGGTGACACGATACTCGGCCGGCGCGGCGACCAAGGCGAAGCCCCCAATCATCGCACCTTTGATCACATAATCCATCTCTCCAAGCGGTGCGTCAGGACCCTGCCCTTTCAGTATCTTGAAGAAATAGCCGTGGTAGGGCTCCTCTTTGGTTGAGTATCCCTGCGCGATCGCTTTTGCAATGTTTTCCCCGATCGGACCACCCCAGGTGCCATCGGCGTTTTGCCACGCCAGGCCATCTTGCTTTCCGGGAGTGCTGAGGATGCGTTGCGCGTACTGGTTGACTTCGTAACCCTCGCGCGGCTGGAGCGCGTATTCTTCCTGTGCGTCGACGTATCCATTAGCGATCTGAATGGCGTCGAGTTCGTTGGCTCCGATGCGCCGATTCAGTAATTCCTGGCGACCGGCTGCACTATCAAAGTGCCATTTGTCGCCAACCTTAACAAGCGGCACGGGGAACGGCCAGTCTTCGTTCCCCACCAGCACGAATGCTCGCTTCCCGCTCTTGGGATCTACAGAGACCGTCATCTTTTCGTGGGCCTCGGCTGCGAAATCAGTAGCGCGCTGCCGGTCTTGCGCAACCTCTCCGCTGAATACAATGTCATCCCCTTCGGGTCCGAATATCTTTATCAGAGTGGGCGTGTCAAACTGATCGGCGGCGTCCACGAGGGCTTTGGCAGCCAGTTCCGGAGTGCTGAAGGTCATGGCCTTGGAAGCCGGAGCTGCCGCGCCAGAAGTGGCGGCCGTTGCCGCCGCAGCCGGAGCTTGTGTCGCCGAAGATTGTTGGCCCGCCAGAACGACAGGAGCGGACACACATACCCAAGCTACCGCGCTCGCAACGATGACATGCCTGAAATTTCGATCCGCAGATGTTGATTTCATCTCATTGCTCCCTTGCCTTCACTACTGCTGCTCTACCTCCGCCCACCGCCACCTCTTCGACCACCGCCACCACGAGATCCCATGCTGGAGGCACCGCGGCTGCTGCTGGCGCGTGCGCTTGATCCGTTGAATCCCCTGTTCCCACCCCCAAAGGCATCACGGTTTCCGCCGCCGTTGCGCGAGAGATCCCGCCCGCCAATGCTGTTCGCTCCGCCGGCGCGGTTGCTCACGCCAGCGCCGTTGCCGCGGTTGCCCAATCCACCGCTGTTCATGCGGTTGCTCGTACCCGCGCCTCCACGACTACTGGCCAGATTGCCGCCCTGGCGTCCGATTTGATTCCGTGCGCCGGCCTGGCGGTTAGACAGTGAATCTCCCCGGGCCGCCCCGCCAAACCTGTCGGCGGTAGCGCGGTCCCTATACGGCGCGCCGCCGCGATGGGAAGGATTGTGCTGCCACCTGTTGCCGCCTGCACCACCTATACCGCCTGCACCACCTATACCGCCTGCACCACCTATACCGCCTGCACCACCTATACCGCCTGCACCGCCTATACCCCCTGCTCCGCCTATTCCGCCTGCACCACCTATTCCGCCTGCACCACCTGCTCCGCCCCGAGCGGGCAGTTGCGATGCACGATTACCTCCGTTAACGCGATTGCCTCCGTTGATGTTCGTGTTGCGGTTGAAGTTGTTGTTGCGGTTGATGGTGATGTCGTTATTGCCGCCCCAACCGCAGCCCCAGCCCCAACCGCCGCCCCACATTGCTCCCATGGCAATTCCCACGCCAAAGGAAATCGCCATGCCCGCCGCGTAGTATCCCGGCGGCGGATAATAAATCGGTGGATAGGGATAGACAGGCGGCCCGTACACCACGGTGGGATTGTACGAAGGAACATAGACCACCTGCGGGTTCGCTTGCTCGATCACAATCACACTCTTGCTTTCGACGACCTTCGTTTCCACCTTCTGCTGCTCGCTCGACTTCAGATTGCCGGTGCCCTGAGCCTTCTGGCGCATGCGTTGCACGGCATCCATCACATCATTTTGCTGTGCGAGAAACGCATTGCCGAGATCAGTGGTCCACTGGATGTCGTCTGACAGGCGTTTGGCCACATCGGGCAGTCCCGCCAGAGCCTGAACACTCGGGTCCCACGGTTGCTTAGCCACAGCGTCTGCAAGCGCCTTGTCTTTCATCCCCGGATTCTTAGTCAGCCATTGCTGGAGCTGGATGACTTCAAGCGGATACGTAGAGGCTGCCAGGACCTGCGCCAGCATCGGATCGGGATAAAGCGCGATGGGTGCGACGAGCGAATCCAGCTGGTCAGCGGGGATTTTCTCAGGCTGAGCCTGAGTAGCAGACTGAGCTGGAGTCGGAGGCGTCTGAGTTGCCTGGAGGGATAGCGGACTTGCCAGCGTATCTCCGGGGATCAGAACAATCGTGCAGACCGCCACTAGAAGACCTCGAATTCCCGCACCCATTCTCCGGAGCTTCGGTTCCATGGCTTTGCTTTCCTCCGCGTCCGTGGAAACGTTGTCGCGCCGCCGCAGGCATACGTCCACTTTTGGGGTGATTTTAGGTCGCTTTGACTTCCCATGCACCTGTCGAAACTTACAGATCTTCGGGGGACCGTAAATTGTACCCCCTGTTTAATCTGACAATAGCGAGACGGCGGCCCGCCAAATGATTCTGTAAGCTCAGAGCTCATTCAACTAAAGAGGAGACCGCCGCAATGAACTCCCCCGTTACTCCAGACTGATCCTCGCAAGCCCTGCTGCTTGAAACCTGATAGGTGTGTGCATCAACTTCTTCACTGTCTTTGCCTATCGTCACTTCGCTGGAAAGGAAAGACTCGCCTCTGAACTCCGCAGCAAAGACGACTGAATGACGCACAGTGCGGAACTACTTCAGGCCAAAACTCCAGCTCAGCCCCGAACTCGTCCCGTAGTCGCTGCTGCTTAGGCCCGGCGGAGGCTGCGTATCCCAGTTGCCGTAGAACGACACATTCCAATCCACTTTGCCGAATAGCTTCACGTAATAAGTTAGGTTCGTATCGAAGCGCACCCGCCCAGGATCGGAAAGCGCCGGCAGCACCAGAACTGTGCCATCGAAACGGGTTTTGCTGAACCTGAAAAAGCTGGCCTTCGCATAAATCAGCGCAGCCGCCGTCTGTTCTCTGCCGATCGGCACCTTGGTCTGCTGATATCTCGTATCCTGCCACGCGACGCCGCCCAGCACCATCAGATTTGCCCTGTCCGTGTTCTTCAGATAACGCCCTATGCCGCCGCCCAAGAGTGTCTGCAGCGAGATGCCCTGTTCCGAGCTTTGCAGAAATCCGCCCACACCGCCGTAAAGCCAGTTCTTCGGTGGCAGAAGATGAAACGCCGTAAGGGCCAGCGAGTTCCTTGTAGAAGTGTTCACGCCGCTGTTCGACGACAGATTCGATTCGAAGCTGTATCCGGCATTCCAGCGTTCCCGCACATATATTGTGTTCGACCCAAGGGAGAATTGCGTCGACTGATTGCCCTTCGAATAAATCACTCCGAAGTTGATATTTCCGTTGAACCGCTCCCAGAACTTGTCCGACGTGGCCACCATGCGGATCACCTGCGAGCGATTCACCACTTCTTCCCGCTCCTCCATCAAAACCTTAATCTGCACCGGACGGTTTGCCCCCGTTTCCTCGGTCATCAACTCGCCGGTGTACACCGATCCATCTTCTGTCTTCACAACAAAGAGTTGCTTGCTTTCGAGGCGCGCCACCTTCGACCAGTCGACGGATGTTGTCCCATCGATGTAATCGAAGCTGACGTACAGCACCCCTGCGTCAAGCCCTTTTACCTCGCAGGTCATACGGTCGCCATTGTTCATGATCAGAACATCCGTCTTGTCTCGTGCAAGGAGCGGAGAAGCAATACCAAGAAGAACAAGACTAAGTATTAAGGGTCGGAGTCTCATGACAGCCTCACGCTATTTCGCCCGCGCGGAGAAGAGCGTAAGAGCTCAAGGTGGCCTTTTGGCGGGGCAGGATACTGATGACAGGCGGCGAACCTGCGAATGATGCTCATCCGTTATGAATCTACAAGAAAGATTTTGCTGACCACGCGCACGATATCCTCGGAGACTGCTCGCTGGCGATTACGAGGCGCACCATCCAATAAGATTAACTATGTACCAGAGACTGATTGGCGAGTGCGCCGGCCGGCAACCCCGTCGAGGCACCAGGGTTGTGGTGGCTGTATCGCAATGATATGCGTGCTTTATGGTCTCAAACAGATAAATATCTATGCGGTAACCATGTGGTTCCGGACTGCGTACCGAACAAGGTCGGCATTACTCTTCACGCCGAGCGCCTCCATGATCCGGTACTTGTGAAACGCCACGGTCCGAGTCGTCATATTTAAGATTGCACCAATCTCTTTCATCACTTTGCCTTCAGCGAGTAACTGCAAAACTTCTCGTTGGCGGTCGGTGAGCTTATCTTCTTCTTCGACTAATTTCTTGGCCTGCCGACGCAGATAAGTGACGTCGTCCCTGGAAAGTGTTGATGACAGGTACGTCCTGCCTTGCAGAACCGCACGAACAGCTGCCACCATTTCTGAGGCCGCACAGGTCTTTAGCAAATAGCCGGAAGCACCGCGGCGAAATGCTTCTGCCGCAACCTCAGGATCAGGATTCATGGTTAGGTACACCAGCTTGACGGTTCGTAACTCTTGCATCACCTGCTGGCCTGCATCCAGTCCGTTAAGAACAGGCATGGCGACATCAACTACAACTACATCAGGCTTCAACTGAGCTGCGGCACGAACCAGGGCGTGGCCATCGCTTACTGTGTCAACCACGTCAAACTCTGACTCGAGCAGTCTCTTACAGAGTTCTGCTACCAGCGTGTGGTCGTCGGCTATTAGAATGCGAGAACGGTTTGTCATGGTCGACCTCCTTCTTTATCGCCTACTCTTTTACGAGTAGCAAAGAATGGCGTCAACTAGAAGAACTCCTAGTCGCAAGTCATCGAAAAAAGGACGACTCTGAACGATTCGAATTCCTTACGCTTTTCGAGTGAGTTGAGCATCTCCTCGATGCTTATCCGGGGTGGAGAAAGGGTGAGACGAAGTGGTTGCCTGAAAGGGCTTCGCGGATGGCTGGAATGAGATCCGTTTCAGCCGTGATTTTGTAACGTAAGCCGAACCACCTTCCTCGAAGCACGCGCGCACGAAGGATGATCGTTCGTGTACCGTCAAGAAAACAAGCTTCGCTGGCAGCCCAGCCTCGTGGATCTCATGGGCCGCCTCAATCCCGTTGAGGATTGGCATGGTGATATCTAATACAATCGCATCTGGTTGCAGCCGTTGTGCTTCAGAAACCAGGTCGATCCCGTTATTTGCAGTTCCGACGACTTCAAAGTCTTGCCCCAAAAGGGACAAGACCATGTCGAGAATGACATCATGATCGTCAGCGACAAGAATTCTCGGCCGGTTCAAGGCAGCATCCCCTTTTCCGCATCCAGCGGTTCGGAGCCCCTCCCGCTGCATCACAAATTGCAAAGCAACCCTGAACCTAACCTACTTGAAGTGCCTCGCCAACTGCCAAAACTGACAGGCTTAGTTGACTCGAGTTCTCAGGAAGAAATCAGGTGGTGTTTGAGGGCAAACAGGACCAATTCCGCGTTGTTCTTGAGATTGAACGCTGCCATGATCCGATATTTATGGAACATAACCGCCTTTTCGCTAACCTTAAGAATTTGTGCCACTTCCTTCATAGGGCGACCTTCGGCGAGCAATTGCAGTACTTCTCTCTGACGAGGAGTAAGGTCTTTAGAAAATTGGCGTGCCCGCGACACTTGGACCGTCCAATCTTCTGACCGAAGCCTGGGCGTTACATATGCCTTGCCTTGAAGGACTTCGGAGACCGCAAGCAACAATTCTGTGAACAGCGAGTGCTTGAGGACATACCCAACTTTCCCCAAATTGAGAGCTGCAGCGGCAAGGTTAGGATCGTCTTTCATCGTAAGGAAAACGAACTTTACATTGGGCAGGAAACGCTTCAGTTGCTCGGCTGCATCCAGACCATTCAGTACAGGCATACCGATGTCAAGCACGATGAGATCAGGCTCCAGCTTTGGAGCCTCGATCAGTAATTCCCGTCCGTCCCTCACTATGCCAATAACGTTATAGCTCTTCTGCAAAATAGAAGAGAGACCCTCCGCCACTACGGCGTGATCGTCAGCTATAAGGACGCGCGGCGCTCTGTCAGAGTGGCCGGGATGTCGCATCGCATTTCCTCATATCGCAGAACATCGTACTTACGTCTGCACAACAGCTAGCCGAATTCCTTAAAAGGAGCCCACGCGTCAATTCTAGTTCCCTCCATCGGTCGTGAGTGTACCTCGAGTTGACCGCCGACCAAATGCAAGCGCTCCTCCATACTTCGAATTCCAATACCTTCTCGTGCTGAGCGCTTGCTGGGGTTAAACCCTCTTCCTTGATCGCAGACCGACAGGTGCAGCCTTCCACTTAGAAATTCCAGGTGGACCTCCGCTCTCCTGGCGCCGCTGTGACGTTTGACGTTTGACGTTTCTCAGAGCCTCTTGTGCGATGCGAAAGAGACAGAGCGAAACATCGGCGGAGATCACCCGCGGGACGTTCTCATGGGTAAACTCAACCTCTATATCCTGCAGATCTCCAAACTCCTCGCAAAATGCTCTCACCCCTGCCACCAGCCCAAGTGTCTCTAGAGTGGAAGAATGCAGGCGATGCGACAAGGAATGTAGGTCGCCCCCAAGCTCACTGACAGATGTCCAAAGATCGTGGAGCCGCGGACCTGCCTCGGCAACAGAATCCCCGATACTCTGAGCCAGATCTTCCAATTCATTTGCCAGTACCGCCAGGCGCTGGTTGTAGTCATCATGGATCTCACGGGCAATCCGGCGGCATTCTTCCTCCTGCGCTTCGATTAAACGACCGCTCAGGGATGCGAGTGCTTCTTCTGCCATCTTTTGCTCGGTTACATCGATGCAGGAGCCGATGTAACCGGCAAAGGATCCGTCCGGGTCGAATCTCGGTACGCCAAGATCAAAAACCCACCGGTATTCCCCGTCATTGCGCCGGAGTCGATACTGCATTTTGAAAGACACGCGCTGGTCAAATGCTTTGGTGTAAGTATCCAGGCAAGCACGCAGATCTTCCGGATGGACTCCATCTGCCCATCCGTTGCTAAGCTCTGCTTCGATGGGTCGGCCGGTGAACTCAAGCCAGGGCTGATTGAAATAAGTGCGCTGCTTATCGGGACCCGACATCCAAATCAGCACAGGCGCAGTATTGGCAACCAGACGGAAGCGCTCCTCGCTCTCGCGTATCGCTTGTTCTGCGCGGCGACGTTCGGTGATATCCCGGATAATAACGGTATATAGCTTTTGTCGGGCAGTTCCCACCTGGGAGATGGATGCCTCAATAGGGAATTCCTCGCCGGTAGCTCGCAAACCCCACAGTGCGCCAGGCGTGCCCATGCCGTTAGACGTGCCAGTCTGATCGAAATAGGCAGCGCGAAAGCGAAGCGGAATAAACTGCTCCAGGGACATCCCAATCGCTTCCCCTGCAGGGCAACCGAATATTTTCTCAGCGGCGGCATTGAACAACAGGATCCTCTGTTCGCTGTCAACGGCAATGATCGCATCCATTGCCGAACCGATGACACCCACTAACCTTTCTTCACTGGTGCGCAGTTTCTCTTCGACTTGCCTGCGCTCGGTGATGTCCGCGACCACTGAGAGCATGCACGGTTCGTTATCAATCTCAATGAGTTCTGCCGAGCCCAGGCCCCATTTCGTCGTGCCATCCCTGCATCGAAGCTGGAATTCATAATTCCGAATGGCGCCTTCGGAGAGCAGCCGTTTTGTGATCTGCAGTCTCTCGGTGGGGGCGTCCCACACGTTGATGTCGAACGGAGTCCTCCCAATCACCTCGTCCCTGCGCCAACCAGTGAGGCGTTCGAAAGTCTCGTTAACGTCGAGGTAGTGGTGGTCTTTCACGCTGGTGAGAGTGAGCGCCATGGGGCTCTCTCGAAACGCGGTAGAGAATTTCTCCTCAGATTTTTTAAGCGACTCTTCTACCTTTCTTCGTCTCGCGCGCTGCCAAAGCAGTCCCACAATCAACAGCGTCTCAAGGAGGATCAGAAAAATAACGCCAAGAATGTACCGCTGATAGGTTTTCCAAATGGTTGGCTGTCGATAGAGCACCATACTGCCAGGCGGAAGATTGCTTTCTTTGAGACCAAAGCGTTGCATGGCCCGCCAATCGAACATGTAAATATTGGGGCTCTTTACAACAGGGATATTTGCCGGCTTCTCCCCGTTGAGCACTCTCACAGCCATCTCAGCGGCAGTCCGCCCTTCAGCTGCAAGGCTTAGAACATAGCCACCCGTCGATCCTCTACCCACATCGACGTCATCTACTACAAATACGGGAGCATTGGCTGCACCGGCAATCATTGGAACCGACTGGGTCGCATCAATAAAGCGCGTTCCCGCGGCATCCTGCGTGATTGCTGTGTGATAGACGATCGTGTTGGCCCGCAAGTGCTTCAACCGCTCGAGCAGCGCCGGCATGTCCAGGTCGGTAAGGTAGGTAATGTCGAGCTTTGATTCGTAACCTCGAAAACTCTTCTTTGCAAAGGACTCGAGGTCTCGGTCATACGTTCCCACACCACCTACCACCACCAGGTGTTTGGTGGATGGCAATAAGCGGAGTGCGGCAATCAGCGTCTTCTCAGGCTGTGCGACTCCCCATGTGCCAGTAAAGTCAGAATCTAGCTTCAATCCACCAAGCATCTCTTCCGTACTTCCACAGAAAATGATTGGGATGCCTGGGAAAGCCTCGTCGTGGGACTCAACCATGAACTTAAGGGGACTCGGTCCGACGGTAATGATTACATCTGGCTTGCGATCACTATACCTGCGGATAAACCACTCTCGGAAGTCACGCTGGGAAGCTTCATCCGGAAACAAAGCCGACTCCATCTCCTCATGATAGAGTTCGATCTGGTAAGGAGCTTTCTCTAGACGGGCAACAATCGCTTGATCAATTAGCGCGACGCCAGGGGATGAAAGAGGCCCGAAGATATTGAGGATGAGTACGCGCTTGACTTCCTTCCCATCGCCCGCCGCTGGCGATGGCAGCATGAGAAAAGCTGTAATCACTGCAAACAGAGCGATTACGCGCATATTCGGAATGGCGTATCTGCCTCGTTTGCATTTCCTGATGGGATTCCGATCTGAGAACCAGGAGTGACCTGTACGTTGCTCCGCCGAAGCTGGCACGTGAAGCCTCCATGGACTTCTTTCAAAAGAACTTAACGCCAAATTTCTGGATTGACGAAAACCTCCTGCACGAACATACGTCGGGTACTCGTCTTCCGGATTTAAGGCTGGTAATACTCCGGCGCTTTGGATACTATCAAATCCCGCATTGCTTTCGGGAGCAGTATTTTTTTATGAATGGTTAGTTTATTCGGCTATTAGTAAAACGTTAAAGTTACGCGTCGCCTAGCGCAAGAAAGGTCGCGGATGAGTAACGGTTTACATGGGCCATATCATCAACTGAACAGGCGTTGGGCGGCCATTCTCGTTGTTGCAATAACAGTCTTGTTAGTTCCCTGCTGCACACATAGCCAGACTCCTTCTACCGGCGCGCTAACAGGAGTAACGATTGATCCAACCGGGGCCGCTTTGCCAGATGTGGTCGTCCGACTCGCCAACAGGGATACCGCCACCATCAGGCTTGCACCAGTTGACAAGGAGGGACGCTTTGGTTTTCTTCTGCTCCCACCGGGTTGGTATGAGATACACGCCGAGAAAACCGGCTCAGTTTTTCTCATTGGTAACGCAACGGTATATATCAACGTGACGGAAACGGTCCGCCTTGAACTCCATCTTCACATCGCAACAGTCTTTCATAGCATAAGCGTGTCGGAAGAATCGCAGATGGTTCAGACCGACAATTACTCTCTCGGCAGAGTTGCCAATCAGACAGCAGTGACCGGTCTCCCGCTCGTGACCAGAAATTTCACGCAAATCGCCAGCCTCTCGCCAGGCGTTATGACCGGAGTCCATAACGCCGGCGAACTCGGGTTGGGGGGTACCGCCTTGTCCCAGATAGCCCGCTCCAATGATGGGCTTTTCGTCCACGGAGCACGCTCCTATGACAATAACTTTCAGGTGGATGGAATTAGCGTGAGCGACGTGCAGGGCAGCGCTTCCGGAAGCGGCGGAATTCCGATTCCAAACCCCGACAGCTTACAGGAATTCAAGGTCCAGACAGGACTCTACGACGCAGCCTATGGGCGCTATGGCGGCGCCAATGTCAGCTTGATCACAAAGACGGGCGGCAACGCTTTCCACGGCGCACTCTTCGAGTTCTTCCGCAACGAGGCGCTTGACGCAAATGATTACTTTCTGAACCAGACAGGCCAGCGGCGGCCTGTGCTCAAGCAGAACCAGTTTGGATTCACGCTGGGAGGACCGATCAGGAAAGACACGCTGCTAGTCTTCGGTTCGTATCAAGGGACGCGCCAGGTGAACGGTGTTGCCGCAGGTCAGTCGAGGACTGCCTGCTCTGCCAGCCTGAACGAGCCGCCCCTCACCGAGAACCGCACTCCAGCGGACTTAGGGAGAATGTTCGGCGGCATGAGCGGAGCACAGGGTGGCACTGCAATCAACCCCGATGGTTCCAACATTAATCCTGTGGCCATAACCCTCTTGAACCTCAAACTCTCTGATGGAAGCTTCCTGATCCCAACACCACAAATTGTAGATCCGGCAAAGCCGCTTGCCCGGCAGGGATTCTCGGTTTTCACAGATCCATGCCATTTCGACGAGAACCAGTATTTGACGAATGTCGACTACCTCGTTCGGCAGAACAGCCAAATCTCGGCTCGATTCTTCCGTGCAAACGATAACGAGACCGTCACGTTTCCCGGCAACGGCCTCAATCCTTCAGGCAACATCCGTGGTTTTCCCAGCCCCAGCAATTCAGACTTTACCGTTTTCTCTCTCGCCCATACCTACACCTTCCGCAATGCATCACTCAATCAGGCACGGATAGGCTACGTCCGAACGCGAACCGGCACCGAGGCCACAGCTCCGTTCAAGTGGTCTGACGTTGGGGTTGCCGAAGGAGAAATGAGCAACAACAACGAACTTCCCAGCTTACAAATTCTCGGCTCTGTCAGCATCGCTTCCGGCTTTCCACGAACTATCACCCAGAATAGTTTCATAGCCGATGATGATCTCAGCGTCGTGCGCGGTCCGCACGCATTGCAATTCGGAGGATCTGTCACCCGATTGCAGAACAATATTAATCTCGTGGGGCTCGGATCATTCTTGCGGTTTCTAAGCTGGCCCGATTTTCTGCTCGGCCTCAGCAGCAGTGGCAATGGTACCAATTTCAGCAATATTTTTGCCTCATTCGATGACTTCGGTCTGACGACTCGGGAGTACCGCGTGTGGGAGGGGACAGGGTTCGTGCAGGATGATTATAGAGTCCTTAAGTCACTCTCACTGAACGCTGGCTTGCGTTACGAGCGTCTGGGTCAATTCGGAGACCGGCTCGGTAGAAACGCTAGCTTCGACATTCGCCGCGCCGACCCCAATCCTCCGGCCGAGGGGAGCGTAGCCGGTTACATTGTGGCCTCTAACTTTCCCGGAATTCCACCGCCGGGCGTGCAGCGCGCACATAATACTTTCGCGAATGACGGTGCTGGACAAAATACAATTGCTCCACGGATCGGATTTGCGTGGCAGTTTGTGCCCGGCTCAAATACAGCCCTTAGAGGTGGGTACGGGATATATTATTCCCGGCCTACCGGTCAGGCCTTTTATCAAAACGTGCTCGGAGCTCCATTTTCGGTCTTTCGCTTGAATTCTGGGGAAGCAAACGCTGACGCAACATTTCAAACACCATTCGCGCAGCCATTTCCTACACCAGATTCCTTTCCTCTATTTCCCTCGTACTCACCCACCAGCACCACCACGATTTACTCCGTGGCGCCGGGCTTTCGTCCCGCGACCATTCAGCAATATTCATTGAATGTCCAGACCGAGTTGCATGAGGGTTGGCTATCGGAAATTGGCTACGTCGGCACCCGCGGCACTCACCTGGTACGTCAACGTTCGTTGAACCAGGCGCTGCAAGCTTCAGCGGACAATCCCATAAGAGGAGTGGCCACCAATACTGTTGCAAATATTTCGTTGCGCGTTCCTATTCCCGGAGTGCCTCCCGACTCGCTTATTGAAATGGAATCTGAGGGCAGTTCCTGGTACAACGGGTTGGAGGCGAGTTTGACCAGACGATTGAGCCATGGCCTTCAATTCCTCGCCTCCTATACCTTCTCTAAAACGCTTGATACCGATGGCTCCGACATCAATTCAACCTCGAGCGGAAATGCACTGTCGCTGGGGGATCAAAATTCTCCGCGTCAGCGCTGGGGACGCGCCAGTTTTGATCGCACGCATCGATTCGTTTTCGGCGCTACATGGGCATTGCCAAAGCTCCCTGGTGGCGCCCCAGGAAATTTCCTCGGAAACTGGTCTCTGTCCGCAATAGCAACCATACAATCGGGCAGCGCCTTGACCATCGCCGAAACAAATTCTTCGAATGTTTTTGGAATTAGTGAAGATCGTGCGCAATTAAGCGCCAGATGCTCGAAAGACATGTTGGTAAAGAAGGGATCGATAGAGTCAAAACAGGGTAGCTATTTCAACAACTCCTGCTTTACGACACCTCCAGTCATTGGTGCAGACGGTATTGGAACCGCATTTGGAAACAGCGCGACTGGTATCGTAGCCGGACCTGGACAAGCGAATCTGGATATCGCATCTTCAAAAGCTATGATCTTCAACTGGCCGCGCGAGAAAAGTACTCTTCTTTTTCGTGCCGAGTTTTATAACGCGCTGAACCATCCGCAGTTTTCGAATCCCGACCTTAACTTTACATCGGCTACGTTCGGTGTCATAAGCAGCACGGCTGTCAATCCGCGAGTCACACAACTGGCACTGAAGCTCATGTTTTAGATGAGAAAGCAACCACTCTCTCCATTTATCAGTAAGCTTCTGAAACTCTGTCAGAACTAACAGTTTTCAAAGGGTCTCTGGTCTGCCATTGTCCAGTTGGTGGCAGATTTGGTCATGGGACTTGATAAAAATAGTTGGCTCAGAAAAACCCAACGCGTAATCATCGCGGTCTTCATCGTGTGCGCGACGTGCCTACAGGCTCAAACCCAAAAATCTCAAAGCCCGGATCTTCAGGCTCTAAAAGACAGGCTGCTGCGGGTTGAGCAAGAGACGCAAGAACTAATGAGTGAGATTGATGCTGTGGAAAATGCACAACCAACGCCACTCGCGGCTGCTGCCGCAACTCTGCGCACGCCCCCCGCGCCTCCTACAGAGAACGAGAAAGCTTCCACTGAACGGGAGAAATCAGAAAGCACGTTCGACCTGTACGGCTTCGTCATGACCGACTCCGGTTACGACTTCGGTCAGATTGACCCACAATGGTTTGATGTGATGCGTCCCACCAAACTGCCGTCATATCCCAATGAGTTTGGAGGCAATGGAAATGCCTACTTCAGCGTGCGGCAGACTCGATTCGGCGTGAAAACGTCCACCCCGACTGGGATGGGCGATCTAAAGACCCAGTTCGAGTTCGAATTATTCGGGACCGGGGTTGACGCAGGTCAGACGACGTTTCGGTTGCGACACGCCTATGGCGAATTGGGAGCATTTGGAGCGGGTCAGACATGGAGCCCATTCATGGACATTGACGTCTTCCCAAACTCAATTGAGTATTGGGGACCCAATGGGATGGTCTTCTTCCGCAACGTACAACTGCGCTGGATGCCCATCCGCACCAGCAGAACAGACCTCACCGTCGGACTTGAACGTCCCGGCGCCAGTGCGGATCAGGGTGTTTATGCGGACCGCATTGAGGGGCTAGGGAGCGTAAAGCCGCGATTTAATCTGCCGGATGTTTCAGGGCACGTGCGGCTGACGAGAAATTGGGGATATGTCCAGACGGCAGGGATCTTCAGGAAAATCGGATGGGTTGATATCAATGACCCGAAGAACTTCAATCTCAGCGGCACAGCATACGGGTGGGGCGTGAATGTGACCTCAAACCTAAAGCTTAGTACTAAGGATATAGCCAGGCTCGCGGTTGTCTATGGTGAAGGCATCGAGAATTACATGAACGATGCGCCGGTTGATATTGGCATCAAAAGCAACTTTTCGAACCCAGTTACACCAATCAAAGGCGTCCCCTTGCCGGTATTGGGTGTCGTTTCGTTCCTTGATCACAATTGGAGCGAGCGCTTCAGCACCTCTGCAGGCTACTCCATGGTCAACATCGATAATTCGAACGGGCAGAACCCATCCGATTTTCATCAAGGACACTATGCACTCGCGAACCTGCTTTATCATCCGACTCCCAAGGTCACGATGGGCGGTGAATTTCAGTTCGGCAGACGTGTGAATTTCAGTGACGGTTTTAACGTGAACGATTATCGTATGCAGTTTTCGTTCAAGTACGACTGGAAAAAAACTCTTGCATATTGATTCGGTAAGAGGTGCTTGATATGCCACAGGCAACGAATCGCAAATACGCCCTCCTCAGAAATCCATATTGCACTCAATTGGTGCGTACCATGTGTGAGTCCTTTTCGAAAGAAAGCCCCGGTCTTATGAATAGCGCACGCGTTAAGATCGTTGTTGCAACACTGCTGATAGTCGCGAGTTTCACCCCTCTGCGACTCTCAGCACAGGCCAGTCCCGTTGCTCCTAGACGCGATGTCGTGGAAGCCGTAATGCGTGAAGCCTACGAAAAATTCCGCAATGAGACCAAGGGAAAGAATGCTGACTACATTCCTTACCTTGCACAGGTAGACTCAAAACTCTTTGGTATTGCGATCGTCACCACTGACAATCAAGTCCTTACGCTCGGAGATGTGAACTATTCCTTCTCCATCCAGTCCATCTCCAAAGTCTTTACGCAGGCTCTTGCGATGGAAGAACTAGGTGCAGACAAGGTCTTTGAGCGAATAGGCTCGGAACCGACAGGCCGTGCGTTCAATTCTGTGCCGGCTGTCGTCGACATGCCAACTCATACCGGCAACCCATACGTAAATGCGGGGGCCATCGCCACGACCAGTCTCATATCCGGCAAAAACGCCGATGAGAAATGGAGCAAGATCCTGAATTTCTATAGCAAAGTCGCTGGTGAAAAGTTGATGCTCATCGACGAAGTCTATAAGTCAGAAGCTGCTACCAATACCGGAAATAAAGCTCTGTCAATGCTGCTGGCAAAGTATGACCGCATTTATGCCGATCCCTTCGAATCAGTCGACATTTATACCAAACAATGTTCCGTCGGAGTGAATGCAAGCCAACTAGCCCGGATGGGCGCGACACTGGCGAACAATGGAGTCAACCCGGCAACGGGAGAGCAGGTTATCAAGCGCGAAGACGTTCCATACATTCTCTCTACTATGGCGATGGCCGGACTGTACGACTCTTCCGGAAGCTGGGCCTGGCACGTCGGCCTACCCGCAAAGAGCGGTGTTGGGGGCGGCATTGTTGCCATTGCCCCGGGCAAGGGGGCCATAGCCGTGTTTGCACCGCCGCTGGATGAAGCGGGTAACAGCGTGAAAGCCCAAGAGGTGATCGATTATGTCGCTCAGAAACTGAATTACAACCTTTATTCGCCGAGTTCGGTCGGTTTGAAGTAAATGCCGCCTCTTTTTGGAAAATACGCGCGAAGGGAAAGAACATCACCACCGGGCACTTCAGGATAACTGGCGAATCGAATGCGCCCCGTTGTTATTCGCACGCCCAGATGAATGCGATTCCACCGGAGGATGTATCAATGGAATGGTCTACCCGGAGCAAGCTGTTACAGTGCTTTCTCATATGCTTGCTGGTAGCCCATTGCTCCAACACTGCCGTCTGCCAGAGTGTGTCTGCTGAAGTTGATACCAGAGCTGCTGGCGTTACGAGTCCATCGGATGTCCTTAAGAAAATCGACCAGCTCGTCGATCAAAACCACCAACTCGAAGAGCAGAATCATGAATTAATGAGCGAGCTTGAGTCTTTACGTGGTGCGATTGCACTGCAGGCTGACGTTGCTACTCTGGCTGGCGAGGCAACGCCGATAGTGAGATCAACAGATCCCCGGTCTCCACAAGTATCGCCGCCCGCGCCTACCAATCATATAGTCAATCAAGAAGAGCCGAAACAATGGGGCACCTATACTCCCAACCAGGGTTTTAAGTTGGCTAATACTGAATACGGCGACTTAAATCTAAGTATTTATACATATGTTCGTTACTTGAACCAGCGGGCTCTCAATCCTACGTATACAAACGCATTCGGCGACGTTATGACTGTGCAGCAGCGCCAGGATATGCAGATTCAGAAGGTGCAGATAAAGTTCCTGGGTTGGTTAGGAACACCGAAGTTCCGGTACTTTCTCTATGCGTGGACTTCGAATGCTTCGCAGGGCGATCCCGCTCAAGTGGTGCTCGCCGGGAATGTGAACTACACCTTCAATAAGCATTTCAATTTTGCGGGCGGGATTACATCTCTACCTGGCACCCGGAGCGTGGAGGGAAACTTCCCCTTCTGGTTGGGGGTAGACACCCGCCTCATCGCAGACGAGTTCTTCCCGTCCTTCGTACACCTCGGGTATCTGGGCCCGGGGCCAGATCGTCGATCGCCTGTCGTATCAGGCGATGCTCGGCAACAATCTGAGCACGCTTGGCGTGAGCGCAGCTCAACTAAACAACAAGTTCAACACGCTTGCCACGGCTCTGGTCTGGACGCCCACGACCGGTGAATTCGGACTGGGATTCGGCGACTTCGAAGATCATCAACAACTGGCCACGCGTCTGGCGGGTCACTTTACGCGCAGTGACGAAGACGTGCAGGCGCAGCCAAACACTAACTCAATCGAGAACACACAGATCCGTCTCGAAGACGGGAGCGTCATCTTCACGCCCAACCTCTTCGGTCAGGGTATTTCGATCACCGATGTGACGTATAAGATGGCAGCCTTTGATGGCGGTATCAAGTATCACGGATATTCACTAGACGGAGAGTACTTCGTGCGGTGGCTCGACCACTTCAAAGGCCCAGGCACTGCCGGACTCCCGGAAATCTTTTCTCACGGCTTCCAGATGCAAGCGTCGGCCATGGTTCTGCCTAAAACTTTCCAGATCTATCTCGGAGGATCGACGCTGTATGGAAAGTATGGCAATCCCTGGGACTTCCGGAGCGGTGTGAATTGGTATCCGTGGCACAACAGAGTCCTGCGGTGGAACGCAGAATTTCTTTACCTGCAGCACTCTCCAGTGGGTTACACATCGGTTCCCTTTGCTCTGGGAGGCACAGGGCCTGTATTCCACACGAACGTTGAGTTGGCCTTCTAAGGAGCTAAATGGAACGCAACAGCTCACGAATTGCTTATGATCAAACTAGTGTCAGTTCCAGCCGCGTTCTTCACGTTGATAGGTCGACGTATACGATATCCCGCTCGGGTTGCATACTGATTTTCCGCAGTAAATGCTACATCCATCGATTCTTACTGATTGTCTTCTTACTTATATTGCATGCTGCAAGCGCACAGTCGCGTCCTTCCATTGCAGACCAACCCGAACTGAACGACGTTCACTTCCATCTCACCAACTACATTCAGCAAGGGACAGACATTCATGACTTTCTGAATATAATGGGCACAAAAGTTGGACGAGTAGCGCTGTTTGGCATTCCTTTACAGCAGGAGTGGTCGTATCAGAACTCCGGCGACTTTGCTCCCACATATTACCTGCAAAGCGACGCTCCGCTCTATTACTACTCTTTTACGGATGCTTATATCGCCATGGCATACCGTTCACTTACGAAAGAGCAGCAGGCGAGATTCGACCCTATGATCACTGGGTTTAATCCGGCGGATATGTATGCCGTTGATCACATTCGCAGAGTGTTACAGACGTTTCCAGGTGTTTTTTCAGGCATCGGTGAATTCACGATTCACAAGGAATTTGTCTCTGCCAAGGTCGCCGGAGAAACAGCCTCTCTTCAGAACCCGGCACTCGACCGGATTTTGGACTTCGCTGCGGAAGCAGGACTGGTTGTTCTGATCCACAACGACATGGACGTTCCATTCGCCAAGGCGGGCTCAGAGCCGGTTTACCTTTCTCAAATGAAGTCTTTGCTTAAACGCCATCCCAAAACCACGATCATTTGGGCTCACATGGGAATGGGCAGAGTTGTTCGACCTGTGACCCAGCACGCCGCGGTCATTGAAATGATTCTCAAGGACCCACAATTTAGCCATGTGTATTTCGATATTTCGTGGGATGAGGTCGCCAAGTACCTGGTGGCCACGCCTGAGTCGGTCAAGATCGCCGCGGACCTCATCAACCGCTACCCAGATCGATTCCTATTCGGCACGGATGAAGTTGCCCCGACGAGCCAGCAGCAGTATCTCAGGGTCTACTACCAGTACGACCCATTGTGGAAGTCACTGGACAAGGAAGCAATCGAGAAAGTCCGCAAGGGCAATTACGAGCGCATCTTTGACGATGCGCGGGAAAGAGTGCGCAGCTGGGAACGGACCCATTGATCAGGCCGAATTCGGAACCAAACCTAGCCGAAAACGGATAAAACAACGCTATGCCAAAAGAAATGCGCGGTGCCGGCTCGGAATGTAACGAAGACATGCCCTTCTTTCGCTGAATTCGTGCAGGCCGCTTCCGGACGCCGCCAGAAATCAATTCGCAACGTCCGAGACCGCTTCGTAACACTTCTGTCCGTATTGTCACCTTTAACTCGCTATAAAGGGCACCTAGTCCATACGTTGAGGTCACGAAGACACTTGTTAGCAAAAGTACTCTGAACTGGATAGCGCTCTGTGTATGCTTCCTGTCAGCACTTCCAATTACCCAGACCCGCAGAACCGATCACGATCACCATGACAGCTGACCACTGGCAGACTAAGGAGAACGCCGAGTTCCTCCGGCATCTTGGCTCTTATCACGGTTTGATGTGCTGAACAGCGGCGATGCGGTACTCAAAGGCATCACGTTCAGCGACGGAACGATCGAGTTCGACGTCAGTACGATCTAACGGCATCGACAAGCTGAATGCAGGAAGAAGAATTGTGCACACGTGTGCTAATATCTACGCACACGTGTACGAAAGATGTCACTCAGATCGAAAAGATGTATGACAATCAGTGAAAAGAAGCATCACTTCACCATTGAGAGGTCGACTCTGCCGGCGACGGTACACGATATTCCATGGAGGAAGCTCCGGTAGTTTCTATTGAATGTCATGCGGAAACCAGTTTCTCTGAAAGAAATTGCGCGACTAGCCCATGTCTCCCATCCCACCGTATCCCGTGCGCTGAAAAACAGTCCGCTGATCAGCCAGAGCACCAAAGACCGTATTCACAAAATCGCTGCCGAACATGGCTATCAGCCAAACAGGAACGCGCGCAGTCTGGTTACTCAACGATCAAATTCCATCGGTTGTGTCGTAACAGATATTGCGGATCCCTTCATCAGTGAGGTGATCAGTGCCGTTGAACAGGTTGCTGCACAGCATGATTATTCGATCATACTGACAAACTCCGGAGGCGATCCGGATCGAGAAATGAGAGCTGTTCGTTCTCTCGTCGAGAGAGCCATCGATGGAGTCCTCGTCATCGCCGCAATGTCGGGCGGAGCGCCGACTCCGTATTTTTCGGAGAGGGAGATACCGATTGTTCTTATCAATAACCACCATCCCGGTAATTTCGTGCACTCCATTGGCGTGGCCAATTTTGACGGGGCACAGTTGATCACACAGCACCTGATTGAGTTGGGCCATCGTCGGATCGGATACATCGGCAATAAATTCGGAGGGCAAGCTGACAAGGACCGTAACGGCGGATATCGAGCGGCGTTCAAGAAAGCGCACGTCCGGTACCCTTCAGAATTTGTCATTCATTCTGAAAGCTCGCTCGACGGAGGCTACCGAGGCATGAAGCAGTTATTGGACTTGCCAACGCAGCCGACCGCAGTCTTTTGTTACGACGACATAACGGCTCTCGGAGCGTATAAGGCAATTCGCGTTGCTGGCCTTCAGGTATCAACGGACATTTCGGTTGCGGGCTTTGACGATCTCTTTTTTTCCTCATACCTGGAGCCATCACTGACAACGATCCGTCAACCAATGCGGGAAATGGGTGAACGCGCGATGAAGTTGCTGCTCAACCTTGTGGCACCGTCTCAAAGCGAAAAAAAACTGACAAATACTCAAATTGTCATTCCGGGCAAATTGATGATTAGGGAATCCACATCGGCCCTGTCGTGAACGTGTCGTGTTGATCAATACCGCAGCGACGGGATCAAAGTTTTTGGGGCAAACTGGCCCCCGATGAGGTT
>Ga0207114_1004_pt1 | contig 79722 bp, 61 predicted proteins | sample Alteio_BWMinHeat_70_FD_153560 | JGI IMG/M metagenome (GOLD analysis project Ga0207114, IMG submission 153560) | Enriched cells from forest soil in Barre Woods Harvard Forest LTER site, Petersham, Massachusetts, United States -... | ecosystem: Environmental > Terrestrial > Soil > Temperate forest >... | reverse complement strand
GAAGAATCGTAGAGTAGAGATGTTGATTATTGACTAGGCTTACGTAAATTTAACCACTAAGGCACTAAGGACACTTAGAAACACTAAGCCCTTCGCGCACTACTCTTAGTGAACCTCAGTGCCCTTAGTGCCTTAGTGGTATAATTACGATAGTTGAAATGGTCCAGATAATTGATTTCGGTAGCCGCAAAGTTCCATTAATCGCAAGCATGATCGAATCCCTCGGTCATGCTACACAAGTGCAAAAGTGGGACCAGATAGATCAACAATCCATCTCCACCGCCTCGGCCATCGTGTTAAGCGGCTCCCCTGTCTTTCTTACTCAGGTTGATCATGCCCCCTATCTTCAGCATTTCGGATTTCTGAAAACGATTAATCTCCCTGTATTGGGTATCTGCTTCAGGACTTCCATCCGGAAGTTACGGTCGTTGCCTCGAAGAACTTTCTTGGGAACTCCATTCACGATCAGGTTAAGCTCTTTGAGGTCACCGGTGTCTTCTCCTTCTATGCTGAAGATGGCCGTTTTCTCATCGGGCAGGTTGGCGAAGGTAAAGGTGCCGTCTTTGTTTTGCCTTACTTTCTGTATCACCTGCATGTTCTGGTCAAGCAGCAAGAGGAATACATCCGGGCATCCTTCGTTTTCTATGCTTCCTTTCTTGTCGGGGCAGCGGTCAATCTTATCGGGTACGCCGTCTCCGTCACGGTCAGGACAACCTTTAAATTGGGGCAATCCGGCTTCATCGGGACATTCATCCAACTTGTCTATCACACCGTCACCGTCACGGTCGGGGCATCCGTTCAGGGCCACCGGTCCTTTCACATCCGGACAGGAGTCCAGTTTGTCTATCACCCCGTCACCATCCCTGTCGGGGCAGCCGTGCATCTCTTTTGTTCCGGGTTGATCCGGACACTTATCTTCCGAATCGGGTATATGGTCACCGTCCCTGTCGGGACATCCTTTGAATTCCCAGGTGCCTGCCACATCGGGGCAATTGTCTTTTTTGTCGGATACCTTGTCATTATCCCTGTCTTTTACCCTGCGGTAGGGAATAGGAATTTTGACGAGGGCATGAACTTCGGCATTTGTAAAATGCGAATCTCCATAATACGCGTTCAAGGCATTGGAGCCTATAATGATTGGGCCAAGCCGGAGATTGAGTCCATAGTTGAGGTTGTGAAATCCATCATAGGTTACGGGAACATACACCCCAAACCATTTATGGTCCCAACGGGCAACAAATACTATTTTGGAGATTTCATGAATCTTGCTTTCAGAGTTCGTAAACTGGAAAGCGTAAACACCCATTAACCCGGCATAGAAATCTTTGTAGATGCCATAATCGGCCTGAAAATTAATGGTGGTGGGAAGGTGCATATAAAACGTATTGCTGGTATTGCCCGGAACAAAGCGGGAGTTAATGGTGGAATCCAGGGCCTGGGATGTTTTCGGTTGGGTTTTGGCAACGGAAAGGAGGTTTACATCTCCGGTAAAATCTCTTCCGTCCTGTTTGGCATAACGTATTCCTCCTACGTCCAGCAGACTGAGACCGAATTTGAATTTGTATTTATTCTTCCACCGCATATCCAGGTTCGTTTCCCCGTCCATGTCGTATTTGTATTTTTCGTAATCTGGCCGGTATTCATATACCACTCCGATATCTCCTCCAACACCCAGAGTGGAGCCTATATGATAGCTTCCGTCGCTGTGGAAGTTGGTCGAATATGCATATCCGGCAGCCAGACCCAGATAATCGATGGTGTCTTTGTTACTAAGCCGGTATTTGAAATTGTTCAGGTACAGATAACCTGCTCCGAGGCCCTGAAGCAGTTTTACGGTGACACCTGCTTTCAGAAAATGCTGGTCCTTGTCCCGAAATACATGAGCATAGGTAAGACCGTATTCGGTCCAGGCGCTGGCTTCTACACGAAATTGTTTGTTGGTGATGGTTTGAAAAAGCTGGGTGGTGTCTTTCGACTGGGTATAAACCATGTGAGCCAGTTGTTCTTCCAATCCGTCCGATTGTACATAAGCCCTGGCACGGCAGGTAAAACCAATGGAATTCTTGGGGTTGAGGCGGATCATGAAAGCAGGAAGGTGTATGCTCACATTTCCACTCACCGATTTGACATCGCTATTGGGCAGTTCCGTCATGTACAGACGCTGGAAATTATGATCGGTGATGAGGTTCGGGTGAGTGAGCACCGTTTTGGAAATACCTGCATAATTATTATTGGCGTTGAAATCAAGTCCAACCAGTTCCATGTCGAATCGGAAACGGCTATCGGCGATGGAAGCGGGATTGGTATAAGCACCTGTGATACCTGAGTAATTACTCATGGAATAACCGATAAAATCCTGTGCCCTCAGGGATTGGGAAAAGAGGACGGATAGCACTAAACAAGTAGCTAATTTCTTCATTTACAGAGGATTTTGAGTCCAGCAAATATCAGCAAAAAACGGGATTCAGGGTATGATGTAGGCATATATATTTTTCCCTTCACCACTTATCAGCAGGAGGGTGTTGTCCTTGTTCAGATCCCCAATAACAAAGGGTTTTGTGCCCCTGAGAGGAAATCCTTCGGGTAATAATCCGCTTCCATTGAGCAGGTAAAGCTCCTCTTTGTTGTCGGAAACAACTCCAATTCGACCATGTCCATCGGCGTCGTTGAGGTAGAAGGGTGCCTGTGTAATGGTGTCGCTGAAGACATAAGAGAAAAGGAGGGACTTGTCGTACGTGAACACAGAGAGTTCGTTGTCCTCCAGAAAAATGTATTCCGGTATCTGATCCCCGTTCATATCCTGAATCATAACCCGGGGGTGGGTAGCAAATGTTTTAAAGGAAAGGTGTTCTTTTTTCTCGTCGAGGGAGAGACGTAGGATATTTCCAAGAGAGTCGGAGGCCGTAAGGAAAACATGAGCCGGATCCTTGCCTTTTTCGAGACTGAAGGAGAGCAAGGGTCTTGGAAGTTTTTCATGCAACTCCATGTGTCTTTCCCCATGCCTGTCAAACACCAGGATGTTTCCGCCGAGGTCGGCCGACACCAGGTAATCTTTTTTCCCAAAAACCGTATGCTGGATTGGAGCAACAGCTGTATCGGGTGTTTCGGGATTCATCCATCCTTCTGTTGCTTTTCCGTGAATGGTGTAATTCAGAATATGCTTGTTGACGCAGGAAACCAGGATGCGGTAGTCGAGGGAATGATCGTAATCCACCAGGGTTATTCCGTTACAAGCCGGGGAAGACAGGTTGATGGGAAATCCTTCCACATCTTTCCCGTTCCGGTCAATCAGGTAAATCTGATTCCGGGTGCTGAACAACATCTGCAGTTTGTTGTTCTTGAATGCATCCACCTGGTAAACCGTACCGGTAATATTTTCTGTCAATTGTCTTGTCCAGCTGATGTTGCCAGTACTGGTAATCAGGTAGAGTTTGTTTCCGTCATCCTGTACCAGAATATCGCGGGTATGGGTTACCGGGTTGTTCATCAGCCAGGGCCTGGAATGGGAGGTAGTATCCAGCCTGGTTTCCCACAGGGTAGACGTTTCTTTTTTATAAATGGGATTTTCCTCCAGGTAGGCGGTATTGTAAAAGAGTTTTCCCTGGCTGGAGAACTGAATGGCGGCGGCTTCGAAACGGATGAGCAAATCTCCGTACCTGCGAATGTCCTTCCCGGTTTCTTCCGAGGAAAGAGATTCGTAGATGGACCGGGAGCGTGCTATGTTGGTGTAAAGGAACACATTGGATACCGAAGCAAGGTTAGCTGAAAATTCGTTGAAGTGTGCATCATTGGTAAGGGTGTGATCGTTGTCGGTAAAATGAAGATAGTTTTTGAGGGCTTCCGGGCTGTTGCCAAAGACCAGGTAATTGCCTGTTTGAACAAAATAGTTTTCCTGCACCCTGTACTGAGGTCCGTAAACGAGAGGCAGGATGCCTTTGATCTTCAGGTGCCGGATGACATGGGAGGCGTAACGAACGGTGTCGTTTTTCACCGAATCGGTTTTGGAAACCCTGTCACAGAGGCTTGAGAGACTGGCTTCGCTGCCTTTGATATTGGAAGAACGGAAGATCGCAAAACTGCACCCGGGCAGGTCCATCGCTCCTGGCCCCGGTTCGGTAAGGAGGGAAACGGTTTCATTTTCGGTCCAGGAGATGAATTCCGCTGAAATGTCGGTATCGTACCTTTTGCTGATGGAGTCCAGTTTGGTGTGCTCTGCTTTTGTCTGTTTCTTTTTATAGAAGGAGTAGTACCTGCTGAAATCGCTGAATCCTGAATACAGAAAACTGGCCGTATTGGAAGGCATTACCGAAAGGGCTTCGGGATGCTGAGGCTCCTGATCGCGGAACAGTGAAATATAAGTAGAATCGGAGAGGTAGGAGGTAAAGCCATTCATGAGCAGTGACTTGGGCTTGACAGTGATGTCAAGAACCGTCCAGCAGGCAACCGGGTCAAGACGGGAGAGGGAGGTCTGGAACTCCACGCTCAGGAATGGGGAGATCCATTGACCGAGAGGCGGGTAATGGATAAAGAGGCGCAAGTCAAAACGAGAGGATTTGGCGGTGACGGAGATTTCTGAAAACGTTTTATCATCCAGCAGGGAGGAGGCTTTGGATGATTGAACCAGGGCCTCGTTCAGAAGCTTTTCGCTTGGAGAGAAAAAAACCACTCCCTGTGCTTTGCCATAATAACATACCTCCCTGCGATCGGCAGTGCTGATGCACCAGACATCGTTTTTACCTTTTGCCGTGTGAAACTTTTCAGTGAGCATCGCTTCCAGCGGTTCACTCAGATTCCGTTCGGGAAGGGCATAGGAAAACAGGTAGTTATTGCTGTTGCCTGAAGGATGGGAGGACAGGTAGCCGGGATTATTCGGAAGGTTCAGCTTTTCAAAACGTGGGTCACTTGCAAACAGAGAATCCAGAAAATGAAGATTGCTCCGAAGGGAAGAAAAGCAGGAGGTAACACGCATATCCTGCCACAGGATATTGGTTTCATCGACCCTCTTGAACAATTCCTGCAAATGCGGAGCTTCCAGGATAAAGGCCGCATCTGTTGGTATTCCGCGCAGGGCATTTCCCCGGTTGGGGTTTGTCTGCCTCAGACTGAAGTAAAAGAAGATGCTGGCAGAAATCAGGAGAAGGGCCAGGACAGGGATCAAAAGTTTTCTGAACATAAGCGAATCCCGGGTTAACAAAGCGAAATTAAGGAATTTCGCCGAATCCGCCCTGCTCCCTATCCTGCATAAAAAAAGATCTCACGAATTGGCGTGAGATCTTTTTGTAGTAAAATGTTAAGCGGAGATCAGGGATGAGAAACGATAAACTTACCCATATCCAGTCCGGTGTCACTGGTAATTTTGTAAACATATACTCCTGCGGGAAGTTCTTCCGTTGAAAAGGTGATTCCGTTTTCGCCTTGCATCAGGTTTTCTTCTTTCAGATTCATTACTTCCCTGCCAACGAGGTCATTGAGGGTTATCTTTACCTTCTGTCCCTCTTCCAGCCTGAAACGAATGTTGGCGGTGGTGGAGGCTGGGTTTGGGAAAAACGATACGTCCTTCACAAAGGAAGCGTTCGGATGCACATCCAGAGGACTGTCGAACGTGGCAAGCCAGATGGTTGCATTCATCAGCAGGAGTTGGTGGTTACCTGCCGCATCTACAAAGTAACCGTTATAGAGCGTGCAGCTGGGGTTTCCGGTGCCGTCGTCGGGAGGGGAACTGTCTCCCATGGCAGCAATCTTTCCTTTGCCAAAACGGGAATGGGCAAACATCACCCCGGTGTTTCCTCCGGCGGTGGAGGCTGACATATAGACTACTCCTTTTACAGCCGGATTTTTGGTAGGGTCAATGGTCATGGAGGTTCCATTGCTCCATTTGGCCTGGGTCACATTTCCCATGGGTCCATGGAGACAAGAGTCTCCGGGAATGTTGGCAATGTTGGTGGTGGTTTCAGAAAAGTTGGCCAGGTCGTAACTGATCCCGAAAGGGTTGCTGGAATTCACCGTGTTATTGGTCAGGAAGTCGTTCCAGATGGCCGGTGAATCCCATCCGTCTCCGTTTCTATCCGAACCGGTATGGTCGGAAATCATGAACAGGCGGCCGCCATTCTGAATCCAGCTCATCATAGCCGTTTTTTCAGCGGCAGAAAAAACGATGTTCGGTTCATCCACCACAAATATGGTGTAGTTGGTCAGGTCCTGTGCGTTGGTGCCGTCGTTGTAGGTAATCTTTCCATTCCAGGGAAGGGATTCCACGATGTAGTTGTGTTTGGCGCAATCCACTCCCCAGGCCGATAATCCGCCTTCCCAGTAGGTCTCGGCCGTAGAAGCGGTTATTCCCGATTGTGCCGGGGTCGGTACGCGCTGCGGATCGGATTTGTTTCCGCTGCAACAGGAAGCAGGCCCACCGCTGAAGCTGATGTCATGCAGGTCTGCATCCGGAATCCAGTCGGCATTGCTGCACGTTTCGGCATGGCTACCGTCAAAAAGAATTTTAATCACTTGCGCATCCAGGGAGCGAAAGGGAAGTGCAAATAAGCTAAGCAGAATGAATTTGTTTTTCATAGCTAAAGTTCAATAATAGATTTCATGTAAGGATAACTCAAATTTAACATAAAGGATTTGTGGTTTTTTCACCAACAAATTACCCGAAATCATTTGGAGTCCTTTTAAACAGAGGCAGTTAAGTCGTTTGGTTTCTTTGTACGTCGGGAAGTGGAGTTGGTCTCCGGTTTTAAAGGATAGATCGAACAGGTGAAGTTACCCGCCTGGGTTAAGCAGATTCCGGATTTGGACGGGTCAGACTAAAATTCAATCTTAAGCTGGTCGGGCAGTAGGCGGAAGCTTAAACGGTGGTGAGGGCAGGGGCCGTGTGTACGTATTGCCTCCCTGTGTTTGAGAGTTCCATAACCCTTATTCTTGTCCCAGCAGTAGTGAGGGTAACTCTCATGGAGTTCATCCATATAATCGTCCCGGTAAGTTTTTGCCAATACAGAGGCTGCTGCAATGCTCAGGAACTTGCCATCACCTCCGATAATGCATTGATGGGGTATTTTCCCATAAGGCCTGAATCTGTTCCCGTCAATGAGGAGAGACTGGGGAGTGAGAGCAAGGCCTTTCACTGCCTGGTGCATAGCCAGGATAGAAGCCTGAAGAATATTGATTTCATCTATTTCGGCCGCTTCCACTCGTGAAACGTACCAGGCCAGGGCTTCCTGCTCAATCACAGGCCGGAGTTGTTTTCTTACTTTATCGCTGATTTGTTTGGAATCGTTCAGTAGCGGGTGGCGGAATGTGGGTGGAAGAATCACTGCGGCGGCAAACACGGGTCCTGCCAGACAGCCCCTGCCTGCTTCATCGCATCCGGCTTCGATCCGGGTTTTATCAGAATAGCTCTTCAGCATTGTTCAGCAGTTCTCACGATAGAATCCCATAACAAACCGGCTGTCCTGTCCCATGAAAATTCCTGTTTCCTTATCCGGCCTGCTTCAATCAGCTGTTTTCTTTTGGCTTCGTCTGTTGCCAGTACCTGCATTCCGGTGGAGATAGACTCTAAGGAAAAAGGATCCACAAGAAGTGCGGCATTGCCGGCGACTTCCGGAAGGGAGGTGATTGCCGAGGTGAGCACCGGCACATCGGTGTTCATGGCTTCCAGAATAGGGATGCCGAATCCTTCAAAGTAAGGGATATAAGTAAGGGCCAGGGCGGAGGCCGTCACGGCATAAAGCTCTTCCTGTTTGAGTCTCCCGGTAAAGATCACTTCGTCCTTGAAAGGCAGGGTCTCGAAAATGTTTTGCAGCTCGGAAGTCCACCAGTAGCGGTGACCCACAATGAGGAGCTTAACCTGGGAAGGATTTTTTTCCCGGAAGAGTGAAAAAGCCTGCAGGAGCCGGCCTATGTTTTTTCTTGGATGAAGAGAGCCTACAAACAGAAAATAAGGACAGGAATGGGTGTACAGGGCTTTTGTTGCAGCATGTGTAGCTTCGGATACGGGCTGGTAGGCCGTATCACAACCATTATACACCACATCTATTTTGGAATCGGCTATACCGTAAGTTTTTTGAATGTCGTCCTTTGAAAAATCAGAAACGGTGGCAATACGGGTGGCCTGCGAAGCGAACTTAGGAAAGAAATGGTTATAATAAGTACGAACAACCCAGGGTACGTCTTTGGGGTAATGAGCAAAATTGAGATCGTGGATTACAGCCAGTTTTTTTGTTTTACCATGCAATGGGATATAACCGTCGGGAGAAAGAAAAACATCTGGTTTCATGTCACCGAGCAGGCGGCCGATGGAAAACTCAAACCAGATCCAAAAAAGAACCGGATGCCGGGCCTGAGGACCCAGGACAAGAGGAGTAATGTTATCCGCAAAAACCATGTCTGGATGAGGATCGCGGTCAAAAGCAAACACAAAATGATCGTCGGGATGATTCTGCGTAATCCGTTTGAGGGTTTCGTAGGTGAACCAGCCAATGCCATCCAGCTTGTCCTTGATAAGTAAACGGGTATTGACGACTATTTCCAATCCGGTGAGTTCAGGGAAACGAAATTAAGCGAAATTCTATGTCATCCTTCCGCTTTTTTATGATAATTTTACCCGCTTCATGAAGACGGCCGTTAAATTTATACTTCAGACCCTTCTAGGTTTTCAAAACTACCTTTACCTGTTTTCACGTTATAAAATCCGGAACCTGAAAAGGGACCCGAAGGAGAGTGACTTTTTTCATTTTCTGGATATGATTCCCGAACAAGGCACTGTACTCGATATAGGAGCGAATATTGGAATCATGACCGTTCATCTGGCCGGGAAGGAAGCTAGAAAAGTAATCGCATTTGAACCCATGCCCTCCAATCTGAATGCTTTGAGAAGAGTGGTCAGTCACTACCGCCTTTCCAATGTGCTTATTATGGAGTGTGCCCTGGGGAATGAGGAAGGCCGGGCCGAAATGGTGATGCCCATGGTGGGATCCGTTCGTATGCAAGGACTGAGCCATGTCATGCATGCTTCCATTCCCGAAAACAATGAGGGGGAAAAGGTGAGTGTGGTTTTGCACAGGCTGGACGCATTGAAGGAAATCCAGGAAGCGACAAGGATTACAGGTGTAAAGATGGATGTGGAAAATTTTGAATACTTTGTACTGGAAGGAGGACGGGAGATGCTTTTGAAACATCAGCCCATCCTGTATATCGAACTGTGGGATAATGAAAACAGATCTCTCTGTTTTGAATTCCTGAGGGGACTTGGATATGTTATTTACGTGGTGGACAAGGGTTCATTAGTGAAGTATGAGAAGCAGGATAAACAAAATTTTATTTTTGTGCCCCTGGCACGAAGCTGAACCGAACAATGCAAAAGAAATTTCTTACCAATTTAGCTATACTCCTCTTCTTTAACCTCCTGGTGAAGCCATTCTGGATTTTGGGAATAGAGCCCGCAGTTCAGGAGCAGGTTGGTAACGAGAACTTTGGTGAGTTTTTTGCCCTTTTTAACTTTTCTTTCCTGTTAAACATCATCCTCGATTTTGGTATTACCAATTTCAACAATAAAAACATTGCCCAGAACAACCACCTCCTCACGAAACACTTCTCGAGCCTCTTTGTCCTGAAGCTTATTCTTGCTCTCATTTATATTCTCGGATCGGTGGTGGTGGGACTGGCAATCGGATACGATACCCGTCTTACCAAACTATTGCTCCTGCTTGGATTCAACCAGTTTCTGATTTCCATGGTGTTGTATCTGAGGTCTAACCTGCAGGGCTTGCATCTTTTCAAAACCGACACGGTTGTGTCTGTGCTGGACAGGTTGATCATGATTACCATCTGCGCCCTCGTACTCTGGGGTCATGTCTTCCGGATTAAAATGGATATCATGCTCTTTGCTTATATCCAGACAGGGGCTTACTTTCTAACCGCTCTGATTGCTTTTGCAATTGTTGCCAAAAAAACAGAGACATTAAAGCTCACCTGGAGCTATCCATTTGCACTGATGATTCTTAAAAAAAGTTTTCCTTTTGCCATACTGGTGCTGTTGATGACTTTTTACAACCGCATTGATGCGGTGATGATGGAAAGGATCCTTCCTTCCCATAACGAAGAACTTGCCAAACAAATTCTTCACCTGAAAACATTTGCCGCTTATAAAACCGAACCCTTTCATTCCCTGATCGACAAACTGGATGAGAGGGCCATGCTCAACGGTCCCGACCAGGCCGGTATCTATGCCAAAGCTTTCCGCTTGCTGGATGCCGCCAACATGATTGCCTACCTTTTCTCTGTCATTCTGCTTCCTACCTTTTCCAGAATGCTAAAATACAAGGAGTCGGTGGAGGCCCTTGTCAAACTCTCTTTCACTCTTATTATTACGCCTGCCCTGGTGGTAGCGATAGGATGTGTTTTTTACAGCAAGGAAATCATGGGGCTCCTGTACTCCGATCATGTAGGTCAGGCAGCCGTGGTTTTCGCCCCGCTGATGTGCTGTTTTGTAGCCATCTCTACCAATTATATTTTCAGTACCCTGCTTACCGCAAACGGAAACATGAAACATCTGAATACCCTTGCCGGAACCTGTATGCTCATTAATATTACACTCAATTTAATATTGATTCCGCATTTTCAGGCAATGGGTTCGGCTTTTGTGAGCCTGGCAACTCAGATCATCATGGCGCTTGCACAGGTATTCATCGTGCAAAGGGTATTCCGCTTCCGGATAAATTACCGTTTGCTGATTACCCTGGGAATATTCATTGTTGGGGTAGTTGGAATCAATATCTTGTCCAGGATGTTTGGGTTTCACACCGAAAATCACAAATGGATGATCAACTTCCTGTTCATGGCCGGTTCGAGTGTGATATGGGCTTTTCTGATCAGGCAGATCAGCATCAAATCCATCTTTCGTATGGTGAAGTACGGATAGGGGTGAGAGCTTGAAAATCAGTATTTTACCGTTTTAGATAAATTTTCCTACTTTTGCCTTCCTTAATGAAGCAAAATATTATCTGACCATGACGAATGACGCCGGGAAGTTGACGGACTTCGATTCGACCAACCTTGTTTTTTTCTTTTATAGCTGGCGAAAGCCTCTATTAACCATTGGCCTCATTGCTGCAATTGTTTCGGGCATCATATCCTATGTTATTCCGGAACGCTTTAAGTCCACCGTGGTGATGTTTCCGGCTACCACCAGCTCTCTGTCCAAAGCACTGTTAACCGAAAATCCCAGCGCCAAGCAGGACGTATTGCTGTTTGGTCAGGAAGAGGAAGCCGAACAAATGCTCCAGATCCTGAACTCAGACGAGATCAGGGATAAAATCTGCCGCAAGTTCAAGCTGATGACTCATTACAAGATCGACACCACCGATCGGTACAAGCGTACTCGTCTTTTTGAAGAGTTCCAGAATAATATTACCTTCCGGAGAACGGAATTTATGTCGGTAAAGATAGAGGTCCTGGATATTAACCCGGATACCGCTTCTCACATCGCCAATTGTATTGCCCAGTTGCTGGATACCACTACCACCCGTATGCAAAGGGAGCGTGCTTCCAAAGCTTACCGGATTGTAGAACAGGAGTATTTAAGCAAGGTGAGGGATACCCGTCTGATTGCGGATTCCATGAATCGCTTGAACGAAAAGGGTATGTACGATTATGAATCCCAGTCGGAAGTTACCAGCGAGCAGTATGTGATTGCTATCTCCCGGGGAGATGAACGGGCCATCAAATCTCTGGAAGAAAAACTGAAAATCATTTCACATTACGGAAGCGCTTACCTGGCAGTAAGGGACAACCTGACGCTTCAAACCAAACAGCTGAACCTGCTGAAGACGAAGTTTGAGGAAGCAAAAGTAGATGCCGAACAGGAAATTCCCCACAAGTTTATTGTAAACAATGCCTTTCCGGCTGAAAAGAAATCCTACCCGGTTCGTTGGATTATCGTTACCGGGTCCACTTTATCAGCCATGCTTGTTGCAATCATCTGCATCATTATTCTGGATAGCATAAACCGATTTAGAAAATCTGAAAAACAGTGAACCAGTTCAGCAACACCACCCTTTTAAAGATTTTGGTTAAATGGAAACTCCAGCTGGGGGTTGTGCTTATTGTTTCCATTATGCTCGGACTGATTTTCTCAAGCGAATTTTTCGTCCTGCCTAAATACAAATCCACTGCCGTTATTTATCCCGCCAACCTTACTCCTTATGGAAACGAGACGGCTACCGAGCAGATGCTTCAATTGCTTCAGTCGGCCGACATACGTAAATCCATTTGTGACAAGTTCAAACTGTCGGAGCATTATAAGGTGAACACTTCCAAGCCGGGCGGCCTTTCAAATCTGTACAATTCATTTAATGAAAATGTAGATATACGAAGGACAGAATTTGAATCGGTCAAGATTGATATTTATGACACCAACCCGGTCATAGCCTGTGCAATGGTGGATTCAATCATCAGTCTGATGAACCAGAAGGCCAGGAGCCTTCAGAGGTCAAAGACCCTGGAGGTGGTGAAACTATTGAAAGATGAAATGGAGTTCAAACGGGCTCAGATCGATTCACTGGAAAGCGCCCTCCGCGTATTACGTGAAAAATTCGGACTGTTAGACTATTATATCCAGAGCAAGGAAGCCTTGAAACGTTATTATAAATTGATTACGGAAAATGGGACCAAAGAAAAGCTCAAAGAGCTGGACCAGATCATGAAAAACCTGGAGGAAAAAGGTGCCGAATCCGTTTCACTTAAACAAATGCACCAGAAGGCTTTTGAAACATTTTCGGAGATCAGGACTTCCTATGACAAAGCCCTCAGTGATAGCCGGAAAGTGCTTACCTATGCCAATATTGTAGCCAAGCCTTATCCTGCCGACAGAAAATCTTCACCGGTGCGATGGATAATCATCTGCATTAGCGCTTTATCTTCCCTTGCATTTGCACTGCTGATCATTGTGATTGCAGAAAATAAGGAGCGTTTCACAAAGCTTTCTTAAATTGACGGATACTCTCAAACATCGCTGGATCTTTAGTTTGAGCGCTGCTTTTGTGGTACTCAATACCATCTGCTGTTTCTATGAGATTTATTGGCTGAATCTGCTTCCGGTAGCCCTTATAATCATCTACCTGGCGTTTGCTTCCGTGGATACCCTCCTGCTGGTCATCGTTTTCTTTACTCCGCTTTCCATCAACCTCACCGATCCGGATATACGTCTGGGGCTTAGCCTTCCTACAGAACCATTGATGATAGGCGTGATGCTCCTCTTCTTTTTCAAAATCCTTTATGAAGGAAAATACGATACACGTATTCTCAGGCATCCGGTAACCATTGCTCTGCTCATTAATCTTATCTGGATATTCATCACGTGTCTCACCAGCGAGATGCCCGTTATTTCTTTTAAGTTTTTGTTAGCGAGACTGTGGTTTGTGACCTGTTTCTATTTTCTTGCGGTACAGGTATTCCAGAAAAAACAGAATATCCGGAGATTTGCCTTGCTCTACATTTTCCCCCTCCTGATTGTTATTGCATATACCCTCTATAACCATGCGGAATTTGGTTTCCGGGAAGATCCTGCTCACTGGGTGATGGCTCCTTTCTTTAACGACCACACGGCATATGGTGCCATTCTGGCTATGTTTTTCCCCCTTATCGTTTCTTTTGTATTCAACAAATCCCTGACACCTTCCATGCGGGTAATGGCCGTTATTTTCTTTGGTGTATTTACTGTGGCACTCATCTTCTCTTATACCCGCGCTGCCTGGGTGAGTCTGATTGTGGCGTTTGCCCTGTGGCTGATTTATTTCCTGCGTATCCGGCTGAGGACGCTGGTCATCGGAGCTGCCGCAATAGGAATCTTACTCAGCATGATGTGGGGAGATCTGCTGATGAAATTAGAAAAGAACAGACAGGATTCTTCCTCCAATCTTACCGAGCACGTTCAGTCCATCTCCAACATTTCCACCGATGCTTCCAACCTGGAGCGGATTAACCGCTGGAATTCGGCCATGCGCATGTTTTATCAGAGACCTGTTTTTGGATGGGGGCCCGGAACATACAGCTTCCAGTATGCGCCCTTTCAGTTGTCGAGTGAAAAGACGATTATCAGTACCAATGCGGGAAACAAAGGAAATGCACACAGTGAATACATTGGCCCGCTTTGTGAATCGGGTGCACTGGGAGCCTTGTCGTTCATTGGAATTCTGATTTGCACCATCTGGACCGGCTCCAGGCTTTATTACTCCCTACCCAAAGGCGATCTGAGAAGCACCACCCTTGCCGTATTGCTGGGCTTGGTCACTTACATTGTACATGGTGGGTTGAATAATTTTCTGGATACGGATAAAGCGTCGGTTCCCTTTTGGGGATTTATCGCCATCCTGGTGGCTGCCGATATTTATCATAAAAAGGAGACGGAAGGAAAAGCCTTGTCAGAAAATCCTGCAACTGAATAAGGCAATATCGTCTATGTAAGGCATGTTGCCCTTATATTGGATAACATCTGAAATAATCTTGTTGTTCAGGCTCTCCATGTCGGAAGAGAAATTGGCCCGGAGTGTATCTTTCAGTCTCGCTACACCGAATTCTTCTTCCTTTTCGTTTTCAATTTCCACTACCCCGTCGGTATAGCAGAGAATGACAGAACCGGGGTCTATGCTTACCACACCTTCCTTCACCTTATTCAGTTCATCAAACATGCCAATGCCTGTGCATCCTACCCGGAGCATGGTAACACTGTTTTCTGTGGCCAGCAGGGGAGGATTATGACCGGCATTGATATAGGTAAGTATTTTGGTAACGATATTGTACCGGGCAATAAAGAGGGTAATAAACTTTTCTCCTTTGGCGTTCTGCATCACCTTGGTATTCAGTTCCTTCACCAGGTCTGTAAGGGATGTCATGTGGTTGAGCAGAATCCTCAGGTTGGCCTGGAAGTTTGACATGAGCAGGGCTGCCGGAACTCCCTTTCCGGAAACGTCTGCCATGCAAAAGGCTACTTCGTTCTCGTCCAGTTGTATGAAATCGTAATAATCACCCCCAACCTGTTGGTGGGGCAGATAATAGGCATTGATCTGAAGCCGGCCATTGTCGGGGAGACTGCTTGGGAAGAGCATGCTCTGCATTTCTGATGCAAGCTCCAGTTCTTTACGCATGGCAGCCTGTCGTATATTTTCCTTGGCCAGTTTCTTGTTTTCTATGGCTACTACAATGATATTGGCCAATGTTTGAACAAAGGGAAGATGCTTGATTGCGGCGCTAACTTCCAGTTTGTCTTCATTCAGATCGCCAATAAGCACATAGGCAAGGGGACTTGATTTGTGATAAACCGGAACCACTATCTCAAAGGTATGGTGTGCGGCGTTAGAAGTGTAGTCTATGGTACTGATCTCCTTTATTTGTCCAAATTCCTTGGCAACGTCAATGGAGGCCATTTCGTCTTCCACTCCGTATTTCAGCAGGCATTTCCAGCCCGAATCGTAACTGAACAGGATAAGCTTTCCGATATTGAGCTGTTCCTTCAATACATTTTCAAAAATCTCAAGAAGCTTTTCTGTGGAAAAATTGTTGTTGATGGCTTTGGTAACCTCCAGGATGGAGCTTAGCTTAATATCCTTAATCTTCGGTCTGGAGACCGCCGTCTTACCTGTAGTATTATCTGCCATAGCCGGAAAGGTGAACTAAACCAAAGTTAATCTAATTTGCTTGCCTTTTTGCCGTCAGAAGCGAAAAAATATCAGGAAAATGGGGGGGAGGTTATTTATTAAGTCTTTCCAGAATATCCGGGATACGTCTAACCAGAAAGAGTTCTTTCATTTTCTCAGATGCTTCTCCGGCAGGGCTGCCAAACCATGTCTTTCCGGGTGGCACGTCATCCCCAACGCCCGATTGGGCCAGAATGATACAACCTTTCCCCAGTCTTACATCACTCTTGATACCAACCTGGCCCCAGAGTGTCACCTCGTCCTCTATCACACACACACCGGCTATCCCAACACCGGAGGCAAAAAGGCAACGCATCCCTATCACGGTATCATGTCCTATCTGAACCTGATTGTCAATTTTTGTTCCTTCTCCAATCGTGGTGTCTCCGGAAACGCCTCTGTCAATGGTGCAACAGGAGCCTATTTCAACCTTGTCGTGTATCACCACGCGCCCGCAGGAAATCAGCTTGTCCAGCACAGTAGCCCTTTTTTTATAATAAAAAGCGTCGGAACCAATGACGGTATTGGCATGAATGATCACATCATTGCCGATAATGCAATTATCGTAAACCACTACGTTGGGATGTAAAACACAATTGTTTCCAATCACCACGTTTTTCCCCAGGTAAACACCTGGCATCAGGATGGTATCCGGACCAACGCGGGCTTCAACAGTTTTTTTTTGCCCCGAATAAGCACCTGAATAAAAATGGGTTACCAGCTTGTTGTAGTCCCTGAATGGATCGTCGCTGACAATCAAAGCCTTGCCGGGAGGGCACTCTATGGCTTTGTTAATGAGTACGGTAGTAGCTTCAGAAAGGAGGGCCTTCTCGTAATATTTTGGATGATCAACAAAAACCAGATCCCCTGCTTCCACAATATGAATCTCATTTAATCCTGTAATCGGATGAGTGGCTTCGCCAATAAATTCCGTATGCAGCATTCTGGCAATATCTTCCAGGGTATGCGGGGGGATCTTCATTCTTAGATTATCGGTGTTAGTTGAAAGATTATTTTACCCTTTCCACATAAGTATTATTCCGGGTGTCTATCTTGATGCGCTCACCCTGGTTAACAAAAAGTGGTACGTTAACAATTGCACCAGTCTCCAGAGTAGCCGGTTTAAGAGTGTTGGTTGCGGTATCACCCTTCATGCCCGGTTCGCAATAGGTTATTTCCAGCTCCACAAAAACCGGGGCTTCGGCGAGTATAGGATTATCCCCTTCAAACGAAACTTTTACCTCCATGCCTTCTTTCAGAAAACTCATGCTGTTTCCAAGCATGCTGGTGGGAAGGTAAAGCTGCTCAAACGTTTCATTATCCATGCAAACGATGAAATCGTTTTCGGGGTAGATATACTGAAGTACTTTGTAGTCGACCCGGACAATTTCAATCAGCTCTCCTGACCGGAAACGGTTTTCAACCAGTTTACCCGATTTGAGATTACGCATCTTTGCCTGGTAAAAAGCCCGAAGGTTTCCAGGTGTACGGTGCTGGTATTCTTCAATCTTGCAAAGTTCTCCGTTAAAACGGATCACTGAGCCAATGTTAATATCACCTGTATCTGCCATGGGAATCTGATGTTTATGATTTACGGTTTGAGAATAAGAATTGCGTTCAAATACGATAAATTCAGGTAAAAAACCCGATTTTGGGATTGCAAAGATAGCAGTAATCGCTAAAAAACAAAGAATTTTCTGAGTTTCAGGACATCTTATAGTCTTCCATCCTCAATTTCCCGGTGCAAAATGGGTATTCATATTCCTGTTGGTTCGAACAAACCAGGATAAGACGTCCCAGGGAATGGTTGGAAACCAGGTTCTGATACCAGTGTACAGCCTTCTGATCCAGGTTGCTGCAGGGTTCATCCAATAAAAGTAAAGGAGTATCGCTCAGTATGGCAAGTGTCAGCTTTAAACGCTGTTTCATTCCGGAAGAAAAATGCCGTACCTGTTTGTCCCTGGAATGCGAGAGACCGGAAAGTTCCTGAACCATGGCGGGATCGATTCCGGGAAGGAGGGGTTTGAGTCCGGCATGAAAAGCAATATGTTCCTTAAGCGTAAGCTCTTCAAGCAGTTCCATATAGGGAGAGGCAAAACTCAGAGTACGGAAAAGGGATTCAGGTGGTATGGGTTTACCTTTCAGGGTATAGGCCAAATCACCTTCGCTGGGTGAGGTGTTTCCGGCAATAATCTGAAGCAGGGTGGATTTTCCCGAGCCGTTGGAACCAAGTATTACGGTGTGTTCTCCGGACTGGAAGGTATGACTCAGGCCGCTGAAGATCCGGTCGCGGTTAAACCGTTTTCCAACGTTCGTTAAGGTTATGTTCATTCGGTGTATTGGATTCAGGAAAGCCCACGCATAATGCCGTTGGTAGAATTGCGGATAAATTTAAGTATCTGGTCTTTCTCTTTCGATGATGGAGCTTCCTGTTCTATCACTGCGGTTGCATTTGTCACATTCAGACCCCTGACATAGAGAGTGCGGTAGATATCCTCTATCTGAAGAATGGAATCATTACTGAATCCACGACGGCGGAGCCCAACGGAATTAACACCTACATACTGAAGCGGTTCCCTTGCCGCTTTGGTGAACGGAGGTACATTTTTGCGGACACCCGTTTGTCCCGACACAAAGGAATGAGCCCCTATGGAAACAAATTGGGAAACGCCTACATAACCTTCCAGTATGGCATAATCCTCAATTGTTACGTGTCCGGCCAGATTGACACTGTTGGCCAGAACTACATGGTTACCCAGAATACAGTCGTGTGCAATGTGTACATAAGCCATCAGCAGGCAGTTACTTCCCAGAACCGTTTTGAACCGGTCTTCTGTTCCTCGGTTAACGGTTACGCATTCGCGGATAATGGTATTATCACCTATTTCGGTGGTGGTTTGTTCTCCGTGAAATTTAAGATCCTGAGGGATACCCGAGACGACGGCACCCGGAAAAATCTTGCAGTTTTTTCCTAACCTTGCTCCATCCATAATGGTGGCATGTGGTCCTATCCAGCATCCGTCACCAATTACCACATCTTTTGCGATATAGGCAAAAGGTTCAATGGTTACCTGGTTTCCGATCTTTGCGTCAGGGTGAATATAAGCGGTTGGGTTCGACATAGGGTTCAGGCAGTAACTGTTACCGGTTTGTTTATGTTTTTGACTTTCACGATTTGGGCCATCATCTCGGCCTCCATCACAGGTTTCCCATTGACGTATGCAGTACCCGACATGTGGCAGATTCCTCGGCGTATAGGGCTGAGTAGCTTGAGGCTGAATACGACCGTGTCGCCCGGGAGAACCTTCTGTTTGAATTTTACATTGTCAATTTTCATGAAAAAGGTGAGGTAGTTCTCCGGATCGGGAACGGTTGACAGCACAAGGATTCCTCCTGTCTGAGCCATCGCTTCCACAAGCAAGACTCCGGGCATTACCGGATTTCCAGGAAAATGACCCCGGAAAAAATCTTCATTCATGGTCACATTCTTTACCCCTACCACGGAATCGGAAGTAAGCTCCATGATCTTATCAATAAGCAGGAATGGCTGTCTGTGAGGGAGCACCCGCATTATATCGTGAATGTTATAAAGAGGTTCTTTGTTCAGATCGTAATAAAAGGAAGTCTTTTTTGAACGTTCCTTGCGTATGAGCTCCTTGATTTTTTTGGCAAAGGATACGTTGCCTGCATGTCCGGGTCTGGCAGCCAGGATATGCGCTTTCAGAGGCACTCCTATCAGAGCCAGGTCACCCACGATGTCGAGCAGTTTGTGACGGGCGGGCTCGTTGTAAAAATGAAGCTGGGTATTGTTCAGAACGCCCCGACCTTTCACCTCCACACTCTGGTTATTGAATACCTTGCGGAGGTGGGCAAGCGTCTCGTCAGGAATAGGCTTGTCAACCATGACGATGGCATTATTGAGGTCGCCTCCCTTAATTAAATTGTGTTTCAGCAAGGCCTCCAGTTCATGGAGGAAAACAAAGGTCCGGCACCGGGATATTTGTTCTTTAAACTCCCGGATGTTATACATGCTCGCATGTTGTGTTCCCAGCAGGTCTGAATTATAATCTACCATCACCGTAATGCGGTATTCATCCTGCGGCACAGCCAGCATTTCCACCTTCTTGATTGGATCTTCGTAGGTGAGGTTCTCCTTCAGTACATAATATTCCCTTTCAGCATCCTGTTCCACCTTGCCGGCTTTTTCAAGAGCCAGGATAAAAGGCCAGGAACTTCCATCCATGATAGGTACTTCCGGTCCGTCAAGCTCAATCAGTATGTTGTCGAGTTCCAGTCCCACTAAAGCTCCCAGGGCATGTTCGGTGGTGCTTACCCGGGCGCCGTTTTGTTCGAGACTGGTGCCTCGGGCAGTATCCACCACATTGTCCACATCTGCATCAATGATGGGTTTCCCATCCATATCAATTCGCTGAAATTTAAAGCCGTGATTGGCTGGTGCGGGACGAAAAGTAATGGTAGTAAATTTGCCTGTGTGAAGGCCTACTCCTGAAACGGTGACAGGTGATTTAAGGGTGTGTTGTTTGTCCATCTATGGAATTCTGCGTGATAAGGTGATGTTTTCTTTCTGAGTTGGTTAATCTAAGTGTTTTTCGATGGAATAATCGTTTCTGACTAAAACCACAGATGCAAGGGACGTATAGAGATAAGAATTGTAATGGGGATTTCCAAGAAAACAAAGCGATTCCGGAACACCTTCTTCTATCCCGGACAATTTGCTGACACAAGCTTCCGGATTGCCTTCCACTTGCCCTCCCAGCAGTCCAGCTATCTGTTTGGCTGTAAACTTCATTGCCCCCAAAATTAACGAAATATCTGATTGAAATCCGGCTTGAGATCGAAAAAACTACTCTCTTAATTCTTTCGGGTAGCACAGGAAATATTTACGCACCGTACGGGAAATCATATCAATACCCAGTTGGTCGGATGCATCTGAAATGTCGCTTACAGAACCGTCTTTGGTCATTATCTTTATCCTGATCTTGTCAGGCCGGTAAGTATCGTTGGATATGTTGGCTGAAAAAACAAAATAGTCGGCCTCTCCCGGATTCAAGGAATAAAGTTCCTGAGTCCTCTTTTTCAGATCCTGAATGCGCTTATGGACAAAGGGTTTTTTCTGAAGTTCAATGGCGTAAAGGTTGCGGTTGACGAGGTTTTTACAAAGAATGGACAGGATTTTGTCAGGATGTTTGGTCCATACTTTGATGGAGGCCATGACATCATTGTCGTCCAGCTCGGCAAAAATGCTCAGCAGGGAAGGGTTCTGGACAAAGGATTTTTCGGTGAGTTTGCTGAATAAAAAAGTGCCCAGAGCAGGAGTGCAGAACAGATCGTTCTTTCCTTTCAGCGAAAGCTCCTTGGCTCTCCGAAGTATCTTCACCAACAGGTTTTCCGCACTCAGTACTGCTTTGTGTAGGTAGACCTGCCAATACATGAGACGGCGTGCGATGATAAATTTTTCTACCGAATAAATTCCCTTTTGTTCCACAACCAGCTCATCATTTACCACATTCATCATCTTGATTATTCGGTCAGAGCTCACAATGCCTTCGGATACCCCTGTAAAGAAACTGTCCCGTTTCAGATAATCCAGCCTGTCTACATCCAGCTGACTGCTAACGAGCTGATGCAGGAATTTCTTTTTGTAGTCGTTCCGGAAGATGCGGATTGCTAGGTTTAATTTTCCTTTGAACTCCAGGTTGAGTTCGGCCATAAAAAGTTCCGATATCTCTTCATGGGAAATCCGGTTTACGAGGCTGTGTTCAAGTGCATGTGAAAAAGGACCGTGGCCAATGTCATGCAGCAGGATGGCAATGGTAGCTCCCTGGGCTTCTTCATCTGTAATCGTATGTCCTTTCATCTTCAAAACCTCTATGGCTTCCGTCATCAGATGCATCGCTCCCAATGCATGGTGAAACCGGGTGTGAAGTGCACCCGGATAAACCAGATTGGTAAGCCCAAGTTGTTTAATGCGCCGGAGACGCTGAAACCAGGGATGATTGAGGAGTTCAAAAATAAATTCATCCGGTACGGTAATGAAACCGTAGATCGGGTCATTGAATATTTTCCGTTTGAAGGAGGAGGTGTTCATTGGGATTTAAGACTGTTTTTTGGAAGACTGAGCACGCCTCCGGGTCATTTTTTTTATGCTTTCCTCATGGAGGCTCTCCCTTTGTTCCAGTTCAAGCTGTTCTTTCAGGATTACTTGAAGACCCTCCAGAAATTCCGTACTGTCAATCCGGCTCAATAAGCTGCCTATTTTCTGTTTCAGGATATCTGGCTTCATAAGCTATGGCATTTAAACCCTTTTCGGAATCCTCAGGGAACCGGGAAAGGAAAGGCAAAGTCTTGATATGTTAAATAAGATTAAAAAAAGCCTTCCTGCAAAGGTAACATATAATCAGAAGGCAATAATCGCTTATTCTCGCCGTTAAGGTAAGCAGTCGGTTCAGATTATTGTACCTTTAAAACCTCATATAAACGCATTATGGATAAAATACAAATTCTCTGGGCCGATGATGAAATAGAACTACTGAAACCTCATGTGCTGTTCCTGAAGGAAAAGGGATATGATGTACAAACAGCAATTAGCGGTGACGGGGCCCTGGACCTGATCCGTAAAAACAATTTTGATATTGTGTTTCTGGATGAAAATATGCCTGGGTTATCGGGACTGGAGACCCTCTCCCGCATCAAGGGAATTAAAAATGACCTTCCTGTAGTGATGATCACCAAAAGTGAGGAAGAGCGTATTATGGAAGACGCCATCGGTTCCAAAATATCGGATTATCTGATCAAGCCGGTAAATCCGAACCAAATACTGCTCTCGCTAAAAAAGATACTGGACAACAGACGATTGGTTAGCGAAAAAACAACCACCGGCTACCAGCAGGAATTCAGGAATATTGGAATGACACTAAGTGACAAGCTCAATCACAAGGAATGGGTGGAGGTGTATAAAAAACTTGTTTACTGGGAACTGGAACTTCAAAAATCATCCGATCAGAGCATGTCTGAAGTCCTTCAGATGCAGAAAAGAGAGGCGAATGCCCAGTTCGGCAAATTCGTGGAGAACAATTATATCAGCTGGCTGAATGGAAAGGAAAAATCCCCTCCTACCCTCTCCCATACCTTATTTAAAAATAAAGTGATTCCCCTGCTGGAACAGGAAGGACCTGTGTTTCTGATCCTGATAGATAACCTCCGCTATGATCAGTGGAAGATGCTTCAGCCCATCCTGCATACCTATTTCAAAACCGATCAGGAAGACCTCTTCTTCAGCATTCTTCCAACCGCCACTCAATACGCCAGAAATGCAATTTTTGCGGGGCTCCTGCCTTCCGAAATCGAGAAAATGTTCCCTCAGCAATGGATGAACGACGAAGAGGAAGGGGGCAAGAACCAGTTTGAGGATGTTTTCCTTACTGCAAACCTCAAAAGACTTGGTAAGGATGTGAAGCACAGTTACAATAAGATTACCAACCACGCTGCCGGTAAAAAACTCAGTGAGAATTTTAATAACCTGATGGGCAATAAACTGAATGTGATCGTCTATAACTTCGTTGATATGCTCAGTCACGCCCGCACCGAGATGGAGGTGATCAGGGAGCTGGCCGATGACGAAGCCGCCTACCGCTCCATCACAGTTTCCTGGTTTGAACATTCTCCGCTTCACGATATTATCCGGCAGATTGCCGAGAAAAAGGCTAAGCTTATCATTACCACCGATCATGGCACTATTAAAGTCACGGAGCCTTCCAAGGTAGTGGGTGACAAGAATGTCAATACGAACCTGAGGTACAAACAAGGAAAGAGTCTGGACTATGTCAAACGGGATGTGTTTGAAGTAAGAAAACCGGAAGAAGCTTTCCTGCCCAAACAACATGTAAGTACCGCATTCGTTTTTGTAAAGGAGGATAAGTTTTTCGCTTACCCCAATAACTTCAATTATTACGTGAGTTATTACCGGAATACGTTTCAGCATGGGGGAATTTCATTGGAAGAAATGATCATTCCCTTCATTGTAATGAGTGCTAAATAAGCCCTCACCAGGATGCTAATTCTCATTTGAATCAGGTTTGAAAATGCAGTCATTTCAGGCAAGCGAAGTCTCTTCACTGGACGGGATAGCACTCACTCTTTTAAATGCTAACCCCAAAACCCGTGTGTTCCTGTTTGATGGAGAGATGGGAGCCGGGAAAACCACCTTCATTAATGCACTGTGCGATGTCCTCGGTGTAGTTGAAAATACCGGAAGCCCTACCTATTCCATTGTAAACGAATATGCAGGCAGGGAAGGACAGGTCATTTATCATTTCGATTTTTACAGAATCAAAAACCTGGAAGAAGCCATAGACATGGGTTTTGAAGAATACCTGGATTCGGGCGCTTACTGTCTCATCGAATGGCCTGAAAAAGTGACTCCTCTGCTGCCGCCTGATAGCCTCTATGTGTCTATTGACCGGAACGGCAAGGAAAGGATCATTTCATTTCCTACTTCCGTCTAAAATTACGATATTTGACGGCCAAGCCGGGAAAGGAAGAAACATTCCCGGTTTCCCCGACAGAATCATGAGTACATCCAAAACATTGCTAGCCACACTCGCCAAAGGCGCACTGCTTCCCCAGGAAGAAATGCTGGAGGTGAAGAGAAAAAAAGGCAAATTATTCATCGGAATCCCCAAAGAAATATCGTTTCAGGAAAACCGGGTTGCCTTGGTGCCTGATGCCGTTGCTTTGCTCGTGAACGACGGTCATGAAGTGGTTGTGGAGACGAATGCGGGTAAAATGGCCAATTTTCAGGATCATGACTACAGCGAAGCCGGTGCTCAGATAGTGAATACTCCTCAGGAAGTTTATAAGGCTGATGTCATCCTGAAAGTAGCGCCGCCTTCCCTTCAGGAGATCGAGATGATGCAGCCCAGACAAACGATTTTGTCTGCCTTACAGCTTACTGTTCAGCCCGAGAATTTTGTAAAGGAGCTAATGGCCAAACGGATCACAGCCATTGCCTTTGATTGGATCAAGGATGAGGACGGGATCTTTCCGGTTATCCGTTCCATGGGCGAGATAGCCGGTGGTACTTCCATACTTATTGCGGCGGAATACCTCAGTAATGCGAATAACGGACAGGGTTCCATACTTGGAGGAATATCCGGTATTTCTCCAACTGAAGTGGTCATACTAGGTGCAGGTACGGTAGGAGAGTTTGCCACCCGTGCGGCCCTTGGTCTGGGAGCATCGGTAAAAGTATTTGACAATTCGGTCTACCGGCTAAGGCGCATGCAAAGCGCAATAGGCACACGTGTTTTTACTTCTATCATACAACCCAGGGTGCTGGCCAAACATCTGAAAACGGCCGATGTCGTAATTGGCGCAATCCGTGTGCCTCAGGGACGAACCCCCTGTGTGGTGACAGAAGAGATGGTGAGTGAAATGAAAGTGGGTTCCGTTATCGTAGATGTGAGCATAGATCAGGGAGGATGTTTTGAGACTTCCGAAGTCACCAATCATACAAAACCCATCTTCCGCAAGCATGGAGTGATTCATTATTGCGTTCCGAATATAGCTTCCAGGGTTGCCCGCACTGCCAGTTATGCATTCAGCACCATTTTTGCCCCCATCCTGCTGAATATTGGCGAGGAAGGCGGAGTCGACAAAATGCTGAAAAGCGATATGGGTGTTCGTTACGGTGTTTACCTTTACTACGGCTCACTCACCAACAAATACCTGGCCGATTGCTTCCGACTGCCTTATACCGATATCGATCTGCTTATGGCAGCCATTTGAAGATTTAATCCCTCACCTCTTGAATTTCGGAAGAAGAATTTCTCTCTACTTATTTGGATTTGCTCTTGGCGGGCTCATCGTGTGGCTTGGCCTGATGAAAAACCGCCCGGATGATGCTCTGACGTCCTGGCTTCCTTCCAAACGAATCATCATGCAGCTGGATACGAACAAGCAGGTTCCTTCAAAAGAGGCCGAATGCTGGATGAGGTGCCGGAACGTAACCGGTGACGATATCAAAAAAGGGATAAAAAACGGAGAGGTAAACTACGGGAAAAGCGAGGTTCATGCTAAACCCTGTCCCCAGTACGCCATTGAAACCAGTACCTCCAAAGGGCTCCACCTTCGCGTTCTTTGTGCTGCCTGCGCCAGCCAGACCAACATCCTCTCTGTTACCGATCTGAATGCCGGTAAGGATACCTGTGAATGTAAATAATCCGGAGAGTAAATTCCTTCTGAACTTATTTATCGCGCTTCCTTCTTTCTTTCTCCTTCATAATCAATGACAGTTCCCGGCCTGTCTGACCTTTTACAGAAGTGTTTTCCTGAGCGCGGCGTATGAGATAGGGGAGGACTTCTTTGACCGGTCCGTACGGAACATATTTGGCAACATGATAACCCGATTTGGCAAGGTTAAAGCTGATGTGATCACTCATTCCGTACAACTGGGAAAAGCAAATATTCGGATGATTATGGGGGATGTTTAATTTTTCCAGGAGATTCACCAGGAGCATGGAGCTCTGCTCATTATGGGTCCCGGCACAAAGCCCCACTTGTTCAATATGCTCCACACAAAACACAATGGCAGCATCATAGTCCCGATCCGTATCGGCTTTTGACTCCTGAATTGGGCTTGGGTAATGGAGTTCACTGGCCCTCAGTCTTTCTTTTTCCATGTATGCCCCCCTCACCAGTTTGGCTCCCAGTTTGTAATCGTTTTTCCGGGCAAGGTCGAAAGCATGACGAAGATATTCCAGACGGTCTTTCCTGTAAAGCTGAAAGGTGTTGTATATGATTGGTCTAACCTTGTTGAACCGGCTCATCATGTCATTGGCCAGGTCATCTACGGCAACCTGTATCCAACTCTCTTCCGCATCTATAAATACCGGAACTCCGGTTTGAAACGCCGCGTTGCAGATGGATAAAACCCGATCCTTTACTTTTTGGTATTCGTTTTTTTCATTTTCATTCAAGGCTTCTCCTTTGCTGACCTTTTCGAGAAGGCTGAAACGGGCAAGGCCGGTAACCTTGAATACACAAAACGGAATGTGTTTTGTTTTTCCGGCAAGAGCAATGGTCTCCAGTGTTTCTCTGGTGCAACTGTCGAATGCTTCTTCCGTTTCTGCACCTTCCACAGAATAATCCAGAATGGTGCCTATTTCATATTTCCCAAGCTCCGTGATTGTCTGCCTGCATTCGGAGATATTCTCTCCTCCTACAAATTGCCTGAAAATGGTGGCCTTGATGAGGGCTTTGATGGGTAAACGGAACTTGAGGGCAAAATCAGTCAGCGCCTTGCCCAGGTTCACAACCGACGGCCGGCTAACCATCTTGAATAACCAATAAGAGCGGTTTAAGTCTTCGGCCGATTTGCCTGAAAAGGCGACTTCCGTGTTATCAAAAGAAACAGCCATATACGGTGATAACTTGTTTTCGGGACAAAGATATTGAATGACTTGGATTTTGAACGTTTGTTTATCCTGAATTATCCGGTCCCGGAAAGGCGGAAGGGCAAGAAACTGATTTTATTCTTCCGGTAAATATAGCGCTTGCCCACAAAGCAAAATTTTGTTTCTTTGTTCTATCATGAATAATCAGCTTATAAGATCTGAGGGATACGATATTTTGATAGGAAACGGGGTGGTGGATGAGCTAAACCGCTTTTTGCAGAAACCCGAATATAAACAATCCCGCCTTGTCGTTCTGGTCGATGAACATACAAGTGAACATTGCCTTCCAATCCTTTCCCGAAATCTGGAAAGATTTGGTGAATTGAATGTGCTGGAGATAGAAAGCGGAGAGGGTAGCAAAAACCTGCAGGTATGCACACGGCTATGGAGGGCATTGGGTGAAATGGGAGCCGACAGACAAACCCTTTTGCTGAACCTGGGTGGAGGAGTGATAGGGGATATGGGAGGGTTTATTGCTTCTGCATTTAAACGGGGTATCCCCTTTGTAAATATTCCCACCACTTTACTGGCCCAGGTGGACGCCTCCGTGGGAGGAAAGGTTGGAGTAGATCTGGATCATCTGAAGAACGAAATAGGATTGTTCAGCTTTCCTGCCGCGGTTTTTATATATCCGGATTTTTTAAAAACACTTCCCCGCAGGGAAATGATGAGTGGATTTGCCGAGGTAGTGAAACACGCTCTGATTGCGGACCGGTCGTACTGGAACTATGTGCTGGAAGCGAATATCGCTGACGGGAAAGTGTGGGAGAAAATAATTGAAAATTCCGTACAGATAAAAAACCGGATTGTGCTTGCTGATCCCAAAGAGAAAGCACTTCGAAAGGCTTTGAATTTCGGGCATACCATCGGGCATGCGGTGGAAAGCTGTTTTCTGGAAAACTCATCCCGCAGCCTTCTGCATGGTGAGGCGATAGCTATTGGAATGGTTGCAGAAGCCTTCATCTCTTCCGTAAAGAACGGACTGTTGCCTTCCGTGAGAGATCTTATCGTAACCTTTCTGTTTGAGAAGTTCGGTTATGTGCCTCTCGATCCGGATTCCGACCTTCGGCTGATTGAGTTAATGAGGCATGATAAGAAAAATAGTAACGGTCTTCTCAATTTCACCCTCCTTCAAGATATCGGGTCTTGCGACGTGGATCAAACGGCAGATGCCGGACTTGTACTCGAAGCACTAAGCTTCTATCGTCATTTTGAACGACCGGGAAGGGTACATTAATGCCTCAAAAGGAATACACTTTCTCAAACCTCAGGCAGTCACCCGGTCCAATACCTCCCGAAGCATCTTTTGTTTGATTTTGATTTGGGCATGCCTTTCTTTTTCGGAAGCAATCTTATTTTTTATCTCACTCAGAAGGGGGTTATCACCCTTGACGGTCTTGAAAAAGCCGAGATTATTTTCGTATTTCAGGATGTCCAGGTGTACTTGTTCCGCCTGTTTCCGCATATGGTCATACTCCTTTTGAAGCAGTGCGCCTGTATGGTCTTCCCTCTCCAGTCTTTCCAGTTTATTGGCATATAAAATCATGGAAAGTTCAGACTCGTTCACATTCAGCTTGGAATAAAGCTCGTCCATATGGGAATAGAAAAGGTCATTCAGACGTTTTCTGTCTTTAACAGGTAAGGGTCCTCCCGCCATCCAATCGGTACGGAATTGACGGAGATCATCCCTGTCTTTCGACAAGTCTCCTGTCAGTTGGTGACTTTGAAAACGAACCAGCAACTCTTCCTTGGCCTTGAGTTCGTTTGCGGAAGCGGCATCAAGGTCTTCGAAATGTTTTTTGCGTGCATCGAAAAAGGAGTTACACGCCTTGCGGAAACGATGAAATAGCCGGGGCTCTTCATGAAGACCGGCACTTGGAATTTTCTTCCAGTCTGACTGGAGGCGAATCATCTTGTCTGAAGTGTCTTTCCAGGAGGTAGAAGTCTTCAGTGCTTCGGCTTTTTCAATAAGCTCCATTTTCTGCTTGCGTAATCCGCTCCTCGCTTCTTTAAACTCGGCATAAAAAACATTTTTGGCCTCAAAAAATTTATCACACGCTTCCCGGAATCCGGTCCAGCTGGCCTCTGCCTTACCCTTATGGCTGAAGCCGGTTGATTTCCATTCTTTCTGCAGCTGAAGTAGTGTTTCGGTGCTCTTTTTCCATCCATCTTCGTCAGTGGGTAGTTCTACCAATAAGGTTTTCGCTTTTTCCAGCAGTTCATTTTTCTGAACCAGTATTTTGGCTTTTTGTTCTTCCAGGGCCAGATAATGGGCTTTGAGTTTTCCGTAAAGCAAATCTAACCCCGCTCTCCATTGACCCTTGAGAGATTCCCACTTGTCGTTTTGAACAGGACCTACTTCATCCCATTCATCCCTGTATACCTTTATAAGACGTTCTGTTTCCTTAATACTTGGCTGTTCGGAGAGGGCCTGTAACTTGGCAATAATTTCTGTTTTCAGCTCCAGGTTCTTCTTGAAGTCATGTTCCTGTAATATCTTGTAGATATCAAGACTGTAATAAAAAGTCTCAATTGCTTTGCTGTATTCATTTTGAAGGTCCTTGTATGCATGAGAAGACACCGTTCCTGTCTGGCTCCACTGGACTTGCAGATCTTTAAGTGTTTTCAGGGCTTTGCCGGGCTGACTTTGAATATTACCCAATGCCTTGATTTTTTCAACGATAGAATGTTTTATTTCCTGATGTTTCAGCTGTTCCAGAAGAAGTTTTTTTTCCTGGGCTTTTTTACCTTCCCGGTAACTTTTGAATAGTTCTTCCAGCTTAATGTCTGCCTCTTGTTTTTGAAATTGATAATCGCGGGCAATCCCTCCTTCGGTGATGTGTTCCTGTCTTGCTGATTCCATCTCCTTTTGGAGAATTGAGTCGTAAGCATTTTGAAGTGAGCGAACCTCGGAAGCAATTCCGGAAAAGTCCTCCGTTTTCAACAGTAACTCCAGCTTGTCAATAATTTCAGTCTTCATTGGTTTCATTTGCAGGCAACTGTTGCGTAGAACAGAAACCCGAGTTAATACAGATTTTGGAAAGTTGGTGAATTCCCCTTCATAAAATTACCAAAAATCCCAAAACGGGCAAATCGGGGGCCTGTATAATAGTAATTGCTAACTTAGCCCAAAGAATCTGCTCTGTTTTAACTTTATGAGATACAAAATCTCTCATCCATCCAAAGAACTGAGAGGCCGCATTCACCTCACGGCCTCCAAAAGCGAAAGCAACAGGGCGCTTATCATTCAGGCGGTCTGCAAGGAGGATTTTAGTGTTGTTAATCTGGCTGAAGCCGAAGATACTCAGACACTTCAGAGAATCCTGGAAACGGATATCGTAAACCCTCAGAACACCTATGACGTAGGTCCGGCAGGTACCACCATACGCTTTTTGACCGCTTACTTCGCCACAGTCCCGGGAGAAAGGATTCTTACCGGGTCGGAAAGAATGCAGAAGAGACCAATCAAACCGCTCGTGGATGCCCTTCTGCAATTGGGTGGACAGATTGAATATGTTGAAAAATCGGGATTTCCTCCGGTCAAAATAAGGGGAGCTTCTCTCAAAGGCAATGAAGTAACCATAGACCCTTCTGTCAGCAGCCAGTTTGTAACATCCCTACTGTTAATCGCTCCCGCCTTACCTCACGGTCTGACCATACGTTTTGAGGGCGGGAAGCCTGTTTCTCACCCGTATATTAATATGACATTGAAAATGATGGAGCATTTTAATGTTTACGGTCAGTATCAGGACAATTGCATTTCTGTAAGTAATCAACATTATTCCCTCCGGGAAGCGGAAAGCAATGAATATGTGGTAGAGAGCGACTGGAGTGCGGCCTCTTATTGGTACGCTATCTCGGCTCTTGCCACAGAAGTCGATTTTACGCTGATGGGACTCCGCCCAGACAGCCTTCAGGGAGATTCAGTGGTCACCCAGCTATTTGAATTCTTTGGAGTGCATACGGAATTTATTGAAGGAGGCATCCGGCTTACAAAGGAAAAAGTGAATGCGGAAAATTTCGCTTATAATTTTTCAGACTGCCCCGACATTGCCCAAACACTTGCGGTTGTTGTTTCGGCATTGGGAATTCCTTCTCTCTTCAATGGCTTGGAGACGCTTACCATCAAGGAAACAAATCGTTTGCAGGCCCTGAAAAATGAGCTGGCGAAGATGAAGACCCGGGTTGAAATTGCCAACAGCAATATCCTGGAAATTACCCCCGAAGGAGTAGGGAATCTGCCTTCCCTGCCTATTGAAACCTATGATGACCATCGCATGGCTATGTCATTCGCCCCTCTTGCTATCCTGGGTGGTATAGTAGAAATAAAGGATCCTGCAGTTGTCAGGAAATCCTATCCCAATTTCTGGAACGACTTGAAGTCAGTTGGATTTGTGATAGAAGAGATTATATAATATTCACTTCCCTTTCAAGCAGAATGTCGAATTTTTCTTGGACAGAATCCAGTACCTGTTGAGAAAGATTGTAGATTTCTTCTCCGCGGGCTTTTCCGTTGTTAACAAGCACGAGTGCCTGTAAAGAATGAACTCCTGCATTTCCTGCTGATTTGCCCTTCCATCCGCATTGTTCGATAAGCCATCCGGCCGCTAGCTTAACGTTCCCGTTTGCAAGGGGATAATTCACCATGGAAGGAAACCGTGTCAGCAGTGTTTGAAATTTCTGCACGGTTATCTCGGGGTTTTTGAAAAAACTGCCGGCATTCCCAATCTGGGCCGGATCGGGAAGTTTACTGGTTCTTATATTGCAAACGGCTTTGCCTATGGCCTCCAAGGAAAGTTCTTTGATACCCATCTTGTCCAGTTCCTGGCCGATGGCCCCATAAGCGGTATTGAATTTAGGCTTTTTATCCAAACGAAGAGTGACGGATGTGATGATATATTGTCCCTTTAATTCCTTCTTAAAGACACTTTCCCTGTACCCGAAGCGGCATTGCTCTGCGTTGAAAATATCCTTTCTTTTGTCGTGTATGTGCAGGGCTTCCAGTTCGTAAAAGGTGTCTTTCAGTTCTACCCCATACGCCCCGATGTTTTGCATGGGGCCAGCCCCCGTATTGCCCGGAATGAGAGAGAGGTTCTCAATGCCTCCGTAATTATGTGCAATGCAATACTGGACCAGGCCATGCCAGTTCTCACCTGCACCTGCGCATATATATACGTGATCCTGGTCCTCCCTTATTTTCCGTATTCCGGGAATGTTGTTTTTCAAGACGAGATACTCCAGCTTCGCTTTCGTAAAAAGCAGATTGCTTCCTCCTCCCAGAATGAGTTTTGGGATGTCCTTGTATTTCTTCTCCTCAAGCATTTCCAGAAAACCTTCTTCCGTATCTATTTCGGAAAAATAAAGGGCAGAAGTATCAATGCCAAAGGTGTTCAAATGAAGGAGGGAATAATTTGGAAAGACTTTCATTACTTCAAAAATAAGGAGGATTCGGGGCTTTAAAGTTCTTTTACCCTCAATTTATTCACACAACCTTATTCATATCTCTGTGTATCTTTGCAGACCTTATTCGGATTATTGGATGAAAGTCATTGTTTCAGTTATTAATGATCTCAGTACCGATCAGCGGGTGAATCGTGTTTGCAGCACGCTTCACTCTATGGGTTATAAGGTGCTCCTCGTCGGCCGGAAGCAGAAGCAGAGTTTGGCACTGGCTCCCAGGAGATATTATACTCACCGTATGTCCCTGTTTTTTGAACGGGGCCCACTGTTTTATCTGACATTCCAGTTCCGCTTGTTAGGATATTTGCTTTTTCATAAAACCGATCTTCTGGTAGCCAACGACCTGGATACCCTACTTCCCAATTACATTGTTTCCCGAATAAAAGGCGTGCCGTTGATTTATGATACACATGAAATTTTCTGTGAGGTGCCGGAACTACAATCAAGCCCGTTTCGCAAGGGCGTTTGGAAAACACTGGAACGCTTCCTCTTTCCCCGCATGACGCAAGTTATAACGGTGAATGAATCCATTGCAGAGATCTACTCCAAAGAATATGGATTACCGGTAACTGTAATCCGGAATGTCCCAATGAGTGTATTCGCAAATAAATCAGCGCCATCATCCACCCGGAAAGAACTAGGTCTGCCGGAAGACAAAAAAATAATTTTACTGCAAGGTGCCGGAATCAACATGGACCGTGGTGCCGAAGAAGCCCTCCGGGCAATGGAGTTCATTCATGGGGCTATTTTGCTTATTATCGGTTCGGGGGATGTGATTCCTCTTCTCAAAAAAATGATGGATGAGCTAAAACTTACAGAAAAGGTGAAGTTTATTCCCCGTGTCCCCTTCAACGAACTTGCTCAGTATACACGTTTGGCGGATATAGGCCTCACGCTTGACAAGGATACCAACATCAATTACCGCTTTAGTCTGCCAAATAAACTCTTTGACTATATTCATGCCGGAATCCCGGTACTTGCATCCGATCTTATTGAGGTAAGGAAAATTGTGGAACAAAATGGAGTGGGCATTCTTCTGCCGGATCACAATCCAAAAACCATCGCCGGAATACTGAATCATTTTTTGTTCGATGAGAACCAAATGAAGATGTGGAAGGAAAACACTAAACTTGCAGCGGGAAATCTTTGCTGGGAGAAAGAAGAACTTATTTTAATAGGAGTGTATAAAAAATTTCTCCACCCATCAGGAAAAGGGCGGAAGCAAGGTATGTAGCCCCATAGATTCCCAAACCATTCCGATTTGTCAGGCAAACATTTGCATATCATTTCATTTGACGTTCCCTATCCACCGGACTATGGAGGAGTAATCGATGTTTTTTATAAAATTAAAGCATTGCATGAGGCCGGTTTCCGTGTTCACCTGCACTGTTTTGAATACGGAAGGCCCCGGGCGCCGGAGCTGGAGAAAATCTGTGAACAGGTTTTCTATTACCGCCGCCACATGAGTAAACGTTATTTGTTTAACCCGCTGCCTTATATCGTTGTGACCAGGCGGTCCGAAGAACTGATGAAGGAATTGCTGAAAGACCGGAATCCTATACTTTTTGAGGGACTGCACAGTTGCTATCACCTTACCGATCCCCGGCTGAAAGGCAGAATATTGCTTGTCCGCACCCATAATATCGAACACGATTATTACAACAATCTATCAAAAGTGGAGAAAAGTGTCTTCCGCAAAGCTTATTTCAAACGGGAGGCGATTAAGTTGAAACGCTATGAAAATGTTATGAGCCTGGCGGATCAAATTCTGGCTATTTCAAGGCCTGATGAAGAAGTATTGAAGGAAAGGTTTCAAAACGTATTGCTGATGTCAGCCTTTCATCCGAATGAAACAGTGAAGGTGAGACCAGGCTTGGGTGAGTTTGCCTTGTATCATGGCAACCTGGAGGTAGGTGAAAACAACGAGGCGGCCTTATATCTGACGGAACAGGTTTTCAGTAAAACCAGTGTGCCTCTTGTGATTGCTGGTAAAAATCCCTCCCCGGGACTAAAGGCTGCGGTTGCAAAATACCCGAACATTTCACTGAAAGCGAACATCCCTACCAATGAAATTGATGAACTGATAAGGCAGGCACAAGTTAATGTCCTTCCTACTTTTCAGGCAACAGGTATAAAACTTAAACTTCTTGCTGCCCTCTTTAATGGAAGACATTGCCTGGTGAATTCACCTATGGTTATGAATACAGGCCTGGAGAGATTATGTTCCATCAGGGACGATGCGGAAAGTATGAGGCTGGAGACGGAACGCTTGTTTCTTCAACCTTTTGGAGAACAAGAACTTGCAAAACGAAGGGAAGTGCTTTTTTCTGATTTCTCCAACAAGGAAAACATAATTAGACTAACCAATCTTCTCTAGTGAACCGCCAGGCTTGAGTCCAGCAGGGCTCCGTTCTCACATTTGAGGATGCGGGATGGGAACTTCTGATACATCATCAGGTCATGAGTGGCTATGAGAACAGCCCTTCCTGTGCTGCTGATGTCCTTCAACAGGGAAATGATGCCTTCGGAAGTCTCCGGATCCAGGTTGCCGGTTGGTTCATCTGCCAGAATTACCTCCGGATCATTCAGAAGAGCTCTGGCAATAGATACTCGCTGCTGTTCACCTCCCGACAATTCATGGGGTAATTTATGGGCCTTGGTAACGAGTCCCACTTTGGTGAGCACATCCTCCATCCGACCGTCCATCTCTCCTTTGTTCTTCCATCCGGTTGCTTTCAAAACAAATAGAAGGTTTTCTTTTACTGTACGGTCAGTCAATAACTGAAAGTCCTGGAACACAATTCCCAACTTTCTTCGGAGAAAAGGAATCTCTTTCCTTTTAATGGATGCAAGGTTGTGTCCTGCTATAGAGGCTTCACCTTCCGTTAGAGGAAGGTCGCAATACAGCGTTTTAAGCAGGCTGCTTTTGCCGCTTCCTGTTTTACCGAGGAGATAAACCATCTCTCCTTTATTGATATGAAAGGAAATATTGCTCAAAACCAGGTTGTGTTGCTGGAAGATGGAAACCTTTTCAAGAGAGATGCTCTGGTCGAGTGTCATGCGGGTTAATTAGCAGGAAGGATGAGTCCGTCCAGGGAACAAGATAGACTGCGAATTTAAGGGGCAAAGCGCCCGAAAGCTAATCTCTGAGGTGCAATAATCTTAACATCTTCACGTTAATAACTTAGATTTAACGTTCAACCCCTTCCCTGCTATCGTGACTACCTTTACCTGATAATTTTCTTGCAAAAATGAATAAGATCCAAGAATTTGGAATTTTCCTGATTCTGGCTTTTCAGCTTGGTTTTATTCTCCCGTCCCAGGCCCAAAAGACAGCTGTTTATACCGACAAAGATGCCGGGTTTAAACAGGGTCTTGACTTGTTTGAAAAGGGACAATACGCCGCTGCCCAGCATTATTTTACAGAGGCAGCCGAAGGACTGACAGACAGAAATACTCATATATGCGTGGATGCTGACTATTATGCAGCAGTCTGTGCCATGGAACTGTTTCACAAGGATGCTGAATTCTTGCTGAAAAAATTCATCAAAGACCATCCGGAAAGTTACCATGTTAAACGTGTATGTTTCTATCTCGGCAAATACAATTACAGGAAGAAAAATTACAAGGATGCCATAGATTGGTTCAATCAGGTGGAAGTATATGACCTGAATGAGTCTGAGAAAGCAGAATTTCATTTCAAAAGAGGATACAGTTACCTGGAAAGGGATTCCACGGAGAAAGCAAAAAATGACTTTGTGGATATCAAGGAGGAAGCAGGAAAATATCAGGTTCCCGCCACTTACTATTATTCCCATATACTATACGGCGAAAAGAAATACGAGACGGCCCTCATCGGCTTCCAGAAGCTGGAAAAGGACCCGGTCTTTGGCACGGTGGTGCCCTATTACATCTCTCAGATCCTTTACTTGCAGCACAAGTTCGAGGATGTAATCTCATACGCTCCTGGTGTTTTGGACTCCGCAAGCACTAAAAGGGCACCCGAACTGGCCAGGACCCTTGGTGAGGCCTATTTCAAAACCAACCGCTTTAAGGAAGCTATCCCGTTTCTGGAGCGTTATAAAAAAACAGCATCCCTCAACCGTAGTGATGCCTACGAACTGGGCTACGCCTACTATATGATCGGTGATTTTGACAATGCGATTTTATCCTTTAAGGAAGCAGTAGGCAAGGACGACAGTCTCAGTCAGAATGTTTACTACCACCTGGGAACCTGCTACCTGATGAAACAAAACAAGCATCTCGCTCAGAATGCTTTTGGAGAAGCTTCCCGCATGCACTACAGCAGGGAGATCAGGGAAGATGCTCTGTTTTCTTTCGCCGAACTTACGTATGAACTATCCTACAGCCCTTTCAGTCAGGCGATCAAAGCACTGCAGCAATACATTGGCGAATATCCGGGCTCACCCAGAGCAGATGAAGCGTATTCCTTCCTCGTTAAGATTAATCTCGTAACCAAAAATTACGAAGATGCGCTAAAATCTATTGAAAGCATCAAGGTTCTGAAAGAAGATCTGAAGCCCATATACCAGCAAATAGCCTATAACCGGGGAGTGGAACTGTATAATAATTTCGATTATGACGGGGCCATTCATTTATTTGAGAAGGCGATGCGTTACCCGGTTGACCCTGTAACCAACGCGCTGGCCAAATATTGGACTGCGGAAGCCTCCTATCAGAAGGCGGTAGTGAAGGACGATCCTAATCTGTACGAAACGGCTTTGGAGAATTACAAACTCTATATGGTTGAACCCGGAGCCCCGCGCACACCCATGTACAGCGCTCTCCAGTATCAGATCGGCTATGCACACTTTTCAATGAAGGATTATACCCTCGCTATAATCGCCTTCCGGAAGTATACTCTGGAAAAGCACGAACCGGAAGACAAGATTTGCAACGCCCTGATGCGTATAGGCGACAGTTATTATGTGACCAAGGATTTTGGAAATGCCGCTGATTTCTATGAACAGGCGATTGATACAAAAACAAGTAAAGCTACTGACAAGGATTATGCACTTTACCAGCGGGGCATGTCTCTCGGAGTATTGAAGAAGTATGAAAAGAAGATTGCTTCCCTTACCTCTCTGCTAGCCCTCTACCCGGGCTCTTCCTATGCCGCAGCTTCCAAATTTGAAGTAGCTCACAGCTATCAGCAGATTGGCCGACCCGACGATGCCATCACTTATTTCCAGAAACTGATTGCAGAAAACAACGGAAGTCCATATGTAAGAAGAAGCTATGCCAGACTGGGTATCATCTATGAGAACAAAAACGATTATGTGAACGCAATGATTAATTACAAGAAAGTAGTGAGCCTTGGGGTAAACACGGAGGAAGCTGCAAATGTGCTTCCTCAGATTGAACGCATTTACATTGAAGTGAACAAGGACGCGGAAGGATATAGTAAATGGCTCAAAGAGAATGGCAGGGACATCGCATCTTCCCACCTGGACTCACTTACCTACAAGGTTGGAGAAAATTATTACAAGGAGGGAGATTGCCCCCATGCCGTAAGCTCCTTCTCCAAATACATTTCCCAGTATCCTTCCGGAATATATATCTTGGATGCCAGCTTTCAGAAAGCGGAGTGTGATTTGAACAACAAGAATACAGATGCCGCTTTGGGGGGATATAATTACATCCTCAGTCAGCCTGCTTCCAAATATACCGAGTATTCCCTCCGGAGGGCTGCCGCCATCAATTTCAATCGGAGCGATTTCAAAGCTGCCTGGGAAAATTATTCCAGACTGGAAGCAATTCCGGCCTATGCCGGAGATGCCAGAATAGGGATGATGCGTTCTGCCTGGGGAATGAAAGATTATGAAAATGCTCCCATAGCGGCCAATAAGGTTCTTACTTCCGATAACCCTGCTCCCGAAATTGCCACGGAAGCTCACCTGGTTATAGCCCGTTCGGCCATGCAGAAGAAGAATTACGACCTGGCTTACAATGAATATTCTGTCGCTCTTTCGGGATCAAAAAACGAAAATGGGGCAGAAGCGGCCTATAACATGGCCCTGATACAACATTTTGCCAAAGAATACAAACAGGCAGAAAAAAGCATATTTGAAATGATCAAACAACAGGCCGGATACAAGTTGTGGGTTGGTAAAGCCTTCCTTCTCCTTTCTGATAATTACCTGGCACTGAACGATACCTTCCAGGCCAAGTATGTGCTGAATAATTTCATTTCTCACACGGAACAGGAAGAGTTAAAAACCCAGGCCATAGATAAGTTGTCACTCATTGTCGAATCGGAGAAAGCCAGGGAGAAGGCCAAAAAGGAGCCCGACATTACCGTTCCAATGAACAATGAAAAAGACCAAAAGCTCTTTGACGAGGAAAAGAAGGAGGAACCGCAATGACCCAGCGCATCAAGCCATTTATCACGCTTTTCTTTCTGTTCCACACCACCCTGCAAATGCTGGGTCAGGGGAATGATCAGCAAGTGACGACAACTGTTATTTCAGATTTTATTCCTGCAATCAAATCAGATGTGCGCAAGATTTCCGAAACACCGGCAATACTTGACACGTCCACTCCAGGGCCTCGTATAGATTATAAACTTGCACCTCGTAAGTTTGATACCTATTACGATGTGGAGCCCATCAAGGCGGCCAAAATGGACGGGGAGCCTCTGAACAAATTATATCCGGGTACTGTCCGGGGAGGGATAGGGAACTACTTTAGCCTTTATGGGGAGGGTTGGTATAACAGCACACGGTCGAGGGAAAACGCCTGGGGAGTTCATGTCAGACATTTTTCTTCCTCCTCTTCCGTCGGAGGTACTCCGGGATTCAGCGGTTTCAGCGATGACGATCTGAGCCTCTATGGTAAAAAGTTCGTTGGCAAGCACACACTCGATGCAGACATTAACTACTCCCGAAATTCCCTCTATTTCTATGGTAACGAACCGGGGGCATTTGATCATAGCCGTGATTCCATTCACCAGTACTTCGACTTCGTATCTGCCAATGTTGGATTGCTGAGCCATTACCAGGATAAGGAAAAACTCAATCACAGTATCCGACTCAAGTATTATTACCTGGATGATCACTACAAAACAAGCGAAAACAATTTGCAATTCAAAGGATCCGCCTGGAGATACCTGCATGAAGAACTGGTAGGGCTCGACGTATCGGTTGATTATTATAACAACCATGCCCCGCATGATACCAGCAATATGACCATAGTACATCTTCACCCGTTTGTTGGGGCCGAAGGGGAAAAATGGGACCTGAAAGTAGGACTGTCTGCCTTTGCCGAATATGGCAGGGATGTCCCATTCTATTCATTTGTACCCGATGCAGAGGCCAGTTATGATATTTACAAGCACATACTCACTCCCTATGTGGCACTCGAAGACGGAACGGTGAGAAACAGCTACCGTAACCTCACTTCAGAAAATCCTTTTGTAAACCCCAATGTTGTAGGTGGAATACAGAACACCCGGTATAAGTATTCAATCATAGGTGGATTGCGTGGTGTTTTGAGTTCCACTACCTCCTACGACGCACATGCCTCCTTTGGGGAAGTGGAGAATGCCGCATTCTTTGTAAATGACACGTCCGACCGCATGCACAACAAATTTACAGTGATCTATGATGATGGAAGGTTGTTTAAACTGCATGGGGAGCTGGCTTATCAGAAAACGGAAAAACTCCGGTTCCTGATAAAAGGAGATTATATCCGTTATTTTCTTTACCACGAAGTGCAGCAATGGCATACACCTACCACCCGAATCACATTAAGCGCTCATTACAATCTCCGGGAGAAGATTCTGATTAAAGCCGACCTTTTCGCTTTGAATGAGCAATACGCTCCTTATTATGTGCCCGGCACAACAGTCCCCCATTCATTCGTTCTTCAAACCAAAACACTTAAACCCCTCGTGGATGTAAATCTGGGGGTGGAATACCGGTATAGTAAAACGCTCTCCGCCTTCGTGCATTTCAATAATATAGGTGCCGTGAAGTACTACCAATGGAACGATTATCCTACTCAGACATTTAACATGATGGTGGGAATTTCCTTTATTTTCTGATCAAATTCACTGTCCAGGAATAGTCTACTAATTCCATCCGTAAGACCAAATAAATTATCTTGTTTTTTATCAACAAATGTTAATAAAATGAAGGCGATTTTTGTGGAGAAAATCACTGGCTAACTCCCTTATTTTCACTATATTTGAAGGATAGTTGAACCATACAAAAAATAGCCTATAAACCTATGGAAGAAGTAGTGAAAGAGAACGTATCCCACTCCGAATATAATGCAGACAGTATTCAGGTGCTTGAAGGGCTGGAAGCAGTACGCAAGAGGCCGGCCATGTATATCGGCGATATTGGCTTTAAGGGCCTGCATCACCTGGTTTACGAGGTCATCGACAACTCCATCGATGAAGCCCTCGCCGGGCATTGCAAAAACATTGACGTGTTTATCAATGAGGATAACTCCATAACCGTTAAAGACGATGGACGGGGCATTCCTACCGATTTCCACCAGAAGGAACAAAAATCCGCACTGGAAGTGGTGATGACAGTCCTCCATGCCGGTGGTAAATTCGACAAAGATTCCTACAAAGTGTCGGGTGGATTGCACGGAGTCGGTGTTTCCTGCGTAAATGCCCTCTCCACTCATTTAAAAGTGGACGTTTTTCACAAAGGCAAGCAATATGTTCAGGAATATTCTATTGGAAAGCCTTTGTATCCCGTAAAGGAAGTGGGTCCTACCGAGTACCGGGGAACCATAGTTACCTTCAAAGCCGATGATTCTATTTTCATCGTGCATGAATACAATTATGAAACACTGGCGACCCGTATACGTGAGCTGGCTTTTCTGAACAAACGCATCAAAATTACGCTTACCGATAAGCGTACCAAAGACGATCAGGGTAACTGTCCCACTGAAATCTTCTATTCCGAAGGAGGACTTCAGGAGTTTGTGGCGTTTCTGGATGCCAACAGGGAGAAACTGATAGAAGACTGTATATACCTGGAAAGCGATAAGTACGGAGTGCCTATCGAACTGGCAATGACATACAATACTTCCTTTTCTGAAAATATCCATTCATACGTTAACAATATCAATACCCACGAAGGTGGAACACACCTGGCTGGATTTAGAAGGGGACTTACCCGAACCTTAAAAGCTTATGCCGACAAGGCAGGTCTGCTTCAGAAGGTTAAACTCGAGATCAGCGGAGACGATTTCCGGGAAGGTTTAACGGCCGTTATTTCGGTGAAGGTTCAGGAGCCTCAGTTTGAGGGACAAACCAAGACCAAGCTGGGAAACAATGAAGTGATGGGTTCTGTTGACACAGCTGTCAGCGAAATGCTTAGCAATTACCTGGAAGAACACCCGAAACAGGCGAAAGTAATCGTAGACAAGGTTATTCTTGCCGCTACCGCCCGTCATGCGGCCCGCAAGGCCAGGGAGATGGTACAACGCAAAAACGTTCTTAGCGGAACAGGTCTTCCCGGTAAATTGGCAGATTGTGCCAATAATGACCCTTTTGCCTGCGAGCTTTTTCTGGTTGAGGGTGACTCCGCCGGCGGAACAGCCAAACAAGGACGTAACCGCGATTTCCAAGCCATCCTCCCTCTCCGAGGAAAAATCCTGAACGTGGAGAAAGCGATGGAATACCGTATTTACGAAAACGAAGAAATAAAAAATATATTCACAGCCCTCGGGGTCAGCAGAGGAACACCGGATGATGAGAGAGCCCTGAACCTGGAAAAACTCCGATACCATAAGGTTATTATCATGACCGATGCCGATGTGGACGGTTCTCACATTTCTACCCTCATTATGACCTTCTTCTTCCGTTACATGAAGGAATTAATCGAAAATGGTCACATTTATATCGCCACCCCTCCGCTTTACCTCGTCAAAAAAGGTAAGGAAGAACGGTATTGCTGGAATGAAGATGACCGTGCAGTTGCCGTAAAGGAGCTGGGAGGAGATAAAGAAGGATCTGTGGGTATTCAGCGTTATAAAGGTCTTGGGGAAATGAACGCAGAACAGCTCTGGTCCACTACTCTTAACCCTCAATTTCGTACCCTGCGTAAGGTTACCATCGAAAGCGCCGCAGAAGCAGACCGGATTTTTTCCATGCTGATGGGGGATGATGTACCACCACGCAGAGAGTTTATTGAAAAGAACTCCAAATATGCCAAGATAGATGCCTAGGCAATGAATATGCTAGTACTAGTAGAAAAGCCTCACGCCAATAGCGTGAGGCTTTTTGTTGAAGGAAAAACAGCATTCCCCCCTGAAGTAGTCACGCTTGCAGCGTGACACTTCAGGGTTATTTGAGCAGGTTCACCATGCCGGTGAATACATGCTTATTGCCCTGAAAATCGGTCACATGAACAGCCCACACATAAGTGTCGACTTGCGAAATGTATATGCCGTGGTTGGCTTTTCCATCCCAACCTTCATCCCATACTGTGCTTTCATACAGCTGGTTTCCCCAACGGTCGAAAACATCCAGGGTGTAGTGTTCCCTCTGAAATCCTATGCCTTTGGGAACCCAGACGTCGTTTACTCCGTCTCCGTTAGGAGTAAATGCATTGGGAGCATAAAATGTGAATTCTGGAAGAATGCAGATAGGTGAACTGGTAGAGTCTTTGCATCCGAAACGGTTCTGCACAAAGAGCGTTACCTGATAGCAGCCTGTATCTTTATAGGTGTATTGCGTATTCGGGAGTGTATCCGATGCTCCGGCTAAATCCCCGAAACTCCAGAGATACCTGTTTGCCCCGGTACTGCTACTCGTAAAAATTACCTGAGGATTAACAATTGATGTGCTATTGGGGGTGGCGGTGAAAGCTGCAACGGGCAAGGGGTTTACCACAATGTATGCAGGCTTTGTAAGGGTATTTATACAGGCATTGACATCCGTCACAGTAAGGGTCACATCGTAGCTGCCTGCATTTGGGTAACAATGATGAACGGTATTACAGCCTGTAGTTGAACTGCCATCTCCGAATTTCCACACTGCGCTCTGGCAGGCCGGATTGGAAGAGGAGGTGAAATCTGTGCAAAGGGGCATGCAACCTGTAGTATCTCTTGCACTGAAATTGATTACAGGAGGGGTAAAAACACTTACCGTAACGAACGCCGAATCTGCAGGAGTCTGGCACATATCGTTTACAATGACGGTATAGGTAGTTGTTGAAGTTGGAGTTGCAAGCGGATTGGAAATGCTGCTATTGGAAAGACCGGTTGAAGGCAACCAGGTAAATACAAATTGGGAATCACCGCCTGCTACTACAGCTTGAAGCAGGGCACTTCCCCCGGGACATACGGCTGCATTTGCAGGTGGAGTAACTTCCAGTCCAGGCCTGACATTCACTTGCACAGGTTGAGGATTGCTCTTGCATCCGTTTGCATCCGACGCGTAAACAGTATAGGAAGTGGAAACAGACGGAGATACCGGAGAAAATACCTGAACAGAAGCAGGGTTAACCCAGGAAAAAGTATAGGCCGTTGTACCTCCTGAGGCCGTTGCAGTAAGCGGAGTACTCTGTCCAACGCAAATCAAAACGCTGCTCATGGGAACGATGGTAAGCGGGGCCGGCTGTGTTAGGGTAACGGGAAGTTGACCGCTACAACCATAGGAATCAGTTGCAGTGCAGGTATATATTCCTGCCAGGGCGTTGGTAATGGAATTGGTATTTCCGGGCTGCGGTGACCAGGAATACTGATACGGTCCGGTGCCACCGCTCACGGTGGTTATTGCGGATCCGTCGTTCCCTCCAAAACAACTCACATTTATAGAGGATAGAAGAGAAAGAGTAACAGGCGGAGTGTTGTTGGCTACCGAATTGCTGGCCGATGCAACACAATTCCGGGAGTCGTGGACAGTAACGGTGTAGGTGCCTGAATTGAGGTTAGGGTATATGTTGGTATTGCTACCGGCTCCGGGTGACCAGGAATAGCTATATGGGCCGCTTCCTCCGGAAACAAAAACGGAGTCGGCCCCGTCGGCCAGATTACAATGGTTGCTCGTGGAAGTCAGGGTAACCAAAACGGCTGTCGGTTCGGCTACAGTTGTGTTGCCTGAAACGGTACATCCGTTGGCATCCGTTATTGTAACACTGTAATTGCCTGCACAAACATTATTACAGCTTGGTGCGCTGCATCCCGTACTCCAGCTGAAGGTGTAGGGCACCGATCCACCTGCGGGTATACATATCAGCTGTCCGTCACAACTACCCTTGCAATTGGCCGTAATCCCTGCCACGTTCAATGTGAGTGTAGGCGGTTTTTTGATCGTGTCGGTTGCCGATGCTGTACAACCCGATGATGTAGTTACCAGGACTGTATATGTTCCGGAACTTAATCCTCCCGCTGCAGGCCCGGTTCCACCGGAAGGAGACCAGGAATAGGTATAGGGTGTGCTTCCTCCGCTTGCCGCAACAGTTGCCGTTCCGGGTGCGCCTGTACAGGAAACATTGGTGTGGGAGTTGGTAAGGATAGGAAGAGAAGCGGTGGTAACGGTGGTTGTTGCCGAAGCGCTGCACGTTCCCGTGCTTCCAATAACTGTGTAGGTGGTACCCGTGCCCGGATTTGCAGTGACAGCATTACCGGTCGTGGTATTCAAGCCTGTTGCCGGACTCCAGGTGTAGGTATTGGCCCCTGAAGCAGTAAGCAAAACACTTTGTCCCGGACAAATGGTGGATGAAACCGGCGTGACGCTTACCACCGGTGCCCCATAGAAAACAGTGGCAGTGGCGGTAGTTGTGCAACCTGCGCTTGTGCCGGTGACAGTATAAGTCGTACTCGAAGTGGGTGAAGCAATTACAGTAGATCCTGTTGAGGTATTGAGCGTTGCCGAAGGGCTCCAGCTATATGTACTTGCACCCGAAGCAATAAGCGTAACATTTCCACCGGCGCAAATATGAGAAGTGTCGGGCGTGAGGGTGAGGGCAGAACCTGAAACCGTTACAGTTGTAGTACTGTTCAGGGTCACCACCTGACCGTCGCAATTGGTGTTTACAAGCGTGGCCGTGTAGGTGGTGGTGGTGGCAGGACAAACACTGATTGATGGGGTGCTGCCCAAATTGACTGCACCGTTTGACCAATGGAATGTATAACCAGGGGCACCGGAAGGGGAGAACCTCCAACCTTCATTGCTGGCAGTCCACTGAGTTCCGTTCCTGCCCGGCACACAAACGGTGGCATTGTAAGCGGTATTTTGAATGCCTAAAATGGCGGCCCCATTGTTCCATGCACTGCACAAGGGTTTATTCTCAATGTACATGTCAACGTAATTGGTAGTTTCATTGAACACACATTGTTGTGTTGCAATTTCTGTGGTGCAGCTAAACATTGGAACCTGATTCCAGTTGATTACGAATTGACGGCAGGGAGCGGTGCCATACACCGCCCAGGTAATGGTGCCTCCCAATGCCGGGTCAATATCATGGTAGGGGCACATGATGTTAGTTGGATAAGAAGAGTTCGGAGCAGGGCCCGAACCCTGGCTCCAGGGATCAGTTTGATTGGCTTGGGTAAGATCAAAAGTGACATCACCATTTGCACCAATAACACACTGGTTATAGGTTTGCCCATAAAAACAGAAATTGAAAGGGATAGGAATTACAGCGGTGAAGTGGTCATCAATTCCAAGCAGCACGGTTGTTCCGGAAGTAAATGAAAAAGGTGCGTATGGAATAGCTGCCACTGTGTAGTTGCTCGTTCCAAGCGTGGCCTGTAATGTTGAGTTTAAAGTGACACAGGTACCCGGACAGGTGTTTGTTCCCCCGGTTGCGACTACGCTGGGACAACCAGTTTGTGAAAAGGTGATTAAAGAATACAGAAGTCCCGCCAACAATAGAAATTGCTTCCTCAGGGAGAAACGAATTCTTTTTTTCATTCAGGAAAGGATAAACGGCGGATTTGGTGGAGATTATGATTACAATTTCGGGAAAATTGCCGGGATAAACTGTGTACGAAAGAGCATTTCGACCAAGTATCAATAAATATAGACAAATGCCGTTATTTTCCATACTAATCAAATGAATTTATATTATATTTTACCTGATTTAAGGATTTAGTCCGGAATTAATTTATACAGAATATGAATCTTTTCTAACTTAGCTACCTCATAAAATATCCAAATCTTTTAAAACACATCATTATGAAAGTTACTGTTGTAGGAGCCGGAAACGTAGGAGCCACATGCGCCGATGTGATTGCTCATAAAGAGTTGGCCAATGAAGTTGTATTGGTTGACATAAAAGAAAATTTTGCCGAAGGTAAGGCCCTCGATATCTGGCAGACAGCCCCCATTAATATGTATGATACCCGTATGACGGGTTCAACAAATGACTATACGAAGACCGCCGGTTCGGATGTGGTCGTCATCACTTCCGGACTTCCTCGGAAGCCGGGCATGAGCCGGGATGATTTGATTTCAACCAACGCAGGCATTGTAAAAAGTGTTACGGAAAATATCATCAAGCATTCTCCCAAAGCAATTATCATTATCGTTTCCAATCCATTGGATGTAATGACCTACTGTGCCTACCTCACCGCTAAAATTGATTCGAAGCGGGTGTTCGGGATGGCCGGTATTTTGGACACTGCCCGCTACCGCGCATTCCTTGCCGAAGCACTGAACTGCTCTCCGAAAGATATTCAGGCCGTGCTTATGGGTGGACATGGAGACACCATGGTTCCCCTGCCACGCTATACTACAGTTGGAGGAATACCGGTTACAGAACTTATCTCCAAAGAAAAACTGGATGCAATCATTGAACGCACGAAGAAAGGTGGAGGAGAAATCGTAAACCTGCTTGGAACTTCTGCCTGGTATGCACCCGGTGCCGCTGCAGCGCAAATGGTAGAAGCCATTATAAGGGATCAGAAACGAATATTCCCTGTATGTGCTTTGTTGAACGGAGAATACGGTCTCAAGAATATTTACCTTGGAGTGCCTGTAAAACTTGGGAAGAATGGTATTGAGGAAATTATTGAACTGAAACTCAATAAGGAAGAGAAAGAACTTCTGGATGCTTCTGCAAAATCAGTAAAGGAAGTTATGGATGTGCTTGATAATATGCATGTTGTAGTCAAATAATACTTTGCCAGGTTGTTAATGGACCCTGAAGTACTCACGCCGTAGGCGTGATCTACTTCAGGGTTTTGTTTTGAATCCGGATTCTCTTCGTAAATTCGATGGGATTTAGATTTACTCTGGAATGAAAAAAACGTCCATCGCAATCAGATTTGCCAAACTTCTGAACGGAGGAGGTCATATCTTGGTTGACCTGAAGATAAACGAAAAAAAAGCCAATATTTTGATAGACACCGGTGCTTCCAGTACGGTACTGGATGCTTCGCGGCTTGAGCGCTTTGTTCCTGATGCCAAACTGAAAGAACTGAATAAACTTAGTACAGGGCTTGGTACGAGCTCGATGCAGGGACACTCTATCCTGATCAACGAGATGGAATTAGGGGTGTTGAAGATTACAAGCTTTACTACCACCGTTCTGGATCTGAGTAACGTGAACGCGTCATACAAGATGATGAAGCTAAAACCTATTGACGGTGTACTGGGAGGCGACATCCTCAACAAATACAAGGCAGTGATTGATTACAGAAAAAAGATTTTGATGCTTGAAGTGCCTGTTACACCAGCTAAAAGAAAACCCACTCCCGGAAGAAAATAATCCCTGAAGCAGATTACTCCTCTGGCGTGATCTACTTCAGGGAAGGAATTTCTTTCTCTCTTTTTCATTCGGAATACGGCAACTGTCGCTTTTCCCAAACCATTTGTAACGGTTACGGGCAATCCATTTATAAGTCCCGTTTCGAAGAAATGGAGGCACTATTTTGAATACATATAGAAGCGGCCACAGGCCAGGAAGTCGTCGGCTGATCTCCAAAGCGGCGTCTGAAAAAAGGAAAATTCTGTTTCCGGAAATGACTACCATACTGTCGTTCTCCCCATCTCTGAGCCCATACTGTTGCTGCAACTTTTGCCCGGCTTCTGATTGAAGCGGAGCAAAACGGAAAGAGTCTTTTTTGTCCCTGGCAAGAATAAAGTTCACCGTGCCATTACAGAAATTACAGGTGTCATCAAAAAGTAGTATGATTTTCTCGGTATCCTTCATGACTTCATCAAAGTTATGAAATGAATTGCCCGAACTCAGGCTTTGGGTTTACGAATATCAAAAGGAATAACCAGCTTTACACTGATATTCCTGCCCATGTTGTAAATGCCCGAATGCCCGGATCCGTTACCCGGATAGGGTTCGAAATATTTCAGACGGCTCAGGTGACTTTGGTAAGCAACATCCCCCAAATTATTTCCCTGTACGGAGATCCGGAAAAGAGTTGTCCCGTTCGAGTTTGTGAGGGTTGTTCCAACACCGGCATTGATTAAAGTATAATCTGGTGTAGGTGTTTCGGTGTTGTAGGCAGTAAAAGCCCTGTCCTGCCGGGCATAATATTCCACACCCAGTTGCAGGTAAGTGGAGGAGATGTGTTTGAATTTCTTCTTAAACTCAGCGAGCAATTCTGAGCGGGTATGCAGGGGTGGAATGAAAGGCAGATACCTGGCATCATCGGGAATCTGAACTCCGGAATTCCCTTTGTTTAATGCATAAATCACGGAAACAGAGTTCTCAAAATGGAGCCAGTCAAACGGGTGAGGGTGCAGGTCTATGCTGAACTCTCCTCCGTATAATTGAGCGTTGACAGCTTCGTATTGAAAGGTCTGGTTGCCAGAAACGATGACCGAATCTTTTCCCGCTTTACTCAGCAGTTTTTGATCGTAGATATAATTACTGATGTTGTTGTTGAAGATTTCGATACTGGCACTTACGTGTTTGGTGTTCATAAAAAAGCCAATATCCTCCTGAAGACTGAACTCAGGTTTGAAATCCGGATTGCCAATCTGATAAATATTCGTTCCAGGATGTACTCCGTTAGCTGATATTTCAGAAATGTTCGGGGCCCTATACCCCCTGGCAATATTGGCTTTTAGGGAGAAATTGTCCGTAAAAATGTAGGTGGCTCCGGCACTGTAAGAAAAACCGTTGAAGGTGTGCTTGTAATCGGAAAAAGGATGAGCCGCTCCGGCTGTGTCAGGTAGATGAACCTGTGTATCAAAGCCGGTGACAGGATCAGGTTTTACATACATGCCTGAGTTGGCGAAAGAACGGTTGTCATAACGCAGTCCTCCGCTGAGATCCAGTTTGTTGAATGATTTGCGCAGAAAGAGAAAAGGGCCCATGTCAAACTCTTTGTAATCGGGTATGATAAATTCAGTGCCTTTGTTTATGTTTTGCTGAAACATTCCGTTTACTCCAAGGGTTGTTTCCAATCCCTTCCATTCAGGGAAATGGTATTTCAGATCATAACTGAAGGTTTGAAGTTCCAGATATAAGCCGGGAACATCCGGAGCCTGAGGGTGGTTGTATTCCCTGCGTATGCTTTCCTGAAATCCTGCTCCCACTTCCAGTTTGCTTTCTCCGAGAATGATCGTGTTGGAGGAGGAAACCCTGTAATGTTGCACATGCTGGTGCAGGGTGTTGATCTGATACTGATTCAGTTCCTTGTCGGAAACAATCGGTCTGATTGTATCGGCTTCGGTAATTTGTTTGGTGAACTTACGAGTAAGGGAATCCCTGCTTCCGTCAGGAATTTCCTGTAGATCATCATATAGAGTAAAGTTGAGGTGTGAATAGCCCCATTCTTTGTTCAGGCCTATAAAGGCACTCGCATCTGTTTCGTTAAAACCGGTGCCATAAACACGTCCGTCAATCTTGTTTTCATAGCTGGTAGCCATTTTGTGGGAAGCCCTTATTCTCCATGCGAATCCATTTTCATTACCGGCAAGCATCAGTGAATTCCCGATCAGGTGGTTGTTGCTTTGGTAATTGTTGAAGAATTCACCCAGTATGCTTCCCGGTACGGCAGGGTTGGGAGGGATGAGGTTTACTACCCCGGCCAGGGCATCGGAACCGTAGGTAAGGCTTGCAGGGCCTTTGATGATTTCGATCCGGTCTACTCCGTATTCATCAACTTCAATTCCGTGCTCGTCTCCCCATTGTTGACCTTCCTGCCTCACTCCGTCAAAGAGGGTAAGGACGCGGTTGTAACCTAATCCCCGTATAAAAGGTTTGGAAACATTCGGTCCTGTACTCACGGCATTGACTCCAGGAACATGACTGATGTCGTCGATGATATTGGTGCCCAGATTTTGCTGAAGGAACTTCTGATCAATGACCACGATGGGTACAGGGCTGCGTTTGATTTCGGTATTCTTGGACATACCGGTGATGACAATCTCATTTACCTCGGTGATGGCAGGCTCCAGTTCGAAATTCTTTTCCGTAATCAGCGCCAGGTCTACAGTCTCCAACTGTGTTTTATACCCGAGAGATTTTACCTGTACCAGGATTTTGATCTGAGGAAGATTGGTGATGGAGTAAATACCATCAGCATTGGTGGAGGCTCCGCTTTTAAGTTCAGCAATATAAACGGTGGCTCCCGGAATCGGCTGACTGGTAGCTTTGTCGGTGACTTTACCGGTAAGGGTGCCTTTAACCAAGGAGAAAGTAATGCTTGCCTGAAGGGGAATGGGAGTGGAAATAAGCATAACACACAAGGCAGCGAAGATTCGTCTTGCTATCCTTATAATATAGGATGTCTTCATTTGAAAGGTTATCAGAAAAGGGTAGATAATAATTAATACCAGAATCCTAAGAAGGATGTTTTGGAATTAAAATTTGGATGGTCAAAAAAGAAATCAGGAAAGAGCAGGAGGAGCCCGGGGAGAGAACTTGCGGTCAATGCTGGAAAGCGGCGTGCTTTCGCAAAATAAATGATAAGAGAAAGGGTAAGAAATCCGGATTACCTCAGAACGATTGTCTGAAGCAATGTTGGGACTGGAAACAGTATAATCACAAAGGGAGCAATTGTGCTCCTGAGAATGAAAGTGCTTTTGAGAACTAAAACATTTGGAATCGTCTTTGTGCTCAAATTCGTGCATGCTCTTTTCCACCTGAGGGAAAAGAAACAGGACAAACAGGAGTAAGGGCAAAAACGGTTTATTGGCTCTCATTATAATCACAAAGGTACTATTTATTTTCTGATAAGAAGTTTGTGATAGCGCAAGCCTTTCTCAGACAGGACGGAACAAAAATAGCTTCCCGGGGGGAGACTACTTGTAGAATAGGTTGTTTGTAATGACGAAATTTCGGAGCTCATCAGGGTTCTCCCCAGAACATCACTGATCGTGAACAGGGGTTTCTCGCCGGGTTCGAAATGGTTCAATACAAGCGTGAATCCGGAAGAAGCAGGGTTAGGAAACACAGAGAAATCATAACTCTCAGGAACGTGATTCATTACTATTCCAAGGGCGCTGCTTCCCTCGTAAAATTCCAGTCCCCCTGAAAAGTTCCCCACAAACATATCCATTAACCCGTCACCGTTGATGTCATATCCAAATGGGACTGATCGTTCACCTTCTCCAATATATGCTACCAAAGGATCCAACGAAGTAAAATTACCTCCCAGGTTTCCGTCAATGTTTCCGTATTTCTGAATGGCACCGTTTTCTGTACCCACCAGTAATTGATAACTTCCGCCTGCATCATAGAAGAAAGGAGCGGCATAACCGGTCGGATATCCGGGTTTATTCGTGTTTATCCCTCCCAGTTTTTTGCTGGTAGGGATAGAAGGGAATACGGGAGAAGTAGTGGTGCCGCTATTTTGGTAATAATAGATATTACCGTTTCTGGCTCCTACTACCAGATCGAGTTTTCCATCCCTGTTCAGGTCAATCAATTGTGGTGTGGCGTAATTGGTCACATTTACGTTTGGAAAAAAATTGGGTACAAAGGAATAGTTGTCAGGTGCTCCGGATTGTTTTTCGAAATAATAGAGATGGCCCTGGTAATCGCCTAAGACCATGTCAGCATCTCCATCTCCATCCAGATCTCCAAAAGTGGGAGCAAATTGCGTCAAACCCAGATGCAAGGAGCTTAGGTTGGCGAAGTCTCTTGTTATTAAGGTGAATTGGGGCTTGGTGGAGGTTCCGGTATTTTTAAACAGGGCTATCTGCGGAACTACACCAACAGAGTCATAATAACCAAAATTGCCAATAAATAAATCTGCCAGACCGTCTCCGTCATAATCCCTAACTACCGGAAAGGCACCTTCACCTACATCAATCATCTGGTCTTGGAGAAAATTGTTCTGACGGAAATTAAGAACCGTGGAGTCGTTGGTGCCTTTATTCTTATACCATACTACGCTGTGAAAATCTTCTGCAGCTCCTTCGTTGTAATTGTCGGGACTATAAAGAACGTCTTTCTTTCCATCGTTATCCACATCCACCAGATAACCGCAAGCAAAAATGTTCAGTTTTACCGGGACATCATAAGAAGGAAAGGAGTAGTCGGCTGAAGTGAATTTGGCGAAGGAGGTATCTCCTGTATTCTTCAGTTCTGTAATAGAGGAACAGCCTATATGACCAAGTAAAAGATCGCGGTCTTTGTCTCCATCTTCATTGATGCAAAGGATGCAATTGCCGGAATGTTGCAAGGTTGCCTGAATCGTGTCCGGGTGGGGTGGAGGACTATTCACTATACAGGAATCACTCACAAAGACAAGGTAATTTTGGCAAGCGGTAGAGGCATTATCCTCAATTGCTCCAAAACAATGTATTTGCTTAACAAAGGCGTTCAAGCTATCACAGGTTCCATACTTTTCCAGTGACATGTTTTTATGATATTCGATGTAATGAAGCCCGTTTTCATAAGTCAGAATATCCAGGTCTCCATCTCCATCCACGTCTACAATGGCCGGAATATCTGTAGAGTTAACGTAAAGATTATATGGCCCTGTTGGCCCACTCGTAGTCAGATAGGTAGATCTCAGCAAGGTGTCTGCAATCTGAAAGGAAAGTCCACCTGCTACAGTGGACGTGTTTTTATATAACTTAATTCCCCCAAGGGTGGAGGTGAAAATATCCGCCTTCCCATCGCAATTATAATCGGCCAGCAAGGCCCAGTCATGTAATGGCGGAAATTTGGCAGCATACTGAGGAGCATTTACATAACTTACTTTGTTAGGGGTGCCTATATTGATAAAAGTGGTGATTCTTCCTCCGTTAGTTCCCTGGCGGTCAAAAACGAACAAATCGTTAATTCCGTCCATATTCAGGTCTATTTCCGAAAACTGACAAAAGTTAAGGCCGCCGGTCCAGGGATTCAACAAGGTGTCCGGGCCAATGATGACTTTAATGGAGTCGTTTCGCCAGAAGCTTTTTTGAGCATTAGAAGTGAAGGAGAGTAGAAAAAACAGTAAAAAACCAAGGCAAATCCTCATGGATGGGTTCAATAGAACTCAAATTTACCCATTTTTTACCAAAGAATTGGATATCTCACTTGTTGATATTCAATCATCCGCTATAGAGAAATCATATTAAATATTGAGTACTGTAAAGCTTGCTTCGGGGAATTGGCAGCACCTGGTCTTTCAGGTTGACGCTTAAGCTAATGAGATGATAATTAGCCAATTCGCCACCTAATTCAGCTTCTAAACTAAAGTTGGTAGATAATGATTGAAATTCTATATTTGCACCCTTCAATTTTTCGGGCAGGTTCCTGAAAAACACGAGGTAAGAGAGTTTTATTTTAAATAAATTAATTCCGATATGCAAAATTTAAGAGGTGCAATCAGGGTGTTTACCATTTTAATGGCCCTGTCATGTTTGTTCTACCTTTCTTTCACGTTCGTTGCCAATGGCATTGATAAAGACGCCAAAACCTATGCCGATGACTATGCAGGCCGTAAGGCAGTTGTAGACAGCGCAAATAAAGTATGTCATGGGGATGCCGTAAAGGTTAAATCCTACCTCGACTCCATTCGTCAGCGCCGGGAAGAATTTTTCCTGAGCGATTCCATTGCCAACGAAAACGTCTATAGTCTTGGAATCATTAAGTATACCGGAGCTCAGGTACGCCAGCATGCCATCAATTTGGGACTTGACTTAAAAGGAGGTATGAACGTGACCATGGAAATCTCCGTTCCGGAGATTATCCGGGCCATGAGCAACTACGATAAGAGTGCGGAGTTTAATAAAGCTGTTGCCGATGCGAATGAAATGTCTAAATCACAGCAAGGGACCTTTGTTGAACTTTTCGGAAGAGCCTTTGAAAAAAATAATCCCAACGCCAAACTCGCCGCCTTCTTTCAGACGGTTGAACTGAAAACAAAAATACCCTTCAACTCTACCAACCAGGAGGTTTTGAAAGTGCTTCAGAATGAGGCCAACGAATCAGTGAAGCGTGCCAAACTCATCCTCGAACAGCGTATCAATAAATTCGGCGTTGCCCAGCCAAGTATTCAGCTCATGGGTAACTCAGGACGTATCCTGATTGAGCTTCCAGGTGTGAAGGACAAGAACCGTGTCCGTAAGCTGCTTCAGGGTACGGCCAATCTGGAGTTCTGGGAGACGTTTGAGAATGGTGAAATAGCCAACGCCCTTATCTCCGCAGATGATAAAGCCGGAAAAATCTTAACCGGAACAGACAGTACCGCCACTACCAAAACGGATTCCACCAAAAAGGCGGAAGAAAAGAAAGCCGATGAGAAAAAAGTAGCCGATGTTAAAGGAGGTAAGGATAAGAAGGTGAAAGGCAAAGCATTGAAAGCCGCCGATAAGGATTCTGTTAAAACAGCAGCCGCAGATACTTCGAAAAAAGGAGGTGATCTGCTTTCCAAGATCAATGAAAAGGATAAGAAGGATACGACCAAAGCCAAACTTAACGGGAAAGAAAGCCTGGCTGATAAACAAAAGAATCACCCAATTCTCTCTATCCTCCAGTTGAATCTGGACCGTGATAAGAATGGCCAGTATGTACCCCGTCAAGGGCCTGTAGTAGGATTTGCCGTTGCCAAAGACACGGGCAAGATCAATACACTGCTTCATATGAAACGGGTATTGGAAATTCTTCCTAAGAATGTCCGTTTCTACTGGGGTGTTAAGCCTATGAAGGGCTCCACCGCTCACGAACTGTACGCTATCCGTGTCAGCAGCCGGGAAGGCAGAGCTGCAATGGAAGGCGATGTGGTTACGGACACCCGTACCGAATTCAACCAGCAGAACGGCGGTAACCCTGAAATTTCCATGACTATGAATGCGGATGGCGCTCACAGGTGGAGAACACTTACACATGACAATATCGGTAAATGCATCGCCATTGTACTTGACAACAACGTATACTCTGCTCCCCGTGTTAACGGAGAAATACCTAACGGACGTTCTTCCATCACCGGTAACTTCACCATCAATGAAGCGAATGACCTGGTGAATGTACTCGCTATCGGAAAGCTGCCTGCACCTGCACGTATCGTACAGGAAACGGTTGTAGGACCTACGCTTGGACAGGAAGCTATCAATAACGGATTACTCTCCTTTATTGTAGCACTTATTGTGGTACTTATTTACATGGCATTCTATTACAACCGTGCCGGTATTGTAGCTGACATCGCTCTGCTTGTAAACGTATTCTTCATCATGGGTGTGCTTACATCACTTGGAGCAATCCTGACACTGCCTGGTATCGCCGGTATCGTTCTGACGATAGCTCTTTCTGTGGATGCAAATATTCTGATTTTCGAACGTGTTCGGGAGGAATTGAGGGAAGGAAAAGGAATTGCCCTCGCGGTGTCAGAAGGTTACCGTCATGCCATGTCATCTATCCTTGACTCTAACTTAACCACCCTGATCCTGGGTATCATCCTCTTTATCTTCGGAAGCGGCCCGGTTCAGGGTTTTGCTACCACCCTTATAATCGGTATCCTGAGCTCACTCTTCTGTGCCATCTTCATTACCCGTATCATCTTCGATCGGATGCTGAAAGCTCCGAATGCCGCTATCAAGTTCTCTGTTCCTGCAACTGAAAACCTGTTGCGCAATGCGAAGTTTGATTTCGTTGGGAAGCGTAAATATTTCTACATCTTTTCCAGTACTATCATCCTGATAGGTTTGGTATTCTTCGTCAAAAAAGGAGGATTTAACCTGGGCGTTGATTTCCAGGGAGGACGTACTTTCCAGGTTCGCTTTGATAAGCCGGTGAATGTGGAAAAGGTAAGGGCAGCTCTGAAGGTCAACTTTGGTGCAGAGCCTGAAGTGAAAACATTTGGTTCCTCCAATCAGGTAAAAATCACCACTACTTATCTGATCACTGAAAATAAACCGGCCGCTGATTCTCTGGTGGAAAAAGCACTGGAGACCGGATTGAAGACCATTCAGTCTGATTTCAATGCAAACAAGATGATCATGAGTTCTATCAAGGTTGGGCCGTCCATTGCAAAGGACATCGTATATGCATCCTTGCTGGCAATCTTCTTCTCTTGTGTATTGATGTTCCTGTTCATCCTGGTACGATTCAAGAAATGGCAGTATGGACTGGGTGCAGTAGCCGCTCTTTTCCATGACGTGCTCGTGGTTATGTCCTGTTACGTCATCTTCGACGGTATCCTGCCATTCTCCCTGGAGATAGGACAGGACTTTGTAGCAGCCCTGCTTACCGTAATGGGTTACTCCATGACAGATACCGTGGTTGTATTTGACAGGATCAGAGAATTCCTTACCCAGAAACAGAGCATGACCCGTGCCGAACAGCACAACATGATCAACTACGCATTAAACAGTACTCTTACCCGTACAATTAATACTTCTGCCATCACCTTCTTCGTTCTTCTGGCCATCTTCATCTTTGGCGGGGATGTAATCAGGGGCTTTGCATTCGCACTGTTAATAGGTGTGGTTATCGGAACCTATTCTTCTCTCTGTATCGCTACACCGATTGTAGTGGATTTTGATAAGAAAGACGAAGCATTGTTGAAAAAATAAGTAGGATATCAGTTAAGAAAAGATCCCATGCCAGGAAGGCGTGGGATCTTTTTTTTACCCTGAATTGATTGCACTCAACAAGTGCAATTGATTTATACGAATTTCCTGGCAATCTACTTCAGGGTTACGTACCTTTGTATTCCAAACATTACGATCCAATGATCATTCACAGCCCCCTTCTTTTTCTCGAGAGCCTCGGTACCGGGGAAGTGATGTTGATTGTATTTGTAATCATCATTTTTTTCGGAGGCAAAAAGATCCCTGAAGTGGCGCGGGTACTGGGAAAAGGCATGAGGGAATTTAAGGCGGCTGCAGGAAACATTCAGGATGAAATCCAGAAAAGTGTAACGGAAATAGAACGCCATGCCAACGTGGATGCGGCCATGAAAGATTTTGGAGATACATTAAAGGATGAGTCAACTCCAACCCCCCAATTAGTTCCCGACCCCAACACCCCTGTTCCTCAGGCAACACCACCGGCCCAGAGCCAGCTCCTTCGTGCAGACAAGCCGGAAGAGAAGAAGGATACTCCTTCTGTACAGCCTTAATCCATTCCCGTGCCTTCGGCTCCGCTCAGGCGCCGGCCATCTACTTCGCTCACCAACCGTTTTTCCCTCTTTCTCCTTCCGTTTCTCTTTCTTAGGAGATCAATGTTATTTTTATTGCTCCCTCAAATTAAGGGGGGTATTTACAATAAAATCACACTATTTTGACTTTGTTCTTTAAATTATGGGGGGTGTTATGAAAAAATAATGATTATTTTTGGGCGAGTACAAAAATAATCTACTTTTGTCAGGCAAAAAGAGATAAATAAGGTACGCTAACCCCCAAAACAAAAAATATATGGCCATTCATCGGTTCAGAGCATTGGAAGAAGTCCTTAGCAGGACTCCCATGGAAGTCAAATTACCATCAGACAAGGTTTCCGATTTTTTCGGTCGGAATGTGTTCGGAAGAGAAAAGATGAGAAAGTACCTGAGCGAAGAGGCATTCAACAGTGTGATGAACGCCATAGAAAGCGGAACCAAGATAGACCGTAAAATGGCCGAACAGGTATCCAACAGCATGAAGGCCTGGGCCATGAGTAAGGGCGCAACCCATTACACACACTGGTTTCAGCCATTGACCGGGACTACCGCCGAAAAGCACGATGCTTTTTTTACTCCCATTGAAAATGGCAAAGCCATGGAAACCTTTGGAGGTGGACAGCTGGTTCAGCAGGAACCGGATGCTTCTTCCTTCCCAAGCGGTGGAATCCGTAACACTTTCGAGGCGAGGGGATATACGGCCTGGGATCCAACTTCTCCCGCTTTTCTGATTGGCTCAACACTCTGCATTCCCACCATCTTTGTTTCTTATACAGGCGAGTCTCTAGACTATAAAACACCTCTGTTGAAAGCCTTGAATGCACTAGATAAAGCCGCAACGGACGTTTGTCAGTATTTTGATAAAAATGTCACCAAGGTTTCCGCCACTCTAGGCTGGGAACAGGAATATTTTCTGGTGGATACGGCATTATACAATGCAAGACCTGATATGCAGATGACCGGTCGCACCTTGTTCGGCCATGCACCGGCAAAAGGTCAGCAATTGGAAGACCATTATTTCGGTTCCATTCCCGAGAGGGCCACGGCTTTCATGCGAGACTTTGAACAGGAATCCTGGCTTTTGGGAATACCTGTCAAGACCAGGCATAACGAAGTTGCACCAAACCAGTTTGAATGTGCTCCGGTATTTGAAGAGTGTAATCTGGCTGTAGATCATAATCAGCTGTTGATGGATGTGATGGAGAAAGTGGCGCGCAGCCACAACTTTCGCGTACTCTTGCACGAAAAGCCCTATGCCGGTGTAAATGGAAGCGGGAAACACAATAACTGGAGCCTTGGTACGAATACAGGAAAGAACCTGCTTTCGCCCGGGAAAACTCCGAAAACAAATCTTCAGTTCCTGACTTTTTTTATCAATACCATTAAGGCGGTACATGACAATGCAGATTTGCTCCGTGCTTCCATTGCCGCAGCCAGCAACGATCACCGCCTGGGTGCGAACGAAGCCCCTCCGGCAATCGTGAGTATTTTTATCGGCAGCCAGCTTACTCAGGTGATGGAAGATCTGGAAAAGCGGGTGAAATCCGGTAAGATGACTCCCGATGAAAAGACTGCATTGAAACTCGATATCGGCAAAATCCCCGATATTCTGCTGGACAATACAGACAGGAACCGTACCTCACCGTTTGCCTTTACAGGAAATAAGTTTGAGTTCAGGGCCGTAGGCTCTTCCGCCAACTGCGCCGGAGCCATGACCGTACTGAATGCCATAGTGGCCGACCAGCTCTGCAAGTTCAAGAAAGAAGTGGACGGGCTGATGGATAAAGGTGTGGAAAAGGATGAAGCCATCTTCCAGGTACTGGTTGATTGCATCAAAAAATCAAGAAAAATATTGTTCGAAGGAAATGGCTACAGCGACGAGTGGAAACAGGAAGCGAAGAAGAGGGGACTGAGTAATTTCAACACTACTCCTCTGGCCCTGGATGCCTATGTGTCCAAAGACTCTCTCGCCCTGTTCGAGCGGCATCATATCATGTCGCACCGGGAACAGGAAGCCAGACATGCCATCTATCTGGAAAACTATACGAAAAAAATTCAGATCGAGAGCCGGGTGATGGGTGATCTGGCCATGAACCAGATTGTCCCCACAGCCATCAAATATCAGAAGATGTTAATCGACAATGCTACCGGGCTCAAACAACTCTTCGATGCGAAGGATTTCTCAAAACTGGCAGGTCCTCAACTGGAACTTATTTCAGAGATTTCGGAGCATGTAGGAACCATTAAAAAGCAGGTAGAGGCCATGATTGAAGAGCGAAAGAAGGCCAATTCTATCGAAGATCATAAAAATCAAGCCATGGCCTATTGTGAGAAGGTGAAGGGTTATTTTGACGATATCCGCTATCATGTAGATAAGCTGGAACTCATCATTGATGATGAAAACTGGCCCTTGCCGAAATACAGGGAACTGCTTTTCACCAAGTAGTACAGAGGTCTGAGTTTAACCCCTTTAATTCAATCTTCCGCAGTGTTCCTTATAAAGGGACTGCGGAAGCTTTTTTTAAAAGCATTTGCACCCACGAGGGAATATAGAAGATCGTGTGTTTTGAGTCACTTTTATCCTGATATTATACTAAAAAACAGATCAAACCCATCAAATTGCCTATGTATGCCCGTATTTTTTCTTACAAACAGCTTTATTTTTTTTTTCTCAGGAATAATTAATTATTTTAGCACCCATTAACCCCAATCGTAAACAAACAAGTCATCAGGATATGAAACTAATTAGATTAATCGCATTTACGTTTGCGTTGCTTGCGCTGTCCCTGGGATCTGCATTTGCACAAAAGAATTTTGTTCGGGATGCTGATCTCGCTTACAAGAACAAGCAATTCTACAATGCGGTGGAGCTATACAAAAAGGCGTTGCCTAAGGTGAAAAAGAAGGAAGAGAAGGCTCGTTGCACTTTTATGGTTGCAGAATGTTACCGGTTTATTTATGACAACAAGCAGAGTGAGAGTTGGTATAACAAGGCAATCAAAGCCAAATACCCTGATCCTAAAGCCCACCTGTACCGTGCCGAGGCTCTCAAGAAATCTGATCGTTACGACGAAGCAATAGTTGAATTCAATGCTTATAAGGCGGCCGTACCTTCCGATCCTAAAGGGGAAAATGGAGTGAAGTCCTCTGAGATCGCGCAAAAATGGAAAGACAATCCAACCCGCCACAAAATTGAAAACATGGCTCAGATAAACGGGAAGGAAGATGATTTCTCTCCGATGTGGGCAGATAAAAAACACCTTTCTCTTGTATTTACTTCCAGAAGAGAAGGATCAATCGGTGGAACTACCATCGACACAAAAACCGGCATGCTTTTCCCCGACCTTTTTGAAACAAAGGTTGATAAAAATGGTAAGTGGAGTGCTCCATCCCCGATTCCCGGAACAGTTAACACCTCTGCTACCGAAGGCTCTTGCTGGATCAATGGCAAAGGAGATAAAGTTTACTTTACACGTTGCGGGAAAAATAAAAAACAGATTGTGACCTGTGCCATTTACATGGCTACTAAAAAAGGAAGCAGCTGGGAAGCAGAAGAAAAGCCAATTACTTTCAGTCTGGACAGCTCGGATAAATACAACTTCCGTCACCCAGCACTGAGTCCTGACGAATCTGTAATGGTGTTCTGTTCCGACTGGAATACCGGAGATCCTCAGAATACCGACCTTTTCATTTCCACGCTAGATAAGAAAAGTAAAACCTGGAGCAAGCCTGTGAACCTGGGCCCAAACATCAACACTCCCGGAAAAGAAGCCTGGCCTTATATACATGATGACGGATCACTTTATTATTCTTCCGATGGTTTACTCGGAATGGGCGGTTATGACATTTTTAAAGCAGAGAAAAAATCAAAGGATAAATGGGAATGGCAAAACCCAACAAACCTGAAATACCCAATGAACTCCGCCAAAGACGATTTCGGTATTATTTTCGACGGTAAAAAAGATAAGGGTTATTTCTCCTCTGACCGTGAAGGAACAAAGGGAATGAGTGATATCTGGTCCTTCATTCTTCCTCCACTCGAGTTTTCATTGGATGGTGTGGTTACAGACTGTAAGAACAAAGTACCTCTCCCAAATGTGGCAGTGCGTATGACAGGTTCAGACGGTTCTTCCATAGAAGAGCGTACGGATAAAGCTGGTTACTACAAGTTCAAATTGAATCCGAACGTGTCTTACGTGATCATGGTATTTGCGGATAAAACTTCCAGCACTTTTGCTCAGGGGTATTTTAACCTTCCTGAAGGAGAAAAAGGTAAGATGACCACTGTTGGTGAAGAAGCCAGTAAGGTTTTCAAAAAGGATTTCTGTCTTGCTCCTTTCGAAAAGGAAATCCGTTTTCCGGAAGTTCAGTATGACTTGGGTAAAGCAACCCTTCGTCCGGAATCAAAAGACTCTCTGAACTACCTGGTGAACCTTCTTACCGATAACCCTACACTTGTTATCGAACTTGCCGCACATACCGACTCCCGTGGTAGCGATGCAGCCAACCTGACCCTTTCCCAGGCACGTGCCAAGTCCTGCTACGATTATCTGGTAGAGGAGAAGAAGATGAATCCTGCCCGTATCGTTCCGAAAGGTTACGGAGAAAAGCAATTGAAGTTTTCCGATAAGGAAATTGCGGCTCTGAAAACCGAACAGGAAAGAGAAGCGATGCACCAGAAAAACCGTCGTACTGTTATTCGTGTATTGAAAACAGATTTCGTTGATCCGAACGCACCTAAGACCGACAGGGCTATTATCATCCCTAAAGTATTGGGTAATCAGGAAACTTATGGTGATGATAAAGGTGCCGATGTAGAGGGAACAGAAGGAAGTGGAGCAGATCAGCCTAAGACGGATGCCCCAAAGACGGATGCTCCTAAAACAACCACTCCTCCTCCGGCCAAGACCACCACTCCTCCGCCAGCAGGAACACCCAAGGATAAGAAACCTAAATAAGCTGTCATAGGCAGACAAATATTTCCCTTAACTTTGAAACATCCCGCCTGAGCGGGATGTTTCTCTTTTATACCAAGCGATGAGTGACCAGAAATACAACCTCAGAGGGGTTTCAGCAGGAAAAGAAGACGTACACAATGCCATAAAAGGCATTGATAAGGGTTTATTCCCCAAAGCCTTCTGTAAAATAGTTCCTGACTTTCTGGGAAACGATCCCGATTATTGCGTAGTCATGCACGCTGATGGTGCTGGCACCAAATCGTCTCTGGCTTATATCTATTGGAAAGAAACAGGTGATCTGAGTGTATGGAGAGGGATTGCCCAGGATGCCATCGTCATGAATACGGACGACCTGCTTTGCGTAGGTGCGGTGGATAATATATTGTTATCTTCTACTATTGGACGTAATAAAAATCTGATCCCGGCCGAGGTCATTTCCGCAATCATTCAGGGGACTGAAGAAGTATTGACGAAACTGAGGGAATATGGACTTGGAATCCATTCAACCGGTGGTGAAACCGCCGATGTGGGCGATCTGGTGAGAACCATTATCGTAGATTCTACCGTCGTGTGCCGTATGAAACGATCCGATGTAATTGATAATGCAAAGATCAAGGTCGGTGATGTGATTGTTGGCTTGGCCTCTTTCGGGAAAGCAAAGTATGAAGAAGAATATAATGGAGGAATGGGCAGTAATGGCCTCACTTCTGCCAGACACGATGTGTTTGAAAAAGGAATGGCCGTCAAATATCCCGAAAGTTTTGATGCTTCGGTTCCATCTGATCTGGTTTACAGCGGCAACGTCAAATTGAGAGACAAGATAAAGGTGGAAGTGGATGGGAAAGAAACCGCAATAGAAGCCGGAAAACTAGTGCTTTCCCCAACCCGAACATACGCCCCTCTTATCAAAGCAATTCTTGAAAAACACCGGAGCGACATACATGGAATGGTACATTGCAGTGGGGGCGGCCAGACAAAGGTGCTTCATTTTATAGATAAATTAAGAATTGTAAAAGATAATCTCTTTTCTGTTCCTCCATTGTTCCGCATGATCCAGGAGCAGAGCCAGACTTCCTGGAAGGAGATGTACAAAGTATTCAATATGGGCCACCGTATGGAACTGTATGTGGATCCTTCCCTTGCCGACGAACTCATTGCTATCTCTCATTCTTTCGGAATCGAGGCTCAGGTAGTTGGAAGAGTAGAAAGCGCCTCTGCAAAAAATCTTCTCATCCGTTCAGAAGCAGGAGAATTTGAATATTTCTGAAGCAATTAACACGACAATTTAAGCTTTCGTGATTTTACTTATTGTTGGGTGAAGCGTCCTCGCTTCATCCGACTCTTTTGGAGCGTCGACGCTCCAGGAAAATCAAACGTAGCCTGGAGGCTACGCTTAGCAATAGTTATATCCGTTTTCAAAACAATTCTGTATCTTTTTTATGAGATTGGATTATAGTTTCAGAAACCAGAAACAAAGTCCCATGAAGACATATCTCACCTACGCCTTGCTGCTCCTCTTCTGCTGCCTCTTCTCAAATCCTTCTGCAAGAGCTCAGAGACGGTATCTTGAACAAGCCGAACAGGCTTACAAAAACAAACAGTTTTATGCCGCTGCGGCCTTGTATAAAAAGGCGCTGCCCAAAATAAAAATCAAAGACCAGAAATCGCGCTGTGTATTTATGATTGCTGAATGTTACCGGGCCATCAGTTCCAATAAGGAAGCGGAACAATGGTATGGTAAAGCAATTGCAGTCAAATATCCAGATCCCAGCATTCACCTCTACCGTGCCGAGGCCCTCAGCAAAAATGGAAGATATGAGGATGCAATAACCGAATTCAAGACCTACCAGGCCATGGTGCCCTCCAATCCTTCGGCGGAACTGGGAATCAAATCGGCCGAGATTGCAAAAAAGTGGAAGGAAATTCCTTCCCGGTATAAGGTCGAGAATATGGCTCAGATCAATTCTGCAGATTACGATTTTTCGCCTTTTTATCTGGATAAGAAAAAGAGTTCCCTTGTGTTTACTTCCCGGAGAAGCGGATCAACCGGAGGAGGGGAGTTTGATAAGAAAACCGGCTTGCTGTTTACCGACCTTTTTGTTACGAAGGTTGATAAGAACGGTAAATGGGATTCTCCCAAACCCCTTCCTGAACCGCTAAACTCCGGTGCCAATGAGGGCTCCTGCTGGCTGAACAATAAGGGTGACAAGATCTATTTTACCCGCTGTGAACGGAACAAGGAAAAGATCATGCGATGCAGTATTTTCATGTCCACCAGAAAGGGAATAGATGGCTGGAATGAACCCGTACCAGTAACCTTTGACATTGATAAATACGATCGCTTCGACTTCAGGCACCCTACTCTTAGTCCGGATGAAACAGTTATGGTTTTTCAAAGTGATATAGAGGCCTTGCAAAAAGACTCCAGTCTCATGGAACCCAATACAGATCTGTATATTTCCAGGTTCGATAAGAAGACAGGCACCTGGAGCAAACCAGAAAACCTGGGTCCCAACATAAATACTCCCGGCAAGGAAGGTTTCCCATACATTCGTTCCGATGGCAATCTGTATTATGCTTCTGACGGCATGCTGGGAATGGGAGGATTGGATATTTATATGGCAGAGCGCACCTCCAAAGACAAATGGGAATGGTCAAAACCTGTAAATCTCAAAGCCCCCATCAATTCTGCCGCAGATGATTTCGGAATTATTTTTGAGGGTGGAAAAGAGAAGGGCTATTTTTCCTCCAACCGGGAGGGAGGAAAGGGAAAGGACGATATCTGGTCTTTTTACCTGGAGCCCTTGGTGCTGGAGGTAGAAGGAGCGGTGACAGATTGTGAGAAAAACCAGGGGGTGGAGAATGCGTCGGTGAGGATGATTGGTTCAGATGGTTCTTCTGTGGAGCAAAAGACAGACAAGAATGGACAATATAAATTTCCACTGGCAGAAAATGTTTCCTATATCCTCAATGTTTTCCCTGAACAGGAAGCAAGCACAGGACAAGTGTCCTATTTTAATCTCCCGGAAGAAAAACGGAAAAAAATTACGACCCTCGATATCGTTAAGAGTACAGTTGCTCATGCAGATTTTTGTCTGAAGAAAATACCTGTTATCATCAGCTTCCCCCGGGTGGAGTATGGGCTTGACAGCGCTAACATACGGTTAGCCTCGAGGGACTCGTTGGATTGCCTGTATAAACTGCTTGCTGAGAATCCTACTTTTGTGATTGAACTTGCTGCACATACTGATTCGAGGGGATCGCTGAGGCACAACCTGGATTTGTCTCAAAGACGGGCAGAGGCTTGTTATAAATACCTGGTAGAAGAGAAAAAAATAAACCCAAAACGAATCGTTCCGAGAGGATATGCTCAACTGCATGTGCTTGTTACGGATGCGGATATAGCTAAAATGTCATCAGCTAAAGCCAGGGAAGAGGCTCACCAGAAAAATCGGAGAACAGTTGTTCGGGTTATCAGTACTACCTTTAATGACCCCACTGCTCCAGCTGTGAACAGGGCTGTTACTAAGCCAATTATACAAGGGAAACAGGAGGAGTATGAAGAGGATAAATAGGCGGGAGTGTTAAAGCAGGTAATGAGAATTCAAGGAATTGCGTAATTTTGGCCTGTTATTTGTAATTATTCTTCAACTCTAAAACGCAAAAAACGATGAAAAAGATCCTCCCCTTCTTTCTGGCCCTGGCATTTGGTATGAACCTATCATTTGCTCAGGAAGCCAAGAAAGCCAACGTAAAAAAAGCAGAAGACAAGCAGGCTGCTCCCGTTAAGACAGATGCAAAATCTGATAAACCCGCTGCAGGTCCAACGAAAAAGGATGGAACACCGGATATGCGCTATAAGGCTAACAAAGACGCCAAAGCTGCAGAAGCCAAACCGGCTGGTCCCACCAAAAAGGACGGAACCCCGGATATGAGATATAAGGAAAACAAGGATGCCGCTAAAGGCAAGAAAGAGGCTCCGAAGAAGTAATAAGCTTACAGGATTGAATAAGGAAGCCGTCGCGCCTTTGGCGTGACGGCTTCTTTTGCGCCTTGTTTTAGCGAATAATTATTTAGGCTCAGGAGAATCCGTGTTACCACCACCCCAGTTATGATCCTGACAAACAGCTTTGATAATCAGAAAGCCAATACCCAGTGCGGCTCCTGGTCCTTTGCCTTTTGGAAGGCCGCTGGAAGACTCTCCATCGGATTGATCAGAAGGAGTGACAATGTGGGGTCCGTATAAGTCCTCATAAGTATCGCGTTTCAGGGAAGTCGCACTATTCACTATGAGCATCTTTCCATAGATGTGAACATATCCCCTTGCATTCAGTAAATCTTCAGGCGAGAATTGGACTGGTAGCAAAATGGAAGGGAGGCAGGAATTCAACCATACTCGATAATCGGAGGATTCCAAAGTGCCGAAAAAGTGAGGGACTTCCAGTTTCCCGTCCATTACGGGCAGGACAGTCCAGATTAGTCGCATTTCGGGACCTCCTTCCGGTACAAAGGCTACCTGGGAATCTGCCTTCAAGGCCAGGATCAGCAGGAGAATAATGAAAAGGGGGCGTTTTATCATGGAATCGTTCTAGGAAAGGTACGAATTTTTACCTTTGCATCCATGCTAGACAAGCTTAGGGCGATAAAGGACCGTTGGGACGATGTGGAAAGACAAATCTCCGATCCGAAAGTGATTTCGGATATGAAACTGTTCACCAAACTCAACAAGGAATATAAAGACCTGAAGGTGATCGTGAATGCCTATCACGAATATAAAAAATTGCTGGAAGATATAGAGTCGGCCAAAACTGTACTCATGACCGAGAAGGACGAAGAGTTCCGGAGCATGGCCAAGGCTGAAATGGAAGAACTTAGCGCCCGGAAAGAAAAGCTGGAACCCGAAATCCGGAACATGCTGGTGCCGAAAGATCCTGAAGATGCTAAGAATGCAATTGTTGAACTTCGGGCAGGTACGGGTGGAGATGAGGCCAGTATTTTCGCAGGAGACCTGTTCCGGATGTATTCCAAGTACATTGACAGCAAAGGCCTGAAAATGGAGGTGGTAGACAGTTCTGCCGGGACCGCCGGAGGATACAAGGAAATAATATTCGAAGTAAGCGGTGACAACCCTTATGGTACCCTTAAATTCGAAGCCGGAGTTCACCGTGTTCAAAGGGTTCCACAAACCGAAACACAGGGAAGAGTACATACCTCCGCGGCTACCGTAATTGTGATGCCCGAAGCCGACGAGGTGGATGTGGTGCTTAATCCCGCTGATATTGAAATGCAGACCTCCCGGTCGGGGGGAGCAGGAGGACAGAACGTAAATAAGGTAGAAACGAAAGTTCAGCTCACACATAAACCTTCCGGCATAGTAGTTGTTTGTCAGGTTGAACGCTCACAGCTTGGTAACCGGGAACGAGCCATGCAGATGCTCCGGTCCAAATTATATGAGATGGAGCTTCAAAAACACAATGATGCCATCAGCAAAAGAAGAAAAACACTGGTTGCCACGGGTGACCGATCGGAGAAAATAAGAACCTATAACTATCCTCAGAGCAGGATTACCGATCACCGAATAAATATGACCGTACACAATCTCCCTAATTTCATGAATGGAGATATACAGGAAATGATTGATGCCCTTCAGCTTGCAGAGAATGCAGAGAGACTGAAAGAAGGGGGGATACTCGCTTAAAACAAATAACGATGAAATCTATTCTCTTCCTTTGTAGTATCTTGTTTGCAGCCAGTCCACTGTTTGCGCAAACAATTGAAAACAGCAGCCATTCCACTACAGGTTATATAAAAGACGACGGCACCATAGAAAACAGCAGCCATTCCACTTCCGGATATATCCGTAACGACGGTACCATCGAGAATAGCAGCCACTCTACCATAGGCTATATTCGCAATGATGGAACAATAGAAAACGAAAGCCATTCAACCGTAGGATATGTGAGGGAGGACGGTACAATTGAAAATTCCAGTCACAGTACCATTGGATACGTGAGGAAGGACGGTACGGTTGAGAACAGCAGTCACAGTGCCATAGGATACGGCGGAGGAGTAAAAAAGGAATGGATAGCGGTTGCCTTCTTCTTTTTCCGGTTTAACTAACAGCTAATTATGACAAGACAGGAGTTAATAGCTCAGATCCGGATTAAGAAATCCTTTCTTTGCGTTGGGCTCGATCCGGATATGGAGAAGATTCCGAAACATCTCCTGGTTACGGAAGATCCTGTTTTTGAGTTCAACAAACAGGTAATAGATTCCACTAAGGAGTATTGTGTGGCCTATAAACCGAACACAGCCTTTTATGAAGCCCTTGGTGTAAAAGGCTGGACCAGTCTCGAGAAAACCTCCCTCTACCTTCGCACACATTGTCCCAATCACTTTTCTATAGCCGATGCCAAACGGGGAGACATTGGCAATACTTCTTCCATGTATGCGAAGGCCTTTCTTGAAAACATGGATTTTGACGCCATCACCGTTGCCCCGTATATGGGGGAAGACAGCGTGGTGCCTTTTCTGGGTCACAAAAACAAATGGGTTATTCTGCTTGCCCTTACTTCCAACAAGGGGGCTTTTGATTTCCAGATCCTGAAATCGGGTGATAAGACGCTTTTTACCAAAGTTCTGCAAACATCAATGGCCTGGGGAAATGCAGAAAATATGATGTATGTGGTAGGTGCAACCAAGACGGAGATGCTTTCTGAAATTCGTAAAATTGTTCCAAACCATTTCCTGCTTGTGCCTGGAGTAGGAGCGCAAGGAGGTAGCCTGGCAGAGGTGGTAAAATATGGAATGATTGAGGACTGCGGACTTCTCATAAATGCCTCCAGAAGCATTATCTATGCATCTTCCGGAACCGATTTTGCTAAAAAGGCCAGGGAGGAAGCGAAAAGGATGAGGGATGAAATGGCGGCGCTTCTGAGATAGGGCAGACCGAAGCTTAAGAATGAAAAATACGTTTTAACCCTAATTACTTCTCCGATTAATTTTGCTTTCTATTCCCATCTGGGCCGCTTCTGTCCTCATTGTGATAATAATTCAATTTGACTGAGTTGTTTCATGTGTTAAATACGCTTCCCGAAACTAAAGAATGAGCTAAATGTTAGACTCAAGATAGATAAATATATCTTTCGTTTACCTGCATCCCTGCCTAATTTACGGCAGCAAATGCTTTTATGACAGAAGAGTTCTTACATTATGTATGGAAGTACCGGAATTTTGATCTTCGCCACTTGCAAACTACAGAAGGGGAGAGCTTGGAGATACTCCGTCCGGGTGAACACAATTCCGATTCAGGGCCTGACTTCTTTGATGCCCGCATCCGAATTGGACAAACAGTATGGGCTGGCAATGTGGAGATTCATCTTCGCTCCTCCGACTGGAACAGGCATTTTCATCAAAGTAACCCGGCATACAACAACATTATTCTGCATGTGGTACATGAATCGGATCAGCTCATTTTCGATAAATCTGGCAAACCTTTTCCTGCTCTGGAGCTAACCGGAAGAATCCACCCGGACGTGTACCGTAAATACCTGTCCTTCCGCGACAGTCCTCACTGGATCCCTTGTGGGAAGCAAGCGGGAGAAATCAGTAACGGGCTTCTGGAGCTATGGCTGGAGCGCCTGCTGGTGGAACGCCTCGAACGCAAATCGGCGCGAATCGCTGATTCCCTGGCACTAAATCAGAACGACTGGGAAGCCTCTTTCTACACAGTCCTTGCCAGGAATTTTGGTTTCCGTATTAACTCCCTTCCTTTCGAGATGCTCGCCAAATGCACTCCATATACCCTCCTCTCCCATTACCGCGACAACCTGTTCCAACTGGAGGCTCTGTTATTTGGGCAAGCCGGTATGCTGGATGATTATTTTCGCGAACCCTATGTCCAGCGACTTCAGTCGGAGTACCGCTTTCTCGCTCACAAGCATAAGTTGAAAGGCATGGAGGTTAGTCTCTGGAAGTTTTTGCGCCTGAGACCCCTGAACTTTCCTACGGTGAGGATTGCCCAGTTCGCCGGATTGATGCATGCTTCCGAACATCTGTTTTCCAAAATCCTGGAACTTCCGGATTTGATAACGCTGAAAAAAATATTTTCATCCAATCTCTCCGCTTTCTGGAGCAAGCATTATACGTTTGGATCTGATTCTCCCGAAAGCTCAAAAGAACTGGGTGATGAATCCGTTGAGAATATCTTAATCAATACAGTGGCGCCTTTCCTTTTTGTATATGGCAGGACGAAAGGAGAAGGTTCTCCGGTTGACTATTCAATTGAACTGCTGTCGAAAATAAAGCCGGAGAACAACCACATTATACGGCATTGGAAAGACATTGGCATTGTTCCGGATTCCGGAGGGCGTTCACAGGCCTTGTTTGAATTGAAGGAAAGCTACTGTGGACCCAAGCGCTGTCTGGAATGTGTTATCGGAAGGTTTTTGCTTAAAAATGAAGTAAAGGATACTACAAATGAATAAACTGAGCAAAGTAAATACAGGAAGAAGACTCCTTTCGGATGTGACAAAGCTCATTGAAACAGGAAGAATTCGTGTTGCTAAAACCATTGACACTTCTTTGGTATTGTTGTATTGGAAAATTGGAAAAAGGATAAATACTGAAATTTTACGAAACAGAAGAGCTGAATATGGAAACCAAATAGTGATTGGTTTAGCACGCAAACTGGCCGTGAAGTTCGGGAAGGGCTGGGATGAAAAAACACTCCGACATTGTCTCCGCACTGCGGAGACAATGTCGGAGGAGTTAATTGTCTCCGCAGTGCGGAGACAATTGGGATGGACTCATTTGAAAACAATTATGTACCTGAAGCAGGATTTGCAAAGGCAATTTTATATGGAGATGTGTATCCGGGAGAATTGGAGCACAAGAAAACTTAGAGAAAAGATTGACGGAATGCTGTATGAGCGAACTGCAATCAGTAAAAAGCCGGACCGCCTGATTAAACAAGAGTTAAAACATCTCAGGGAAAACGATAAACTTGCACCGGATATGGTTTTCAGGAATCCGTATTTTCTGAACTTTCTTGGATTAAAGAATACTTTTAGCGAGAAGAACCTGGAAGATGCAATTCTGAGGGAGTTGGAGAACTTTATATTGGAGCTCGGTCAAGGCTTTACGTTTGTAGAAAGACAAAAAAGAATGGTGATAGACGGAGAAGATTTTAGCCTGGATTTACTTTTTTATCATCGCAAATTAAAATGTCTGGTTGCCATTGATCTGAAGTTAGGTAAATTCAAGCCCGGTTATAAATCGCAAATGGAATTGTATCTGCGCTGGCTGGAGAAAAACGAACTTCAGACCGGAGAGAAGAGTCCGGTTGGACTTATCCTCTGCGCAGAAGGAAATAAGGAACAGATAGAATTGCTGCAATTAAATTCAGCTGGAATTAAAATTGCCCAATATATGACTGAACTACCCAGTAAACGGGTTTTGCGCCAAAAGCTGCACCAGGCGATGGTTCTTTCCAAAAGACAGATTCAGGAAAAAGGATGAGGGAGATAAACGAAATTACCTTAACTTTATCCCGAAAAATCATTACGTCCTATGGTAGACAAAATCCGTCTCTGGTTCGAAAGTCAGGCATTTGGTGTATGTGCCTGGTGGGGAGAAAAGCTTGGCATTAAAGCCACTCATATCCGGATGTATTTTGTGTACCTCTCCTTCTTCACCTTCGGATCGCCCATCATCATATACTTTATTATGGCTTTTATGCTCGAGCATAAGGAAGCCTTTAAGCCCCGTCGCTCCAGACGCCGCAGTATCTGGGAGCTCTGATTCTTCCAGACATTCATGAGGAATTTTGTCCTTTTCCGTAAAATTTATATTGCCTTAGGTTTAATCCTCCTTACCATTCTGGTGGGCATTGGGGGTTACATGATCATTGAACATTTCCGGTTCTTTGATGCCTTTTACATGACCATTATCACAGTAGGAACCGTAGGCTTCGGAGAAGTGCATCCACTCAGTGATGCGGGAAGATTATTCACTGCTTTTCTAATTATCACCAGTTTTGGTACATTTGCCAATGCCATATTTACGATTTCCCGGGCCTTTTCAGATGGGGAAATCATTCAATATTTCAAAGACCTTCGATTGAACTCAGCCATAGACAAATTAGAAAACCATGTAATCATTTGCGGATATGGCCGTAACGGAAAAGAAGCGGCCCATGTGCTCAAGAATCATAATCAGCGCTTTGTGGTTATTGAAGAAAAGCAACCTGTAGTAGAATCCATGAGCGCCCGTTATAAGGAGCTAATCCTGATAGGAGATGCCACCAACGATGAAGTTCTTGTGCGCGCTGGAATTCATAAAGCAAAGGCACTGATCACCACTCTTCCCCTGGATGCTGATAACGTCTTTATCGTTCTTTCGGCCAGGGCCCTGAACTCCAAGCTGACTATCATCAGTCGTGCTTCTGCCGATAACTCTGATCGTAAACTGAAAACTGCAGGTGCTGACAATGTAATCATGCCTGACAAGATTGGCGGAGCCCACATGGCTTCACTGGTAATGAAACCTGACGTAATCGAATTTCTTGACTTTATTACAGGTCAGGGTGGGGATAATATCAAACTCGAGGAAATCACTTTCGATAACCTTTCTCCAAGCTATAAGCATAAGACAATCAGGGAGTTGGAGATCAGGAATAAATCCGGAGCCAATATCGTTGGATTCAAAACAGCAGCAGGAGATTACATCATTAATCCATCTCCTGATACCGCGATGATACCCCACGCTAAACTATTTGTCCTTGGAACAGTCGAACAGATTCTTAAACTGAAAAAACTTTTTTCCGAACAATCGACAAACTGAATATGACAGCTCATAAGAAAATCATGGTAACCGGTTCCAATGGCCTTCTGGGACAGAAATTGATTAAAGCCCTGTCGACCAGAAAAGATGTTGATACCATCGCAGCTTCCAAGGGTGAGAACAGGATGGAAAACAAAGCAGGGTATGTATATGAGTCTATCGACCTCACAGATAAAGTTGCCGTGGAAAAGATTATTGCCCGTCACCTTCCGGATGTGATCATTCATACTGCAGCCATGACCAATGTGGACGCCTGCGAATCGGATAAGGAAGGATGCCTGGCCTTGAACGTCACTGCCGTTCAATACCTGGTGGATATTACCGAGCGTCTCGTTCCCGGTGCGCACTTCATCCATCTCAGTACCGACTTTGTATTCGACGGGCTTCACGGTCCCTATAAAGAAGAAGATTCGCCCAACCCCCTGAGTTATTATGCCTGGTCCAAATTGGAGTCTGAAAAGGTGGTCCAGTCCAGTAAACTTAAATGGGCCATAGCCCGGACTATAATCGTGTATGGTATTGTCGACAGCATGAGCCGTTCCAATGTAGTGCTTTGGGCCAAAGAAGCCCTTGCTAAGGGACAGAAAATAAATGTAATTGACGACCAGTTCCGTTCCCCAACTCTTTCCGAAGATCTGGCAGACGGCTGCATTGCTATTGCCGACAAAGGTGCCACCGGACTGTACCATCTTTCAGGGCCGGATACGATGAGTATTCTCGAACTCGTATACCGGGTGGCTGATTTCTGGAAGCTGGATAAGTCGGTTATCACCATCATGAAATCCGATACCCTCAATCAGGCAGCCAAACGCCCGCCAAAAACAGGTTTTATCATCAGCAAGGCAAGACGGGATTTAGGATATGCTCCACATACCTTTGAAGAAGGACTTAAAATTCTCGACAAACAGCTGAAAGAAAGGCTAATGTCATGATAGTAAGGTGCTGACTTTCAATATATTTACCTGGGATTTCGGGTTACCGAAACTTAGTCTATATTTGGGGCCATTCTAGCGTATGAACCTGTTTGATTTTCATAAATCTTAACCACTGATATGAGTTTATTCCGAAAAAAATCTGTTGCTTCTCTCCTTGCCCAGGCTGCAGATAATGAAAAAGGCCTGAAACGAACTTTGGGTGCAGGTCATCTGGTTGCCCTTGGTATAGGTGCAATTATTGGGGCAGGACTTTTTGTTCGCACCGCGGCAGCTTCTGCTGAAGCTGCCGGACCGGCAGTAACCTTGTCTTTTGTTGTGGCTGCGATTGCATGTGCATTTGCCGGTCTTTGTTATGCAGAGTTCTCGGCCATGATCCCTATTTCAGGGAGTGCCTATACATACGCTTATGCAACCATGGGAGAGCTGGCCGCCTGGATCATTGGCTGGTCACTGGTACTGGAATACGCACTGGGAGCTGCAACGGTTTCCATAGCCTGGAGCGAATACCTGAACAACCTGCTTGGGATGAAAATACCCTATCAATGGTGCCATTCCCCATTTGAAGTGTCAGCCACAGGGATGCATGGACTCATTAACCTTCCTGCTTTGGTCATCCTGCTGGCCTTAACATTACTGCTGATTAAAGGAACCCAGGAGTCAGCATTTGTGAACGCCATCATCGTGTTCCTGAAGGTGGCTATCGTGTTGCTCTTTATCTTCCTCGGATGGAATTACATTAAACCTGAAAATCATACTCCTTATTTTATACCTGCCAATGCCCCCGGCCATGGTGGAATGTTTCAGCACGGATGGGGAGGTGTACTTGGAGGAGCTGCTATCGTATTCTTTGCCTTTATAGGTTTCGACGCTGTTTCTACTGCTGCCCAGGAAGCAAAGAATCCCAAGCGTGATATGCCTATCGGCATTCTCGGTTCTTTAATCGTTTGCACAATTCTTTATGTTCTCTTTTCATACGTACTTACCGGTGTAGCCAGCTGGCAGGAATTTGCCGATCCGGCAAAAGGAAAAGAAGCTTCAGTCGCCTATGCTATTACAACTTACATGTCAAAATATTATTGGATGACACGGCTGGTCACTATAGCCATTCTCGCCGGTTTCTCCTCTGTAATCCTGGTAATGCTCATGGGCCAAAGCCGTGTGTTCTTCTCCATGGCAAACGATGGATTGCTTCCAAAAGTGTTTTCCGATCTACACCCTAAGTTCAGGACTCCGTACAAAGCCAACTGGATACTCTTCCTTTTTGTAGGCAGCTTTGCCGCTTTCATTCCCGGAAGCGTGGCCGGAGATCTGACGAGCATAGGAACCCTTTTCGCCTTTATGCTGGTATGTGCAGGAGTCATTATCATGCGTAAGACAGATCCGGATCACCCCCGTCCTTTCCGGACTCCGTTTGTTCCTCTCTTCCCTATTCTGGGAATATTGATTTGTTTGGCAATGATCATTTCACTTCCAACAAATACACAGTTGAGCGCCCTTCTATGGATGTTGTTCGGACTGGTCATTTATTTCACTTACAGCAAATCCAGAAGCAAGCTGAATCTGCCCTCTTAAAAGAAACCATTCAGAAGGCCGTCACGCCAAAGGCGTGACGGCTTTTTATTGTAACTCATGAAGGAACAAGGAGAGATCAAACGTACACTCGGATTACTGGATGCCACCAGCATCGTTGCAGGCTCCATGATTGGGTCGGGGATTTTCGTCGTGAGTACTTTTATGTCCCGCGATCTAGGAGCACCGGGATATCTGTTGTTGCTTTGGGTAATCACCGGACTTCTTACTGTTTCCGCCGCCCTCAGCTATGGGGAGCTGGCAGGTATGATGCCCAATGCAGGTGGACAATACGTATACATACGAAGGGCTTATAATCCATTGATTTCATTTTTATACGGGTGGACGGTCTTCACCGTCATCCAGACCGGAGTAATTGCCGCGGTGGCCGTCGTGTTTTCTAATTACACAGCCGTTTTTTTTCCCGAGCTCGGAAAAGAAATTGGAAAGATTGGTCCTGTTCTCATTACATTCAAACAGGTTTTGGCCATCATCACTATCCTCCTGCTGACTTTCGTCAATAACAGAGGAGTGAGAAGCGGGAAGATTATTCAATTGTTCTTCACCAGCGCCAAACTTATAGCCCTCTTTGCCTTGATAGTGCTCGGCTTTGCAATAGGTTTCCGGACAAGCACCTTTTCCGATAATATGCATCACCTTTGGGATGCATCCAAAACCTGGATGGACACTACCACAGGAAAATGGAATACAACCTCCCTAACGGGCATTGCCCTGCTCGGTGCCATGGGAGCCACCATCATCAATTCCCTTTTTTCGAGCGATGCCTGGAACAATGTCACCTTCATCGCAGCCGAGATCAAAGACCCCCGGAAAAACATACCGCGCAGTTTGTTTCTGGGCACTTCTCTGGTAACCGTCGTATACATTCTCGCCAACCTGGCATATCTGGCTTTGCTTCCCATGCATGGAGATCCGGCTGCGACAACGGTTATTGGCAAAGGCATACAGTATGCTGCCAACGATAGGGTAGGGGCGGCGGCAGCCTCTGTCATCTTCGGAGATACGGGTTCTTTTATCATGGCCGGACTGATTATGATTTCCACCTTCGGATGTATGAACGGGATTATTCTGGCCGGAGCCAGGTTGTTTTATGCCATGTCAAACGACGGTTTGTTTTTCAAAAAGGCCGGCACTCTAAATAAGAAGAATGTCCCTTCCTTTGCCCTTTGGGTACAATGTGCCTGGGCCTGCGCCCTTTGCCTTTCCGGAACATACAGCGACTTGCTTACTTATTCCACTTTCGCTTCCCTGCTTTTTTATATTCTTACCATTGCAGGAATATTTATTCTCAGAAAGAAAGAACCCGATGCCGAACGTCCTTACAAAGCTTTCGGATACCCCTTCATCCCTGCGCTGTATCTCCTCCTGACAACCGCAATCTGTGTTGATCTTTTGATATACGATACACGTAACACCGGATTCGGACTGTTCATTGTGCTTTTGGGCATACCTGTTTACCTGATTGTACGACCCAATAAGCAATCTGAAACAGCCGGTCAGAAATAGTTACTGTCCCTGATCGAATACATCTTCTTCTGATCGGAATATTAACTATCTGAATCCTTACAGTAATCATCTCTAAACGAACCGAACATTTTGCAACCGGTTTGTATTTTATCCCAGAGGCCATCGTTACCATTCCAATCAACATAGAAAACAGTGCAACCCGGATGCGGGGCATACAACACGGGATAATAAACATACCGCTTAGGAAAATACCCGTTGCAACCCGGATGCGTGGTATCCGGATTGGGATCGTACACATCCCACATGGGATGATATAGATTGCAACCCAGATGCGTGGGATCCGGATTGGGATCGTACACCTTGCAACCCGGATGCGTGGTATCCGGATTGGGATCGTACACATCCCACATGGGATGATATAGATTGCAACCCAGATACGTGGTATTCGGATTAGGATCGTACACCTTGCAACCCGGATGCGTGGTATCCCGATTGGAATGATACACACTGCAACCCGGATGCGTGGCATCCCGATTGGGATGATACACCTTGCAACCCGGATGCATGGTATTCCGATTGGAATGATACACCTTGCAACCCGGATGCGTGGTATTTGTTTTTTCGAACAGACGTTGCCAATAGGTTGTTTAGCAGTGAATTACAGTTGAGAGGCCATTCCCTGGCCCAGAAAATCCATCCCTTTTGGCTGAAGCGCTGCGAAACTATAAAATGAACATCATCCTGGTTTGCAAAGCAACATTCCCGGATGTACCTCTGCAGGGCAATGTGGAAGCAGTTTTTAAGAGAGTATTTTACCTTCAATAAAAAGGAGCGGAACGGCATCGTGGTGCTGCTTCTTATCCTTGGAGGAGTTCTTGTATACAATGCATATGTCCGCTCACAGGCTTATACAGGAAATGGGGATACAGATAGCGGTGACATCATTTTTTCAAAACCGGATATGGATTCGGCTCCACCTGCCGTATCACAAACAAAGGAGGTTCCTGCCTCCAGGATAAGAGCAGCAATGCCTCCTCCTGTTTTAACCCCCTTCAATCCAAATACGTTGAGTCGGGAAGGATGGGAGAAGATGGGTTTATCGGAAAAACAAAGTCGTATTATACTCAATTATGTAGAAAAGGGAGGACGGTTCCGCAGAAAGGAAGACCTGAGAAAGATTTACGGTTTACGGCCTGAACAGGAGCAAGAATTGGAACCTTTTGTCAGGATTCCATCCGACAGTGCCAGACCTAAAACCTCCTTTCCCAAGAATGATCTGTTACCACCCTTGCCTCCCCATTCCACCAAACTAAAGGAAGGGGAAAATCTGGAAATAAACGGGGCCGATTCGGTAGCCTTGTTGACATTGCCTTGTATCGGACCAGCTTTCGCGCATCGTATACTGGCCTATCGTAAAAAGATCGGGGGATTCTTCCGAACAGACCAGCTCATGGAAATCTTTGGTATGGACGAGGAACGATTTGCCTGTTTTGTATCCAGAGTAAGAACCGATACGCTCCTGATCACTAAGATCCATATCAACCAAGCCACAACAGAAGAGTTGCGCGCAAACCCTTATATACGCTGGAATCTGGCTAATCTGATGGTGAGCTACCGGAAAAAGCATGGGAATTTTCGTTCCCCTCAAGAACTTTCCAGGCTGGAGTTGATAGATGAGAGGCTCCTGGGGAAATTGAGACCTTATCTTTCTTTCGAATAATCACTCCTTCCGATTCTTCATATATGATCTATATCACATAGTTTCCTGATAATGATCATGCCGAATGATTTTTGATTACAATATTTTTACCTG
>Ga0207114_1003_pt1 | contig 83293 bp, 61 predicted proteins | sample Alteio_BWMinHeat_70_FD_153560 | JGI IMG/M metagenome (GOLD analysis project Ga0207114, IMG submission 153560) | Enriched cells from forest soil in Barre Woods Harvard Forest LTER site, Petersham, Massachusetts, United States -... | ecosystem: Environmental > Terrestrial > Soil > Temperate forest >... | reverse complement strand
GCAACTTCAAGTGATCTTCAAACCAAGGCAGAAGCGGTTAAAAGAGTCGATGCGCGCGTCGGTCAATGGATGGGGCGAATCACGGCGGCTTTCTTGCTAGGAGCTGCCTTCGGTGGTTGGTTTTTTTGGTTGGCTCGGTGACCGTGTGGGCCGCGTGCGAGCCATGGTCTTCAGCGTGCTGACCTACGCGACGTTCACCGGCTTGTGCGGGTTGGCCCAATCGCCTTGGCAGCTGGCGGGCTTGCGGTTTCTTTCCGCCCTGGGAATGGGCGGGGAGTGGTCTCTGGGCGTGGCTTTGGTCATGGAGTGCTGGCCGGGACAGGCAAGGCCGGTTTTGGCCGGTCTCATTGGTGCGGCAGGGAATTTAGGATATGTGCTCACCGCCGTTCCGGTAATGGCCATCGAGGCGTCCGGATTGCCGATGAGCGCCGGTGGTTGGCGCTGGGTTCTGGGAATTTGCGTGCTTCCAGCTTTGCTGACATTCCTTCTTCGCATGTATGTACCTGAGTCCGAGAAGTGGCTTGTCGCCGTGGGGTCCGCTCCGCGCGCGCGGTTTGGAGAAATCTTCTCTCCCACGCTTCGGAGACGGACGATCTTGGGCGCCATACTCGGCGGGATCGCTCTTATTGGCACTTGGGGATCGGTGCAGTGGATTCCGCTCTGGGTGAATAAGGAAACCGGTAGCCAGCAAATGGGGAATTACGCCCAGATCTGTTCCGCCACTGGAGCTATCATCGGAACGTTCTTGGGAGCGGTGATCGGCCATCGAGTCGGTCGCCGCTCGACGTATTTCACCCTATGCTTGGGATCACTGCTCATCTGCGCTTACTTATTTCGGATGCATGGTTCCTATGATTGGACGTTTTTGGCCGTTGTCGTGCTGGTGGGAGGTTTTACAGCTTCCTTTTACGGTTGGCTTCCGCTGTATTTACCCGAGCTGTTTCCCACTCGTCTTCGCGCCACCGGGCAAGGCTTCAGCTTTAATTCTGGCCGGATCATAGCGGCCGGCGGGGCACTCAGCATGGGATTTCTCATGAGTGAAAAAGTCTTCGCTGGAAGTTACGCGAAGGCGGGCGCCACGATTACGTTAATTTATCTTGCTGGCATGGCGGTCATTTGGTTCGCTCCGGAGACGCGCGGGCAGCTGCTGCCGGAGTAGCGAGGTTCCGCAAGCCCCGTTCTCTACTCAACCGCGCTTAGTCCCAGTTTTGTGAGCAACCCGGTTTCCAAGGTTCCGTCGGTGATGTGAAACATGCCGGGGAATTTCAACTCCCACGGTTGGTTGGCGCCGGGAACGTATTGGCGGGCGTTGCTCTCGATGGCAGCCACACCAGGGACATGGGCGGCCAGGCCGGCGGAGTGCAACAGCGAAGCGCCCGGGCAGCTCAGGTCCTGGACGCACAGGAACATTTGGTATTTTTGGGCAGCGGCCGCCATGAGCAGCGCCTGGGTTTGTCCCTTGCATGCCTTCAGAGCGGCGCCGGTGTAACCCATTTGCCGGGCCAATTCCAGGCTTTCTAGATCAATCAAGGATTCGTCGATAACCACTGGCCGAAGCTTGGCTGCCTCGTGCATGCGGTTTTCCGGATGGGCTTTTAAGTCCCGCGCCGTCGGCTGCTCGATATACTGAATGCGCTCGAAGCCGGCCGGCGTTGCGCTCCGCACTCGATTCATGAACGCCAACAAATAGGCGACATTGCTACACCTTTCGTTGAAGTCGAGCGAATAGTGCCATTTATCCACGCCCCGCTGTCTTTGGGTCTCGCTCGCCACGCGATCGACACAGACGACCCGCTCGACATCCCATTCGAGATTATCACCGTTCAGTTTGATCTTGAGATGCGTCAGGCCGTTGAATCGGATCCACTCCGGCAGGGTTTCGGGCAAGCCGTCGTTGATTCGCCTCGGGATGTCGCCTTCCTCAATTGGATCGAGCGCACCAATTAAATGATAAAGCGGCATCCGTCGCTTCGGCTCTTTGAGGAGATAGCGATCCAGATACTCTCCTTTGAACTCAGGACCGAGATAGAAGGAGAGATCACGGGTCATGAAATCGTGGCTGTAAGTGTGATAGCAATTCAGTCCATGTAACTTGCCATAGGCATCGTGCACGGCGGCGTCGAAGGCGCTGGCGACCACCAAGGTGCAAAGTTTTGGAATCGGTTCCGGGAGATCGAGTTGGCGAGAAACTTCGTCGGCGGCCTTTAGATATGCGGGCTCTAACGTCCATGCCAGGTCGATAGGATGTCCTGATTCTTGGCATTTGGCCGTGATCCGGGCAACGCGCTCCGTCAAGCCTTTCATGGCGCGAAGCGTGTCCTCGTAGCCGAGCACTTTAGAAGGAAAGGACCAAACGTTCCCCAGCGGCATCGAGCCAAAGCCCTGCACCGTTCGGCCCGTGGCTCCTTCGATGACAGAATGCACGTTGAGGAGCGTGACGCGATCAATGGCGACCCCGCCGAATTTGAGCGGCGCGCGGTAATGAAAGTCTTCGTAATCAAAGGAAACGTCGCGGATGCGAATGTCAGTTGTTTTTGCAGTCATAACAGGCTTCTTAGAAGGATAAAGGCAACGCGGTTGATTTTATTCAAAAACCGGATGACGGCTGGCCAGGGAACTATTGGCCTGGATAGGATGGAATGGAATAGAGAATTAAGGAGGTGTACTTATGCAGACCAAGGGAGCCAAGCCCATGGGGCGATTTGCTGTCAGAGTCGAATTAGCCAATTACGACGATCTCGTAGCGGCGCGCCGAGGTCACTTGGATCCCAAAACAATTCGGAGATCGAGAATCAAGGGAGTGGTTGATCCAGGCGCTACTTGCCTTGTTCTGCCTCTAGCAGTTGTCAAAAAACTAGGTTTGCCGATAACCCGTCAAGTGCAAGTACATTACGGCGATGGCGGACAGCTACGCGAGAAACTGCTGTAGCTTACTTGGAACTAATGGGTCGGAGCGGAGTTTTTACTGCCTCCATCGAACCTGATCGACGCACCGCGCTCATTGGCGCATTCGTTTTAGAAGACCTGGATTATCTGGTTGACTGCCTGCATCAGCGCCTGGTCCCAGAGATCCACGTTTTGTGGTAAACGAAATTGAATAACCGGAGGAAACCATGTCACAGTCAATCAATCGTCGAACATTTCACAAAAAGGCGGCCGTGATGGGCGCCTTGGCGGCTCTGCCTTCCACTCGTCTGATGGCCCTGCACAGCAACGACCCGGTGCGCCTGGGCGTGATCGGCGTGGGGAATCGCGGAGATCAGCTTCTGGATGCTTTTCTCGTGCACAAGGATTGTGAAATCGCCGCTTTGTGCGATGTCTATGAGCCTTATTTGGATGCGGCTCAGAAGAAAGTTGGCGGCAAGTCGACGCTCTACCACGATTTCCGAAAGTTGATCGAACAAAAGGATCTGGACGCGGTGGTGATCGCCACGCCAGACCATTGGCACGCCCTTCAGTTTGTGGCCGCTTGCCGAGCGGGCAAGGATGTTTACGTGGAAAAACCCCTGAGTTTGACAATTTCTGAAGGACAAAAAATGGTCGCAGTCGCTCAGGAGACAGGCCGAATCACGCAGGTCGGGCTACACCGCCGCTCGAGTTCTTTCATTCATGAAGCAGTCCGGCAGATTCGCGACGGCGCCATCGGCAAAGTTACCGTGGCCAAGTGCTATCACCTTCGTAATGAGTCGACGCAAGGAATCGGCAGTCCTCCGGACGGCGATCCACCGGCTGGTCTGGATTGGGATCTTTGGCTTGGGCCGGCGCCTAAAGTTCCTTTCAATCCGAATCGCTGCCTGTATAAATTCCGCTGGTTTTGGGATTACTCCGGGGGCCAGCTCACCAATTTTGGCGCCCACTACTTAGATGTCATTCAGTGGGCGCTGGGTCAGGACGCGCCTCAAGCCGTTTTCGCGGCCGGGGGCAAGTATGCGGTCGCGGATAACCGCGAAATTCCCGACACGATGGAGGTGATCTGGGAGTATCCCGGCGCGCTCGTGATCTTTTCTCAATTCAATGCCAGTCAATCGCCTGGCAATATCAAAGGCTGCGAACTGGAATTTCGCGGCACCAAGGGCACGATGCTGATCAACGAAGGCAGCGGCTTCGAGATCATTGCCGAATCCACGCGAACGCGGGAGCTGCCGGCTTTGAGCCCGCTCAACCGTAAGGAGAATGCCCTGCAATCCCAATCCGCGCGAAAAGCGCGCGAGCCTGTGGTCGTTCGCGGCCGGGCGGAGACGGCCGACCATACCCGCAACTTCCTTGATTGCGTCAAGAGTCGAAAGTCCACGAACTGTCCCGTGGACGTGGGACATCGATCCACGTCGGCCACCCTCGTGGCCAAGATCGCCTTGCGCCTGGGCCGGCATTTGACGTGGGATGGGAAGGCAGAAAAGTTCAGCCACGACGAGGAAGCCAATCGCCTGTTGGCCTACGAGTACCGCTCCCCTTGGCAGTTGGCGTGAAACGGTACTCCGCCCTTGGGGCTGATCTCATTTCAAAAAAAAGCGAGATGGCCAACTCCAGATTAGAGTTGGCCATCTCGCTTTAGATCATGCGCCGGCGAATTGCTATCGGGTCAACCAGGGAAGCAGACCGCTGTAGCGAGGCGGCGGCGCGGCCATCGGTTGAGCTTCGCCCAGGCTGGGGCCTTCGGCCTGCCGGGCCGTAGAAGTAAAAGCGTTGGAGAAAACACCCGCCAGCGTATGGTTGCTGGCTGGCGCATTTAATTGGCCGCCATTGATTTGAGCGCCAATGGGGGTCGGAGTCATCGTCACCTGGCGGGCATCCTGAATCACCTGGGACATCGTGCGAGCGTGAACGGGCTGTTTGTCGTAGACCGCCGGTTGAAACACGCCGGGCGCTTTGGCGATGGGCCTTTCCGGCGGAGGCTCGGATCTCTCGGGGGCAGGAGCAGCCGTTTCGCTATAGCAGGAAAGGCAGTGCTGCAAAGCCATGAGCGCCGCGGCCTTTACGCGCTCCGACGTTTCAACCGGAGCGTCATCCTTGAAGGCGCCGGCTACGGTCTGCTTGTCCTTATCAACTCCGTAAACACTCAGGGTCAGGGCCGTGATCGTCACCTTGGTGCAGCAGCAGCCGTTGCCCAGGGCCATAGCTGCCTCCCAGCGCACGCATTCGTTGGGATCTTTTCGCAGAGCCAGGATCAGAGCCGGCTCGGCGATGTCACCCCAGTAATGGCAATCGACAGTGCCGAGATAGCGGACGGCAGCCCGGCGTTCCTTGGCCTCGGCTTCACTCTTGGCGATTTTAGCGGCGGCAACCTGCGCATCGCTGGGCGCGTCGGGTCCTCCCTTGGCCGCCTTGGCCAGCGTGTCGTCCTGGAGAACCTTAGGGCAGCACTGCGGGAGCAAACCGCCGCTCATGGCGCCTGCCGGCTTCAACATGTTGCCCATCATTAAGCCGATATTCGACTTACACAGCCTTACTTTGAATTCTCGTAAGCAGGTTTTATTGATGCCGAAGAAATTCCAGATGTTGCCGCCCCCCGCGGGCGCGGCCGCGGGGGTTGGTACAGCAATTGGGGTCGGTCCAACAGGGGGCGTTCCAGTCGGATCCTGCGCCCATAGGACCGATGTCATCCCTACCATGGCCGCCACGCTCAGGCTCATCTTCCGTATCTTCATGACTTGTCCCTTTGGGTCCCAGCTTTGTTGAGGCCACCAACGCGCCTTCGAATCGCCCGCTATCAGCCTGGCGAGTAATTCGGCAGTCAAAGCGGGGTATCTTGAGGAATATGAGTCTTTTACCGATTTCAACGATTCTCCGGTCTGCATCTAGTTACAAGACGGGATCGAAGCCACGGAGGTTGTATAAACTGAGCAATCACCGTCCCTTGCCGCAGGTTAGATAAGGTTCTCGGCAAACCTATAACCGGCAAAACGATTTCATTCGGCATAATTGTTAGATTGCTCAAGGTTTCCCCAGTCGTCAGACGATAGGCAATTAGACTTCGGTTGCCTGGGGCAGCCCCGACTCGGACTGGAGTTAAGGAGATACGGGCATGATGGCAAAGTCATTGATAAGGATCAGCGGCCAATGGGGATGGCGAGCCGGGATCGCCGCCGTGCTGACGGCGGCGTTAACCCTGGCGGCGCAAGCTCAGACAACGCCGTCCCCCAGTCAGGGTGTGTTGGGGGTCTGGACTGACAACGGATCTAAAGCCACTTCCGGAGCGGCTAGCAGTACCGAACCGTTGCCCGGCTTGGCCGGCAATGCCGCCCCCGTCACCGATCCTCATGTGGAACAAGCGGGATGCGCCAGCTGCGGCCGAGGCTTGCTGGGAGGACCCGGCGACTTCTACATGGGACAAGGCAGCACGGACCCTTGTGCGGGCGGCTGCGTACCCGGCCGGCGTCGCTGTGACTGCTGTTTCGATCAATCAACCTATGTCGGCCGCATCTTGGGCGGCTTATACGATTGCATTTGTTGTCCCGATCCCTGCTATGAGCCGCATTGGGTGGCGGCCGCCGACGTCGCTTTCTTTCAAGATTCCGCTCGCCCCGTAACGCAGATGCGCCTGCGCTGGGACACCGGCTGGGACATGCTCGCCCCCGACCGAGCCGAGTATTTCTGGGCCAGGGAAAAAGGCCCTCTCGGACCAAATGCGGTTGCCCGCTTCCTCAACTATCGTGAACTGACTATGTACACGGAAGGGGCCATTGACAAAATCGGCGTCTTTGTGGAGCAGACGTATCGCGAAGTTGGCCTTCACGCCTCTCCCATTTCACCAACAGGGGATGCGACGTTCTCCGGCTTCGGCGATTTGAATATCGGCACGAAGACGCTTCTCTTGGATTGCGATCTCATGCAGTTTGCCTTTCAGTTTAAGACATTTATCCCGGTCGGCAGCGCCGGCAAAGGCTTGGGCACCGGCCACGTCTCGCTCGAGCCCGCTTTCTTGACGACCTTACACCTCGCGCCCGACACCTACCTTCAGATGGAGGCGGCCTATTGGATCCCGGTGGGCGGTGATTCCTTGTACCAGGGCAATGTCTTCCATTCCCACATCGCTGTCAACCAAGTGTTATGGCGGCTGTGCCGGGATGTCGTCCTGGTCGGCACGATGGAATTCAATGAGTGGTCCATTATCAACGGCAATTTCACCGACCCTGGCACCGGCAATCCGGTGCGAGCTCGAGACACGATCTTCAGCCTGGGACCCGGCGCCCGCTTCGTGATATGCGACCGGATCGACTTGGGCGCCGGCACGGCCTTCGCAGTCACGGGCGACCGCTGGGCCGAAGAGATGGTTCGAGCGGAATTTCGCTGGCGCTTCTAGTGCGCGGGCTCGAAAAAGCAAACGACAACTAATTCTGGCGATCGACAAGCCCCGTCTCAGGCGGGGCTTTTTGCTTTCCGCAGTCACATCTTTTCCTTCTATTCAGATCTTTGCCTTTGTTAATTGTTCCGAACATTCCTTCACATCCCTATTGACACAAATGACTTTATATAGCAAAGTGTTCTCGACTACCCGAGCAAAAGGAGCCGGTTATGCAACGGCCGTGGGTTCCTCAAGAGATGTCTTTGCCGCCGCGCCTTGATCCCGAATTACGGTCTGGCTGTGTTCGGCCGCGATATGCTTTGCTCATCAACCCGTTTTATCCCAAAGATCCTCACGCAAGCTTTGGCAAGCACGTTCTCACTCCCACGCTTGCCTTAACGAGCATCGCCGGCGCTACCCCTACGAACTGGGAAGTGACTTACTGGGACGAGAACCTTCTCCAAGGACCTCCTCCTTGGGAGCCGTTTCCTCAGGTGGTTGGCATTACCGTGCATCTCACCTTTGCCCAACGAGCCTATGCCTTGGCGAAGTGGTATCGATGTCGAGGAGCTCGGGTGGTCTTGGGTGGGCTTCACGTCCTGTCTTGTCCCGATGAAGCCGCTCCTCATGCGGACGCTTTGGCGATCGGTGAAGGGGTCCAGCTTTGGCCGCGAATCCTCCAGGATGTCGAGGCGGATAATCTGCAAAAGGTTTACCAGGCCACTTACCATCGGCCCTATCGGGAGGACCCCGCGCCGCGCCGAAACCTCCTACCCTCTGAAAGTTTCTTAACGACTGCGAGTCTCATTGCCACCCGCGGGTGCCATAACCGGTGCGGCTTTTGTTACCTGGCTACGGACGGCTTGAAAATGCCATATCAGATGCGTGATGTCGATCAAGTCGCACAAGAATTCCAAGCGACCGGCCAGCCGTATGGTGTATTCACCGATAACAATCTTGGCTCCCGGCCGGACTATCTTCGCCAGCTATGCAAGGCTCTTCGGCCATTGGAAAAGATTTGGAGTGCTGCCGTCACCATCGATGTCACCGATGATCCTTCTTTAGTGCGGGAAATGGCGCTGGCCGGATGCACGGGGGTCTTCGTCGGATTGGAATCGCTCGAGAACGAGAACTTAACGGACGCGCGTAAGCGCACCCCGCGGCCGGCGGATTATGCGCGGCGAGTGGCGATCCTTCACGACTACGGCATTCAGGTCAACGGCAGTTTTGTTTTAGGGTTCGATCATGACCGCAAGACCGTGTTCGAGAAGACTGCGGCCTGGGTCGAGGAGAACCGATTGGAATGCGCGACTTTTCACATCCTGACGCCGTATCCGGGCACGCCGCTGTTCAAGCAGTTGGAAACGGAGAACCGTCTTCTTCACAAGAACTGGATGCTCTATGACACCGGCCACGTGGTCTTTAGGCCCCGGCACATGACTCCGGAGGAACTGGCGGAAGGCTATGCCTGGTGTTATCGCCGGCTGTTTTCCCATCGATCCATCTGGAGACGTCGGCCCGCCGATCCACGAGCGGTGTTGTCTTATCTAGCCATGTCTTATCTCTACAAGCGCTCCAACCGTCTTTGGCATTTCTTAATCCAGAAACGGCTCACGGCCCGAGTTTGGCGGCCTTTAGTAGAGCTGACGCGCCGGCGGCACCTGGTCCTCCGCAAACGTTTGGCCAATCCCGCATTGCCTTTAACTGCCTCGAGGGTAGTTCCTGCCGGCGTTTGATAGTCCATGTCTGTTATTGATTGTCGTTCACTCGGCTATGAGCATATTGCACGCTACGCCCAGCCTCTCGGGGCATAGGTTAAGCCGCCGTAGGGAAAGACTGACACCGTCGCCGATTGGCCAACGGTCTTTTCAGCCTCCGCTATCATGGCCGGCAGCGAGGGAAACCGCCGCAAGGCTCCGAGTTTTCGAAATGTCGTGCGTTGGAGGTTCTCGCTAAAGCACCAGAGCTCATTTCGTTCCAGCATCCGCAGGCCGAACTGATCGAGAAATTGTTGTTCCAAGGGCTCGTGCAAGACCGCCCAACGGGTAAAACTGGGGAGCCACTTGGGACCCATGGCATGCAGCAGCATCCGTAATGTTCGATAAGGCAAGGTCAAAAAGGGAGTGGAAAGGTCGCCCAAACCACGTTGGCAATACAAAAGACCGAGAATCAGGCCGCCTGGCCGAGTTGCTTCCAGGACATTGCCCAGGCACTTCAGTCCCTGACGCAAATCCGCATCAAAAGGACGAGAGTTGGTGATAACCACGTCGGCCGGCTCATCTATCATGACGGCACTGCTTCGCCGCACGAAATCGGCGCCGGCTCGAAACGCCTTGACAGGATCGCCGCAAAAGAACCGGACAATCTCTGCATCGTGATTGAGAACCGCATTCACCAGAAATAGCTCTTTTTGGAGCAGGCCGGCGCCTTCTTCCAGATCGAGCCGCACCGGAGAATGTTGGGCGCCTGCCCCGACATAGTTGAAGCGGTTTGCCAACATCCCTTGGAGATGGTTTCGGCCGATGGTCTCCTTTCCGGCACAGCCCGGCAGGATCATCTTCAAACCGCCGGAAAAGCCAAGCAGGAGATGCGGCTCCATGAGTCCGAGAACCACGCTCAGATCAAATTGCGTCAACAGCCGATTGAGACTGACTGGCGTCCCCCGGCGGGTGACGCCCAGGCGGATCAAATGGGCAGGATTAAAGCAGTTGTGATTGTGCCAACGGTGAGCGGCAAGATTTTCCTTACCGACTTTGGACTCCGCTTCCGCCGGCGCCATAGGGCGATGCACGCCCAACGCGAAAAGGATTTCAATGTCAGGAGCGCCGGTGTTAAGCCAAGCAGCGGCTTGCTGATTGCGTAAAAGCCCAAACCTGCAAGCGATCCGATCAAACTCAACCTTAGCCGGTTTGGTGCTCTTTCATGGGCAGGGTGGTACCTATTCTTAGGAACATGCCTTCTCCAATGATCGATTGGCCAAGCTAAACGTGATGCGTTCTTCGCTATTTCGTAGCGGCATAGTAGTTGCTCTGAATTAGACAGTGGAAATGAGAACTGCGAACCAAAAAAGAAAGGAATTCCATATGCATCCCACAAGCAAGCCGTTAAATCCTCGGAACGAAAACATGCCTGGTACGCTCGGCCAGCCGGAAACCGAAAGAAAAACGTCTCCGTCGGACCTGGGGGCTCGTGCCGGTGAAAAGGCCGAAGAGTTAGCGTCGGCTGCCGGTCAAAAGGCCGCTTCCGTTGGGGAAAAGGCCAAAGAAATGGCCCGCGATGCCAGCAGTAAAGCCGGGGATCTCGCCAAGAATGTCGGACACAAAGCTGAAGAGGCGGTTTCATCCGTCGGCGGGCAAATGAAGTCGCTAGCCGGCACGATTCGGGAAAAAGCCCCGCATGAAGGCGTCGTTGGCTCGACGGCCTCGGCGGTGGCAAACACTCTGGATTCCAGCGGCGCTTATTTGCAGGAGCATAACTTGGAGGGTATGGCCGAAGACATGACCAATCTGATTCGGCGCTATCCCATTCAGTCGCTCCTCGTGGGCATCGGCGTCGGGTTCCTCATTGCCAAGGCCACACGGAGTTAGATCCGATGATCGATCAAACGGTAGAAAATGGTCCGAGGCTTTCCGAGCCTTCACTTTCCTCCCTGGTGGGGGGCATCATCAGCGATTTCCAAGTGCTGATGAAGCAAGAAGTGGCTCTGGCTCGACGTGAACTAGCCGATGAGCTTCGCAAAGCCAAGCAAGCGGCGATCTCTTTGGCAATCGGTGTCGGCGTGCTGACCATCGGCGCCCTGCTCTTGATTTTCATGTTGGTCTTTTTGCTGAACTGGGCAGTGCCGGCAATCCCGCTGTGGGGGGCATTTGGGATTGTTGGCGGACTGCTCGTCATCCTGGGCGGGGCGCTATTGGTCAGCGCCAAGAATAAGGCTGAAGATATTCACGTCGTGCCGGAGCGGACTGCTGAAACCATGAAGGAGAACGTGAAATGGATAAAGAATCCGACCTAATGAATGAAGAACCGGATGAAATCCGCGACCAAATCGAGGATACTCGCTCCGCCTTGACGGCGAAGTTAGAAACCTTGGAGCAAGGCGTCAAGGAGACCGTATCCGAAGCCAAGGCGGCGGTCACCGACACCATCGAGAACGTCAAAGAGACGGTGAAAGGGACAGTCGAAACTGTCAAGGAAAGCCTGGACATTCGGTCCTACGTTCAGGAGCACCCCTGGCCGATGATGGCCGGCTCCGTCGTTTTCGGTTGGGCCTTGGGATATATGTTTCCGCGCTCGACCAACGGCGATAAAATCAGCCGCATGGCTTCGAACGGCACGCCAATGGAAGCCAGGAGCCGATTCGAATCGACCGTTGAAGACAAGGTGCCGCCGTCGCATAACGGGCATAAAAACGGCGCGAGTTCCTTAATTGAAAAGTTTCGGCCGGAGATTAATGAACTCGAAGGCATCGCGATTGGAGCAATAGGCGCCTTGGTTCGCGATCTTATTAAGCAGTCCGCGGCCGAGCCTCTGGCCGAGCGGCTGGAGGATGTTGCCAACCGGGTAACCGAGAAATTGGGCGGGCGCGTTATGCACGAGCCTTTACTTGACCAATCCCGTTCTTGATTGCCATTGTTGGTTGCCATTAGAGAAAAGGATCAACGAAGATCCATTTCGCATTGTCTCCCTGTCCTTGCCTCTACGCAGCCATCCCTCTTATATCGTCGAGAGGCAGTCCATCCGTGGCGGACTGCCGGCACTCCCCGCCCATTCGTTGCAATCAACAAGCCCCGCTTCTAGCGGGGCTTTTTATTTATGAGTTTTGTGGTTTGGGACGCCCGCCTAATGTAGAATGGGTCGTAATCCGGCGGAAGAAAAACGAGCCTGCACATGGCGGAAGAATTCACGACGCAACGGGTCCTGGCACTTCGCAAGCTGACGCGAGCGATGGCCGATTTGCTGCGCGGCCAAGCCAAGGATTACCTGGCCACGCTGGGGCCGCTCTTTCGTCCCCGTTCTATTCTTGGTGGCTACACGGAAAGCAATCCGAAAGAGACAATCCCCGGCGCCGAAAAAGCTTTCAAGGAGTTGCAAGCTCTGCACGAGGCGGTCGCGGCCGGCAAGCCGTTCGGCCTTCCCAAGGAGCTGAATCCGCCCATCGAGCTTACCAGCTCTACCCTGGAAGTGACGCCATTCGAATATTCTCATCCGGCTCAGCCCGAGAGCGGCGCCGCCAAGACCGTGGCCATTACCGGTCCCTTACGCTGGGTATTGAGTTACGCCGGCTTTCCCCCGCGCCGCTTCAAAGAGCTGCTGGCCGAACGCAACCGCAATAGCCAGCAGGTGCAAGAATTCCTCTTGCACTATCTGGTCTTACATGTCGTGATTGCTCGACAGCCGGGCCTCAAAAAGTTGTTCGAAGCACTTCACTTCCCTCTTTCGAGCGGCAAGTTGCCGGAACTCGGCGAGCTGCCCATCGCTTTCTTGTCTGGGCCGGTCAGCACCATTCGACCTCCTGACAATGTGATCATTGAAAGCACCGAGCTGTCGGGTGCCGATGCCTTTGAGGAAGTGATTAACCTCGAGGACGTCGTCAAGCTGCGAAATCCTTTTAAAGATCAACTCGAAGAACTGGTCAAAGCTCACGGCCAAACTCTGCCCTCGGGATGAGCCCGGCCTGGGGCCTACCGCGGGAACTTCTTGCTCGGATTTGGCAGAAATGTCTGACTGAGTAGATTAATACCTGCGACAAATTGCCGGCGGCTTATGGGCCGAAATCTCAGATTTAGAATTCCAAAAACTGGTTGCCCTGCCGCAGCATTAGGACGCTGATCACACCAAAAAGTGTGAGCAGGGTGGCATGCCCTGAGTCTTCGAAGGGCGTGGAGTCTTTGCAAACTCTGCACGCCCTTCGTAAAGCCTCAGAGGAGTGCCACCCAACGATCAGTTACACTCCAGTTTCGGCAACAATTCTTCCCGACTTGACTGCCGCCACGAGGGCTTGGTAATCCTGTTCCGTCTGATCGGCGTAAGCTTTAGCGAATTGAGCGAGAGCGTCATCAAAGGCCTCGGCTTTTCCGAGGTAGCCGGCGATCAAGCAGGCATCGCCGCTCCGCGCGTGGGCTCGAGCCAGCGCCCAACCGCATAACTCGGCGTAATCGCAAAAGTCATCGGGCGACATTCTCTCGATCTCGGCCGCTCCCTTCATGTCGCGCAAAATCCGAAAGTAACAATTATGCTCGCCGAGGCTGGCCCAGCCCAAGAAGATGTCGCTGGCCGCTTGCATGATACGCTGCCCGCAGACGACCCGATGGCCGTGGTTACGATAGGGACTGTGCCCAATGTAGGGTTCCAGCACCGATTCTTGCGCTTGCTTCACTTGCAGGAGGAGCGGATCGTCGTGATGGCTCGAATCCAACAACACCACGAAGCATCGGGTGCCGACGCTTCCAATCCCGACCACCTTGAGCGCGAAATCCAAGAAGCGGTAGCGCTCTACAAGCTGGCGCCGGTCATCCTGCAAGGAGGCTAAGTATCCCCGGAACAGAGCCCGCAACGACTCGCCCAAGCTGTCGTCATGAATATGAGTCAGGATGGGCGGGTGTTCCACGAGCTGAAATCGGCCATCGACGACAGTTGCGATCCTGGTCAAGGCTTGAAGGGTGTTGTTCTGCCGGGCCCTATTCAACTGTCGGGCCAGGTCTTTCCGGCCACTTTGACGAAAGATGGCCAAGGCGCTCTCGGCATCGACTCGGGAATACCACACGTCCAGCACGGACATGTCACGGTATTCCCGCATCCGGCGGCGATAGAAGCGCCCGCAGCTTCGGGCCGCCTCTTCACAATCCGACTCCCGAAATCCATTGCGACGGCCGGCCACGTAAAAACTCGTCGCCAGGCGCTTCAGGTCCCATTCCCAGGGGCCTGGCAGGGTTTCGTCAAAATCATTGATGTCGAACAGCAAATGCCGCTCCGGACTGGCGTAGACCCCGAAATTGCGCAGATGGGCGTCGCCGCAGAGCTGGGCCCGAAAGCCGGTCACCGGCGTCGTCGCCAAATCGGCGGCCATGACGATGGCAGCGCCCCGCAAGAAGGCGAACGGCGAATCCAGCATCCGCCCATAGCGGATCGGCACCAGGTGCGTTAACCGGGTTTGGTTGGACTGGGTCAGCAAATCAATGGGATCGGCTCGATTCGCGGGAGGCTTCCACTCCGCATGGCTGGAGCGCGGAACTTGTTGGCGGCGAGCCTTTCCCGTGGCCAGGCGTTCGGCCGGGGCTGGCCAGGGAGCAGCAAACGGCCGCGGCTCGCGCTTTTCGCAGGTAATCTGATTCGGCGCGTTCAAGACATCGCTTCCATTAGGCCTCGGGGAAAACCTCCCTAAATAGTATGATATTTCGACCGGTTTTTGGAGAGGAACGGTCCCCGTCGCCACCGTGATTGGAAACGTTCAACGTGGAACGAGAGGGTTAGATTGAAGAGGCTAACAGTATTTGCCGGGCCCATGGGTGGCAATTGATGGTCAACGATTTCCCAGGCAAAAACCGACAATGAGGCCAGCCGCGGCGAAAATGATGGGAGTAACGGTTTCGCCCAGAATGCTGAAAGGAGGGACCTGGGCGCGCTCGGCCGCGTAACCGACAAGGCCGAAGAACGCGCACATAAACACGGCAAAGAAGAGCTGTTTCATGATCGCCCGTGCCCTAGATGGCTTTTCCCCCGCGCCTCAACCCACTTCGTCCCTGGCATGGGAGAGCCCCAAGACAACAATAAACCATTTCGGCCAGGAAATCAAACCAACCCAACCAGTTTGTTCGCTGATTCGCTGTTGAAGCGCCAGGAGGAATCCATCAATTTAAGCCACATTGCCGATCTCCATGCGGGAAATCCAGCAACGATGTCGTGCTAAGAAGTTGAGTCCCATTTAGGCGGCGGCAAGGATGAACACCAGGGTCAACATCCCATTGTTGATTCCGTGAGCCACCATGCAGGGAATAAGCGCGCCGCGCCACTCTCTTAACAGCGCGAATCCGAGAGCCAGAGCCATCAGGCCCGGCAGGGCGATCAACCCTTGCGGGTGAATGACGGCGAAAACAAAGCTGACGGCCAAGCCGCTCAGAAGCACGCTGACCGTGAATCCAAGCCGATTGCTGAATTCGCGCAGGTGCCTGTAAAGAACGCCTCGAAACATCGTTTCCTCGACGATCGGGGCGAGGACGGCGGCCAGGACCGCCGCCTGCACCCAAAGCCACCAGTTACCAGTCGCGAAAATGTTCACGATCGGATGAGAAGGTTGGCCAGTCGGTCCGAAGTTGTTTTCGGGATGAGGGCCGAGCGGTCCGCCGCGAGCAGCCAATATCGCCGCCATGATAATAACTGCGACTCCCAATAAAGGCAGCGTCATGGCGTACCCACCGACGCCGATGAGAGGCTCCAGCCCCGGCCAACGTCCGCGAGTGAGACCGACGTCCTGGCGCACTTGACGCCAGGGCACGCCCCGAAGCACGGGCCAAACCAAGACGGACAGGCTTGCCAACATGGCCGATCCTTGCACGAGCAATTGAGATTTGCCCGCGGGGATGAAGCTAGTCGCCAGACTCAACAACGGATATAGGGCTAACCAGATCGCAAAAGTTTCGGCATACAAACCGCCGTATGGCAGACCGCAACGAAGCCCCGCGCGCACCTGTCCAGTGTAGAAAAAAACGATCAGGAAGATGAGACCGAATAGCCCGCCTAGAGCCGCCATCAACCCGAGAACCAACAATGCCAGCAGACCGATGGCCGTGAGCATCGCAGGCTGCAGCACTTTGGCGCGGGCTTCCTCATCTCCTCCCTCCGGGGCTAAGGCCAAGTCGCCGAACCAACCCAGGTCTCGGTGCAAGGCTTCGCGCTCGTCTGATTGCAGCGACGGAGCGTCGAATCGTCCTTGAGAGTAATCGGCATAAAGACGCTTCAGCGTCTCCTTCAGCGATTCATGCTTTGCACTCGTCTCTATCCCCTGCTCGGCGAGCTGAGAATCCAGGTCCTTCAAAAGCTCCTCCGCCTTTGCCGGACCGCTGATTTCTCCCGCCAGGATGATCGCCCGCAAGCGCCGGCTGATCGGTCCGGTATTCATCAAAAGGGTTTGAGGCTCGAACGCGCTTTTGCTGGCGAATTGGGCCGCTCCAACCAAGTAACGGGCTTGCAACTGCATGGTGAGCAGATCCGCCTGGTCGCTCTTCGTATTCGCTCGCTCCTCGGAAAGATGCGTCTGCCTTACGTAAAGACCCACCACGAGTGCGATGATGGCAATCCAAGCCAGGATGGGATGCCCTTTCGGAGGCGCTTTCACATGATCGGTGGTTTCGTCTTCCGGGACTGCGACGACTTCTTCCATATGGTGACCAACAGGACAGGGAGTTCTCGTGGTGATGACAAGTGTATTGTATTTGACTCTGCGCTGTGATGCATCAAGTCTTAGCGGGCGACCGTCTGGAAACCGCCCCGGTCTCGGCTCTGCAAGAAATGGCTCGATTCTGAATGAAATGTGAAAGCGATGGCAATAATCAAGAAAAAAAACAGAAAGGCAGAAAATGTTTGAGTCTTCTGTCTTCCTGCTTGCAAACGAAGAACGTTGCTCCGAGCGCTTACGCGACCGGGCTCGCCGCGTTACTGTTCGCTATTCGCTTTGAGCATCACGTATGCGGAGCCGCCCGTCGGGGTTTTCACCTGGAGCAAGATGCCCTTGTCCAGGGATTCCTTGGCGACGGCTTCCTTGGCCTCGGAGGCCGAGGCGACCGGGTTCTTCTCCACCTTGGCGATGACCATGCCGCGCCGCAGGCCGGCCGTAGCGGCCGAGCTGCCCGGCTCCACCTTGGTGATCAAGGCGCCCTTCTGCGACTCCTTATAACCGTACTGCTCGGCTTGCTCGGGAGTCAAATCGGTTACTTCCACGCCGATCTTTTCCAGCGGAACGTTGTCCGCATCCTTGGGAGTGCGCCGGTAACGAGGGGCACTCACGGTGGTGCCAAATTCCTCAGGCTGTTCCTCGATCGTGACCTGCAGCGATTTGGGTTTCCCGTCCCGGACCACCGAGAGCTGGGTGGCTTTGTGCAACGGCAATGCGGCCACCATCTCTTGGAGATCCCGGCTGGTGGTAATCGGCTTGCCGTCAATCGTGACGATGACATCGCCTTCCTTGAGCCCAGCTTTGGAAGCAGGCGAATTGTCGTACACTTGGCCTACAACCACGCCCTCTGAGCCCTGAACCCCCAGGCGAGACGCGACCTCGGGATCGAGGTTCTTGATGGCCACGCCCAAGTAGCCGCGGTGTACGATGCCCCCCGCCAAGAGCTGGGACATCACGTTCCTGGCCATGTTGCTGGGGATGGCGAGCCCGACGCCCTGAAAGCCCCCGGTGCGACTGCGGATGGCCGAGTTGATGCCGATGACTTTTCCTTCCAGGTTGATCAGCGGACCGCCGCTATTGCCGGGGTTGATGGCTGCGTCGGTCTGCAGGAAATCCTCGTACATGTTGACGTTGAGTCCGTTTCGGCCCTTGGCGCTAATGATTCCAGCTGTCACGGTGCCGGTGAGGCCAAAGGGCGCGCCAACGGCGAGGACCCGGTCGCCGATCTCCATGGCGGCACTGTCGCCCAGCTGCAGACTCGGCAGCTTCTTGCCTTTAGGATCGATCCGGACGATGGCCAAGTCGGTTTTGCGGTCGCCGTGGATGTCCTTGGAGGTAAAGGTCGTCTTGCCGTCTTGCAGAGTGATTTCGACGGAGTCGGCGCCCGCCACCACGTGATAATTCGTCAGGATAACGCCCTTGGAATCGACGATGAACCCCGAACCGAAGCCGCCGACGGGGGCTTCTTCCGGCATTTCGAATGGCTGTTGCTGGAACTCCTCAAAAAACCGGCGAAATTCCTCGGGAACTTGATCGTTGAAAGGCGAGCGCCGCCGATCCTGCCCTTTTTCCGCCGTGGGCTTGGCCTTGGGCTTCACTCGACTTTCGATGCTGACCACGGCCGGCAGCACTTGTTTGACGATATTTCGATACGATGTCAATTCCTGCGGGGCCGTTGCGGCTTGGTCATTTTGACCATGAAGAACCGGGCCGGCGATAAAGCCACCGGCTAAGCCGCCCAGCATCAGACAGACCAGAGCGAAAGACCATCGTGCCATTGTTGGAAATCCTCCTTATCAAGTAGACCCCCGGCCTGACGCGCGAACCCATTCGCCTGCGTCAAAGGCTCCAGGAGGCGGTTATCAGATATCGTTAGCGGGAACTCTTCCCTTCCCGGCGCGGCGTGAGCTGCTTGGAAGCCGCGACTACGAAGAAGCGAATGTCTGTTCGCTGCCATCACTCCTTATATCTATGATACGCATCGGCTCTTCGTTGGAGCGCGCTTCTCACCTAATTTTTTCGTTTTCGAAGCTGACTGCTATGATGGCACGAAGGCCTGATTTTGGTCAAGATTGGATCGCCGGATCGTACGTCGGGCTTCCAGCCTGACATTCGCGTAATTTATCAAGGGATGCAAACCTAAACGGTCAGGCTGGAAGCCTGACCTACCTCTAGCAGAGCCGGCGTTGACAAGCTCCATATCCAGTGCTAACGTCAAGGCTATCCGCGTTCGCAAGAACCGATGAGGTTATGCCCCAGGAATTAACGACGAGTAATGAGGCCGAGGTTCTGGAGGAATGCCAGAAAACCATCGGCTATCAATTCCGCCAACCCGAGTTGTTGCGCGCCGCCTTGACGCACGCCTCGGGGGCCAACACTCGCCTGGCATCCAATGAGCGATTGGAGTTCCTGGGCGATGCCGTTTTGGGTTTGGTGACCTGCGAACAGCTCTTTCAGCGCTTTCCCGAGTATCAAGAAGGCGATCTCACCAAGATCAAGTCGGTGGTCGTCAGCCGGCGCACCTGCGCTCGCATCAGCCGCCTTTTGAACTTGGGCGATTTTCTGTTTCTCGGCAAAGGCATGATTATCCATTCCGTGGTGCCGGCCAGTCTGCTGGCGGATGTATATGAGTCCTTAGTGGCGGCGATCTATTTGGACGGCGGCTTGGAGGCGGCCAGCCGGTTCATCCTCAAGTATCTGGGACCGGAGATCGATCACGTCGTCGAGGAATCTCACGGAGGCAATTTCAAATCGTTGCTGCAGCAAGTCTCTCAGCGCGAGTTGGGCGCCACTCCCCTTTACAAGCTCTTGGACGAAAAGGGTCCCGACCATAGCAAGTGCTTCAAGATCTCGGCGGTCATCGGCCGGCATCACTATCCGGCTGCCTGGGGCCGCAACAAAAAGGAAGCCGAGCAAAAAGCCGCCATGAACGCCCTGGCCAAAATCAACGGCGAACCAATTCCTTACGAAACGGATTAAGAGTTCCGTGCCCTGTGTGTGCGTGTGCAAAACTCGCAAGCGCAATGCAATCTATTTTCCCCAGGGCTTGCTGCTCGCCACTCACTTACTCACCACTCACCAGCAAGCCATGATGCCTTCTTATCCGATCTACTGTTACCGGGAGGGGTGTGGCAAGCTGGCGGTCTACAAGATCGCGGCCCGCTGGAGCGATGGCGTCACGGAAGAGTTGAAGACGTATGCGCTATCTTGCGAGAATTGTCTGCCCGACTGGTTTCGTCATAGCCAGGAAAAGCAAAAGGCCTGCCGCTTGGCCGCACGCGAGAGTTTGGAATCCCCAGGTATCTACCTTCTCCAGCACGGTCATCGAGACCAGCAACTGAAACGGCTGAAGGATCTGGAAGAAAAATTGGCGAGCGGCTAAGCGGACAATCAGAAAATAATCTGGGTGAGCCCGACGCGCTGGCAAGGACTGCCCTTGCTAGCGCGTCGGCTGGCCCCAACCCAGAGGCCCGATTGACAGCCCCTTGCCAGCGTTCCGTCCACCTCATATCACGGCCCCATCCAGCGAGGCTTACCAGCGGGAGAACGGGGTGAAGAAGGTTGCCATTTTTTGGCCGGGCGATTACCGCGACAAACCGAATGAATGGGCCCGGCCACAAGTCGGCGAAACCACCAAACAATTACAGCAAGCCCTCAAGAAGCTGGGGCGACAGCCCTATGTCATCAACGGCTTTCTAACCAAACCGCACGAGGCGATTGAACACCTCGGCCCGATCGACGATCCGATGATCGGGGTCTTCGCTCACTGGACCTACGGCCCGCACACGTGCGACGGCGTGGCCGGCAAGGATAACCCATTGCTTTTGGCCAGCAATTTCTCCGGCCAATGGCCCGGCCTGGTGGCCTTACTCAATACCGGGGCCTGCCTGGAAAGCATCCATCGTCCTTTTTCGCGCATCTGGACTTCGGCTGCCGACTGGACCAAAGACAAGACTTTTATGGAGCGGCTGGACGACTGGTGCACTACCGGCAAAATCTGCTACCCCGAACACGAATTGCAATACGCGGCGCCGGTGACTCCGGAACAACAATCGCTCGCGACCGAAGTGGTCGCGGGAATTCGCCAGAAGCGCATTCTGGCTCTGATGCTCGGCGATACGTCGATGGGGATGATCAATGGTTATTTCGGCCCGCGCTTGCTGGCCCGGCACGGCTTCGCCGAGCACAAAGTTGACCAGGCTTGGCTTCCTGGCCGTGTGCGCGAGATTAAGGCGGATCGAATTGATGCCGCTTTTCAGTTCGTTCGGCAAAAAGGAGTGCAGTTTCATTGGCGCGAGAAGGACGCGGAGGATTTCACGGAGGACTCCACGCGGGCGCAGCTGGCCATGTATCTAGCGGCACTCGACTTATTGGATGAATTCAAGGCCGATTGCCTCGGCTGGCAATATCAGCTCGGCCTGCTGCCGGTGCTGCCGCCCAGCGATTTTTCTGAGGGCTTGCTCAATTCCATCTGCCGGCCGGAATCTAACGGCGATCTGGTCATTACCAGCACGGAAGCCGACCAGGGCAACCTGATCCCCATGGAAATTATGAAGCGGTTGCTTTTGAAAAAGAAGCTGCACCAGGCGGTCATGTTTCACGACGTGCGCTGGGCCGGGGAGCGCAAAGGTCGTTGGCTGTGGGTCTTGCTGAACTCCGGCAGTTGCGGCGCTTATGCCTTCAATCACAATCCAGATACCCTCAAAGGCGTCCATAGTTATCGGCAACCCGCGGGTTATTTCCCGATTCCTGGCGGCACGTTTGCCGGCGAGAGCTTGCCGGGAAAAATGACCTGGGCGCGCTGCTACATCAAGAACAGTGAGCTGTGGATGGATGTCGGTCGCGGCGAAGTCGTCAAGCTGCCGCCCAAAGTCCGCGACGCCTGGTGGGAGGGGACGACTCGCCAGTGGCCTTTTATGGCCGCCGATTTGGGCTGTTCGATGGAGACGGTGATGGCCCACTACCTCAGCAACCACATCGCCGTCGCCTACGGCGACATATTCGGGGAAATGGTCGCCGCCAGCTTGATGCTGGGGTTCAAGGTGCGGGTCTTGACGGATTGGCTGGGCAAGAAATGATTTCAAGATGCGGAGTGTTGCAGCCAACGGGCTGCCGGGTCCTGACGATAGTAGCTCCGAAGAATCCCATAAAGCTCGGGATGTTCTCGTTTCATTTCCACAGGCTGCTCGAAAAAGCACTCGCTGGCAACCGCGAAGAATTCGACTTCATTCATCGAGCCATAATGGTCCAAGAGACTCGGTCGGCCCTCCTTGGATTGCTCAACCAAACGCTCGTATTCCGTCTTCATGATCGAGTGCCATTTTTCTTGGAGCTTGGGGTTGGGAAGCCACGGCGTCCCATCGGCGGGGCCGCCTTGCATGTCCAGCTGATGAGCGAATTCATGAATGACCAGGTTGCCGGCAGTTCCCGAAGTGTTTAGTTGATTCACAATATCTTCCCAGGACAAGATGACCGGTCCGCGATGCCATGCCACTCCCAGCACCGGCATGGTTTCTTCTTTCAAGAAATCTGTGCCATGCGGGTCTTTCGGCACTCGGAATCCCTCCGGATAGACGAGGATGGTTTTCACGCGCGGAAAGTAGTTCTTTCGCATTCCTAACGTCAGCAAGCAAGCTTGCCCCGCGATGGTCACCTTCATCTCATCGGTGATTTCTAAACCCCGACAGCCTTCCCAATGTTTTTCGGCGATGAAAACCTGAACCGCGTTACGCAACTTCGCCTTTTCCTTTCCGAAAAGAAGCGAATAGTGCGGGACATTGTTGCGGAGAAATTCCAGCCATTCGTTGGGGAACGGTTGCGAGAGGATTTTCCTTCTCCGTTGATCGTCGATCCAAAACAGCAGAGGCTCCAGCCAGGCAAAGAATCGGGGCGACCAACTGGTGAGACCCCTCAATCCGGCGTAGAGCCTTGGCAAAAGAAAAAACGCCGTCAGGAGAAATGCTCCGACCAGGCCCAGAACAATGACGACGGCCTCAACTTGTGGATTCATGGATCAGAACGTGCAACAAAAACCGAAAGATGAAGAAATCCTTTATATCTCTTGCGTCTTTGTGTCCTTGGAATCTTAATCCAATCTCAACACCCACCAGGCCAGTCCGACAAAACCGGCGCCAAAGAGGATCAGGACCCCGCACGCCTGCGCGACCAGGACCAGATTTGGCTCGGGCCTGAGCAGTAGTTGCGAGTAGGCGTCCATGGCCCAGGCATGAGGAGTAAAGCGGCTCAGGAGTTTCATGCGCTCCGGCATCAGCTCCGGGTCTCCCATCAAGCAGCCACTGATTCCGGCCAAAACCAGGACGAGCAAAGTTCCGTAGATGGCCACCTGGGCCTCGGTCCGGGCCATGCTAGCGACCAGCAGCGATAGGCCCATGGCGGCAGTCGAGGTGGTCACCACGACTGCTGCCAGCCAAAACGGCTGATGGCCTAACTTCATGTCGAAGACCAGCTTGCCGGCCGCCAGCAAGAAAAACCCTTGGCCCAATGACAGCAAGAAGCACGGCACCATCTTGCCCAGCAAGATCTCCGTCCGGGACAGCGGCGCGGCACGCAGGCGCTTGAGCGTGCCCTGCCGCCGCTCCGATACGAACAGCCAACCTACCGTCAAGACCAGAAAGAAGGCGAACATAACCGTATAAGAGGGAACCAGACTCTGATAGCGCAGATCGCCGCGATTGAGAAAACTCGGCCCTTCTTCATCAGTGGCCGGATTCTGGCTGAGCGCACTTTTCCCGGAGTCTTTGCCCCCTGCTCGGGCGGCGGACTTGGGTTGCGTCAGCGTTTCCCAGGTTTTGCCGGTCAGGTTGTACTTGGCAAACAATCCTTGCAGGGCGTTTTGCAACCCCGCGCCCAGGGCGGTTTTTTGCTCTTTCTTTATCAATGGACTGTTCAAGAAGGATTTCACCATGCTGGGGACTTGTTCCTCTTTTGCCAGCAAATCCAGAAAGGCCGGGTCGCCGACTTTCTCGAAGGCTCGGCCGATCATCCAGGGCAGAATGATGCGCAGCAGCGTCACCTGGGCCGCCTGCTCGATAATGGCGGCGGCCGTGCCTTGAGTCTCATCCCGCAACAATTCCGCATCCAGTAATGCCAAGTTCACGCCGCTGCGATTGAAGGGATTGATGCCGTCTTGGAGGAAAGAGCACTGAGATACCTTTCTGCTGAAGTCCGGGCCGAACACCAATACGGCCGCCCGCTTGCGCGCATCGATTTTTTGCCGGCCCTGGTCCAACGAAAGAATCTCCACCTCGATGTCCGGGGCGGTTTGCTTGAGATCCTGGATGAACATCTTGGACCACTTTTCCGGTGGAAAACCGGCGGACTGGAGATACTCTCCTTTATCGAGGTCGACGATCGAGATGCGGAGCTGATCTTTCCCTAAGGCCACTCCCAGGACGAGAATAAACAACACCGGCATGGCCAACAAAATCACAACCGCTCGTCGGTCCCCCAGAAGCAAGCGCAAATCTTTCTTGGCCAGCGTCCAAATTACCATCAATCTTCACCTTCCTTGCTCCCACGTTCTGAGAGGGAACCAGTTGGTTGAATCTCCTAATCCCGGAGGGCGCTTCCGGTCAAGCCGAGAAAGACTCGTTCGAGATTTGGCTCCTCGGTTTCCAGGCTGAGCACCTCCAACTTCAAGTCGGCAAGGATCGCCAAGAGCTGTGCCAAGGCCGGCTTGACGTCGCGGCAGACGATCTCCAGAGGCCGGCTGTCGGCCTCCACGAGCCGGCTTTCCGGAATTTGCCCCAACCGCGACCGTAAGACGGAGGTCACCGCCGGCACTCGAAAACGAATCAGGCCATCTTGCTTCCGCAGAAGTTGGGGCACCTCGTCGCAGGCGATCAGTAGGCCGTGGTCGAGGATGCCGACACGAGGGCACAGGGCTTGGACTTCCTCCATGTAATGGCTGGTGTACACGACTGTGGTGCCGGCGCGATTCAGGCGGCGAATCTCCTCGAAGATGTGATTGCGCGATTGCGGATCGACGCCGGTGGTCGGCTCATCCATGAGCAGCAGGCGCGGTTGATGGACCATGGCAGCGCCGAGGTTCAACCTCCTTTTCATGCCCCCGGAAAAAGTCGCCACGCGCCGGTCGGCACGATCGTCCAGGCCGACCGCGATCAGGACTTCCCGTACCCGCCGCTCCAGCTCGGCGCCCTTCATGCCGTAAAGCCGTCCGAAAAAGCCCAGGTTTTCCCGGCCGCTCAGCTCGTCATACAAGGCCAGCTCCTGAGGAACGATGCCGATCTGGCGGCGCAGCTCCTTGTTGTCCAGGTCGACCTTTTGCCCGTGGATTCTCGCTTCGCCCGCGCTGGCTGCCAGCAAGCAGGACACAATGGACAGCAGCGTTGTCTTGCCCGCGCCATTGGGACCCAGCAAGCCGAAAATCTCTCCGTCCGCCACTTGGAAGCTGACGCCGTTGAGCGCGACTGTGGCGCCGTAATTCTTGTGAAGATCCTCAACTTCCAAAATCGCCGCCATAATTCAGTCTCTTGATTCGGAGAGCCCTCTGGCATCATATTAGCAAAACCGCTAACTATTGAGCGGTAGCCGTGTTCGCAAGAACGCGGGGAACCACCTTCGCATTCTTGGGAATGCGGCTACAAAGCGGATTCCCATCCGCAACCCCTTCTCAGTTTGTGCCATTTTTGGTAACTTTGTTTAATTGAATTCTGAATCGGGCGCCGGACTGCGCCCTTAGCTGACGGAGGTATTTGTGGCTTCGATTGAATATAGCCAGGTGCGCAAGGGCATGGTCATCGTCGGCGACGACAAACAGCTCTACCACGTCGTGGATCGTGATTTGAACACGCCAGGCAATTGGCGGGCGATCTTGCAGCTTAAGTTGAAGAACCTGAAAACGGGTTCCATCACTATCAACCGCGTGCGGCCGCAAGACAAAGTCGAGCAGGCTTATCTGGACAAGCGGGAAATGCAGTACATCTATCAGGACGGCGACGGCTTTGTTTTCATGGACACCAAGAATTTCGACCAGATAACCATCAGCAAGGAATGGGCCGAAGAATTGATGATCTATATGAAAGAAGGCAACAATGCCCATGTCGTCTTTTATGAAGGCAAGCCGATCAGCCTGGAGCTGCCGGCCACGGTCGAGCTGAAGGTAACCAACACGGAGCCTTCCATGAAGGGGGCGACGGCGGCCGCTCAGTACAAACCCGCCACGTTGGAGACCGGCTTGAAAATCACCGTGCCCCCCTTCGTCGGCATTGGCGAAATGGTGGCCGTGGATACTCGCACCGGCGAATACCTGAGCCGAGCCAAATAACCTTCTTCGTTTAACCCGGAGCCATCGGCGACTGTCCTCCATGGCCTGCTGAATCCGTCGCCGCTGGCTCCGGTTTAAACGATCGTATCTACAACTCATGGAGCCGCTAATCACGCTGACCACCGATTTCGGCGGCGAGTCTCCCTACGTCGCGGCGATGAAGGGAGTCATTCTGAGCCTCAGCCCTCACGCACAACTCATTGACCTCAGCCATCAGATTCCTCCTCAGGATGTCCGTTTCGCCGCTTTCTTTCTTCGAGCTTCTATCTCTTACTTTCCGCCCGAAACGATTCACGTAGTCGTGGTCGACCCTGGCGTTGGCACCGACCGGGCGCTGCTTTACGTCGAAGTCGACGGACATCGGCTGTTGGCCCCGGATAACGGCTGCTGGACAGGCTTAATGCGCCAGGTTGGCCAGACACTCTTGTCTGGCAAGCCGACCGTGCTCCGGCTGACAGAGCGGCGCTTTTGGCGGCCAACGGTTAGTCCGACCTTTCACGGCCGCGACATCCTGGCCCCGGTGGCCGCTCATCTAAGTCTGGGGGAAAATCCTCGCCACCTCGGCCAGCCCTTTGACGATTGGGTCCGCCTGGAATGGAAGTCGCCTATCATTGAGCCAAACCGCCTGGTAGGCGAAGTCATCTTTATTGATCATTTTGGCAACCTGATCACGAACATCCCGGGAGAGGCCTTTGCCCGAATGGACGATCCTCACATTCAAATTTTGGTTGGCGACCAGGCGGTGACTCGTCGTGTTCACACATACGGTGAGGCGGAGAAAGGGACCTTGGTTGCCTTGGTCTCGAGCTTCGATTTGATGGAAGTGGCGGTGTCCGGCGGCAGCGCCCAAAAGAAACTGGGGGTCCGGGTCGGCAGCGCTGTCCACGTTATTTCGCCTACGGATCCCGGTGCCTGAGGCCATTGCCTAGCTTCATTTGCACGCTCCTGATAGTTTCTGCAATGTGATCCTTATCTCGTCACATCCCCAATAAGCCTATTTCTTCCTCGGCATCGGTGGAAAGGTCGTGATGTCGAGGCCGTCGGCGCCCAGGTTGTTGTCGAGCAGATCGATTCGGCCGGTTTCTTTCATGCGGGCGAAGAGCTTGCCCATTTCATCCCACCAAATCGCCGCCAGATAGTTGGGGTTGTCCCGACGTAGCTCATGATAGATTTGCAAACGCTTGTTAAAGCGATCGGCGTCGGCCTGAGCCAGGCGAAGTCGCTCGGTCTCATAGGCCTCCGCCTGTTTTTGGATCTGGAAGCTCTTTTGGTCAGCGTCGCGGAGAATTTCGATCCGCCTTTGGAGAGCCTCGTTTTCGACGGTGTGAATGGCGGTTTGGGCGCGGGTGACATCGTCGAAATCTGCCCTGAGCTGCGGCGGCGGCAGCAGGTGGGAAACGTTGGCATGATGAATGCGAATGCCCAAGCGATAGTCTTCGATCCGTTCCTGAGTATGCTCAACCAGGTGGATCGGCAAGTCGGCCTGACCCCGGATCAGAATCTCGTCCACCTTACGGGCGGCGATCCACTCAGCTAGGACGGCTTCGGCGGCGCGGCTAACGACTCCTTCGACTCGATCTTGCTGTTCGACGAAATCCACGAGGTTTGACTCATCCACGGCGTAATCGATCTTGGCTTGGACATTGACCAGATTGTGATCTCCGGTCAGGAACTGTCCTCGGGGAATCATGTCCTCGGCCTCTTCGGCGTCCTTATCGTAGCCGACTGCGACCCGGCAAACCTGAACCGAAATGAGATCGATGCGCTCCAAGCCCCAAGGAAGGCCGATCCACAGGCCCGGCTCCGGCGTGGCTATGACGCGGCCGAAACGCCGGACCACGGCGCGCTGGCCCGGCTTGATCGGTCTCAGACCCGTCAGCAACGTGACGGCTGCCAATAAGGCAATCACAGCGAGAAGGATGCGTTTTTTCATTGATTTCCGCCGGTCCCGTTCGTCTTTGGTGACGCCTTTCTCGCAGTCTCCGAAGCGGATGCAGGAGTTGCTTTTTCGGATATGGGATATCGGATTTCGGATTTTGAACCTGGGTTTGCGGAACCTCCCTGGGGTTGCGGGGGCTTAAATAGCAGATCGAACAAGTCTCGGTGGCTGGACAAGAGCAGCACCGACTTGTTATCGCCCAAAATCCGTTGATACTCCTCCAACTTCTTCAAGAAGGCATAGAAGTCGACGTCTTGGCTGTGGGCCACGTTGCGGATGCGGTCCGCCTCGGCGTCGGCCTTGCCCTTCATTTCCAGCTCGGCGGCTTTGGCTTCGGTGAGGATGTTGCGCGCTTCCAACTCGGCCTGGCTGCGAATCTTGGCCGCCAGCACCGCGCCCTCTCCCTGATAATCGGCCACCTTTTTGGCGCGTTCGCTGCGGATGCGAGCGAAAATGGCGTCCCGGACTTCCGGTGGATGACTGGTCCGCCTCAGTCGAATGTCCACCAGGTCGATGCCATAGACCTCGCGAGCCTGCTTACGGAGGCTGCCGAGATTATCCCGGCTTTCGGCGGCATCGCCGAGCAAGCGGTCGCGAAGTCGTTCCATACGGCGATGGGCTTCTTCCGGCGCGACGACACTAATCAAGTCGTCCATTTTCATGTTGCTGATCTCCGCACCAATGCGGCTGGTGATTCGTGGTTGGAGAACTTCTTCAGCCCTCTCCGGCGTGCCCAAGGCGCGAATGAAATGCCGCACTCCCTCCTCGCCGTCGATGCGCCAGCCGACATAGGCATCCACCGTGATGGTTTTGTCGATGGTTTCTCCTTTGTCGTCGCGGGTCAACAACTCGATCTCGGGCAGATCGAAGACCTGCAGACGCCGGTCCAACCGTTGGACGGATTGAACGGGCCAGGGCCAGCGCCAGTGCAGGCCCGCGTCGGAGGCGCCGTCGTAGACTGCCACCAATCGGCCGAACTGCGTGACGTACACATATTCGGTTCGGTCCACCGCGAAAGCGCCCGACAGGGCTACCAACGCTAAGACAATGAAAGCCGCCAAGAGAGAAATTCGATATCGCATGGTCATTCACCCTCGTTGGTTGCCAGACAAGAGTGTCTGGCCAACTCACTACTGATTAATCATCATTGTTCGTTGCTATTCATTCGTCGCAATGGACCGCGATCGGGCGGAACCATAACCGGTACCGGTATGCGGAACTGGTCGGGATCAAAGAGCAACAATTGCCTGCGACCCGGCACCTTGTCCGCGTCGATGAGGACTTTTTCCCGCCCCGCCAACGCTTGGCCCAGGGTATCCCAGAAAAGGCGAAAATCCGTCAGCGTGGTCGACATAGCGATTCGCTTGGAGCGACGGCTCTCGTAGTCACGAAAGGCCGCTGCCACGTCCTGACCTCCTCGAATGGCCCCGACGGCATCCTGGAGCAATGACCATTCCTCTCGGGGGCTAAGGCTGGAGCGGGCCTTGAGTCGGGCCAAGAAGGCCTTTTTGGCAGCGTCCGCTTCCCGAACGCTTTGACGGGCGTCGGCTTGGGCGCCCTTCAGGATTTGATCTTGCTTGACCAGCGCGGCTCGGCTGCCCGGCAGCCGCGAATCGCTGTAGACGCGCAGTTTTTCCGCGTTGGCCTCGTTTATCTGCCGATCGCGCGCCTCCATGGCCATCGTGACCCGGTGATAATCCGAAACTACCTCGGCCGGCGGATGCAGGTCATGCAGGGCCATCCCCTCCAGCCGGATGCCGAGAGTTCCATATTCTTGCAAGCGCTTATCCAGCTTCGCCAAAACCTCTTTTTGAAAGGAATCCCGGTAGCGTGTCAACAGATCCGGAAGGGGCCGGCCTGCCACGACTTCTCGAAGAATCGCTTCTCCCGATGACCGAATCATCGCGTCCGGCTCTCGGACGTCGAGAAGATAGACCTGAGGATCGCTGACGGTGTAGCGAAAGCTCACGTGCAGCTCCACGAGGTTGCCGTCGCCGGTGATCATAACGGCTTCTTCGGGCCTGCGCTCGATGCCCTCTGCGTGGGGACTGCGCCAAAGCTTGGGAGACACGTCGCCACCGCGCGGGCGGAAACCGACTTCCACAACGCGAACTCGGTCTGGCTGGATGCGAAGGACGTGCTCGACCGGCCAAGGCCAGCACCAATGCAGACCGGGCTGCAAGTTGGGGCTTCGCGGCTCGCCGAAGCGCCGCACGACACCGACCTCGTTGGGACCGATTTGCGTGACTCCGCTCAGCGTGTAGATTGCTAAGAAAAGTCCCAGCACGGACAACGCTACCGGACGAACGTGATGACTCGTCCAGTGCAGCCATTCAGCCGGATCGAGATGATGCGTCAGCCAAAGGTCGATCTTCCGCAGGGAATGTTGGGTCTCCAGCCAAGCCGGGTTGGAAGAGGATCGGCCAAACCATAGCAAACGCATGGAATTGACCAATACCGCCAGGGAGCCGAGTTGGTGGTAAACGATGGCCGCCAGCGGTCCTTGTTCATGCCACCACGGCGAGGGGCTGAACAGCGGCCACAACCAAGCCGTCAGGACGATGCCCAAAGCGTTGACCCCGAAAGCGAAGACAACGATGTTTTGCTGGATGATGCGAACCATTTCTCGCGAAACGCCGATCAACAACGGCAGGGGCCGCAGAGGATCGCCCATCAAGACGAGGTCGCCTGCTTCGGCGGCAATGTCCGTGCCCGTGCCGCCCACGGCCAACCCGACATCCGCGCAGGCTAAAGCCGGGGCGTCATTGATGCCGTCGCCGACCATGGCCACTTTCCGGGGGCCTTGGTGCCAGGACCGGATGAACTCAGCTTTTTGTTCCGGAAGCAGCTCGGCGTGCACTTCGGCGATTCCCAAAGCGCTGGCAACTGCATTCGCGGCAGCGGCACGATCCCCGGTAAGCAAAGCAATGGTCGAGATTCCCTGACGGCGCAGCTCTTGAAGAACCCCGGCGGCCTCCGATCGGACTCGATCGCGAGCGCCGATCACTCCCACAGCGACTCCGTCGCGCGCGACGACAAGCGCCGTTTGGCCCGAGCTATCGATCCGCTCCAAATGAGCTAGGACTTCCGAGGACAGCGAAATGCCCTGGTATTCGAGAAACCGGCGAGTGCCGACGACGAGAGATCCCCCACTCCCTCGGGCAACGACACCAGCCCCGGGATGAGCTTGGAATTCTTCGATCAAATCGAGAGATAAGTGACGTGCGTCGGCTTGCTGAAGAATGAGACGGGCTAATACATGCTCGCTTCGCTGCTCCGCACTCGCGGCAAGCCGGAGAAGCTCGCTTTCGCTCACGCCACAAGACGGCAAGATTTCGCCCAACTCCAACTTGCCTTCCGTCAGAGTGCCGGTTTTATCGAAGGCGAAAGCCGTCACCTCGGCGAGCTTTTCCAGGGCCGATCCACTTTTGACCAGGACCCCCGTTCCCGCTAGCCGGCCTAAGGCGGCCAAGACTGCCGCGGGTGTTGCCAAAATCAGCGCGCAAGGACAAGCGACGACCAAAACCGCCAAGGTCGGGTCCACGCTCAAAGCAATGGCCTCGGCTAGACCGCGTCTTGTCCCTGTCAGGATTCCAAGGTTGAAAAATACGGCGCCGGCGAATGTGAGAGCCGCCAATCCCAAGACCGCCGGCAGGAAGTATCGAGCGAGTCGGTCCGCGGTTCGCTCCCAGGTGATCTTGTCCTTCAAAGCGGCGCGCGTCAGCTCGATCACCCGGCCGACAACCGTTTGCTCGGCGACCCGGCGGGCTTCAATCGTCAAAGCGCCAAACTGGTTCAAAGTGCCCGCTAGAACCTCGTCGCCCGGGCCTTTGTCCACTGGCAAGCTCTCGCCCGTGAGAGCACCGGCATCGACGGCGGACCGGCCCTTCAGGACGACGCCATCCACGGGAATGCGCCCGCCCGGCTTCACTAAGACGTGGTCGCCTACTTGAACTTCCGTGGTCAAGACCCGAACTTCCTGACCGTCGCGAAGAACCCAACAGCGACGAGGACAAATCTCGACGATCCGACGTATCGCCCGCTGGGTATGCTCGAAAGTGATACTTTCCAGACACTCGCCGAACATACCGACAAAAACGATTTCGGCGGCCACCAGGGGCTTACCGTACGCGATCGCCGCCACGCCGGCGATCAACAGGGCCAAATCGGCGCCCAATCGACCTTCTAACAGTTTGTCGAAGGAAATGAAGAAGAATCGAATGATTCCTAGGAACGCGGCAATATGGGAGAATCGATAGCCCCCATAAAACTCCTGTGGCCAAGGGAAATCGACGCCGACCCAGCCTGCCAACGTAGGCCAAAGGTCGAGGGCGATCAACAATCCGATCAGGCCCGTCTGTAAGTACAGCGACAGGTTGCGCTCTTGATAGAAGACCTGATCGGCCCGTGATATTTCGCGGTGCATGGCTTTGACCGGGCACTGACGCTTTTCCGGCCCTGATATTCAGAGCGTCGGGTTCCCCCTAGTTTATCTTCCGGGAGTTTCGATGCCAGGGTTACTGGTCGGAAGCGCTCTGAGCCGGAAGCGTTAGCGCCCGGAACTCAAATCGGGTGGTAACGCTTCCGGGTCTGATTTTCTTCCATTTGCACAACCACTTGGTAGGATGTAAGGAAAGATGACCGAAGGTTGGTGCCTGATTGGGAGGAGCAAACGTGCATCGCATTTTCATCACAGCGGCGATTTCCGGCCTGATGCTTTCTTCGGCATGGGCAGCGGAAAAAGACACACCCGCCGCGGCCGCCACGCGAAAAAAACTGCAAGCCAAAATTAGCGTGGATTACAAAGATGTGCGCCTCAAAGAGATCATGGACGACATCAAGCAGAAGGTGAACGATGTGACCGGAATGGATTTAAGCATCTATATGGACAACCCGGGCGGAGTATCCAACAACAGCACGTTGAGCTATTCGGCCAAGGATCAGAGCGTCGCAGAAATTCTCGATGGCATGTTCAAGAACAATGACTTGGGTTACGTCGTGATTTCCAAGGAGTACAAGACCTACAAAGGCCGCTATGACGGATGGCTCCTGATTGTGAAAGGTAAGGAGCGAGGTTACCCCGAGGAACCGGACAAGGAGCCGGCCGCAAAGGACAGAGACAAGGATAAGAAATCAGCCGAGAAGCCAAAGAGTAAATCCGCCAATGACAAACCACCGGCAGATAAGCCCCTCGATAAGCCGGAGGACGATTCCGAAAAAGCCGAGCGCGACGCAGGCCGGCAGTTGAAGTACGTCAAGACATTTATCGAGGACGGTAAAAACGACCTGGCCATCAAGCACTGCAAGGAAATTATCAAGAAATATCCCAAGACCAAGGCGGCTGAAGAAGCCAAAAAGCTCCTGGAGAAACTGGAAAAGTGATCTTTCGCTGGCGTCAACCCAATCTATGGCGAGATCCGGAGCTGACGGACGCCACGGGGCTAGTGGCCATGGGCGGCGATTTGAGCCCCCACCGCCTTCTACAGGCCTATCGTCGCGGCATATTTCCCTGGTATGACGACAATCTGCCCATTTGCTGGTGGTCGCCCGATCCGCGGGCGATTTTTGAGCTGGACCGTTTTCATGCGTCACGCAGACTTCGCCGGACTTGTCGCTCCGGCCAATTCCAAGTCAGTTTTGATCGCGCCTTCTCCGAAGTTATTCGCGGCTGCGCCGACAGGCCCGGTCAAGGAACCTGGATTACTCAGGAAATGATAGATGCCTACGAATCGCTCCACCGCTTGGGCGACGCCCATAGCGTCGAGGTGATGTCAGGCGAAGATTTGGTCGGCGGGATTTATGGAGTCGCCGTACGCGGGTTATTCGCCGGCGAATCGATGTTCTCTCGTCGTCGGGACGCTTCGAAGGTCGCTCTCGTGCACCTGGTTGATCGGCTCCGCGAACGAGGATTCAACCTCTTCGATATTCAATTCCTGAACGATCACACTGCCCGGCTGGGAGCCGTGGAAATTCCAAGACGAGTATACTTGGCTCGATTGCGGGTCGCGCTCGAATGCGACGTCAGCTTTTGAGATTAACCGGTAAGACGCAAAAACTCATGGTTTCTGTTTTTGCGTCTCTTTGCGGCTGAGAGCACTCACTGCGGATTACTCACTTTTCGTGGCGAAATGCTTTCCAGCAGATTCCCCAGCAGGTTGTCTTGTGGATAGCTATGTCCGAGGTGCTGGCGGAAGCCTTCCGCGTAGGCGACGCCACAACTTCGGCCCTGATGGGCGCTCCAGTCGCGCATGCTTTCCACGTAGTGGTCCATGCCATGGTGTTTGCGAAGCCAATCGCGCTGACTGGTATGACAGGCCAACATTTGCGCCTTGGTTTCGATCACACCGCTCACGTCGATATAAAAGCCGGGAGAGATTTCCCGACCCAGTGGGTCCTTGCCTTCGACGGCGTCGGCGTAATAGAGATGGGGAATGCGGTCCAAGGGCGGGCCGTGACCGCGATCGCGCAGGAAATTCGGCGCGGGGGCCGCAAAGGCCGTCGCCCGGCCCAGGTAACTGGTCATCTCGTGGTCGGGCATGTAGTCCGAAGGAGAGTGGGTAACGACCACGCTTGGCCGGACTTCGCGAAGCAGCTTCGTCACCTTTTCCAGTGCCCGCTCATTGTAAAAGACGAGAAGATCGTGCTCTTCGAGGCAATGGTAGGTCGCGCCAATAAGGGCGGCGGCATCAGCCCCCTCTTTCCGGCGGATGCGGCTAATCTCTTCGGGCCCATGCAGAGCCGAGCCGCAATCGCCCGCCGTCATGCTGGCGATGTGCACCTGCCACTTTTTGTCGCGGATCAGGCGAATCAAGGTGCCGCCGCACAAGAACTCGGCATCGTCGGGATGAGCCAATAGGGTAAGCAGCACGTTGGCCATGACTATGAAGCAGAGGCAGTGGTTAGTAAGTGAGTGGCGAGTAGTGGAAAAAGTGATGAATCATGAAATGATGATTGACATCCCTTTTGCTCATAACTCTTGACTCATCGTTTTTCTTGAGCCGATTTCTTCCTTTCCATGAGAGCCTTGGATCTCATTTGGCCCATCATGTGCGCTTGTTCTCGCATCTGCGTATCCATCCGGAGAGACCTAAAGTCGTAAAGACCGAGCCTGTCGCGGGCAATCTGAACGACGTCCTGGCTGATGAACGGCTCCCCGTCGGACTTCAAGTCGTCGAAGGGGCCTTTGACCTGGGCGTGAAGCCGCCGATTCACTTGGATGGACGGTGAGTACCAGGGTAGCCGCACTCCCAAGGGCATGTTGGCGGGCCATTGGGCGCATTGGCCTAAAGCATCATTCAAAACCACCAACTGCTTGAATAGTGGGCCGTTCAGCTCTTGGATGGCATGCTTATATCTGTGCTCGAAAATATAGGTTTCCTCTTGGACTTCGTCCTCTTGGGCATAATCGGGGTGATCCAACAAAAGTTTCTTCCAGCCGGTGGCTTTATCCCAGCCGGTGGCTTTTGATCCCCAGGTGTCAGGAGGCCCCAAGGCGCCCCGATCCTCGAAGACCGGCTTGGCCTGATCGAAGTCGGCCAAATTGTTAAAGGTTTCCGCTTGATGGAAGAGCCTACGAGCCGTGACCGCCTCCTTGGTTTGCTCGACTTTGGCAATGACATAAAAGTGATTGAAGTTGGTCAAGTTCTTGTTGATGTTGTACATGTGCACAAGCTGGGGATGCAGCTGCTTGAGTTGTTTTTCATCCAACATTAGGGGTGGAATGGAAGTCTCCCCTCGGTACTTGGTCATGTCAAAGGCCTTTTTCCACGCTTCCATGGCCCAGGATTCGCTCCTACCCACCGTAATTATCTCTTCCGCTCGAAGATTGCCTCGGGGAGGGAACTTCCAAACTGGGATTTCCCACCCGATGTCATACCAGCCCTCGGCTTCCAATTTCTCCGCTATGTAGTGTTGCGCCCGCGACGGGTATCCGGTAAAAATGATGCCGCTGATAAATTTTGGCCGGCGCGGGTGCTCCGTGTCATTGAAGGGATCTTGAGAGTAGCAAAACCAGGCACGGGCGACGCCGAAATTATCCAGCGAATCACCCAACTGCGAGCTGGGACTATCGAATGTCAATTCATCCCACACGGAGCCATATTGCGACTGGGGAGGCAGCGGTGGAAAGCGGTCGGTCACGGCCTTGAGGGGGGTGGTTTCCTGGCCCGATCCGGTGCTCGCGTCCTCGAATCGGCTCGGGACCTTTTGATTGGCTTCCAGGAAGTCGACCACATCCTCAGGGAGTTTGCAGCGTAAGGTTTCGCGCAGACGGCGAACCAGCATCGGATGCTTCTCACAAAAATCCCTAAACTCCACCATGTTGTCAACCTGATCGCTGCCCGCGCTCCGGAATCGGCTCGGGCTCCGCTCCAGGGGGTCAATTAAGCTCAGTTGAAACAAACAACGGAGGGTATTGGCCTCGTCCGCCAGGCCGATTTTGTCTTGCATGAAATAGCCCACGTCCATGCGCAGGTCGGGATTATTCCGGTTGTTGCGCTCTCCCTCGGCTGCCAAGTCGATACCCCGAGTAATGTAAAAATACTTGTCCTTGACACGGTCGGATTCGACGGAGACGTTGTAAGACAGGTTCCAACTTTGAAAGCGCCAAGGGGCGATGAAGTGGGGCTGAAGCTTGGTCAATGATCGGACAATCAACTCCAACTCGTTCCATTGATGTTTTTTTTGCTTTTCCTGGGCGGCCGCCCACAGGCAAGTAATGGTAATTCCCCGAGAACCGACCAGGCTTAGGCGAACCGCTTGGCCCGTCAAGTCGCCTTCTCCCAGATCCTGGTCCCGAATGGACAGCTTTTCGGCCTGGGCATCCAAGCCATAGGCGGGAAAGGTCCGCAGGCCCAAAGTCACCAGAAACAGAACCAGGATAATGCCGAAGTAGACGAACTTCCTGATAAGAGCCTGTCGTTGGAAGTCGGAGCCGGTCATGGGTCTTGTCCCTTTCTCACTTACTTCAGATTCTCCGGGCGCGAAACGTAACAAAAGTCAGGGCAGCGTAAACGCTTAGGTGGCGATTTCTCGGGATCTCATGAGGTAATAAGCCAAAACGGCCCACGGGAGCAGGTAGGCCACTAAGAGAGCCGCCCGCAAGGCCAGAGAATCATCGCGGAAGAATAGGGAGATATCAAATCCCTGCGCCACGTAGTCGGTCATGTCCAACCGTTCCAGATCGGGAAGGAGATTGAGAATCCGGCGAAGCACCCATATCAACACCTTGTCTCCTCCCAGGGCGAGCTTGTTCGAAGCGGCTGTCTCATCAAGCGGCGACACCAGGTTGAGGCCTTGATTGATGCGCACGAAGGCCTCCAGCGGCCCGCCGCCCGACGTGCTGCCGCTGGCTACGTCTTTGACGAAGCTGACAAAGATGCCGCCCAGGTACAAGACCATCGTCAATAGCAAACCGATGATTCCGCTCAGGTAGGTGCTGAAGGTCACCCCCAGAACAATGACTAAGCATAAGTTAAACCATGTGCCCACGGCGCCTTTGAAGAAGTTCTTCCAAAAATTCTCTTTTCCTTCATCTTCGAGCAGATAAAGATCGTATTTGGCTACCCCTAGAAGCTGACTCGGGTCCTCCAGACGCACTACCAGGGTCAAGGGCGGATTGGGATTGTCGGCTTTTTTCTTCTTCCATTCGGCCAGATCCTGGAACAATATTCCGGGCACGCTGACCGCCAGCGTGTGGTAATCAACAACTTCCACACCCTTAAGCTCATAGAAACCATTGTCTCGGGCAAACCCTAAGGCAACCTCCTCCGGATTTCCTTGACTTTGCTTCTGATTCAACTCCTGCGAAAGCTGCGCTTCCGTTTCCGGGGAGGCTGCTGCTGGGCACTTCCAGTTCATAAACGTGAATGAGCATTGCACGCCTTTGTTTTCATACTTTCCTTTTGAGGTTCGGAAGATGTCGAAGCCAAATTCGCAACGTACCGAGTCGCGCTTGGCAAAATCGCTCGGCAAGTCATGGAATATCCAGGCGGCCTTCTCGTCTTTGACGCCGCCGCTGATGTATTGACGCAACCCCCATTCTCGACCGACGGATTTCCCTTTGTCCGTGACTCTTCCCTCTCTAATGCTCTGGACCCTTAAGTCCCCGAAAACCGGGATGCGGGCTTTGAAGCTTTCTTCTTTCGCTTCCGGAACAACGGCTCGAGCCACATACACCAAACTCAGCACCGTCATCACGACCAGAACCAGAGTCATCAATAGAGTAAATCCCAGGATTCGGCCAAGTACAATTTCGTATCTCTCGACCGGCTTGGTGACAACGGTGTGCATGGTTTGCTGGCGCAAGTCGGTGGGAATGCTGAAACAAGCCAACAAGCCGGCGGTAATGACCAGGAGCCAAGTGATGACGAAAGAAACGACTCCGACATAACCGCGAACCTGATCCTCAGGTTTGTGCGGAAGATACCAACTGGCAAACAAGAAAACCAACAAGATGGCCGTGAAGCCCCAAAGGACGCGCTTGCGGATTGCTTCTTTGAAGCTCAGCTTCGCCAGACCCCAAATACGCCGGAAGCGCAGCCGCGCCAGGCCCATAAAGAATGGAACCAGAACGGCGGCAATCGCCCAAGAGCTGGCAAGATAGTAGAAGAAATAAAGATAATCTCTTTGGCCCAACGTCGTCCCCGATTCTACGGTGGAGTGGAAGGGCAAGCTCAAATGCCGGGTCCATGATGTCTTGGCAGCCCGAGGATGGGCAGGATCGGTCAGTCCCATTCCGTCCCAAACAACTGCCAGCCCGATGGGAACGAGCGCCACCAGGATTGCCAGGGCGGTGCTGGATATGAGCCAGGATCCGGCGGACATTCCCGATTTTCGCTGAGCCGGCGGCGGAGGATTGATCAACCGAAAAATAAACCAAAGGAACAAGGCTAAAATCGCAAAGCCGCCCACGGCCTCCAGCCATTCATGCACGGCGCCCGGTAACTTGTACCAACTCAGCGGATCGCCTTCGATTTCCAATACAGCAAACATGTCACCTTACTTCCAATTGGGCCTCAACCCCGGCAACTTCCGTCTCAGGGACTCCGAAAGTTTTATGCGAGGTGGAGATTAGACCGGTTTCGATTCTTTAATGGCCGAGGAACGTTCCTTGGCTCGAGAGGCGGATTCGCCGTCGGTCGTTTCGGGCGAGGATGGCGGACGTTCCACGGCCGGAAGATAACGCCGGCCGGGATGGGCCTTGCTTTCCTCGACGATGCGCAAGAACAAGTCTTCCATGGTGGTGGTCGGGTGGCCAAAGCTCTCCAAGCTCCCTCCATGGCGGCGCAGCACTTCTTCCAAATCCCGGCGAAGGTCCTCGCTCAGCGGCAAGCCCCGGGCCCTCATTTCCACACGGTTGGCGTCTTCCAGCAACTTGCTGACCTCGCCTAATTCCTGAAGTTCGCCTTCATTCAAAATAGCGATTCGATCGCATGTCTTTTGCACGTCGTCCAAGCGGTGGCTGCACATCAGGACCGTCTTGCCTTTTTCGCGCAGCTCGATGATCAGACGCTTCATCCAAGCCGTGCCCAGCGGGTCCAGCCCGGAAGTCGGCTCGTCTAGAATGATCAGCTCCGGATCGTTGATAAGAGCCTGGGCCAGGCCGATGCGCTGGCGCATGCCTTTGGAATATTCTTTCAAAATGCGTTTCTTGTCGCCGGCCAAGCCAACCATCTCGATCAGCTCTTGAGCGCGGCGATTGCGGATATCGGCCTTCATGTTGAAAAGCCGACCGTAAAAATCGAGCGTTTCTTCCGCGTTCAAGAAACGGTATAGGTAGGATTCTTCCGGCAAATAGCCGATGCGCTCGTTTTTGGCCACGCCAACCGCAGGCTCGCCGAACACCAGCGCTTCACCGGAGGTCGGAAAAAGTAAACCCAAGAGCAGCTTGATCGTGGTCGTTTTTCCCGAACCGTTGGGTCCCAGCAGCCCGAAAATCTCGCCCCGGCGAATCTCCAGATTGAGGGCGTTCAGGGCCGTCTTTTTCTTCCGACCCCAAAAATCTCGGTATACTTTGGTTAGTTTGCGCGTCTCGACAATAACGTCCTGGCCCATCCCAAACCACCTTCGTAAATAGTTGCGAATCCCATGCAGCCGGAGGAGCGCATGGTTGCCTGATGCTTGTTACGCCAGATAAGCCGTTTGCGTTCGCTTCACCAATGCGAAATTGGCTCGAACGGACGGCCAGGCCGCCTCCGAGTTTTTTCTATCCTAGTCGCTGCCGACGGGAAATGCTACCCGTCAACAATAATATCGAAGCCTGGGAACAAGTTTTATACGGACGTTCACAATGTCAAAAAGCTGCCAGTAGGATCCCCTCCAAATCCTCGATGGTTACCGGCCGGGGATTCACCCGTAGAATCCGCTTGATGGCGAAGGCTTTTTCAGCGAATGGCCGCAATTGATCTTGGCGAACACCCAGATCGCGTAAGCGCAGAGGAATGCCAATGTCGGCTCGGAGTTGCTCGACAGCCTGGATGGCCCGTTCGGCCGCAGCCTGATCATCCAGGCTGGTTACGTGTTGGCCCAAGAGTCGGGCAATAGCAGCGAATTCGGCTTTCCGGACCGACAAGTTGAAGCGCATAACAAAAGGCAACAATAAGCCGTTGCCGGCGCCGTGGGAACAGTGGGTCGCGCCACCGACTGGGTATTCGAGAGCATGGACCGCGGCTACCCCGACATTGGAGAAAGCCAGACCGGCCAATGTGGCGGCCAAAGCCATAGCTTCCCGCGCTTCTAGATCCTCGCCGTGCCGCACTGCCCGACGGAGATTGTCGCCAATCAAGGATATCGCCTTGGTCGCCAGGGCGTCGGCCAGAGGATGTCGGCCCTGATAAACGCTCCGTGTCACTGGGGGAATCGGGAAGTCGACGTTATCCACGGCAGTGAAGGCTTCGATGGCGTGTGTCAGGGCATCGATACCGCTATCCGCGGTCACCTTGGGTGGGCAGGAGACGGTCATGAGCGGATCGACGATGGCCACTCGCGGCCGAAGATAATTGCTCAACACTCCCACCTTGATCTCGTTGTCCGTGTCGGTGAGCACGGAAGCGGCGGATACTTCCGAGCCGGTGCCGGCTGTTGTCGGTACACAAACCAGCGGCACGATAGGACCGGGGATTTTGAATTCTCCGACGTAATCTCGCGGGTGACCGCCGTGAGCTGACACCGTGGCTGTGATTTTCGCCAGATCCATGTTGCTGCCGCCGCCCAGGCCCAGAACGGCATCCGGCTGAAATCGGCGGCCCTGGCTGATGCAGGCCTCTGCCGCCCGAAGGGACGGCTCGGCCTCACCTCCGTCAAACACGTCCAGGGCCACTCCCCTCTCGGTCAAAGGCGTCCGAACCCGCTCCACCAGCCCGGCTTGAACCAGGATTGCGTCCGTGACAATAAGCATCCGCTTGATATGAAGCTGTTCGGCCACCTCCCCGAGCCGGAACACGGCATTGCGGCCGAAGATGATTTGCCCGGCACTATGGAACGTCCAGGTTTCAGGCATGAAATACTCCCCGCGCTAGTCGGCCCGCGTCTATTTCCTTTATATTAGTGTTATGACGCAACCTATTCGCATCGGCATCGTCACCGTCTCCGACCGGGCCAGCCGGGGCGTCTATCAGGATTTGGGCGGTCCTGCCATCCGCGATTGCCTGACCGAGTTTCTTTCCTCTCCTTGGGAACCGGTGCTCCGTGTCATTCCCGACGAACGACCGCTGATCGAGGAGACGTTGAAGGAACTTTGCGATCGGGAGCGCTGCTGTTTGGTGGTGACGACGGGCGGTACCGGACCGGCGCGCCGCGACGTCACGCCCGAGGCCACCGAGGCGGTCTGCGATAAACTCCTGGACGGGTTCGGCGAGCTGATGCGAGCGATTTCCTTGAAGTTTGTTCCCACGGCGATTCTTTCTCGTCAAATCGCCGGCATCCGCGGCCAAACGCTTATCGTCAATCTGCCCGGCAAGCCCAGCGCGATTCGGGATTGCCTGCTGGCGGTCTTCCCCGCCGTCCCTTATTGCATCGATCTCCTCGAAGGACCTTACCTTACCACCCACGAATCCGTGGTCAAAGCTTTTCGCCCCAAGAGTTCTTGAATCTGAGTGCGAAATACATGAAACAGGAGAGAGCAGACGGAGCAAAAAAAGAACGGCGGGAAAACGAGCCTTTCTTATCCTCTGTTTTCTCCGCTGCCTTCTGTTGGTCTTCTTTGTCGATCGCACTCCTTTCGGTTAAATGCTGGCGAATCTGCGATTGCCAGGACGCGCCTGGCGAGATATGGTTGAAGAGAGAATTTGACTTCGGTCGAGAGCGTGGGGTGAAAGGCGGTGATGCGATGAGCCTGCCGCCTTCCGCACCACGCTTTCCCGTTTCCAGGAAGCGACGTTTTTAGAGGAGTGAAAGGAAATGTCCATCGAGCGCATCCCCATGTCCCAAGAGGGTTATGAAAAACTGAAGGCCGATCTGAACCGCATGCAGAACATCGAGATGATCGAAGTCACTAAGCGGATCGCGACGGCGCGGGCTCACGGCGATTTGAGCGAAAATGCCGAGTACCATGCCGCCCGTGAAGATCAGGGGATGCTGCAAGCTCGCATTGAAGCCCTGAAGGATAAATTGAGCCGCGGATTCATCGTCGATCGCAATCATCTCCCTTCCGAAACAGTAGCTTTCGGATCGCGAGTGGTCGTCAAGGATTTGGATTTGGATGAAGAAGAGACTTTCGTGCTCGTGGGTCCTGGGGACGAGGATTACAACAACAATAAAATCCTGACGAGCAGTCCCATTGGCCAGGGCCTGATGGGCAAAAAACAGGGAGAAGTGGTGGAAATTCAAGTCCCGATGGGCAAAGTTCGCTTTGAGATTCGGGACATTTCCATGCCGTCGTAATCGCCAAGCCGCAGGCGATGTCAGCAGGAAGTATCGCTTGCGGTTTCGCGTAGTTGACTTGAGGCTTGCAGACGCTACAGTATGGGGAATCAAGGTCCTCATGCCGGGCGCGCCATGATCGATCCCCGCCTCAACAGCATGCATCTCGATCTGCGAAGACGCGAAGATTTTCGCAAGGCCCGCTCCGAATTGTTGCAATCCTGCGGGGAGCAGACGCAACAGGCGATCGAAGTACAAGAGCCCGCCGAACCCGCCGAAGACTCTAAAACTGCTCTGCAAAACTTTGAAGGCCAATTGCCAGCCGGCGTGGACTTTGTTCTGATGGACCAGGACGTGCTTTATCCACTTCGCATCGGCGTCAATACGGTGGGCCGATTGCCGGATAACAACGTGGTCGTCGAAGACCCTTATGTGTCGCGCCGGCACTGCGCGGTGCTGATTCACGCGGGGGACGGCGGCGAGTTGCACGACGTGGCCTCCAAAAACGGAACGTATTTGAATGGGCGGCGCATCGATCACCCGGCCCCGCTTTCTACCGGGGACGAAATCCGCATGTGCGACTGCCGGCTCATTTTTGTCGCCAAGGGCCAAATACCGTCGTCCTCCGCTCCCTCGCCCATGCCGACACAGGTGGAAGACTCTTAACTCTTTTCCGACGGATGAAACATGCACCGCCGGGAATTCATGCGGCAATCCGCTGCTTTGGCCGGTTTGGGTTGGGGCCTCGCCATGGCTGATTCCGTGCAAGCAAACGCTACATCCGAAGATTTCGCCGCATTCCAAGTCAAGAGAAGGCAGGAATTGTGGAACCTGTTAGGCGATTTGCCCGAAAAACGTCCACCCAAGGCGAAGTTGCTCAAAACCGAAAAGGCCAGTGGATACGCTGTCGAGCACCTGGAGCTCGACCTAAACGGCAAGGAGCCGGTGCCTGCATATTTGCTGCTCCCGGACAAGGTGCAAGATCGAGCGCCGGGACTTCTTTACATTCACGCTCACGGCGGCACCTATGAGCTCGGCAAGGAAGAGTTGATTCTGGGTCGCAAGGTCCTTCCTGCCTACGCGCCTGTTTGCGCTGGCAAAGGGCTGGTGACCTTGGCCATCGATAGCTGGTGTTTTTCCGGACGAAAGCATCAGGAGGATGGCCGCAACGGTGAGTGGGACACATTCAAACTCATGCTCTGGAAAGGACAGGTCCTCTGGGGCATGATGATGTTCGACGAATTTCAGGCGGTGAGCTACCTCGTCGGCCGTCCCGAGGTCGATGCTAAGCGAATCGGCGCTTTCGGCTTGTCCATGGGATCGACCAAAGCCTGGTGGCTGGCGGCCCTTGATCCGCGCGTCAGGTTATGTATCGACCTTTGCTGCTTGACGGACTACGAAGAGCTAATCAAGATTCACAATTTGCGTGGACATGGCATCTACTATTATGTTCCCGGGCTACTCAAGCACTTTCAGACTCACGAGATCAACGAGCTGATCGTGCCGCGACCGCATTTGAGCCTGAACGGCCGAAAAGACTTGCTCACGCCGCCCGCTGGAGTCGAGCGCATCCGCGATCATTTGCATCCCCTGTATCAGAAATATGGCCGCAAGGAGGATTGCCGCATCGAGTTGTTCGATTGCGGCCACGAGGAAACACCGCCAATGCGCCAATTGGTGGCCGAATGGCTGGATCGATATGTGGTCAAGACTCAATAGTTATCCAATGGCGAGAGGGGCGTGTGAACGCCCGGGTTGGATGAAAGGAGTTCTCTCATGATAAAGCTAGCGCGGGTTTTGCTGGCCACCGTTTTGCTGGCGCTGTTAGTGGGAATTGCTCGCGTCGCCCAGGAAAACGAGCCGGCCGGCGCCAAAATGGTCCGGGCGGCCGAAACTTTTGTGAGCAGCCTTACTGCGGAACAACAAACCAAAGCCCTGTTCGAGTTTGACGACAAAGAGCGGTTCAACTGGCATTTCGTTCCCCTCCAAGATCAACAGAAAAAATCGACACGCAAGGGCTTGCCTTTGGCCGACATGAAGCCGGAGCAGAGGCAGGCCGCGCTGGATCTCGTGAAAGCCGGCACCAGCCCCGATGGGGACAAAAAGGCCACCACCATCATGAGCTTGGAGTCTATTCTTCGTGAATTGGAGAAAGGCGGAGCGATGGTCCGGAATCCCGACTGGTATTTTTTTGCGGTCTTCGGCAAACCCGAAAAGTCGGGCCGGTGGGGATGGCGCGTCGAGGGTCATCATTTGGCCTTAAACTTCGTCGTGGACGGTGGCAAAGTAGTTGCTTCAACCCCGGCGTTTTTTGGAGCTAATCCGGCCACGGTGAAGAGCGGGCTGCGGAAGGGTTTAACCACTCTGCCCGAAGCGGAGGATCTAGCACGCCAGCTTTTCAAATCCTTAGATGAAAGTCAGAAGGCAGTCGCACTTCAGCAGGATCAGTTCCAGGAAATTGAACAAGGCAAGAAAGCGCCGAAAGTGGGCGATGCCAAAGGTCTGCCCGCCGAGAAGATGAGCGACCAGCAGCGCCGGATCCTGATGCAACTCGTGCAGTCCTATGCGGAGCGCATGCCCGCGGACATCGCGGCGGAAGAATTGGCTCAGGTCAAGGAGGCCGGCATCGACAAAATCCATTTTGCCTATGCGGGCGGGACGGAGACGGGAGAGCCGCACACATACCGAGTCCAAGGCCCGAGCTTTGTGGTCGAATTTCTGAACGTGCAATCGGATTCGGCCGGCAATAAGGCAAACCATATCCACAGCGCCTGGAGAAACATTCAAGGGGACTTCGGTCTTGCCGCGGACTAGTCGGTCATGAAAGGCAACCGCCTAAAACTCCGTGGGAGCGCGGAGTTCTTAGGCGGCTCGTTTTGGCCTGTCCGAAAATGGCATTTACACAAGTCAATGTCGCATTGTAAGTTATGGCAACTCTCAGAAAAATCGTCTTGAAGGCACGCCGTTCGCTTTCATCATAGTCGGCCGCGAGAGAAGAAGGCTTCGAGAAAGCGGCTAATTGACAAGTTGACATGTAGTCGGGCAACGTTGCCCGGCTCGCACCCGAGTTCGCCCAGGGTGCATATACACGACCTGCCCCAGCAGGCGTGTCGCCCCTCTTGCCGGAACGCTGGGGGGCCCTTCCTCGCCCAGGAAGGAAAGCCGATGCACGGGCCAAGAGAGTTGGGTCGCCCTCGCCCATTTCTCCGCCCTTTTTATCCCGACCTCTTGGCCCCTGCCGTCGGCCGTCATTCGGAACGATTTCGCCCCCGGATCGCCCCACCCCTTATTCGCCCCACTGTTGTTCGTCGCCCGCAATCGCCCAGTAACGCCTGGCGCTTTCGCCCAAGCGCCCCTTGCCGGAACAGAGAGGAGGTCTCGAACCTAAGCTCGCCCGTTTCGTTCAGAACCGCCCGTTCGCCCTTCGCCCGCCCGCCCCTATCGCCCAGTTTTCTTTTCGCCCAGGCGCCCACGCCCAAACCTGGAGCGGAGAGAGGTTGCTTCCTCGCCCGGAAGCAAGTCGGCCAGAGGGGTTCAAGAGAATTGAGTTTCGCCCATCGCCCTGCCCATCCACCCTTGCTCGAGAAACTCAATCTCTTGGACCCTTGAGGCCGGCCCCATTCGCGTGCCATCCTTTCGCCGCTATCATTGATGTCGCCTTAACAGCAAACGGATAAGGCCGCGAAAACATGCCACCCGATCAAGACTTTTGAACCCGCCATGAAGCAATCCGCCGGCACGCTCTTGTACCGCCAAGGACCTCAAGGGTGGGAAGTCCTGCTTGTCCATCCTTCGGGAAATTACAATCGCAAGGCGCCTTGGAGCATTCCGAAGGGAGAGCCGGGAGATGATGACGACTTGGAGGCAACCGCCCGACGAGAAACCCTGGAGGAGACCGGAGTGATCGCCGGTCCATTGGTATCGTTGGGGTATGCGGATTACAAAAAGTCTCGGAAGCTAATTCACTGCTATGCCGGCCCGGCGCCGGAAGGTTGCTCGGCCAGTCCCGCTTCCTGGGAAGTGGATCAAGCCGCATTTGTGGCTATCGACAAGGCACGACAAATCCTGCACCCCGATCAGTGCGTATTCTTGGACCGCCTATTGAAGGAAATCAGTTAGAGAGCCGCGCACAACAGTAAGCGGTTGGCCGAACCCGCTTACTACGTGCGCGGCTCCTTAGATTCGCTCGATTCGCAGACTGTTTTTCCTGAGAAACTCTTCGCATTCCGATTGATTGAAAACTCCTGGAGTGGTGCCGACGGCCCGGACGCAGCTGGCGCCCAGGGCACTGGCCACGCGAAGACAATCTTCCGGGCTCATTTCATTCAACATTCCATAGATAAAGCCAGCGTCAAAAGCATCGCCGCCGCCGCTGCCATCCACGAAAGGAACGGCAAAGACGCCGGCCCGAAGCCGGGCTGTGTCGCTGACCAGAACCGATCCGTCTCCGCCCAGGGTGATGATCACGGTCTTTGCGCCCAGCCGACGAAGCGCTTCTGCCTGGTTCAACGCGTCGGATTCGCCTGTCATCAAGGCTGCTTCATGATTGTTCGGCAGGAACACATCCACGTGAGGCAGGAGGCGATCCAAGCGCGACAAGTATTCCCCCGGTCCGGGAACGACCACGTCCAGGACGGTCTTGGCGCCGCTTTGCTGGGCCGCGGCAAAGACCGCGACCAGCTCATCCTGCACGATCTTCGGCATCACTAAATAACCGCCCAGGTACAGGACTTTACATTGTTTCACTCTTTCCGGCGGAATGTCCGAGGCGCGAAAGACAGCATTGGCCCCGAAGGTGTGGATGAATCGCCGGTCTTGGCCGGCCACATTGACGATGAGCGTTTGACTGGTGTCAGCCCCGTCGGTCGTTTGGATGGCCGAGGTATCGACTCCATGTTCTCGCAGCATATCGGCGACGATCCGGCCGAAGACGTCGCTGCCGACCCGGCCCACAACCGTGGCGGCGACTCCCATCTTGACCAGATCCACGGCCGCGTTGGCCGCGCAGCCGCCGATCGTCAACAGCATTTTGTCCGTCGTAACCAGCTCGCCCGCCGCGGGAACGTGACTGATCGGATGACAGACGTGGTCCGCCACAATGATCCCGGCACACAGGACGGCGGGTTTCGGTTTCATGGCAGTCTTCAAGGGACACAAAGAATCGAAAGGACATAAAGGACGGAGATCCAAAACGAACTATTTCTTAACTCCGATTTTCGGGCAAACCTCCGCCAACAGGCAACCCGGGCAATTGGGCTTGCGGGCGAAGCACACCTGCCGGCCGTGAAAGATCATGCGATGGCTAAACATAGTCCATTCTTTTTTCGGAATGAGCCTCATCAGATCTTGCTCCACTTTATAAGCATCTCTTTGTTTAGTAAGTCCCATTCGATGGCTGAGACGGAGCACGTGCGTATCTACCGTGATGCCGGGAACATCGAACGCGTTACCCAAGACGACGTTAGCCGTCTTTCGTCCGACACCTGGTAGTTGAACGAGGTCCTCCATGGTGTTCGGCACCTCGCCGCCATGTTTCTCTTGAATCTGTTGGCAGCAGGCGATGATGTTGCGTGCTTTGTTGCGGAAGAAGCCTGTCGATTGAATCGCGGTTTCCAGCTCGCCTCGGTCCGCCTCGGCAAAAGCCCGCGCGTTCGGATACCGAGCAAACAGCGCGGGTGTCACGATGTTGACACGGACGTCGGTGCATTGGGCCGACAAGATCGTGGCTATCAAAAGCTGCAAAGGATTATCGTGGTTCAAGGCGCATTTGGCGTCTGGATAAAGCTTCGCTAAGAGCCGCACGATTCGCGCCGCCCGTTTTTTCAGTGTTGGAAACATCTTCATGTCGGCCTCGAACATCGGCTGATTGTAAATCCTATTCTCGGAGCCGCGACCGATAGGGAGTCATTTTCACCTTTCGCTCCCTATCGGTCGCGACTCCGACGGCTGCACCACCGAGCACGGAGATAAGTTTCAACGGGTGCGAAAGGCAAGCCAAGAAACGACCCACGATTTACTACTCACCACTCACCTACTCGCCACTCACCTCATCATCTGTCCGGTAGCCGCCAGAGGCGGAGAGTTCGATCGTTGCTTCCCGAAAGGGCGGTTCGGCCATCGGGAGCAAAGACAACACAGGAAACCCAATCGGTGTGACCCTCCAGTCGACCCATCTCGATGCTTTTCTCCAGGTCCCACAAGCGGAGGGTCTTATCGTCGCTTCCGGAAAGAGCGCGGCGGCCGTCCGGCGAGAAAGCCACGCTCCAGGACCAGCCGGTATGACCTGCCAATCGAAAAATCTCCTGGCCGCTATCCAATTCCCAGAGGCGAACAGTATTATCCTCGCTGCCGGAAAGGGCTCGTCGACCGTCCGGAGAAAGAGCGACGCTCCAGATCAGGTCCGCGTGTCCTTCGAAGCGGCGCAGCTCCCGGCCGCTTTCCAGAGCCCACAGCCGCACCGTGTTCTTCGGCACGGGCAAGAGCCGCGTCGGCGACCGAATGCAAGTGCCCAAGGCCGTGTGTCCATCCGATGAAAAAGCCAGCCCGACGATCTTCATTTGGCTGACAATACGCCGCGCTTCTCCGCCGCTTTCCAAATCGCAAATGCGAATGGTGCCGTCCCGGCTTGCGGACAGAGTCTGACTGCCGTCTCCGGAAAACCCCACGCTCACGACATTATCGGTGTGGCCACGGAAGACGCGCACCTCGCGGCCGGATTCCAGATCCCACAAGCGCACGGTTTTATCAATGCTTCCGGAAAGCGCGCGCCGGCCATCGAGCGAAAAAGCCACGCTCACCACCTCGGCTTCATGGCCTTCCAGACAGGCCACTGCGTTGCCCGTCTCGACATCCCAGAGACGAACCGTCGCGTCCTTGCTCCCGGATAGCGCGCGGCGGCCGTCGCCGGACAGGGCAACCGCCCAGACCCAATCCTGATGACCTTCAAACTGACGCACCAGGGTCGCCTGACGTTTATATCTTTCCGCGCTCCTGCGTTTGATGGGTTCAATGAAGGAATCCATGCGAATTTCCATGCTCGAGGGCGGTTTTGCCGCTCGAGGGACGGACCGGCTCCATTCCTCTGCCTCACACCACGGTTCCAGCTCCTCCGCCAGGTCCGCCGGAGTCTGATAGCGATCCTCGGCGTCCTTGGCCATGAGCCGGTGGATCACCGCGCTCACATCGGACGGCACTTCCGGACAGAGGTGCGCGATGGAGGTCGCTTCGTCACTCAGGTGTCTTTGCCGTTTTCTTTTCCAGTCTGCACCGGCAAAAGGCGGCCGGCCCGCGAGAAGATGGTACGCGGTGCAGCCCAAACTATAGAGGTCGGCGCGAATGTCCACTCGATGCGGATTGAGCCATTGCTCCGGCGCCATATAGTCCGGCGTGCCCATCACGATCTCCTTGGCGGGCTTGGCAACCGGCGGCGAAGAAAGGTCGGACAGTTGGTCCAAGCGGGCCAGGCCCATGTCGAGAATCTTGAGCACAGCGCCGCGAAAAGGCAGGTCTCGATCCTCTGCCAAACTGGCGGCTTGGGGCGCGGGACTGACGATCAAGTTGCCCGGCTTGATATCCCGATGAACCAAGCCGCGCTCGTAAGCGTGTTGCAATCCCAGAGCCGCCTGACGCATGTAGTTGCAGACTTGAGCAACCTCCAGCATCGGCCCCTGTTTCATCAGCCGGGCCAGATCGATGCCTTCCACGAACTCCATGGAATAGTAATAGGTATCCTGAGTCCGCCCGGCGTCGTAAATGATAACGATATGGGAGTGGAGCAGAGCCGCGGCCGCCTGGGCTTCCCGGAGAAAGCGATTGATGGCTTGCGGCCGCAGCAGCAGCTTCTTGCGAATCACCTTGAGTGCGACGGTCCGGCGGAGGCTAACTTGCCGGGCTTTATAGACAACCCCCATGCCCCCCTCGCCCAGCCAACTGAGGATTTCGTAGCCGCTCACCAACGGCCACTGCGCGGGATCGGTTTTCGCATGCCCGGTTTCCGGGGTCAGAGTGTCGGCCTCCGACCGATCCTCCTCGCTATCCAAAGGAGAGGTCGTTAGCCGGGAGGTTTGTTCCTTCGCCAGATCTTGAATTGCTTCGTCCAGCTCCAGTTGGCGTTGGAGATGAGGGTCTAAGAGCGGGAAACGCTGCTGGTATTCCTGCGCGGAAGGAGACTCTCCCAGCTCCTGCCGCAAAAGGAACTCGGCATAGATCAAGTCGATGGCTTGGTCGACGGCCGTAGTAAGAGCGGGAAATGCCTGAAAATACTCCTCGGCGAAAACCCGCTCGCCCCGCTTCCAACGTAGCCTTTGGTCAACCCGGAGAATGTTCGCCAAATCGACCGGCGTTAGCTCGCCACTCCGAGCGACAAAATCGCGAACGTCGGGCCTGTGCCCTTGTTGCCAAAGTCTCCACAGCTCATGAGCGGCCCCTTCTTCGGATGAGGAGTCCCTCGTGCTGGCCGAGACCTCTTTGGCAGTGTCCGCCATGATCTGTTTGTACAATGGACGCTGCGATAGGTCCAGGAAATTCAGTTAGGCTGGCGGATAGAATGTAAGACCTCGCTGCTAAGCTCGAAGGCTTATCGTCCCATTTTCCAGACGACTTCATTGCGCGCATTGCGCAGGAGCCGGATTACATGCGCCAGGCCTTCCCGGTCCAGGTTTCTGGCCAGGGTGAGGCACTCGTCGATGTATTCTTCGAGCCCGGGCAAGCTTCGGCTGCCGGCGAATCCCGGAGTGGACCTGGCCGCGAAAAGATGCGGAGAAGCCCGGACTCCTCCTCGTTTTCGCTTATCCTTTCGAAGGACGCTCTTGACATTCGCTAAATTGGCTTTGATTTTACCCGTGATCGGCTTGCTGGGATGGTCCGTCTGGAAACGCGCCAAAATTAATTTGTTGGTGCCAACTCCATCGAGCCATTGGGGATTTTCATCGATCACACTCTTGAAATAGCCGCTAATGCTCCCTTTCCTCCGGCCTCTTCTTCTCTTAGCCATGTCTTTACTCTCCTTTACAGTTAACTAAATGTTAAGCCTCAAGAAGCGTTAACCATTCTATATATCATCTATCATTGTGCAAGGAAAACTTTGGATTCTATTAAATCTATCATATGATTAGCCAATCATGTGCGCAAATGCATTAGTATGGAATCCGTGAGGTCAAAAAAGAAACCCGTTTCCAAAAGGAAACGGGTATCATTCTTAAGTCATCCGGGCGATCAACGTTGCTCGCCGGCGGTGCTGGCGATGCCGTCGGCGGGGTCCTTGCCGTCGATCCAAGCGCCGCCCAGTTTTTGATAAGGCGGAGGCTCGACGACGCTGCCGGCATCGCCTCCCGTCCAGCCAATAACCTGGTTCGGATGGCCGTGCTTCTTGCTCCGCTCTTCGAGTCGAGCGGCCCAACTGGCATCGGCCGTCACCGGCTTGCGTTGTTCCGGGTCCCAGAATAAAACCCGGCCCTCGCGGTAGCTGAGGACGCCCATGTTGACGGTCGTGAAAGCCGCCGCTCCCAGCTCCGGCGTGCTCAGCGTTTCCCGCTTGCGATCGCGGACGCACTGGAGGAAGTTCTTCCATAACGCTTCGGTGTCGTTCTCTTTCAGGCCGCCGGGGATAAACTTGCCTTTCATGTTCTCCAGCCGTTTCGGTACTCCGGGACCGCTCTTCATGCCTTGAGGGAGGACCTCCAAGCCGAATTCCTTGCGCGGCTTATCATTCGTAAGCGTTCCACTCACTCGGTCGCCGAAGCGGATGGAGGCCAGCCGGCCACGGATGACTTCCTCGATCGGATGATCGTTGATCATCGTGGCGGTGACAACTAATTGGCAGCCCTCGTTGTAGTCGGCGATGATAGTCGCTACGTCGGGCACGTCGCGCTCGTCATATTCGAGGTAAAGGCCGCCGCCGCCAACCACGCGGCCGGGGTAACGTACCCCCATGGCCGCGATCATATGCGTGGTCTGGTGAACGAACAGATCGGTGAACATGCCGCCGCCGAAAGGCCAATAACAGCGCCATTGCCCATACACCGCCCGATCGAAGGGTCTCTTGGGTCCCAAGGGAACGCCGTCAAAGATTTGGAACTCGTGACCCAAAAACATGTCCCAGTCGATGGTCTTGGGCGTCATGTCCTTGGTGAGCTTGTAGTAGCGCCACTGGCCACCGATGTAATTGCGGTAATAGCTGGTCTGCGCTTGGCAGACGTGTCCGATCTCTCCTTTGCGGATCATCTCGTTGGCCATGAGCCAGGTGGGATCGGCCATGGACTGGACGCCGACGGTCATGACGCGGTTTTGTTTTTTCATGGTATCGACGACGGCGTGGGCCTCGTCGATGGTGCGGGTCATGGGCTTTTCGCAATACACGTCCTTGCCAGCTTTGGCGGCTTCGATGGACATCTTGGCGTGCCAATGGTCAGGCGTGGCGATGCAGACCACGTCGACTTCCTTGAGGTCGAGAACCTTGCGAAAGTCCTTGGTGACATGAGCAGAGTCGTCGGCCTTGAGGCCGCACTTTTCGGCGGAGGGGTAAAGACCGCGGCCACCGCCATCCTGCACTTCCTTATTGCCGTCCCAGACATCGCAGACGGCCACAGGCTCGACGCCCTGGTGGGCGTCACGAAGCTTGGTGATGACCTTGAGATGTTCCTGGCAGCGACCGCCGACGCCCAGGAAGCCGACGCCAATGCGTTCGTTAGCGCCGAAGACCCGGCGGGCGCTGGCAGCCGTCAACGACAACGCGGCCGCTCCGGCCGCCGTCGTTTTCAAGAAATCCCGACGATGGACCTGGTTTTTCGACATAAGCAATCATCTCCAATTATTTGGAAAGGGAAGTTTCCAACTCGGCCAGTCCGCTGACCGGTGAATGGTTTTCTCCAATTCAGTGACTCACCTTAACATAGGGCAACCCGCTTCGCCAGTAATCCTCAACCTTTTTCTAAAGGATACTGTTTTTCCCGCCAGTCGCGAATCCCGCCGTCCATGGAATAAACGTTGTTGTAACCCATCTTCTGCAAATTGTCGGCGGCTAAGGCGGACCGAAATCCGCCGCCGCAATAAAGGATGATTTCGGTCCCGGTGTCCGGCACTCTTTGCTCGATATCGCGTTCGATGATTCCTTTGCCGAGAAACATCGCTTTGGGCAAATGATCTTTAGCCCACTCGCTTTCCTCGCGAACGTCCACCAGGCAAAACTTCTCGCCGCGATCGACCTTGGCTTTCACCTGATCGACGGTCAACTCGCGAATGCGCGATTTGGCATCCTCAACAATCTTCAGGAAACGAGGCGAATGTTGTTGCGCCATAGCCTAGAGCACTCCTAACAACAATTCCGTCACCAGTTGATCGAGGCGTTCATACGGAAGTTTTCTGTTGGTCAGAGCGGCCACATCAAAGCTCATATCTTTCAACTTCTTAGCTTGGTCCTTACTGTACTTGGCCATCATGCCTTTGTGGCCAGGATTGGCGCCGTGAATTTCCTGGAGCAGTCCTTGAATCTCCTTATTTTCGTTATATTGCCGCACTTTGTCTTTCATGATCTTGAAAGTCCGCATGTTGCGGTCCACGAAATCCCACGGATCGGCTTCGCTCCGGTAAGGATGCGCGTCAAAGCCGATGGTGCCTTTATATTCATGATCGAGGAGCAGCTTGGTGGTGAAAAAAGCCTCCTTCAAATCATCGCTGCCGAAGCTCAGGTCCTGATCGAAGCGTAACGGCTTTTGGCCGTTGAGATGAACATCCAACAGTTTGCCGGCGTCGATGGCTTGGGCGAATTCATGATAGGGATTCAGGCCGGCCATCTTGATGTGGGCAGTTTCCGGGTTGATGCCGCACATGTCGGGGTGATCGAGGGTCGTGATGAACGCCAATACGCTGCCCACCGTCGGCAGGTATAAGTCGCCGCGCGGCTCGTTGGGTTTCGGCTCGATGCTGAACTTGATGTTGTAATTGTTGGCCAGCACGTATTCGCACAGGAAATTGAGAGAATCCCGAAACCAGCGGCCGGCTTCGACCGGGTCCTTGCTGGCATCCACCTCCACACCTTCGCGGCCGCCCCAAAAGACGAAAACCTCCGTTCCCAGCTCCGCGGCCACATCCACGGCAGCCATCACTTTTTGCGTGGCGAAAGCGCGGATGGCCGGATCGGTGCTGGTGAAGGCGCCGTCTTTGAACACGGGATGATAAAAAAGATTGGTCGTGGCCATGGTGGCCTTGATGCCCCAATCGCCGAGAGCTTTTTTCAAGTCCTTGAGGATCTGGTCGCGCTGTGCTGCCGACGCTCCGAAAGGAATGACGTCGTTGTCGTGGAATTCGAAGCCGTAGCAATTCCGCTGCGCCAGGCCGCGAATGCAGTCCATGGCGCTCAGCTCCGGGCGGGTCTGGTCCCCGAAGGGATCCCGCCCGCGGTTCTGCAGGCACCAAATGCCGAAGGCGAATTTGTCTTCTTTGGCAGGAGCAAAGGCGGAAGATGGCATAGAAGAGTCCCGGTAAGAGGATTGCTGCGTTTAATATTTATCGTTAAGCCGCAAGCATGACGCGCCGGTGATTTAACGAGACGCGCTAGCCAGCGCCGGTTTCGCTTCCTTCAATGCTTGAAGGATGGCTTGCATGAACGCCGGCAAGTCGTCGGGTTTCCGGCTGGTAATCAGGTTGCCGTCGCGGATCACCTCGGCGTCCACATATTTTCCGCCGGCGTTGATCACGTCGTCCTTGATGGCGAAAAAACAAGTGGCCTTTCGGCCTTTGAGCGCTTGGGTCGAGCACAATACCCAAGGCCCATGGCAGATGGCTGCCACGACCTTGTTCTGCTCGGCCATGCTGCTGACCAAGCGGATCATCGGCTCGCAGCGGCGCAAATGGTCGGGAGCATAGCCGCCGGGGATGACGACAACATCGAAATCCTCGGGACTGACATCCTTGGCCGCCTTGTCGCTTCGAACTGGATAGCCCAGCTTGCTGGGATAGGTTTGCCCGGCTTCCGGTCCAATGACCGTCACTTTGCAGCCGGCCTCCTTGAGACGGTAGATGGGATACCACACCTCCATCTCCTGGTACATTTGCTCCACCAGAACGGCGGCTCGTTTTCCTTGCAGTTCCATTGGGATGCTCCTTCGCTTGGGATTGCTGTGATTTTAAGCGTTTTGCTTATACCAGGCCAGGGTCTCGCGCATTCCCTGGTCGAAGCTGAATCGGGGACTATAGCCCAACTCCCGTTTCGCCTTTTCGATGCTGAAATCGAGGTTGAGCAAGAGAAACTTGAACTGGGCGGGAGTAAGAATGGGCTGCCTGCCTCGGGCCACCGCGCGGCGCATTTGCCGTTCCAGAAGCCGGACCACAATGCCGGCCAGCCAGCGCGGAAGCATTTGCTTTGAGCGAGGTAGCCCCATGCCATCCGACACCGCCTCGAAAAACCGGCGTTTGGACACAACCTCGCCGTCGGTCAAGTTATACACCTGCCCCACCACCCCGGGCTTTTCCACGGCGAGAAAGACGGCTTCAATCAAGTTCCCGATATAGATCGTATTCAGAGCCCGCTGGTCGCCGCCCAGGTAATGGACCTTGCCGTTCGTCATTCGCTTGATGAGCTTCGGGAGGACGGTGCGATCGCGCGGCCCATAGACAAAGCCGGGGCGAAGAACGACCACGGGGACGCCGTGTTTTCGCTGGTACTCCAAGGCCAGCCGGTCGGCCTCCACTTTTGTTTGGCTATAGGCGTCCAGGTGGGAATCCGGCAACGGCTCCGATTCGTCAGTGCCGAAATGATGCCGGGCCTCGTAGACGCCAAGCGAGCTCATGTGAACAAACCGGCTCATCGGCTTGCCTTTACAGGCCTCCAAGAGGCTGCGCAAGGCCTCGACGTTAATCGTCCGGTAGTCGTCAACAGATCCCTGATCCCCGACCTTGGCCGCGCAGTGGACGAGCACGTCGGCGCCATCGACCGCCTGGCGAACGGCTTGGGCATCCATGATGTCGCCACGAATTATTTTCGCCCCAATGCGTTCTAAGAGAGCCGTATCGCTTCCTATGCGAGCGATCGTGCGAACCTTGTCCCCACGGCTTGCGCAAGCTTCCGCGAGGTGTCCTCCCACAAATCCCGTGGCGCCGGTAATGAGATAGATCGATGACATGAACGAAATAGTCTGTCGTCACGCGCGAAACGATAAATTAAGCTATAAGATCAACGACCACTCACCACTCACCACTCACCACTCACCTACGCACCACTCGTCACTAATGCTCTTGTCCCACAGGAATCACAGCGCTAATTAGCAGTTTTCGGTGGCAACTGGGGCAAGCGACCTCTTGAGTCGGCACTCCTCCCGCCAGGTCGAAGGTTTGGCCGCAAACGGGGCAACGACATAGGTAGGCCTGCTTGACATTGCTCTTGCCGATCAGCTTTTGCAGCGTGGTTTGGGTGCGCCGGTTGATTTGACTGGCCGTCACGACCAAGGGCGAGCCGTCAAACCCTTCGAGAACGACCATGTAGACGCGGCCATCGGTGCTACCCAGGGCAATGACGGCGCCTGAAGGAGCCAACTCGCCATATTGAATGGGCAGCTGGATGGCCAGCTCTCCTTCCGGCTGCAAGCCCGGTATGGAATACATGCGCAGCGTTCCCGGGGCATCGACGGTAATGAGATGCTTGGCGTCGAGAAGGAAAAGACAGCTCCGGATTTCCTCAAATTGCGTGGCCGACGCGGCTTCCTTGCCGGTCACCAGATCCCAAAGCTTGACCATGCCGTCGCGTGAGCCGGAAGCGGCCCAGCGGCTGTCGGGTGACAGGCCGGCAGACAGTATGCGATCATTATGCCCCGACAAGGCGGTCAGGGGGCGCGCTCGACCCACGTCCCACGTTCGGAGCGTACCATCGTGAGACCAGGACACTAACATTCGGCCATCGGGGGTGAATCGGCAGCCGGCAACGATGTCGGAGTGGCCGGTCAGCGTCCGCCCTTCCCGCTCCCGTGCGGCGTTCCACAAGATAATTGAGCGGTCCCAGGAAGCCGTAGCCAACTGTCGGCCGTCCACGCTGAAAACAATCGCCGATATGGGCCGCGTGTGCGCCAGAAAAGTAGAGATTTGCTGATGAGTCAGCGCATCCCAGCGCGCCAGCATGCCGTCCAACGTGCCGGACAACCATTGCTTGCCATCCGGGGAAATCGCGCAACTAGAGACCGGCTTGGTGCCGACTTGAAGTCCCGTCACGTGGGCGCCGGTTGTGGCTTCCCAAAGGCGCAGGCAACCGTCCCATCCGGCCGAAAGCACAAACATGCTTTCTGGCCCAAAGGCGCAAGAGGAAATTTCTCCCTCATGTTTCGGGCCTTCTGCCCCCGCTAATAGCCGCATGGTTGGCACCGCGCTCTCCTGCTTTACCGATTCGCTTTCTATCAACATATATATTCTAAATTCGCTAGGCGTGCCTCAGCGAAGCCTATAGAAACATTCTCGGCTTTCCCAATCGTTGCCAGATTGCGGTTATAGCTCCGTTGTAAGGTAGCTCGACTTGACACTGGCTTGGGCTTCGACTATCCCGTGCCCTCCATTTTGCTCGACAAGTGCAATTCCTTGTGGGAACGACCCATGAGACCCACGGATCGGGGCCAAAGCGAGATTATGTCAAGACTCAGCTGCGTCGCCTGTGCCCTGCTGATTGTCGGGGCCTGGGGCCTGGCGGCTCGGGCTCAAACTCCGCCTGCCGGCGCCCAAGTCGCCGATGTCATTCCCCAAGGGCTTCATCTGGTTCCCACTCCCAAAGTGATGAGTCTGATTCATACCCGCCCCGGCGCGGATTACTCCGACGAAACCGTCCGGGAAGACGTTCGTCGCCTCTATGAGACTCATTCTTTTTCGGATATCCGAGTCGAATTAAGTACGCTCCCTGACAAGAAAGTCGTCGTCTATTTCTGGTTCCGCGAGTTGCCCAGCGTAATTCGAGAAATCGTCTTCAAAGGCGCCAACCACATGAGCAAGGACGACCTGGAGCAGGCCACCGGCTTGCGGAAGGGCGCGCCGCTCAATCCCATTGCCAACCAGGTCGCCTGCCAGGCCATCGTCCGAAAATATCAAGAGAAAGGCCGCATGTGGGCCAGCGTGGAGTTGGTCGAAGGCGATAAGCCCGGCGACAGCCGCGTCGTCTTCAACATCACCGAAGGCCCCGTGGCTCGCGTTAGCAAGATTGAATTTGTCGGTAACACGTTCGAGCCGGATGCCGTTCTCCTCACCCACGTCGATTCCAGCCAACAATTCCTGGGACTCCCCATCGGCGCCAAGTTCAATGAAGAAATGGCCAATCACGACGTTAAGAATCTTGAAGAATACTACCACAAGTACGGCTTCTTCGATGTCGTCATCCGACGCGAGTTCCGATGGGACCCCGACCAGCAACATGTCCGGGTCATTTTTCACATCCATGAAGGCCAGCGCTACAAAGTTGCCAATCTGGACGTGGTTCACAACCAGGTGATGGATAGCAAATCACTGATGGAGCTCACTACGTTGCATTCCGGCGACGTCTATAACAAGCAAAAGTCGGATGTTACCAAGGCTCGCTTTCAAGCCGCCTATGGCTACCGCGGCCACAATCCTACAATCATCGAGCGTGTGGCTTACCGGGAGCAGCAGCCCGGCCAGGTGGACGTCTATTACGATTTTGAAGAGAAACCTACTCCTACTCGTGTCGGCAACGTTTATGTTTTTGGCAATACCGTCACCCGGGACAACGTCATCCGGCGGCAGCTTGAGATTTACCCCGGTCAGATCCTGGAATGGCCCAATCTGAAGCAAGCCGAGCTGAACCTGGCCCGGCTCAACATCTTTGAGATGAACCAAGAGCTCGGCATCCGGCCGACCGTTTCCGTTCTCGACCCCGAAGGCGACGCGATTTACAAGGACGTCATGGTAAGCGTGCAAGAAGCGAGAACGGGAAGCTTGCTTTTCGGCGTCGGCGTCAATTCCGACGCCGGTTTAACCGGCAGCATCGTTCTCAACGAGCGCAACTTCGACATCCTGCGGCCGCCGACGAGCTTGGACGATTTGCTCAGCGGCCGAGCATGGCGCGGCGCCGGACAGGAGTTCCGCATCGAGGCCGTTCCCGGCACCCAAGTCCAACGCTACGTCGCCACGTTCCGCGAACCGTATCTCTTTGATTCTCCTTACAGTCTGACATCGAGCGTCTATTTTTATGATCGCATTTACAACGAAGACGTGGAGCAGCGTCTCGGCACACGCATAACCATCGGCCGGCAGTTGAACCGCTATTGGGCGGTCTCAGGCGGTCTGCGGGTCGAGAACGTCGGCATCCACAACATAGCCTTCTTCGCTCCGCAGGATTATCAAAGCGTAGAAGGCGATAATTTCCTGCTCGGTTTCCGCGGGGATGTAACGTACGACAGCCGCGATTCCTATCTCCGACCGACCGAAGGCATGAAAATCAACGGCGGTTTCGAACAGATCTTGGGCGATTTCACGTTCCCGATATTCACGATCGAAGGCAACAAGTACTTTACGACCTGGCAACGAGCCGATGGCAGCGGCCGGCACGTTTTGGCGGCGCGAAGCATGCTTGGCATCGCGGGCTCCCATGCCCCAGTTTTCGAGCGCTTCTACGCCGGTGGATTTAGCAGCATGCGTGGCTTCGAGTTCCGCGGTGTCGGGCCGGACACCAACGGCTTCAAAGTCGGCGGCGATTTCATCTGGCTCAATAGCTTGGAGTATCAAATCCCCGTCCGCGCCAACGACCAGCTTTATTTCGTCGGCTTCCTGGACACCGGGACCGTGGAGCGAACCGTCAACATCAACGACTATCGCGTAGCCGCCGGCATAGGCATGCGAATCACTATCCCGATGATGGGTCCGGTACCCATCGCGCTGGACTTCGGAGTTCCCATCGTCAAAGCCCCCGAAGATCGCAAGCAATTGTTCAGCTTCTGGGTTGGCTTCTTCGGCCATTGATATCGCTTGCGGTTCTTGCGCTCGCCGCATCCGTGCAAGCATTTCGATGTCATTCGGGCAACTTTCGACCCAGCATCGTCTGCACGACCTCCACCGTTCGCGCCACAGCTGCGTCCAAGAAGCGCCGTCCTTTTTCCGCGGTCGCCAACTCCGGATATCCCACCGCGCCGTGGTCGGTTCGCTGCTTCATGTCCTCAGCTGTGTAAACTCCTCGAAAAGAATCCTCCTCGGTGGGCGGATCGTTCAGGATTTTCTCGCGGTGGACCAAATCCGGCCGCAGCGCTAGGACCATTGATGTCTCGAACTCGCAGGCATGTCCCATCGTTTTGCGTTGTCCCTGTGCCAAGCTAGCCAATTCTTTTTCAGCCAATTCCCAATAGGAGGCGGCGGCCACCAATCGGCTTCGATACCGAGGCTGCAACCGCCGAAGGGCCATGTGCATCGTATCAATATTCCCGCCGTGCCCGTTCAGCACCAAGATACGCTGGTAGCCGTCTTCCAGAAGCGGCGTCAGCAAATCGCACAACATCGTGATATGCGTATCGACCTCGGCCGTCAGGGTTCCGCCAAGGCGGAGATGGTGCGAGCTGGCCCCCAGCCATAAGGTCGGCAGCAAAAGGACCTGATCGGGCAGGATTCGCTCCGCTCCTTCGGCGACCGCGGTTACCAGGATGGTGTCGGTGAAGGTCGGCAGATGCCAGCTGTGTTGCTCGCAAGCCGCAATCGGAGCCAGAACGACCGTGGCCTCTCGCGATACTTGACCCAACTGTGGCGCCGTCATTTCGTGGAATCTCATGTGGTTCAATCTCTGTTGCCCTTGATGTTCCTTTGCCCCAAGCGCATAGTCCCCCGTCGACAACGCTGAGTCAAACAAAATTCCCTGTAATGCTTTAGGGACTAGCGAGAAGGACGGAAAACAGGAACAGGAGGCAACAGAGGAAACAGAGGAGTTCTTCTTGTTCTCTGTTCTCTCTGTTGCCTTCTGTTGGTCTTTTCGCTTCGATATCGCTTCTTAGACTCCTCGTCCGGGAAGGGAAGGAAAGATGGGCAATCGCCATTGGAAGAAGCCAGTTGTTTCCTTGGCCGTTTTCGTCGTTTTCGTCGTTGGCTGCAACGGCAGCGATCAGGATCATCTGGCCCGAGCGGCCGGCAAGGCGCGGGAGAAAATCAAGAGTGCGAGCGGTGAATCCGGCCGCGGGCTGACCACCGGCTGGCAATCCATGGCCTTGGATGCCCGCGTGTCGGCTCGGCTTCGATGGGATAAGACTCTTTCAAACGAGCAAATTCAAGTCCAGGCCACCGGCGGAATGATTGAATTGAAAGGCACAGTACACGACCTGACCCAGCGTCGCCGAGCCGTCGAGCTGGCGGAGTCCACGGTGGGCACCGAACAGGTCCTCGATCTATTGGAAGTCCCCACGCAGGAACCATGAGACGACAAGCTTCTTACAGCATCTACAAGAATGAGACAGTAAAAGGGATGGCCGGGGAGGAGTCTTCGAAGCCCCGGTAAGAATTCAAGTATCCGACGTCTAGCCGGGGCTTCGAGGACTCAGCCCCGGCCACCCTTCCTTCATCTCAAAGTTGGAAACAAAAAGCCCACGGGCCGCCGCCCGTGGGCTTTCTTCGTTTCATGAACCAGCTCCGGTCGCTCACACTCGCGGCTCTGACCACCTACTACTCACCACTCGCCTTGTTAATACATATCTTCGTAACCACCGCCAGCGGGCTTCTTCTCGTCTTTGGGAATCTCGGCCACCAGGGCGTCGCTGGTCAAGAGCAACACGGCCACGCTGGCCGCGTTTTCCAAGGCGCTCCGAACGACTTTGGTCGGATCGATAATCCCTTCCTTGACCATGTCGCAGTAGCGATCGAGTCGGGCATCATAGCCGTAATTGGCCGAGGAGTTCTCCAAGACCTTCGCGGCGACGATGTTGCCGTCGACGCCGGCATTGTTGGTAATCTGCACGATCGGCGCCCGGCAAGCCCGGACGACGATGTTGAAGCCGACGTCCTCGTCGTGGCTTAGCCCCTTCGGCTTGAGTCCCTCGGCGCTGCGGATCAGAGCCACCCCGCCGCCCGGCAAAATGCCTTCCTGATTGGCCGCCCGAGTAGCGTGCATCGCGTCCTCGACGCGGGCCTTCTTCTCCTTCATCTCGCTTTCCGTAGCCGCCCCAACGTTGATCTTAGCCACGCCGCCGGACAGCTTGGCGATCCGTTCGCTCAGCTTTTCCTTATCGTAATCGCTGGTGGATTTCTCCAGCTCCTTCTGAATGAGCTGGACGCGTCCCTGGATTTGCTCCTTCTTGCCGGCGCCTTCGATCACCGTGGTGTTGTCCTTGTCGATCTTGATTTTCTTGGCCCGGCCCAGATCGCGGAGCTGGATATTCTCCAGCTGGATGCCGAGATCCTCGAAGATCGCCCGGCCACCGGTGAGGATCGCCAGGTCTTCCAGCATGGCCTTGCGGCGGTCGCCGTATCCCGGCGCCTTGACAGCCGCACATTTGAACGTGCCGCGCAGCTTGTTGATCACCAACGTCGCCAGTGCCTCGCCTTCAACTTCCTCTGCGATGATCAGGATCGGCTTACCGGTGTTGAGAACTTTTTCCAGGACGGGAACGAGATCTTTGTTGCTGGAGATCTTCTTCTCGTGGATGAGAATGTATGGGTCTTCCAGCTCGCATTCCATCTTCTGCGGGTCGGTGACGAAATAGGGCGACAGATAGCCGCGATCAAATTGCATGCCTTCGACGAACTCGTTGGTCGTCTCAATGGTTTTGCCTTCCTCAACCGTGATGACGCCGTCCTTGCCGACTCGGTCCATGGCCTCGGCGATGATCCGGCCGATCTCGCTGTCGTTATTGGCGGCCACCGTGGCCACGTTTTCCATGTCTTTCTTGGATTTGACGGGGATGCTCAGCTTCTTGAGCTTTTCGATGATGTCCTCGACGGCCTTGTCGATGCCACGCTTCATCAGCATGGGATTGGCGCCACTCACGACGGCTCGGAGGCCTTCGTTGAAAATGGCCTCGGCCAGGACGGTGGCGGTGGTGGTGCCGTCCCCCGCCACGTCGCTGGTCTTGGAGGCCACTTCCCGAACCATGCGGGCCCCCATGTTCTCATACTTGTCTTCCAGCTCGATTTCCTTGGCCACGGTCACCCCGTCCTTGGTGACGGTCGGGGAGCCGAAGCTTTTTTGCAGGATGACGTTGCGGCCCTTGGGTCCCAAGGTTACGCGCACCGCCCGCGCCAGCTTGCCCACTCCCCGCTTCATCGCATCGCGGGCCTCTTGATCGAATACAATCTGCTTTGCAGCCATGCTGCCTCCTGTAGGTTATTTCTATGGTTACGAGATCGATTCACCGCGTTCGCCGCGGCTCCCACCGATTGACAACTGCGTGACTATTTTTCGACGATGGCCAGCACGTCTTCCTCGCGCATGAGGAGAATGTTGCCTCCGGTCTTATGCTCCTTGAATTCGTCGCCGGCCCAAGTCGTGAAAATGACCGTGTCGCCTTCCTTGACCTGGAGAGGCCGACGCGTGCCGTCCTTGACCATCTTCCCCGGCCCGACCGCGAGGATTTCGCCTTTTTGCGGTTTGTTCTTGGCATTGTCCGGAAGAATGATTCCGCCCGCGGTCTTCTCATCCGCCTCGAATCGCCGAACGACGATTCGATCACTCAATGGCTTCACCTTCATGGTGTTCTCCTGCTGTTAGATATATGCGGTCGATGGAAATACTGCGACTCTCTAATTTCCGCTCACGTGCGATGCAAGTCCTATGCCCCAAGGGGGCCATGACTTAACAACTTGAAATCACAGTGGTTACGTCATTCTTATACCTAGAACCGCGGTCAGGATTAACTGCCAAGTTAGGTTTGATTATGGTTCTGGCTGTCGAAATGGCAGTTAACTTCGGGTTTGGCAGCGATTCCTATATTGGTGTGTTGTGTGCAAAACGTAAAACTCTCAGGCGCAATGCAATCAACTCAGGCTCCCGACACAGCGTGCCATAACTCGGTGCAAATGGCAAAAATGACTGTTTTCCTCGAGCGCCGGGCCACAGGTTGCCATTTCTCGAATTGGCGCGCTGTGGGGGTCAAAGCCGAATAGGCTTCACATGTCCATCATTTTCCACTGCGCGCCATTTACGGTTGTGGCGCGCTGTCCCTGAGCACCGCGCGGTGTCGCTGCAAGAAGGAACTGACTAGAGGGATGATCTCCTCGGGCGCATCTTCCAGGACGTAATGGCCGGCGTCGGCGAAACGACGCACTTCTGCTTCCGGGAATCGGCGAGTCCACTCGGCCAGGAAATCCCCGTCAAAAACAAAGTCCTTCTCGCCCCAGCAAATCAGCATCGGCACATTCCGAAACCGCGACAGCCCGTTCTGAATCTCGCTGACGAGGTCGTAACAACGATCGCCGGGCTGGAGGGGAATATCTTGCACGAAGCGAAGAATGGCGATGCGGTGCGAGTAAGAATCGTAAGGGGAGAGGTAGGCCTGTCGAATTTCCGGGGGCATTGGGCGGCGCGTGCAGCCGAAGCGGGCGGCGCCCCGGCAGAAGGCGTTCAAGCCGCGTGCGAGGAATGGTCCCAAGATCGGATTGCGAAAAAGTCGCAAGGACCAGGGCAGTCGTTTGCCGGCGGGCAAGTGAAACGCCGCCGTGTTCAGAACAACAAGCCGTTTGATTCGCTCCGGCCGGCGCGAGGCATACGCCATGCCGATAATCCCGCCCCAATCGTGCAGCACTAGCGTTAGGTTCTTGTCCATGCCGAGATGATCCAGCAGTGCTTCCAAGTCTTGCGCTCGGCGAGCAAGCGTGTAGGGGTAATGCGAATCGGCCGGTTTGTCGGAGAGGCCGCAGCCGATGTGATCCGGCACGATGATCCGGTACCGATCACGAAGCGCCAAAGTCATTCGACGATAGTAGTAAGACCACGTCGGGTTGCCGTGGAGCATGACGATCGGCTCACCCGCGCCTTCGTCAAGATAGTGATAACGAATTCCACATTGGTGAGTCGTGAGTGGTGAGCGGTGAGCAACGAGCGGTGGGAGGTCCAGGAAATGACTCGAGAAGGGATAGTCAAGCATCAGGAAATCCGAAATCCCAAGAACCAAATTCCAAGGCCAACTTCCAACAAACAAACTTCGGATTTGGGATTTGGTTCTTGGAATTTGGCTCTTGGTTCTTGGAATTTCTGCTTTACCACTCAATTCCAAGCATTAGGCAATTGAGTCCACTGCCGATGCCCAGGAAACCGACGCGATCGCCGGGCTGGAGAAAGTTTCGTTCCTCGGCGAGAGCGGCCGTCAAAGGCAGGGACACCGTGCCGATGTTGCCGAGATACTCGAAAGTAGAGAAATCCTTCTCGGCCGGAATGCCTAGGGCTTTCAAAATCGCATCGCGGTGGCTGGCTCCCACTTGATGGCAAATGACCTTGTCGATTTGGTCTCCGATCCAACCGACCCGGCGAAGGAACGTCGTCCAGGTTCGCAATCCCAAGGCGACGCCGTATTTCATGACGGCGATGGAGTCGGTCGACATGAACTGCGAAACTTGGCGGATGGCCGAGAGCCCCAGTCGGCTGCCTTCATCTACCAACCGTCGCGCGAGATCGGCGGCAAAAGGAGGCGCCGCCGATGCCATGACCTCGATTCCCCAGCGGCACAGGGCGTGGAATTCCGGAGCGGCTTGGGTCACGCCGCACAATACCTGGCGGCGCTTGTCGGATGAATAGGAACCGTCGGTCAAAAGCACCGCCACGGCGCCGGAACCGCCAGTCAGCGTGGCCAGGGAGTGCTTGAAGACCTCCATGCTTTGGGCCTCGAGCATGCGCTCGATCATGATGTCGTTGATTTCGCGAGAGGTTTCGCAGGAGACGACCATACCGGCCCGAATTTGGCCGAGCTCGATCCGGTTGGCGATATCGAGAATGCCATTGAGCACGCCCAAGCAGGCGTTGCTGAGGTCGTAGACGGCGGCATTCGGGCTGATGCCCAGGTCGGCAGCGACGCGGCAGGCGGTGGCCGGCTCGAACTGCTCGCGGCAGACGCCGGCGTAAATGAGCGTGTCAATGTCGCCGGCCGGCACGCGCGAGTTGCTCAGAGCTTTGTGGGCGGCCGCTACTGCTCCTTGCGAAACGGGAAAACCAGCGTCCCACCAGCGCCGTTCGACGATGCCCGTCAGCGCTTCCAATTGGCCTTCGGGAATGCGTAAGGCTTGATACATTGGCCGCAGTCGTTGTTCCAACTCCTGGGACGTCACCACGACTGGCGGCAGCTCATATCCCAGAGAATCAATAAACACGCGCGAATAATTCATCACGTCCCCGATCGCAACCCTACCGAGAAGCCGGTCATATGATAGATAATCCGCCCATCCACGGACAGAAAGCCGTCCGCTTCGATGCGGCGATGAGCGTCGTCGATGGCCGTCACTTCCGCCTGGATAGATACACGCCGATTCGTAGGTAGAACCTGTCCACGATACAGCCAATGGTGTTCTTTGCCAAGGACAATTGCCTCAAATAGGCTGTCCGGACCAATTTGCCACCGTTCCGCCACAACTGCCTTTAACAACTGCACGAGCGACTCCAGTCCCAGAGACCCCGGCCAAACCGGATCTTGATAGAAGTGGGCCTTGAAGAACCACTCCTCGGGATCAACGTTCTTGCTGCCCAGAATCAGGCCCAGGCGGTGGGGACCGCCGTCTGGCAAATATAAGTCGATCCGGTCGACCATGCGCAGGCGCGGATCCGGAAAGGGGGGCGCCGATGGGTAGGGCATTCGCTTGCCGCGAGCCCGGTCGGCATCAGTGATTGGGTAAATGGCGGCATCGCGAATCCCCACTTGTTGGGCGAGAGCTTGGCGCGTGAAGAAGCCGAAGTACGTGTTCCCGCGATAAACGGGTTGGCCTCTCGCGCTGGTTTCGAAATCATAGTTTTGAATGATCATGCCCCCGGAGCTCGACACCTTGGTGACCTTGACGTTCGTGGTCAGCGTGCCGCATTGGGGAGTCACCTCGGCCAACTGAACGGCCTGGCCGCCCAGATTGCGGAAATGGAGATCCTCCGGGCTAGTCAGGGCGGAGCCCATGTAAGCCGACGTCCAACCGCAGACTTGCAGGGCCACTTCCAAAAGAACCGCGTAGGGCATTCGTTCCTGGCAGTTGACCCCGAAATACCAGGCATCCGGCGGCACGTCGTACTGGGCCTCAATGACGGCTCCCGGTTTCATCTTCCAGGGCTCTGCCTGGACGGCGGTGATCCGATCCAAGAACTGGTAGGGCGGTCCCGGCAGCCGGGCGATAAACCGTTCCTCATCGAAAATTCGATACGGCTCACCAAAAGCCTCGGACGGCTTGCCGACCGCAAAGGATAAAATGCGATCGTGATCAAACAAAGACCTGCGAGTCCTTGGTCCGCGATTCGTTGTCCGTCGATCGTTGGCGTGGGGTCTTGCGGCTTCCGGTATAGACGACGGACCACGCTCCTTGGACTTGCCCCAAATCGATTGCAGCTTTCCCCGCGTCATGCCCGTGAGCTGAAGGGTCATGTCGGTGATTTCGACGATGGCTTTGCCGTCCGCGTACATAATCGCATCGGCAATCGCATAAGGTTCGGGTCGGAAGCCAAGCTCTTTGATGGAAACCTCATAAGCGGCGACTCGCGTCGTTTCAATGACTTGACCTCGACACTTGAGCCGACTGGCTACACCCGGAATCGGCTCCCAGGCCGCATTGTATTGCTCACCGACCCAGCCCATGCGCATTAAAAAAATCCGCAACGTGTGCAAGCAGCACTCGTACATCAACGTCCCGGGCATCACCCGATCGTCGATGAAATGGCAAGTCAAGAACCAATCGTCGGGATGGATGTCGGCCTCCGCTCGGATGACTCCTTGACCATAACGGCCTCCCCGAGCATCCAAGTGAGTCACCCGATCGACTAGGTTCATCCGGCCGCCCGGCAAGCGCAATGGATCTTGCAAATCTAGGCCATGAAACAAGTGCCCAAAGCAGCCAGGCAATTCACCCGCCCGGAGCGCGTCGAGCTGCTGTCGGTCATACCGGGCCGCTTCCATTGCGACAAATGTCGTCTCTGGCTTGCCGTTATGACTCGCCTGCTGACTTTGCGGCCGGTCGATTACGCCTTTTCCGGCTGCCAGCTCACCCGCCGTGAAGAATCCCGCGCATCCCTCTCGCATGGTGAGCAAAGGTTGCCCGTTCACGCTGCCGTCGAACTGAAAGCGGAAGAACCAGGTGTTGCCCTGGCGGAAAAAGCGCTCGATTCGGATGTCGTAGCGAATGACTTCTCCAGGCCCCGGCAAACCGCGATGAAACGTCACGACGGCATCCAGCAGCCGGTAGACAGCCCGGCCTCGCGTATGGAAATCGATTCCCAAAAATCCAGACAGAAACAAATCCGCCTGCCCGGCCTCAACGGCGATGCAAGTCGGAATGCGACCGTTGTCCAGATACCAAGCATCAGGACGGATATCGTGTTCAGTGACGATCTGGCCCGGCTGCATGGAGCGCGGCTGGCCGGAGATTGACACGATACGATCGACCAACATGAGCGGTTCGTCCGGCAAACGCACTCGAGTCGGAAATGAATCAACCTCCGCGAATGCCGGTCCCAAAACCCGAGCGATGGAGCCGACCGCGAATTCGACGCATTTGTCGCGGTCGAAAGCCACCGGCGAGGGGACTGGATCATGACCGGAATGTGAGTCATTGCCGGGCGGCAGGACCATCGGAATTGCTTGCTTTTCACGCCCTGGCTCTATTTTCTGGAGCAAGGCCATCTGGAATTCCAGCTGGCCGGCATAGGTTGCCGTCAAGTTTTGGGAGAACCGCAAGTAGGCCTGATGAGCGGTCGCCCTGGCGCTTTGGGCCGACGTCATTTGTTGGATCAAGAGGGACAACGCCGGCAAAGGAAGAGAAGACGGGCGCGGAGTTGCGTTCCTTTCGTCGAGACTCGACTTATGCACCTCATGCTCCCAGGCTCCCAGCGTGGGTAACGCCGGTGTCGCCAAACGGGTGGCCGGGGCTGAGTCTTCGAAGCGCCGGTTTTGCACAGCCTTCCGGGGCTTCGAAGACTCAGCCCCGGCCCCCCATTCTTGAAACTTGGGAATCTTAAACGGCTCCCCACCTACGGGAACAACTATGAATCGACCTCTGCCTTCGTCGGCAAGCTTCGCCGCCTGTTGAGAAACCTGTGGAGAAGATTCCAAGGCTTCGCGCGATGTACTTGATGAGAGGTTTCCAGACGTTAGTCTGTCAGCTTGCTCAAGAACAATCGCAACGCAATTACCGTCAAAGCCTCTTGAGGTTAGCGCCGTTCGTTTTCGGTTGGGTCTTTGAGAGACGGAGCACGCAGTACCAGGTGCCGAGTACTGAGTATTTAATACTGGCTTCGGGTCGGGCGCCGTTTCATGAAAAAGGCACAAGCTCGTTTTGACCAGCGAGACTAATCCAAGAGCGGCTCCGCATTGGCCGATATCATCGGCGATTTCAGTCGTAACGAATTCAATGCCCTTCGCATCCCCTTGTGCCTCTGCAAGTGACTCGATCAAAGCGAGCTGAATGGCATCCGTGCTTTCCATAGATCCCAAGATCTCTCCCGAGGTCGAACCGATCCCCTTGATAATCGCATAGACCCGGTCGCCGTCGCGCTGGGCATCATCGAGACGTTTGAGAACGACGGCCGCGGCGCCTTCTCCAATCGGCCGGCTTTTTGTTTCCACACTCAGACCTCGCTGACGCTTCGGGTCGGTGTGAATTTCATGCCAACCCGAAGCGTCCGCGAGGACAGCGCGGAGATCGCTCGATAAATCGACGGCGCCGACCAGAGCTTGGTTTAGCTCTCCTTTTTGCAGGAGCCGCATAGCTACGGACACAGCACGTAAACCCGAATTCTCCTCGCAAGAAAGAGTGAAGCTTGGTCCGCCGATGTGAAACTCCCGGGCCACGCGGCTGGCCGTTACCGCTCCCAGGGCGCCCATCGTGCGATTGGCGGTCAAAGGCGGCCCGGCCTCGTCGCGCAAATGATCGGCCCATGCCTTCAATTCTTCATCAGACAAGTTCAAGCCCCGTTCTTGGTTCCATTCCCGGACGCGATTGAGCAACGACCAGCGAAAGTGAAAGTTGGTCGTGTTCATATCCAAACTCAGGCCGATAGAAACGCCGGTTTGGAGGAGTTGATCTTGCTTCCAGCGCGCATCCGCAATGGCCTCCGCCGCGACCATCAGCATCAATAGCTGCTGGGGCAGCATCTCTTGCAGTTCTTTAGGCGGAATTCGGAATTGATCAGCCCTTACCGATAGCCGATCGATGAAATAACCATCGAATGACGTGCTTTGGAATCCCTGGTCGCGAAACCAAGCGCTTTTCTCCGCGCCCCACCAATTGCGCGGTGAATGCGGTGTTCCGTCGCTAACGTTCCGGGCTCTGAGGATGCGCTCTTGAAACGCCTGGCGATTGGGCCAGGGTCCGAAATAAGCGCCGATCCCGACGATGGCAATGGGGACCGCTGAGCGGGGAGAGTTAGCCTCTTGAGCCGGCATGATGAGTGGTGCGTGGTCGGATTTCGTTTGCGACCGTTTGTCGGTCGCACACTCACCATACACTGTTGGCTCCTGAAGCCTTCGGTCGCCTATGCTCCCGGCTCCGGCAGAGATCCATTCTTGTAAGAGGACATGAGCGTTGATTCCGCCGAATCCGAAGGCGTTGACCGCCGTTCGTCTCGGAATAATGGTGCTCGATTGTCGGTCGATGATCGGTCCCCGGCCGTCTTCTCGCCGGTGCCAAGGCTGGGGTAGCGACAACACCTGAAAAGGAGAATCCGGCTTGGTCAGCGCATCAACAGGTAGGGAGAAATTCGCTGTCGGAGGCAGCGTCTGCGCCCGGAGTGCCAAAAGGACCTTGAGCAGCCCCGCCGATCCCGCCGCAGTCAATGTGTGCCCGATATTAGACTTCACTGAGCCAATTACACACTGACTAAATCGAGATCCAGGACTTTGCGCGACCTCGCCCCAGAGAAGCCGGAGACTCTCCAACTCCACAGCGTCCCCTGCCGGCGTTCCGGTGCCGTGGCACTCGATCAGATCGACGTCCTGCGGCTGCCAGCCCGCTTGCTGGTAAGCGGCTCGGAGAGCGCGAAGCTGACCCTCCGAGCCGGGCGCTAAGAGTTTGCCTTGGACGTCGTTGGAAAGGCCGATGCCGGCGATCACGGCATAAATGTGGTCTTGATCGCGAATAGCATCGTCAAGTCTTTTCAAGACGAACATGCCGGCGCCTTCACCGACGATCAAACCGTCAGCGCCCGCGTCAAATGGAGCGCATCGGCCGCTCGGCGACAGGGCACGGAGTTGCGAGAAGCCCATTTGGGTGTATAGACAATCGGGCCGAGACAAACCCCCGGTCAGCATGGCGTCGCACCTGCCGGCTTGCAGTTCATCCACCGCGAGCTTGAGAGCATAAAGGGAGGAAGCGCAGGCGGCATCCAGCGCATAATGGCCGCCGCGAAGACCCAAGGCCTTGGCCAAGACGGCCGCGGGAAGTCCCGCCGCCCGGCGATTCAGGTCCCCGGCTTTTGGTTCATAAGCCGCGGTTTCAGAAACCGGTATGGGCCAGCCGTGGGCCTTACATACTTCCTCTTCAAAAGTCTGACCGAGATATTCTCCCGCCAACGCGGACGAATGCTCCGTCGGCAAGACGATATTGCCGATGATCACTCCGACGAGCCGCCGGTCTAAGTCCTTGGTCACCGCGTCGCACCAGGCTTGCCGGCCGGCGTGAAGCGCCAAGTGGAACACGGGGTCGAGGTGATCGAGCAAGGATCGGTCAATGTCGAGTTCGTCGAAGTCAAAACGAAATCCTTCCACGAAACAACCGCGTTTGGAATATACCTTGTCCGGCCGGGCGATGCGAGAGTCGAAGATGTCCTCAATAGGAAGCAGCCAACGCCCGGGCGGCGGCTCGCGTGCCGCATCAACCCCGTCATGGATATTGGACCAAAATTGATCCAAGGTCGGGGCTTGGGGAAAAATACCGCCGATGCCGACGATTGCAACTGGGATAAGATTGGCCATAGCCTGGAGATTTCATCAAGGAGAGTTGACAGCGAGGAAATCAAACCGGGCCTGCCGCAGCCGGTTGGCGGAGCCGGTTTCGCCGAAAGGCCTGATTCAGTCCAGCGTCGATCACCGATTCGTAATTCTCCATGCGCGCTACGACTTTCCCTTCCGAATCCAGGAAAAAGACGTCGGCGATCGCGCGGTGCTCCGTTGACTCCTTGACTTCGACTACCGCCCGAACGCCGCCGCTTGGCAGCGAGCGGCGATATTGACGATAGCTGCCAACGAAGCACGGCAACGATCCGCGGCCCATATTCTCAAAAGTCCACAAAACCATCAGTTGAATAGCGCTGTCGATCACCAGAGGATCGGCCAGCCAGGTATTGCGCAGAGGTCGGTCGATCCACTCGGTCGGCGCCGGCGCTCCGGATACGAAACCAACAATTCCTCGCTTCGAGCAACCTTCGACGGTTTCAATTCCCTGCAGATCCGGGCCATGGAAAAGAAGCTGGGCGTAGATTTCCGCTTGGTTCCGACGATACGGATAAAGGGAGAAATCGGGCGGGCCGGCATCCGGCTCCGGCAGCCGAACGGCCAGAATAACTTCGCCGCGAACGTGCACCGTCTCCGCCCTCACCGGGCCCTTTTTGACGGCTTCCTGCGTGGAACGAAGTTGGACCGGCACCCGGGTCAGCGGCCCTTCTTGAACGGGTTTTCCGGCCAGCACTCGAATGGTGCAGCAGCTCTCTTCCTCCAGAATCACGCCATGCAGCACGCGCACACCGTCAAACCCATGGAACGTTAAGCCGGGGTTGCCATGGAGCGCCGCATGCGCCAGCCATTCCATGGACATGGCCAAAGGAAGCACAGCCTTGCCGTCGATGACATGAGATTTCAAAAAGGGGCATTGCTCTACACTTAAGGATCTTTCGAAAGCGAGCGCCATTGGCTCTTCTACGGGTGCCCTGGAAGGCCCAACAGGGGCGGAATCGGCCATTAGGACGACCTCAACGGCTCGATCCGACGTCTGGCAAATCTCGCGCACCAAGAAATCAGCGCCGGCTTGAAGCGGAATCAATCCCACTCTCTCTTGGGTGAAAAGTTTCTTGAGCGCCGGGGTCACCATCCCCCCATCCCACGGTCCCCAGTTTATCGAGAGGACTCGGCACTTAGGCCGACGCCGTGCTTCTTCTTGGGCGACCTTGTTCAAGACTTCATTGGCCGCCGCGTAGTCCACCTGCCCGGCACGACCGAATCGCGCCGTCACGGAAGAAAACAAGACGAGGAGCCTCAAATCTTCGGCGTCCAGAGAGTTCAGCAAGGCGCGAAGCCCGGCCACCTTGGTGCTATAAACACGTTCGAATTGCTCGGCGGTCTTGTCTTCGATGAGGCGGTCCTCGAGAACTCCCGCTCCGTGCACCAGCCCGCGGATGGGACCTAGCCGAGAACGAATCTCCGCCAGCGCAGCTCTTGCGGCCGACTCGTTGCGAACATCCAGGCTTTGATAATAAACCCGGCCACCGGCTTCCTGAATCCGCTGGATGGTTTGTTGAATGTCCCGATTGGCGGTGACTTTCCGGAATTGCTCCGCCAGTTCGCGGGGCGAGAGCGAGCCTGGGGCATGAGCCACAAGCGCGTTCTTGATCGCCTTCTCCCCCGTCACGCCAACGAGCCAGTCTGTCTCAGGCCCGGGTTCTGGACTCCGCCCTAGCAAGACTAAGCCGGGAGCGAATGCGCGGGCCAGGGCCACGGCTGCTTCCGCGGTAACTCCCCGAGCGCCGCCCGTGATCACTATCACATCGCCTCGCTTGAGCGATGTCACCTCTTTCCCGAACTGGGGTTTGGCGGCAAGGTTGCCCAGGGACGAATCGGCTAACGGCATCTCCGAAAGCTCTAATGCGACGGCTCCTTGTGGGGAGAGCCCAATTTCCGCTGGGCCTTGCAAAAGCAACCTCTCGACGACGGCTTTCCCCGCGGTATTCTCATCGGACCAGTCGGCAGAGAGGTCGAAGGCCTTGCAACAAACTTCCGGCCACTCTTTCGCCGCGGTCTTCACAATTCCGGCCAGCCCACCCGAAATCGCGTTTTGGGGATGGAGTAAGCCAAACGCCCCATCCATGCGGGAAACAGTGGCAAAAACTGAGCATCCAGCTTTCCCGGCTTGCCGCAATCCGGGCATGGCCACCTTCAGAAGTCCAAAAGCGTCATGAATAAAACTGTCGTCGATTTCTCGAGCAGGCGCCACGACAATCAGCCCTGCCAGGTGAACCGGTGGACTGGTTTTTGCGTGCTCCTGGATGTTCACGAGCCGCGGCCTAAATCCCCGCTTCTCTAAATGCCGCGCTAATCGAGCGGCTAAACCACTGCTCTCGTCCGTAATCCAAAATTCGCCGCCGCTTGGAAGCGGCAAAGGATTCCCTTGGGCCCCTGTGGAAAGCGGCTGCGCGGTTAAAACATACCGGTGAAGCCGCCTTTCAGAGCCGGAAGCGTAAGCGTCCGACGGCGCAGGCTGGGGAGAATGGTATCCATTTGAAGTCTCAGAAGAGCCGTTGTTATCAGCGACCAATTGGTTTTCAATGGCGGGGGCTGCTAAACCTTTCCGCTCCTCGTTTTCGGCAACCTCCGCTCCCGTCGGGGCGGAAAGAAAATCCACAACCTGGCGAAGCGTGCGTAAAGTTCCCAAATGCTCCGATTTCACCACCGGGGCTTGCGGCAACCTCTCTTGCAATGCTGAAAAAATTTCCACCCGCTTAATGGAGTCAATTCCCAAGTCGGCGTCCAGCTCCATGTCCAGCTCCACCATTTCGGCGGGATATCCCGTCTTTTCCGAAACGACTTCCAGAAGGACGGTCTGCGGAGTGATGAGTGATGAGTGATGAGGGATGAGGGGTGGTTTATCGATCATCACTTTTGATTCAAATGTTTTTGTTTCAGGGATCCTAGCTCGCCCGGTCTCGTCCGGCAGAGAAACTTTTAGAGAAGAAGCCAAGAAGTCCACAACCTGGCGGAGGCTTCGGAGTGTCCCCAAGTGTTCCGATTTGACCGCCGGAGCCTGGGGAAGCCTTTCCTGGATGGCCGAGAAGATTTCTACCCGCTTAATCGAATCAATACCAAGATCGGAATCCAGTTCCATGTCCAATTCAAGCATCTCGATTGGATACCCGGTCTTCTCCGCGACGACATCTAGAAGCACGGCCTGAAATTGGTCTCTGGCAGCTTGTACTGAAGGTAGGGTTTTTCCTGGCTTTGCTTGCAGGCCAGCGTTCTTTTCCGAAATCGCTGTCGCCACAGAGGAAGGTTGTTCCTCCGAAACGGGAGATTTTGTCATGGTCGCAAGGACGTTGCTGCCGACTGCCGCACCCGTCTTGTCCGTCTTGAAACCTTCAGAGCTTGGAGCAACGACGCGGGTAGATGAGATAAGTGCGTTCTGTTGCGTAAGCAATGCCTGAAATACCTGCAAGGTTTTATCCTGACCCTCCAGGAATTGTCGGTGGACTTGGGCCGTTTGCTCGGCGAGCCGCTGTAACGCCAGGAGATTCTCCTGCGTCGCCTGAAAGGCGTTTGCCAGCGGATTGGGGGCGATGAATTCTGCCGACGAGGAGGAACCGGATACAGTCGGCCAAGCTTCTTTTTTATTTTCATTCCCACCCTCGTCTTCCCGCGACAAGGGCTCATCTATCCGGCTGCCTGCGTTTACATTATTTCTCGCCACGGAATTCGCGTCTCCTTCTGCCGGTGGAACAGTGCGTCCCGCCGGAGGTCCGACATCCGAGATAGAAATCGCTCGAGTACCCTCGGATTTCGGACTTCGGATCTCGGATTTTAAATCGGATTTCGATTTTACATAATTGGCGCCGCAAATGGGAATTGTCAGAGTCGCCTTTTTCTGTGGCGGCTTCCTCGAACCCATGTCCCATTTAGACAATTGAACCGGATGCCCTTGGGCGGCAAGCGAGGCCAGCAGCCGGGCCAGATCAAAGCAGCCCGATTGTCTTCCGGAAGAGGCATCGAGAGCCAAAGCCTGATGCTCCCGACTTCTCAAGATGGCGCCAATCAAGCCGGTCAACTTATTGCCGGGCCCCACTTCCACGAATGTGCGGATTCCCGCTCGATACATATTTTCAATGATCGCCAGGAACTCGACGGGCTGGGCCAGTTGACCCGCCAACAATTCTCGAGCATGGTTCAAATCGTCGGGATACTCGTCTCCCGTGGTGTTGGCGAAGACCGAAATTCGGGCCGGGCGCCACGGATGATCGTTCAGCGCCGCCAGCAATGGCTGGCGAGCTGCAGAGACGAAGCGGCTGTGAAATGCGGCAGATACCGGCAGTTGCTTGCAGTCCACGTTCTTATGTTTCAAGACGTCGGTCGCTCGTTCGATCTCGGTCGACGCTCCCGACAAGACAAATTGTTGAGGAGCATTCTTGTTGGCAATAACGAGATCCAGGTTCTCGCTCGCCAGGACTTCTTGGACTAAATCCAGGGAAGCGCGCACGGCCAACATTCCCCCGGCGTCGGAGCCATTGCCAGCCGCGTTCATGAGCTGGCCGCGTAGCATCGATAACGCGCAAAGAGCCTTGGCGTCGATCCTGCCAGCAGCATGGAGGGCTACCAACTCGCCATAACTATGCCCGGCCACGGCTGCGGGTTGAATTCCAAAATACTCCAGTACGAGCAGCGCTCCCCGGCTGACGGCGCCCAGAGCCGGCTGAGCGACCGCCGTGTTTCGCAGAGCTTCTTCATGTTGAGCTCGTGCGTCTTCGCTGAATTCCGGCCGCGGATAGATGAAATCGCTCAGCCGCTTTTCTGAGTGACGAGTGATGAGTGATGAGTGATGACTAGCCGGTAGTGATTCGTCTCTCTCACAGGCGGCATTTGCCTCCGCGAGAGCTTCTTGCATCTGGGGAAACTGACACGCCAGATCCCGGAACATACCTACGTATTGCGATCCTTGGCCGGGAAACACAAAGGCGAGCTTTCCAATCGCGGGGCCGCTGCCGAAGAATATACCGTCAGGGGTGCTCCAAGAGCCGGCCGTTTCTCGTTCCCAAACTCCAGTTTGAGAACGACCCGCCCCTTCTTGTTCCCACGCTCCTGCTTGGGAACGAGAAGGGGGATGTTTTTGCAACATGGTTCGGCCATTGGCGATCAGGCGAGCAAGGGCCGTCTTGTCTCTTTCGATAATCATCAGCAATCGTTCGGCATGATCGATCCTGAACTCCGCTCGAAGGCAAGAAGCGGAATAGCGGAGGTGATCCCACCCGTCGCTATTTGTCTGGCCGGAGCTTGGTAACGAGCCAGCGAAAGCCGCCAAAGCTTCTTCCAGCTTGTCGCGCGTTTCCGCCGAAAAGGCCAAGATCTGCGCGTTGCCGTCCCAATCGATGTTGGCTTTCTCGGGGCGATATTCCTCCAGCACGCCGTGAAAATTGCTGCCGCCAAAACCAAATGAACTGACGGCCGCGCGGCGCGGTTGACCACTCCTGGGTAGCCAGGGGCGTTTTTCCGTGTTGATGTAAATGGGGCCAGGACTTCCGGAATCGATTGGCTGATCGACTTTGATGGTCGGCGGCAGGGTTTTGTGATGGAGAGACAAAGCGGCCTTGATCAGCCCGGCTGCGCCCGCGGCGGCTTTTGTATGGCCGATTTGTGACTTCACCGACCCGATGGCACACCAGGGTTCCTCGGGCGAGCGAGGCGTGTCAACGTTCCCGTTACCGGAGTCAGCGCTGACCGCGCTCGCACTTTCTCCATACACTTCGGCTAATGCGGCTAATTCGGCGGCATCGCCGGCTCGTGTTCCTGTACCATGTGCTTCCACCAACTCTACCGTATTTGGAGAGATGTCGGCCAAGCGATAGGCTTGTCGCAAAGCCTTGGCCTGACCAGCGGGACTGGGAGCGTAAATGGCATTGCCTTTGCCGTCGCTAGAGGAACCGATCGCCTTGATGACCGCATAAATCTTATCGCCATCGCGCTCCGCGTCAGCCAAACGCTTCAGCACCAAGACCCCTAGACCCTCGCCGAGTATCGTCCCGTCCGCTTTGGCGTCGAACGGCTTGGCGTCCCCGGTCGGCGACAGGGCGGGAGTCTTGCTGAAGCACATGTACATGAAAATGTCGTTGAAGGTGTCCAGGCCTCCCGTCAGCGCCATATCGCACCGGCCCGAGGCCAACTCCAACATGGCTAAGTTCAAGGCACTCAACGAGCTGGCGCAGGCGGCGTCCACGACGCAGTTGGTTCCGCCCAGGTTTAGGCGATTGGCGATCCGTCCCGCCGCCACGTTTCCCAGCAATCCTGGAAACGAATCCTCTTGCCAATCGACATAAGAATCCGCAATGCGCTGAACAACATCGCTGGCAACGGATTCCGCAACGCCTGCTTCGTGCAAGGCCCGTCGCCAGATGGGATGTCCTAGACGCGCCCCAAGGGGAATCACCAGCTCCAGCGTGCCAGTGACTCCCAAGATGACGCTCACTCGATCACGGTCAAACTCTCGTCCCGACCCATAACCGGCGTCTTCCAGAGCTTCGCGAGCCACCATCAAGCCAAGAAGCTGTGTCGTATCGATCGCTTCGAGCGCGTTAGGTGTGATGCCAAATTCCAGAGGCGGAAAATCGACAGGTGAAAGGAAGCCGCCGCGGGCGGCGTAAGTGCGATCGGGAGATTTTGGATCTTTGTCGAAATAATCTTCCGGCCGCCAATGCGACGGGGGGACGTCGGTAATGGCATCGACTCGATTTAGAATATTCGACCAATAGCGCTCCAAATCGCGGGCTTTGGGAAACATGCATCCCATGCCGATGACGGCGACCGGAGTTTGAGAGGATCGATCGTCCACGTCTTGATCCATTTAGTCCAGGCGTGATGTTAGTTCTTCCATCTTCAGTGGGGCAAGCCGGGGAAAGTTCGCCGGCAGAGAAACGCCTTGGTGGCGTAAGCTTTGCGCTCGCAGCAACACCGCCGCGTTGTACAAGAGGTTCATGGCCACCGGAACCACGCGGCGGTTCTCCGCTGATTCCAGAAAAGAACCCTTGGCCCATTCATTAAACGCGCCCATGGCCGGGCCACACCAAATTTGATAATCGATTTTCCGTGAGGGGTCGCCGCTCTTGGCCCAGCGCGACGACTGCCCCAGATACCAACGGAACACCAGGGCCATCTGATGTTTCGGATCGCGCTCGGCGCGCTCGATTTGCCGGGGATCGCGCTCTTGAAAAAATTCCCGCGTCTGTCGCCATATTTCCTCCACGGGCGCACGAAAAATCGTCTTCTCTAGAGTTGTGCGCTCGGTCGCCGGGAGATCATTCAAGCTATCGCAAGTCCGGTAAAGCTCATAGAGTTTAATGGCTCGCATTGGAAACATCGTGCCGCGTTTGAGCACTTGAACTTTGACCCCCATCTCGAACATATCGGCGGCAGGAGCCATCATGGTGTCGGCCTGCTCGGCCTGAGCCAGCATGAGGCGAGCCGCCTCGGAAGTGCCGGCCTCCAGGCAAGCTTGATTGACCGAGCCTGTCAGAATATAGGCCGCGCCCATGGCGAACGCGGCAGCCGCCGATGCCGGCGTGGCGATTCCACCGGCCGCGCCGACTCGCAACGGTTGGGCATAATCGTACTGAGCCTGCATCCGGTCCCGCAGAGCCAACATGGTGGGAATCAAGGTGATCGACGGGCGGTTGTCCGTGTGGCCGCCGGAATCCGCCTCGGCCGTCACATCCTGGGCCATGGGAATGCGACCAGCCAGATCGGCCTGCTCCGGAGTGATTTCGCCTCGATCCAGGAGAATTCGCAAAAATCGCGCCGGCGGCGGCGCCATGAACTTGCTCGCCACCTCCACGCGCGAGACCTTGGCGATGACTCGATTCGGAGTAATCACTCGACCGTCGGCATCCCGATGAATCCCGTGAACTCGAAACCGGACGATAGGAAGGGTCAAATCCAAATAGGCGGAGGCCTCTACTAACCGGATGTTTCGCCGCAAATACAAATCGACGACTGCCTGTTCCAAATCGGGTTCATTGGGACTATGGATGAGGTTGAAGCCGTAGGTTAAGTCGCCGATATTTCGGGAAAGCCGATCGATGGCCGCTTCGATCGCAGTTAGCGACAAGCCGGCCGCCCCGAAAAATCCGAGCATTCCGGCCCGGGCCATGGCCTCCACGACTTCGGCCGAACCGATGCCGTTGGCCATCGCTCCCGCCACGTAAGCGAACCGCAAGTCATGATCTGCGCGAAAAGCAGCATCGCCCAAGTTCTCGAGGCGAAAAGCGGGAACAGGAATAGCTTTTGGCTCGTGATCGAGAGAAGGAGTGAGGCCGTTCGTCGATGGTCGGAGACTTAGCCCGTCGCCGTTTTGCGTAATCTCGAAAGGTTGGCCGACTCTATAAAGCGCGCTTTCCAGAAGCTCCGGTCTCTCATTCCGGCGGCTCGCGCTGGCGAGGGCACTTATTTCCCTGCTTGAACTGGTAATCAGCACCGTGGCGAATCCGGGAAAATGGAGGCTGGCTGGCAAATCAACTACGATAGCAGAACACCCCGGTAAATCAACCCGTGGGCGCAGGCGTCCTCATACCCAGGATACGTTAGGCTGATTATTTGTCCAGAACAAAGGAATTTGCGGGATAAAGAGGCATTCCTCCTCATCGCGAGAGATCAATGCGGCGGAGCGGAACCCACACCCCGATCATCCCGCTCTTCTGTGGGGGGTAGCGTCCGCGCAAAAGATTGAAAGTCAATGAGGATCCAGCGCTACAAACAGCCATCAACTTCGAGTGCAATTGATGGCCAGCCGCAGGCGCATGCCGCCGCGCGGCTCCAAATCCAGGAGTCCATCCCGAAACCACCTTGCCCAACCCCGGGGCCGCCGGTTCACCCGACGAATGCCGCGAAACTTGCGCTGTTGCTTAGGGCTCATGTGCGAGTCTCCTGATAGGTGTGGGACCCAGCGGTCTCCCTTGACCGCCACGCGCTAGGTCGATTTGGACCCCGAAGGTACCAAATCAATACCTCCATTTGCAACAGTCGTGCCAAGGATTTTTGCAGTTACCTCAGCAAGGGGTCGATCTTCTTAGATTTCGACTCAAACTTTGCCAAAGCAGCGGAGTTTCGCGGGTGGAAATGTCCGACGGGCCGAGCAGATCCGGCAACTCTAGAGGTTTTTCTTGCCGGCATCGCCAGCAAAGTACGCACGGTTTATGTGCAAAATGAATTTAGCCTGAAACGCCAACAAGGCGGCCCTTGCTACCCCTTCGGGCTTCGCCAATTATTTTCTATCTCTAGCTTTTCGTAGGCAGCTGGTCATCGGTCCGAACCGCCAGCGGATCAGGCAATCACCCCGCTTTAGATCAAGCTCAGCAGCGGGCAGGAAACCGGCGATCGACACGACCCGACCGAAGCCCAGGTGGTTTCGCATCATTTGCTACCCCGTGAAACGGTGACTGCCTGCCCGTCTGATAGCAAGGCTAAATTCTCTTGAACGATCAGCTCGTCGCCAGAGAAGTCTACCCAGTGAACTGTTCCACCTGTCTTTTCCTGCTTTTTTAGCACCTCGACGCGCCCGGAGGCGCGGCTTCCCGTCTGGATCAAGGTCCGCCGCAGTTTCCCTTCTTCCACTAAGAAGCAGTAGCTCTCATATCCTTTGGTCACATCCCCTTGAATCACCACGGCGGAGGCGGGCAGGGTCAAGGCGTTCGGCTGTTCCATTGTGATGGAGCCGTAAGCGTACATGTTGGGGCGCAGCCGATCATCCGGATTGGAGAGATCAATTTCGGCAAGCAAAGTGTGGGCGGTCCGGTCCAGGGAGTAGGAGGTTCGTGCTACCTTGCCCCTGAACTCCTGCCCGACCAACGCTTGGAGACGAACGCGGGCCTCGGCTCCTTTGGCGACCCAAGGTGCATCCGTCTCCGGTACGGGGACGAAGACGCGCATGATGTCTCGCCGCTCAACGACGTAAAGCGGCTCGCCTTTGCCGGCTGTCGGGGGTTGAACGAAATCATCCGTGTTGATGTTCCGGCGGGTCACCGCGCCGTCAAAAGGAGCCGTTAACTTGGCGTATCCCAGCAGGGTCTTCACCTGATCGCGGTTCTGGTGGGCGACTTCCAGCCGCGATTCCTTCACACCTACGTCCGCCAAGGCCATGTCGCGGCGGGCGGCATTGGCCTCGACCCCTAACTTGGCTTCCTCGACTTCTTCCTTAGAGGTCGTTCCATTTTGGCCCAACCGGGCCAGGCGCTCGTGCTGGCTTTTAGCCCGTCGAAACTCGGCTTCGGCGGCAGCCACGGTATGCCGAGCAAGTTTTAGTTCTGCTTCAGATTGGGCAACGAGAGCCTCTTTCTGTTTCAGCTCCACTTCCATTTCGGGAATCCAAAGCTCGGCAAGAACCTGGCCCTTAGAGACATGATCGCCAATATCCACGTGCCATTTTCTCACATAGCCGGCGATCTTGGCGAACATCGGTGTTTGTTCGTATGCCTGGATATAGCCGGGCCCTTGGGTGGTC
>Ga0207114_1002_pt1 | contig 90489 bp, 75 predicted proteins | sample Alteio_BWMinHeat_70_FD_153560 | JGI IMG/M metagenome (GOLD analysis project Ga0207114, IMG submission 153560) | Enriched cells from forest soil in Barre Woods Harvard Forest LTER site, Petersham, Massachusetts, United States -... | ecosystem: Environmental > Terrestrial > Soil > Temperate forest >... | reverse complement strand
TCGGGATAGATAGTTCATCATCTGCACAGTCCAAGCCAAAGCAGCCGTCGTTATCTTTCGGAACGGCGGAGATTTCCTTAGGAATGACCCTTGAGGAGGTTAATAGAGTTTTGGCGACTTCCGGACTGCACCTTCAGTTCCTTCCTAACGACAAGGAGGATGCATTGGTAACCGGTCCATCTGGAGACGAGGGTCAAGTCACGTTCTCTGCTGGACGAACGATCTATGCCGCCTATCGGATGCCCAATGTAAACACTGCCGACGAACTGACTCAGGAGATCGCCGGAGCAGTTGATAGCATGCAGACGAAAACCTGTTACATGCAAAACTACTCATCCCACGGCACCGGCGGGGGGATGAATCAAACGATCTTCGAATGCGGCTTCAGGAGATTTACCATCATGAATGGTTATGTTCTTGGTGGTGGGGGTCGAATGATCAATGTAAGTATTGAAATCGGCAGACAGGAAACCAAATGACAATCGGCAAGCACCACGTTGAGAGTTAGCGCGTCTTGAGTACAGCCAGTCGGCCCCCGATACCTTGCTCCAGTTGTCACCTCAGATGGGCAATCAGACAATCGAAACGGCTACGCTTTCGGAACATGCATCGCAGCTTTTACCAGCGCATCCCTTAATGATTCGCATGCCGCACGCAGCATGTCATCGTCTGGTTTTGGTTTTTGTTGATATTCAGCAAGAGCCTTTTTCCATTCCTTCTCTAGATCGAGTTGACGCACTTCCTGAGCCGTGAAAATTCGTGTGCGGCAGACTTTATAAAAATCCCTTGTCTTATAGAGTTTGTCTCGACGTTCCTCTGGAGTGATTTCGCCTGTATTCCGTCCGATGGAGGTTTCTGAGAGTAAGGAATCATCGAGTGCGGCTATAAGCTCACGAATTTCATTCTTGCGCTGGTCCAGCAACCATTGCTCCCGTTGCCACGAGCGCGTGAGATAGTGGCCCGCGACGATGCCAACCAGCGGGCCGATTGGTGCCCAGATCGCGAGTATCAGTGTGATGTGTGGATGAGCTAACGATTGCATGCATTCCCTGCCGTCACCACGTTACCACCCTACGGTCGCATCGCTTGAACATCATATTGGCGCTCCGTCCACGGCACAGGACGTGAACTCCCAGATATCGCAGATCACCTTCTCAAAGCGAAGCCTGCCGTTCCGGCTTCGCGGGGTTTTCCCCGCGTTCGCACGCCCGGCGATTTCTGCCCCGCCAATGAAAGCGCCGCTGGCCGCTAATTTAAAGGCTCAGCCGCCGCGCCGCCCGTGCGACAGCGCACACCCTGAAACATTTGCGCAAGGCACGAATGGATTTTTCGCGTCGTGCGAATTATTGTTTGCTGTTCGTGCAAAGCGCTTTACACGTGATCGGGCGCAGCCGGATGCCATCAGACACGCTCTGATGTCACGAAAAATTCAATTGCATGCGGCGCTCCTACTACTACTCCTACTCACCACCCAGTGAAAGACCGGCAGAGTCTACTGTCTTTCGCACTTCACCGTTGCGTGCGCGGCATCGAGCGGTGTGATGCCTTTCAGCACGGATTCAGCGAGCGAACGGGAGTAGTGAACCACGATACGCGCGCGGTCAATACGATCACGCTTAAACTTGCTGATTTCCAGCATGTTTTTAACTGCACTCTTTTTGCCGCGCCCGCCGCTCTCAGCTTCCGGGTACATCATCGCCATCGCCTGCTGGCCTTTGGTAAGGTTGCGGCGCATCAGGTTGGTTGATATCCGGCCCTTGTAGCCGCCGCCCGCCGCGTTGCTGGCTCTCGGGTGGCCCCCAGACATCCTCCGCGACGTGGCGACGCCTCAGAGCGGCTTGTAGCGCGTCGAAGGCGCAGCTTTCGTCGATAATTGCTGAGTGCCGCGCCGATCCTTACCGCATCGCAGCAGGCACGCTGATCTGATGGCGCAGACACAAAAGCGCCCGTTTGGGAACGGGCGCTGATCGCGTTATGAACCTCGGGGAATCCGAAAACGGCACAGTTATCCAAAGGATTCCAATGGGTCTGTTGAGTTCGCATCTTCAGACACACTCGTCTGAATGGTGAGGCCCCCTATCAGCTTCACTGTCGTCATCCACCGCTTTCCCGACATGGATTTGTATCGAAGGATTGCCGAGGTCAACTTACTGCTATCTTGACCTATCCGAAACCAAAACTTCTCCTCTTTCGCTAGGCACCCGATTGAATATTCGCTCTGTCCGGATTCGGCCCCCGGTTGAAACTCAAGGTGAGCGTGAACGTCTATTGCTGGACCTGAGCCTTGGCTTACTGCATGCACTACGACAACGTCCGCCTCCTTGTCATACTCGCCGTGCATAGCAACAAACGGCTGCTGTGCTGAGTCCGCCTGCTTTCTCGCAGCTCGGAGGTAGAGGTAGTTGAATACGGACAGTACCGCGATTGACAGAGCACTTACGATGGACCCGATGGCGGTCCAGCCTGTGCCTGTAAACCATAAAAATCTCTCAGGTTGATCAACCATTTGCCCTCCTGCGTTGATTTGGGGTCGGTACGACTACTCAAAATAGCATCACTTGTACGCGGCACAATCGCATAGCGGTTAACCAGAACTGGAAGCACCCGCTGAAGAAACGTGCGCTGCGGGTGGTTCGGAGCGATGAGTTACGCTGCCAGAATCTTGCGCACCGTATTCACGGCCACCTCCGCCTTGGCAGCGATCTGACGCAGCGAAGCGCCTTCCTTGTGCAGGTGCTTGATCTTCGTGACCAGTTTGTGATCGTCTTCCGCCTTGGGACGGCCACCGACGCGCCCCTGTGCCCGCGCCCGTTCCAGACCGGCAATGGTGCGCTCACTGCGCCGGACGCGCTCCTGTTTGGCGACTGCGGCCAGTATGCCGATGACGGCCTCCTTGAAAATGCCGGTGCTGTCCAGATACTGCTCCGTGAAGCTGCGATAATTCACGCCGTAGCCAGTGAGCCGCTCAAGATGGTTCAGCGTCTCCACGACGCCTTCACGCGACAGGCGATCCAGACTCCAGAAGAGCAGGATGTCAAACTCCCGGCGCGATGCCCCCGCGAACATCTTCTGGAACTGCTCCCGATCCCCGCGCTTGCCGCTGGCTCGGTCTACGTACTGGTGAACGACAGTCCAGCCCTGAGAATCCGCGAACTGACGCAACTGCCGGGTCTGATTCTCCGTGTCCTGTGATCCGTCGCTCTTGCTGACTCGTGCATAAAGTGCAACCCGCATTCTTTCCCCCATGTGTGAGACTGTATCAATAAACGTTCGTTTTATGCAATAGCGATTTCATGGGTCTCAAGTCCACGCCAATGGCGCAGCGGGGAAACCACCTTTTTTGATACAGCCCTGAGATGGCTGGCTTTGGCGCGGTTTAGCGTGCTGCGCGATGTCCGGGAGATGTGCCAGAGGCTTGGCGTAACCTCTTTCATTGCAACAGCAAAAAATTCAGCCGTTGAATCTGAAGGGTTTATGTGCTCACCGTTCCGGGCGCGTCGGATAACCTCCTCGCGCACTGGCTCCGGTATCTTCACGGCTGAGAGTCATGGACGTTCATAAATCGGTTAGCAGTCATCTGCGACTATCGGGTGTGGAGTCTGAACCGCTCGCGCCGCCCACCTAACGTCGGATCAGTCCGCCTGCGCTGACGCAGTGCGAAACAAGCTGCTGAATTCCTATGCGGCGGTACGGGAAGCGGCGAAGGCTAGGCAGACGGCTGCGCAGGCGGCGAATCTGAAGCGGGGAAATGAACCGCCTCCCGGTGGTGGTATTAATATTCCCGCCGGGAAGACTGAAGTAGGCAAAGGAGTTTATGACTATCGAAGTCCGCGCCAAGACAGCGGGTAGTCATCTGCGACCAGCCGAACTCCGTCGCCAGCCACGGGAGCCAAGCGCCGTGCGGCAGGCGTTCGTTGCTGGTTGTCCACTTTGTCCGCTGGTGCTCCCCCCAGTCCATCGCTGTCCGGGCATGGCACACTCCCTCCCGGCAACCCGGATTGCTGCCCGCCTTAGGCACGCGCCTGAGAAGCCATGTGGCCACGGCGTCGCCCCGGTCGATCCCCGCTCCCGGCCCCGGCGCATGTCCGCGCCGAAGTTGTCCCGGACCCCCTATGCCGTCGTTAGCGTCAACGCCTTTCCGCCTCTTACCTTCTCGCACCAAAAATCCGGAGGCGCAGTTAGGCGCAGCTTTTGCTATGGTGAAGGCAGCAAAGGAGGCAGCTTATAAGATGACCGACGAGCCGCTAGCAGAACTGCACAAAGACCCTAATTTGGCAGCGGAAATGGCTGTCAACGCGGTACTTTTCTACCTGAATGATCTCAACTTAGAAGCTCAGGAAAAACAATTTTGGGTCAACGGAGTTTTCGACAAGGTGCGGGCGAAAATTGGGCCAAATTCCTCAGGCGCAGCTTAGGCGCAGCTTTGCACTATACTTTTGGCAGAGGAGCGTGACATGGCAAGCACTCCGGAATCCAGAACGACGAGGCAACGCGGAAGGACCGAACCATTTGCTGAATCGCTCCAGCCGCTGACAAATTACCAGACGCTCGTTGCCCGCGTAGTCGATGCATTCGGAGATGAAGTCAAGGCTTCTAGGTGGCTGTCTCTTCCGAATCCTGATCTGAACGGCAAATCACCACTTCAGGTCGCTCAGCGGGAAAATTACAGCGCCGCACCGCTTGAGCCAATTCTCATTCGCATCGAACATGGAATTGACTATTGACGCCTGAAGCCGCCTTCTTAGATGCGAAGGGTCTTTTCGCAAACCAGCCCCTAATCCTGTACCGCCTCGCGAGAGCGAGATATGCCAACCTGTCCGGCGTGGGCGCTGCGCAGGCTCCCGGACGTTGGAATCGATTCGGTCAAGAGGCCATCTACACCTCGACGGAGAAGGGTCTCCCGCTCCTTGAGAGACTGGTCCACACACCAAAGGATTTGATCCCCTCGAATCTGGCTCTGATGACCATCCGTATTTCGGGCGAATGGAACAGGACTGAGAATGCAATGTACGATCCGCATACAGGCGGCTGTTTCTCGTTTTATCGCACTCTTGCTCACGCTAGAGAGGCTTTCAACTTCGATCCCCAGATGCTCGGACTCGGCGTCAATCCATTTGCAGTGGCCGTACCCTCTGTGATCGTTTCCGTATGGAACGTGGTGCTCTATCCGCAGGCAGTCGGCTTCTGGGATCACGTCGCGCTGGAAGCGGTTGAACATTTCGAATTCGATCCACGGCTGTTTCCCGATGGCACTCCCATCGAGACTTCGGAATAAACATGAAGTTCGATCTGCGTGAGCTTATCTCACCGCCTTGGAGGACGTGTCCGCGTTGCGGAAAAGACAACCAGTTCGTCGTCAGCAACCTGATGAAACTGGAAAATCCGGAAGTGATGTAGTTCTTAGGAGATGATCCGCATGCAACAAAAAACCATTATCGATGTGCTGGCCACCTATGGATTTCAAGCCGATCAGACAATGGGAAGCACTAGTAGTTATTCATCGACACTTTACAGGCATCTTCGACTTCCTGTCGAAGCGCAGTTGTATTACACGAACGGAGAACTCGACGCATCCAATTCATCGATAGACGCTTACGGAGTGGTGATACGCAACACGAAAAGTCCAATGCCCCTCTTGAATACTTCCAGCGCGGTTACCCTTGACGCATGGTGCAGTACGGAATTGGAGAACACCGACAAAACTGTTGAATTCTTGAAGGACAAAATCGTCACTAAGAAAGCGCGCTAAAAGCGTTATCCGCGCTGCCAGCGCATCGGCATTGTCGCCAACGCAATCTCGGCCATCTTCTGCACCTCCTGCCGCGTGAGCTTCAGGTCGCCGTCGAGAATCTCCGTCCTTGCCTCGTCGCCAATCTTGTCGGCGATGGTATCCATGGCGCGAGTGAACCGTGCATCGTTCTCGACGGTGCGCGAGCTGACTTTGTGCTCTGCGGCAATAGCTTTAGCGGTGCTGCTGCCAAATTCCGCAACTTTTGCGGGATTTCCATTCGGCCTGCCGACCAGCTTCTTCCGAAGCTCATGATGCTTGCCAATCCAGTAGTGTCTCTGATTGTCGCTGAGGTTCCGCTGCCCAAGCTGGTGCTCGATCAGAGCCGCCAAAGAGTATCACCACAAGTCGCACCTGACAATCGGGCATCGGCGCAGAAAGGCGCAGATTTATTTTCCTTTTGACTTCATCTGAGAATTAAGTTCAAGCTTGCACTAGAGACAACCCAGATGCGGCCTAGTCGAAAAACACCCGCCGAGACGCAGTGGAGCGAAGCCTTCCGCCGCCTGCGCAAGGAACACCATGTCTCACAGCGCGAACTGGCGGTGCTGATGAAAGTCTCGAAGGGCACGATCAGCGGCATCGAGTCCGGGTTGGTCCGCGTTCCCAGCTTCCGCACGCAGCGCAAACTGGACTGGGCGCAACATCGCTTCGAAATGAAGCGGCTGGATCGCGAAGTGGCATACGTCACTAAGCTTCAGGCCGTCCGCCAAGCCAAGGGAGACAAGCGCAAACCGCTCCCGGCACTCCCGGTCAATCAAGAGCGCGTAGCGATTGGAGCCTGATCTATGAGCACAATTACTCCCATCATGACGCCGGTTGAAGTCTCCGGCCAGATTTCCGGCGACAGGATCGTCACTGACATCCTCAGCCGCATTCGCGAAAAGCTGGAGGCGTCCAACAGTCTGCGCAGCGTCGATAGCTATCAGGGTTACAGCTTTGTAGCCGAGGTCCAGCTACAGCTTCACGATGTAGACAGGGTCGAAGTTGCGGCGAGTGTGAAGGCCGGGGTGATCGATCCCGGCAAACCGGTCACCCGCGCCACCCTGAGCGACGAGGTGGCGGCGCAAGGCGATCAAAGCTTGGAACAACCTGTCGTGGATGCAGCTAGCGAAGGCAGCAGCCAGCACCACGAGCGGCCCCGTAACGCCAGCGGCAGGTTCAGGTGAAGTGTAGAGTCGGGTAACTGTTCGAAGTAGTTTATAGTTCGCGGTTCAGTAGTTAGTAAGTTAGAGACGCATGCTCCCCGCAGTCATAGGGACAGGCAATGGCTCTAGTCAGGCTGAGTGACATCAGCTTGATTAGAGCCTTTTGCTTTTGGAGTCGATCACGATGATGACGCTGGCGGAAATCTTGAGCCGGGGCACGAAGCAGGTGAAGCCGGAATGGCCCGGTGGCCCGCTGCGCGTGTTCGTTGCGGCCCAGTCTCTACCCGGCCCGTACGTCTGCGCGGGATGCCGCAGAGAGAGCCGTGCGGGCGTTCATTTCGTACCCGGACGCGGCTGGTGGTGTGTGGTATGCAAAGAGCGCCTGATCCGCTCCGCGATGGCTCAAAGCGGGCGATTTCGTGACCGGGGTGAACAGTTTGTAGACAGCGAATTTTAACCATAGGAACAGGAGTTATCGACGATGCCGACAGTTGAAGAAGTTTTAAGAGAATCAGGTTTTAGCGCAGATCAGATCGCGGCCCTCGATCAGCGAGCCGTGGGTGCGTTCACGACGATCTTGTCCACAGCGGATCAGCAACGGCAGGCCGCTGAAGCCGCTAGGCAGGCGAATGCTGACTTTTATGACAACAGGATTATGCCTGCATTGACCGGCTGGGATGAAGAAAGAGCACGCATCGAAAACGAAAGAGCCACAGCGGCGGCGGAAGCAGCGTTTTACAGAACGCAGGCTCAGGAGGCCAAGAACGCGGGCTTCGTTGCCGCCGAAGCGCCAACGTTCACGCCGTCGCAACCGCAGCAGCGCGACCAGTCTGGTCGCTATGTCTCCGGCGTACCCGGTTCAACTCCCGGCTCTCCGACTTACTTCGACGTGCATCAGGTTTACCAGAGAGCCGGTGATGCCGTGGGCATCTTGGCCGACATCGAATGGGAGCACAGGCGTTTGTTTAATCAGCCGTTGCCTGTGTCGCCCAGTGAGTTAGTCAAACGCGCTGACGCCGTGAAGATGGACCCGCGCAGCTACGCCAGCCGCGAATTCCACTGGGATGAGAAGCGGCAGGAGCTTCAGAAGGCGGAGCAGGACAAGCACGACGACGCGATCCGCCGTGAAACCAAAGAGAAGACCGAGCGCGAGATTTACGAACGCGTTGGATCGAACCCGGATATACGCAGGCCGCAGGACAACCTGAAGATGACGACTGTGGCGCGGGCGGTGAAGTCCGGCACAGCAGGGCTTTCTGATCCCTTGTTATTGAACGATCAGCAGCGCAGGGCGCAGACTTCGCAGATGATCCGGGGGGAACTGGCCGAGGCGGAAAGGTAACCGTCGTAGTTACGCAAGGGAGAGCATCATGGCAACACATCATGCATTCGACTATTCCATCCTTCGCGGGAAGAAGCAGGCCAAGAAGGGGCACCTGCCCGCCGTGCGTATTCACTCCAGCAAGAGCGGCGTGGCTACTCAAAGCGGGCCGCTGCATCATCGTGAAGTTATCCCGGCCAAGCGCCAGAAGTCTACTGTCCGCAAGCACACCGTAGTGAAGCTCTAGGAGCAAGCAAGCCATGAGTACAGCGGCCTTCGGTCTTGGGTTTACGTCCATGCAGGCGCGGCTGGCCGAGCGCCGCCAGCGCCGCGAGCAACTGGAGGATGAAGCACGCCGGTTTGAAGTCACGCGCCTGTACGACACCGGTCACAATCTGGCGCAGACGATTCCATCGCTTTCCGGCGATGCTCGCGACCGGGCCACGCAGCAACTGACGGATGTTGAAGAGCAGATTCGGAATATCTATCACCCGCAAAAAAATCCCGGTGCGTTGCAGCGCGACTGGGATCATCTCGCGAGTTTGATCCGAAGAAAGCCAAGGCCGGTGCCGGTGAACTTCGATGCCACGCGGACCACGACTCCCGGAACGACATACGACGTGCGCCCAGCGTCGCAGGCGATGGCACGGCAACAGCAGCAGCAGATCGCGAATCGCCTCGCGGCACGCTGGCAAGCGCAACTTGATGTGGCTTCAGCGGGGCCGACGCCGGAACAGCAGGCGCAAGCGGAGAGTGCGAAAACTGTGGCGTACATAACTCAGGGGATGAAGGACTTTCAAGCTCTGAAGCCGGATGCCACGCCGGAAGAGCGGACGGCGCACTTTAACGATCTCGTTACCAAAGCGTATGGATTCGCGCAGCAAAGAATGGCGCTGAAGGAGTATCAGTCGCCGGATGGCAGCAGACAATGGTTTGACGCCTCGCGTCCGGATTTAATTCCGAGCGGCTGGACAGCGATAGCACCGGGTGCGGCTCGTGGTGGCGGCTCCGACTTCTGGAAAACGGTCACGGCCAAGTACGGCCAGAACCCTACAGCGGCGCAGATCGAGACAGAGCGGAAGCTATGGCTGGCGGCAGGAGCACATGGAACGGCCACACACACCACGGTCGATGCGGCAGGCAATTCGTATTCGGTAAGAGTCCCCACCTTCGCTCCCGGCCAGCCGATACCAGCAGGACTGATACCGCCGCAGGTCGCAGCGACTGGAGACGACTTGGCGACTCCATCGGACTGGGCGCAGGATTATCAGGCTCCAGCGGATATACCGGCCCCCATTGCATCTATACGTCCTAGCCAGCAGCAGGCCGGAGCAACTACGGCAGGCACTACGGCAGCAGCGCCGATCAGCACACCCTTCGCGGTCACCCCGGTCACTCCAGCCATCGAGGCTCGTCTTCAGCCGCTGGGGCTGGTTCCGCCTGCTGATCCCGTAATCGTCGCGCCGGATAATCCAGCGGATGTACAGGCAGCGCTGGCCGAAGCAGATCGGCTGGGCATCGGCAGAGATGTGCGGGCGGTGGCCGAGTATCGCACCGACCCGAATAGCGTAACCAGCGCACGCGGTGGCCAGAAGACGAAATTTCTGGAGTTGGTGCAAAGGGTCAATCCGGCATGGGATGCCACCAAGTGGAGCGCCGTACAGCAGGCCCGCCACAGCTTTACCGCTGGCGGTCTGGATGCCAAGAACATGCAGTCGCTGGGACTGGGAGTGAACCATCTTAACAAGCTGATTGAGTCCTACGACGCTTTAGGCAACACCGAATTTCCTGATATCAACAAGGCGCGGAATTTAGGCCGGGTGCATACCGGCTATGGCGGAGTATCCGCAGTGGATTCCGCCGCCAATGCGGTGAGTGGCGAGATGGGGGCGGTGTTTAAAAACTCCGGAGCCACCGATGTTGAGATTCAGTCATGGCGGCAGCAGTTCGATCACAACATGTCGCCCGATGCGTTCCAGCAGAGCGTCGGAACCATGACCGACCTGATGGCTGGACGCATGCTGAACGAGGCCCAGAACTACGTAAACACTTTCGGCTCCTTGAAAGGCTTCCCATTGCTCGCTCCTCGGACAGTGGAGATTCTGGGCAGCTTCGATACCGATGGGGCGAGGCTGATGCTGGAAGTTAATCGCGAGGCTATGGAGTCCAGCGGGATCAAGCCGCCAGCGCCAGGTCGGCCTACTACCGCGCCACCACCACCTGCATCGTCAGCGGCGCAGCCACAGGGCGGCGCAGCAGCAGCAGCGACGATCACACTCTCTCACGCCATGGACATCTACAAGCAGAACCATCCCGGCGAAAAGAACATCACCAAGCAGATGGTCATCAACGACTTGAGAAAGTACGGACAGAGCTTTGTGGACGATCTGAAGTGAGGTGGTAAATGCCGAGACAGAATGCAGCCGAGAATCCCTACGCGGCAGCGTCGTCCCAGTTCGACATTGTCACCGGTACGACCGCGCCGCAAGCTGGATCACGTTCCGGTAATCCTTACGCGGCCACCAGCAATCCGTATGCGGCAGCGCCGGATGTTACCGGTCTGGATATTCCTACCGGCGAAGGTCAGTACTGGATGACAAACAAATACGGCGGACGCCTGCATGTCCCCTACTCCAAAGTCAGACAGGCCGCGCAGGCGGGCTTCACCATGAATACCGAGGATCGGGACCAGTTCATGACGGACGCTCGCGCCGACAAGAAAGTGGGTCGCCTATTTCCCGATCTGAGGTTGCCGGAAGGCGTCAGGATCGTAGGCATGAATCCTGCGGGCCAGCCGATGTTCGGCACCACGGGAACCGCGCCCAAGGGAAGCGCAGCGCAGCGCTTCCTGTCGAGCGCCGGGGAACAGATCGCGGCCCCGATCACGGGGACAGCACGTGCGATCTGGGAAGGTCCGCAGACTCCGGAAGAGGCAGCGACACAAGCCCGTGTAGGTCCAGTGGGTATGCGCGTCGAACGCATGCTTATCAATCCGAGCCTCGATCAATTCCGGCAGGCGAAGGAGGAGTTCAGGCAGAGCGGAAGCTGGCTTGATCCGACTCCGGAGCAGGCAAGACATCAATCGTTAGCAGTAGGCCACACACTGGGCATGCTTCCGTTGATCGGCCCTGCTGCTGCAACTATCGGCGAGAAGATGGGACAGCAGGCAGGGACTGGAGATTATGCCGGGGCGGCGGGCACACTCACCGGCGCTGCGGCGCTGGAGACTGCGCCAAAGCTGGGAACAAAGGTCGGGAAGTTTGTTACCGAACGAATGCCACGTCACGCCGTCGCTCGGGTCATCAGGCCGATGAAGCGGGATGTGGAATTTGGCAAAGACCCGGTGCAAGCCATCCTCGACCAAGGCATCACCGGCACCAGTCTTGAGTCGATGGGTCGCAAGGTGGCCACCAAGCTGAAGACGGTCGGCGCAGAGATCGACAAGGTGGTTGCCGATCCGAAGTATGCCCACACTAAAGTGGACGTGAGCAAGTCGCTCGCGCCGCTCGACCATGCCATACGCGAGGCTGGGCAAGCGGGTGACACCGCATTGTTTGACAGGTTGGTGGCGACAAGGGAACAGTTAACTTCCAACTACAAACCATTTCGTAACGCTCAGGGAGAAGTTGTCCTGCGCCGGGTCGGCCCGAAGAACATGATGATGGCTCCCACCGAGGTGTTGGCGTACAAACGCACGGTCGGCAGTCGCATCCGCTGGTCACAGGACGCGCTCGATGAGCCGGTTAACGGGGCGCTGGGCGGCGTATACAGCAGCGTCAAGGACAGCCTCAACAGGGCCGTGCCGGATTTGAAGCCCCTGAACAAGAGCTACGCGGACCTTGTCGCTGCCAAGTCGGCCATCGAGCGTCGCGCACCTATAGCCGAAAGGCAATCCTATGTGGACCTCTTCGATGTCGCGCTGGGGGTGACGCACAGTTGGCCCCTGCTGATCGCCAAAAAGGCTGCGCAGTTTCCGATAGTCAAGACTGGGGTGGCGCGGGGCGCTTACAGCCTGCGCCATGCTGTTCCGGAAAGAATGCGACTGCCGGTATCCGCGCCTGCGGTAGGCGTATTGCAGAGTCAGCAGAACCGACAGCGGACAAAGTCGCTTCGCGAACTGCGCGAGGAAGCGGAGCGGCATAGGCCATGAGCGGTGGTTACGCTGGCACCGGACAAGCAACGCTGCTGCGCCAGAATCAGCAGGTAGCACTGTTGCAGCAAGCGACAAATATTGTCGGCAGGGCGAGCATTGCGCTTCAGCTTGAAACCCAACGGAATTCTTTCCCGTGGGGCGTGTCTCTCCAGATTTACTTTACCGACGCAAACGGTAACCCGGCTGATCCGGGAGCGTTTGTCGTGGATGTGCAAGCCTCCGACCTTGACACGGATGCTCAATACAGCACGATCAGTGCATGGCCTGCCGACGGCACCTTAAACGCCAGTTTCGTGGGACGCATCGAGCTTCCCGGCTTTTACGCTAGGTACATCCGCGTATTTGTCGCAAGCCTTGCTAACCCTGTTTACGTCACCGTCTTGGCAACGCACTGAGGAGTCTGCATGACTTCGGGACAGGACATAGCTCGGATCGCAGCGGAGTGGAAATTGCTCAGCAACAAACAGCGCAGCAGATGGCGGGGGCGTTGGCCGATAGCCTGCCAGAACGAACCCGCGCAGCCAGTTCGACATATCCATCGCGGTCCAGTCGGGCGAGGGTGTAGGCGGCAGAGGTGCCACGTTCGGAAAAGGTTATATTGTTATCACCTTTTTCTTCACCCTTCTTCGGTCGTCCATGTTTGCCCAGTTCGCGCACGTCGGACGGGACGGGTCGGCCTAGCTGGATGTCATAACTCCTTCATATTCAACGGCTGAATTTTTTGCTGTTGCAATGACAGAGGTTATACGGGGGCTATTTTCAGGCTGCTTTCTTAAAGGGCTGCATCTTCGGTCTGCGCTTAATGCTGGCCTGCCACAGGTCGTAATCCATCTGAAGTCCGGACCAGAACGTGCGAAGAGCTTGGCGTAACCCCTGTCATTACAACAGCTAAAATTTTAGCTGTTGATTCTGAAGGAGTTACTGCCGAGCACTATGCCAGTGGAGAAGTACTTCAGTATTACCTCAACGAACACTATTGTCGGCTGCTGGCCACCCGCTATGACATCAGGCTGGCCGACCTAATCCTCCGCGAGTGGGAGCAATTAAAGAAACAACAGCACGCCCTGCCCAACTTCGCAGACCCAGCCGCAGCGGCGGACGGAAGATTTTTACCGCAGCCATTGGGGACCGCCCCATCGCGTTGCTCATGAATTCACCCCTGTTCCTGTCTCCGCCTTGATCCGCTGCTCCAGTACGGAATTAAATTCAGTTCGGAACGGACTCAGCAACTCTGGCGGCAGATGCGCGATGATGCGGGCCAGGACTTGGACCTTCTGCGGCGCAACCGGTGAATACTGAATGCCTGCCGCCGAATCCACGAACGCTACTGCTCCGAGCGGCGTTCCCGCACAGACCCCGCCAAGTGCTACGGCACCGGGATAGCGTGCGGCCAAATCGCACAGCGCGGCATTTAGATCGGTGATGACCAGCCGCAGTTCGTTGAAAGCCTCCTCCGGATCGCGCTCAGAGAGTGCGGTGATGCGCTCGATTTCCTTTCCGTCGATGGCAATCACCTTGCTCATAACTCACCTCCCGTTGTCGCGATCTAACTTGGCGATCAGTCTTTCGTATGGATTTAATTTCCGCGTTTCGGACTCTGGCACTGTGATCAGCGCGTTAGCCGCGTGCCGTGTGGTGTAGCCATTCCAGTGCACGACAACCTTGCCAGCGACGATGCGCTCGATGATCCCCGGCTCACCTTCAGGATCGCTGCGCAGTCGCACCTTCTGGCCCGGAGTTAGTTCATGGGGTGTGAATGGGATGTTCATTGAGTTCCTCCATCGTCGAGCGCCAGCCGCAGCGCTTCCGGCCAGTGACGACCGAGAATATTCAGGTCTACCCAGTTGACCAGAACTCTGTTGCGCTTAACGCCGCGCACGATTCCCGGCGCACCGCTGGGACAGTTTCGCAGGATGACCAAGCTGCCGATTGGAAACGGAGGCGGCACTGCTGGCGGTGCAGGCGCGTCGCGGTAGACGGGAAGCTTGGGCTGTGAACGCTTCATGGTGGTCTCCTTCTGCGGAAATGGCCCGCTAGGTGTTGCTGCGCCTGCGACGGAAGTTAGGGTCGCCACGCCAAAACCCTGCTGGCGGCACCTTGCTCTCCTGCCATACAAGATTCCCATGATCCCAGATCAACGCCGGGGGACACGGACGCTGGAGCGTTGCGTCCCAGTGCTTGATCGACACACGGGTATCGCTGCCGTCGGGCGTGAAGTTGTTCAAAAAGACTTCGGCGGTCTGTACGTCCGTGTAGATACTGATCTGGTGCTGGCCGCTCGGAGAGCGGCGGGTTATCGACAGCGGGAACTTCAGGCCAAGCTCCACCGCCGCGTTTATGAGGAAATTTAAATCGAGAGGGCCGCTCGGTGACTGCGGCAGGATCAGCGGCGGGGCGGTTACGGCTTCGACGGCTACCAGTTCGCCTTCGATCACTCCCGGCTCTGGTGATGGCTCTGGTGGCGGCTCAGGTGGCAGCGCCCATAACGATGGCCCGTGTTCGGAGTTACGGTTGCGGATAACTCCCAGATTCCTGCCTGCTCTCTCGACTGTACGTTTCGGAATCCCGCTGGCTCTTACCAGATCATTGAAGAACTTCGGCCCATCGGCCAATGCTTGGCGAATAAATGTTTCAGCGTCTGCTGTCGTATTCATAGCGTCCTTTCTGTTTGGCGCGGCTGGGTGCGATTGGCGCGTCGGGTGTCCGTGTAAGTGCACCTTCCGGGTGAGCGACAGGGAGTAAGTCGTTTACTCGACCATCTTGCAGCCGTTTTAATTCAAGGTTGCTCCAGAGCCGCCCCATTGCGTTTATGCTCCTGTGAAAGTGGAATTTGTAAGTCCTTTAAACAACCATTTTGCGGATGTTTTGATATAAGACCGATACAGAAACGCCCTAACAACATTTCCCGAAAACCGCACTTTCGCATGTTCACGCATTACTCGCTCCACACGTGCTGTGCTTCGTCGAACCTGTCGCGAAATGCGCCCCATGGCTCTGCCTTGACCCCCTTCGGTTGGATTTCCTGAAGTTCGCGCATTTTGCCGATGATGCAGAAGTCGTCGCCCGTGTACTTCTTGTTTTCACGGGTCCGGTGCAGCATCAGGATCATCTGCGCCGCTTGCTCAAAGGCTGATGACCCGTAGATGTCTTCAATGTCCGGGTATTTGTTCAGGTCCATGGGTGGCGCTCTTCGAAGCTGGGCCAGCGCCAAGGTGCGGCAGTAATCGCGGGCAATATGGCGCAACGTTTCAGCCTGCTTCTTCGCTTCCTCTAAAACGTTTTTAGCGCGGGGCACGATGAGTAGCTGCGCGTAGTCCACCACGAGCAGATCAGCCTTCCAGCGCCGTGCAGCCAGCACGCTCCGGGAGCGATATTCCGACACTGTGAGTTCATGCGTGTCGTCGATCACGATAGTCAGCTTGCTGAGTTCTTCGCGTGCCTTGAAAAGGCGGAAACGCTCCTGTGGCGTCAGCCAGCGCGGATCGCGCATATGCTGGACCGGCACCATGGCGAGGTAGCGGGCCATGCGGCGGAAAATCTGGTGCGCCTTCATCTCAAGGCTGAAGAAGTGGACGCGAAGGCCGCGCTTCGCATTCTCGACGATCACCTGTATGGCTGCTTCCGTCTTGCCCTGATGCGGTCGGGCGCACAGGAGACAGAGTTCGCCTTCCTGAATACCGCTGGTGATCTCTGACAGGCTGGGGGTAAACAGGGAAGCGCCGAGGACACCTTGTCTCTGGGCCGCAGCTTCAGCTTCGAAGCGTGGACCGTCTTCGGCGGCAATATCGGCGATTGATCTGCCATTGCCGCGCTGGATGCGGGCCAGTGAGTCCTCCATGCGCTCGATAGATTCGACGAGTATCTCTGCGGTTGGATCGCTCTGGTCAGCGGCGCGGGTGATGGCTGTAGACGAGATGTTAATCAGGGTCCGGGCGAGCGACTTGTCCTTGACGATACGGATGTACTCGGTGATGGACAGGCGGCGCGGCAGACCTTCGGTAAGTGAGGCAAGGTATGCGACACCGCCGATGGCGTTGACCTCTCTGCGCCGCGCCAGTTCTTCCGCCAGCGTCACGATGTCAACCGCGCGCTGCGTGTCCATCAGATCGCTCATGCGGGCAAAGATGCGCTGGTGGGAGTCAAGCGCGAAGTCCGCAGCTTCGATGTGGTCGCGGGCCTCGTAGTAGCAGCCGTTATCGAGCAAAATGCTGCCTAAAATGGAGCGTTCTGCGTCGATGCTGGCGGGTAATCCGCGTTCGAAAACAACATTGGGATTAGACATGGTCACCTCTCAGTTCACTCGCGCCACCGGCTTACTTGAAATGTCGAGTTTCTCCGGCTGGGCATTCTTTTTGACTCCCCATTTTTCTTCGATTGCGCGGTAAACGTGGGTGTCCTTTTTGATCAGCCAGTCGAAGCTGGCTTCCCATCCTCCATCACCGCGAAGCCACGGCTTTTGAGTGCAGCATCCGACTGCTTCTTTGAAAAGTTCGAGCGTGACTCCCTTTTTCATCAGGACTATGACTTGTTTCCTGCGATCATCGTTGAACGTTCTCACCTTTGGCAGCTTTCCCCGGTTCTGATTCCAGTAATCAGCAAAGTCTTCAGGGCGAACTGTTGGGTGCGCGTCGTCGTTTACGACGACTAAAGAGCTTTTAGGCACAGGCACAGGCACAGGCACCGGTACTTGACTTTCCCCTGAGTTACCACTGACTTCCCCCTGAGTTTTCGTGGGTGATTTTGGTCTACCCGTTCGCGGTCTATGTTCACCCTCTTCTTCGAGCCAAGCGTAAAACTGCTCACGCTCGTAGTTGTTCAGTTGGCCAGAGTTCGGAATCGTTCCATCGGCGAAGCGCAAGCACCTTCTGGCCAGCCACGCATGGATGTGATTGTCTGCATGATGGGACCAGTGATGAACGATGAGCCGGTGTATCGGGTGCTCGTCCACGTGGCCTGACGCGACAAACGCCGCGATCAACGTGTCCGGCTCGATGGTGGTGGCAAACATCTGCATCACTATTGCTTTGTTCGACAGGCGTCCGATGTTGCCCGCTGGTGCGTCTTCGGCGGTGGCGTGCCAGAGAGCTTCAAGTAGCCCGAGGGCGTGAGCCGGTGAGATGCCGAGCCGATCCGCCAGCAGGCGCGTTTTCCAATGTGTAAGCGTTCCGCGCAGAGCCATGGTCACGGCCTCCCTGTACGGCGGGATCGGCGCTGCCGCTGAGCGTGCGCGGCGGTGATTGCGGAGGACGAATTTAATTTCGGATCGTGGGGCGGGATGGGAGTTATCCTGTGCATAGTAATAGTCACTCCTGTGGCTCGCCCCTCCCGGAAGAGAACAGGATTCAGAGGCTTTGGGCTTTCAGCGGCTCAGAGCCTCCTCGAATTTTCAGATCATGAACGTATCGCAATAATTCAAGAAATCAAATCTACGGGCTGCGCGTAGTCTTCATATCGTCGGCGCATTACCGCGATTGCAAGAGTAGTGTGGCTGTTTATGCGCTGCTGCGCTGACGCAGCCATTCGGCAGTGGTGGCTGGGTCGAGCCGCCACGAACCTCCGATTCTCATGGCGGGCAAGCGCCCAGATTTAACCATGTCCCATGCCGTGCCGTAGTCGATGCTGTACAAAACGGCGAACTCTGCAAGCGGGAACGCGGAGGTCTTGGCTTCTATGATCTCGATGATGGTGAGCTTCTTTACCTGCGTGCCGTTCTTCGCGCCTGCCTGCAATCCATTCGCCGCTTTCATTTCGCCACCTCTGCACTTTTGGGTATTAGTCGGACGCTAGCTGTCTAATTAGACCCTGTGCGACTGACTAAACGTACACCTAGTTTTTGGCGGCGTCAGCGGGAGGGGGGTGCATAGAAAAATAACAAAATGAAGGCGCTCTAAACGGCAAAAAAAATACTTTCGCTAAGCGGGCTGTACTTATTGCAGCCGGATAATTCCATACTCTTTTTCAATTAACGGATCGAAAATTATTTTTTTGCACAGGCCCGGATTTGAGGCAGTTTGCCGGTGATTACTCTATAGTCCCCTGTGATAACTAAATCGCCTTGGTTTCTACCCTAACTTAGTCGCCCTTAGTCGCCATACGCGATCCTGTTGACGCTCCTGCGCACGCTGTCGTTGTCGGCTGGTGACAAATACCTCATGACCGATGCAAGCTCTGAATGACCCGACAACCGCATCACCGTCCGAAGGTCAAGAGCCGCGCCGCCCAAGCTGACGGGACGCAGCCAAGCAGTAATGGCAGATGCACGAAACCGGTGCAGGTACCAATGCTCGCATTCGTTTCTCTCCTTGCACGTCTGGCAGACGCCGCAGTTCAACCCGGCGCGGTGGGCGGCTCGCTTGAGCGCACGCAGGAGCTTGGTGTTGGGCCTGCCATTACTCGTCGGGCAGACCAGCCGGTCGTGGGGATGCGCGGCACGATAGTTCAGGAGCCACTGCACAAGGTCTTCCGGAACAGGAATGTCACGCTGCTCGCTGTCTTTGACCTTGAAGTCGTAATCCGGGTTTCCCTCGACGTGCAGGATGCCGCGCTTCAGGTTCAGATTCTTCCACTCCAAGTGAGACATCTCCTGTTCGCGGAGTCCGCACTTCAGCATGATCTGGCAGGCGGCATATAGGCGGTCGTCGTTCTTGATGGCCGCAAAGAGCTTCTTCATCTCTCCCGGCTCGTAAATTTCCGGAGTCTGCTCTTCGTACTTGGGAGCCACCAGCTTCTTCTCTTCCCCATCTTCAGCAGGCATCTTCTTGCTGTCGAAGCCGCAGTACAGAAGAAACGCTTTAGTGTTGGCCCAGCGGTTGTGAATCGTCCGATCTGAACAGCCCCGCTGGCGTAGGTGGCGCTGATAACGCAGCATGTCTTCGGCTACCAGTTCATCCACGTAAGTCTTGCCGGGGATGACCTGAAAGAATTCATCCACGGCAGTCCTGTAAACGATCTTGGCTTCCGGGGAGCCGCGATCATCGGCAGCTTGCAGAAATGCGGCATACGCCTTGGCCAGAGTTCTGCGCTGGGGGTCTTCGATGATCTGCACGCCAGCCACAGCGGCATGCGTACGCGTCTTCAGTAAATTCTCCAGCACGCGTTTCTGATCCAGAGCCTTGCTGGTGTCTGGACCGATGTCCTTGTAGAGCGCCTTGCTACCTTCGTAGTGACGCAGCACAAAGCGGCCCTCCGGGTAATGGCGCTCCACACCGCCCACCATCACCCAGCCCTTTCGCGGTCGGCCATTGGCCCCCATAGCTGGCCTGAAGCGTTCCCAGCCCTTTTCCGTCTTGCATCTCCAGATCAGCGTTACCTGCGTATTGGCCAATTCCCAACCCTCCTCGTGGCATTTTACCTAACCAGAGCCTAACCACAAGAGGAGGTTAATGTTTTATCGGTTGAAAACATGGCAGTTACTGGTAGTAGCTTTCGAATCCCCCTCTCTCCGCCAGATTCCTGTAAAATCAATAACTTACACAAAATGAACAGCTTACGAAGGCACTAAAGTCTCCATAGTCGCCAGAATTGCCTAGCTACGCCTGTTTTGCCTAGCTAAATGGAAATGTATCGCTAAGGGTAGGCTCACCCGCTAGATTCGGACCGTTGCTAGTAGACACTTGAATATCAATCAATTCTTTCGGGTAGCGTACTCTAAGTACCGCTTGAACGACAGTTGTAGCTGTAAACAAAGGCATCACGTAAGACGTTCGACGATACTCGACAGTCTCTAAGACCGTGCTATGTCTTGATCCGGACTCCATATTCAAAGTCTTCCTAAAGAAAACCGTCCCGTCGGGTTGCAGCAGAGTTTCGTTGTCTGGGGATTCATCGAATCCGGAAGAATCCGTCTCCGCTACCAGACAGCAGCAAAGGCAAACGGGCAACGGGTTGGGTACGTCAGGGTAAGCACACTGGATCAGAGCACGGCGCGGCAGTTGGAAGGCGTCTCCGTAGACACGACATTTGAAGATAAGGCGCCCGGCAAGGATGTGAACAGGCCAGAGCTACAGGCTGCGCTCAAGTTCGTGCGCAAGGGTGACGTGCTAGTCGTTCACAGCATGGACAGGCTTGCACGTAATGCCGAAGACTTGCTGCGCATTGTCCGTGAGCTCACGGGGCGCGGGATTGCTATAGAGTTCGTGAAAGAGGCGCAGACGTTCACGGGCGAAGATTCCCCGATGGCAAAAGCCATGCTCGGCATGCTTGCCACGTTCGCAGAGTTTGAACGCTCCATGATTAAAGAGCGTCAGCGTGAAGGAATCGCCATTGCGAAGGCAGCCGGAAAGTACAAAGGCCGCTCGGCTTCTCTCTCTCCGACCCAGGCCGCAGAGGTCAAGGCAAAAGTTGCAGCGGGAGTTCCAATCGCCAAACTCGCACGCGAATACAGCGTGTCACGTCCCACCATCTACGCCGCGCTCAAGGCCGCATAGGGCGGGACAGTGGAGCGCCGTGCAGGTGAGCGAATCCTCGCCCGCGCCGCATAGCGTCTAAGGCTCTTGGGTGATCGCTTTCGCTGCGGCTACCGCATCTTCCGCGCTGGAAAAGATTCGCGATATTACAACATCACCAGAAAAGGCATCAACCACCTGGAACTCATACTTCTCACTCGGTATCTCGCGCACATTCGCGCAGATTCCAAGATGGTCATTCGTGAAACTAGCTACTAAAACAGGGGAGTCTACTGCGGCACTCATACTCTAACTCTAGTTAGGGCGATCCAGTCACCACAATCCCAGAAAGAGGCGAACCTTAACCCCCCGGATGGGGTAATTTGATCAGGGTCGCAAGCTGGCAGCAGTTGAGCCGTGAGTGTACCGGGACATGCGTTACGCTGTGGATCTGAGACATCATCGCCTGTTTTGCCCAGCGACCTAGATGAATCAGCTACGCCACCTGGCCCAATACACCCCACCCGCCACGACCGCTTATCGTGATCGGCTGTCAATGAGTGCGTCGGCGATACGTCGTAAACTGAGAGTAGCGTTCAATGAGCGGATCTTCACGCGATCGCAATGACTCAAAATATCTACGACAATACGTATTTCTTCCAGGAATACAGCCGCATGGAGCGATCCCTCCTGGGGCTGGCTGGCGCGCCTGAGTGGCCGTCCTTGCGATCAATGCTTCCTGACCTGACGGGAGCGCGGGTTCTGGACCTGGGTTGCGGGTTCGGATGGTTTTCCCGATGGGCCCGGGAGCAGGGTGCGCGAAGCGTACTGGCCTTTGATGTTTCCGAAAAGATGCTTCACCGGGCCATCGAGATCAACTCCGATAACGCGATCTCCTATCGTCAGATGAATCTAGAGGACATCTGCTTGCCCGAAGCAGGCTTCGACCTGGCATTCAGTTCTCTCACTCTGCACTATATCGAGAACCTCGATCGCGTTTTCGAGTCGGTTCGTCATTCATTGATCCCGGGCGGATCGTTTGTTTTCTCGACCGAACATCCAATCTATACAGCGCCACGGCACCCGGAATGGCTGGTCGAGGATGAGGGATCGCGCATCTGGCCAGTCAATCAGTATCTGGAGGAAGGTGTCCGAGTGACGGACTGGTTGGCGAAAGGTGTTGTCAAACAACATCGGACCATTGCAACAACTCTGAATTCGCTCATCCGTTCTCGCTTTGTCCTTACTCATGTAGATGAGTGGGGACCGAGCGACGACCAAATCGGTGTTCATCCGGAATGGGCAGAGCACCGTGACCGACCAATGTTTCTCCTGGTCTCAGCCAAGAAGCAGCGTGGATACGAAAGTGAGAGATCCACTGCCTAATTCGATTGTGCGAAGTCGAACGGATGCGTACAGGCCGATGCACTCATCGACAAGCTCAGACCACTCTTCGCGCAGCTCTAACGACTCCAACTGCAACCGCAGGGAGCCGTGGCAGATTCCCTAGCTACCAGCATGTGCGCTTCACGGTCGCGCGCTGTCAGAGCATCGGCGGCATTGTCGCCAGCGCGCTTGTAGACGGGCTTGCGCCCTTCGTACACCAGCAACTCATATCTACCCTCGGGATACGAAACCTCCACGCCTTGATCCATTACGACGCCTTGACGGATGCGCCCATTGCGCCCGGTAACGACGGTGAATCGACGCCAACCCCTCGGCGTGCGACAGTACCAAAGCAGCGAGACTTTTCTATTCGCCATAGCGCCCTTTGCCTAGCTAAGTATCGCTATGATGGCATTAGAGTCAACAAGTCTTTGATTCTATGGGCACTCTGGAGCGGCTGCATATAGTCCCCCTCTCTCCGCCAGAAGTAAAGGGACTTACGCTGTCTTTTAGGCATCCACAGGCCACTTCTTCCTCCTTCCTGAATTTGCATCGCCACAGTGAATCTCACCACCAGTTAAGTCTCCTCATCATGACCGCTCCGTAGGCTTGTGCGGTCATCCGCGAACTAATGTGCGCATAAGAGCGGTGCCCCTTCGAGGGGACATCCTTCGTCGAAGTCATGCCCAGACGATGGGAATAGCAGCAAACCTGCTCAATGGTCTGGCCGCGCACTTCAGGCGGCTCCCTGCAATTTCTGCCGCGCTGGCTGCATATAGATGGTCTTGTAAGAAAGAGGCACAGATGCTGGGACTGAGGAATTGCGGGCATGAAGCGAGACGACAAGGTGATGGCACTGCCAGGAATTTTGATGTGTCTCATGCTCGCGTCTTGTTCCCGTCCAATAGACAAAGCAAAAACTGCAGCATCAGATAGTGTGCCCGTTCGCGCGGCCCTGGCTGTTTCTGAAGATGTTCCGCTGGAGATTTCAGCGGTTGGAAATGTCGAGGCCCTGGACAGCGTGGAGGTGAAATCACGCGTAGCGGGACAGATCCAGCGCGTCGCTTTTGAGGATGGACAGAACGTGACGAAAGGCCAGTTGCTGTTCACGATCGATCGAGAGGCGTTGCAGCGTCAGGCAGCGGAGCAGCAGGCCGAGTTAGAGCGTGACCTTGCCATGGAGCAACAGGCACGCGCAGTTGTGGCGAGAGATGTTGCTTCTCATAATCAGAGCCAGTCGGAAGCCGATGTCGCGTCGCGGCTCGCAGCACTCGGCGTCCTTTCTCAGCAGCGCGCAGACCAGCTTGCTACAACAAGCGATACGGCGCGCGCAGCGCTTCATTCAGACCAGGCGACGGTTGAGGCGACAGTCAGCACAACAAAAGCCGACCGGGCACGTCTTGGCCAGACGCAGCTTCAATTGAGTTTCACAGATATTGTCGCTCCCATTGCGGGTCGCGCCGGTGCTGTGATGGTGAAGGCCGGCAATATGGTAAGAGAGAATGACACAACACTTGTCACTCTCCTTCAATTGGCTCCCATCTATGTCACCTTCGGTGTTCCCGAGCAAATCCTGCCTGAAGTGCAACGACTGAATGCGGCTGGACGCCTGGCTGTTGAAGTCAGCAATGGTGAGGGAGTGACATCTGAGGGCCATCTCGTTTTCATCGACAACACAGTCGATGCAACTACAGGCACGATTCGGCTTAAGGCAGTATTTCCCAACACGAATGGGGCACTCTGGCCCGGGGAGTTCGCCAATGTTCGCCTGCGTCTGCAAATGGAAAAGGGAAGAATACTGATTCCGGAATCTTCGATTCAAGATGGATTGGATGGGAAATATACGTGGCTCGTTAAATCCGATATCGCGACGATCACGCCCGTGACCGTGCTGCGCACATATCAGCCGGAGAACGGTCCCGAGCAGGCGGTTATTGGCAGTGGCATCAAGCCCGGAGACATGATCGTTACAGAAGGACAACTGAGACTTACACCTGGCGCAAGAATTTCACTCCTGGATAGACCGCGGGCGACCATTGCATCTCTCGATAACAGAACCAAATCTGTGCAATGACGCGTCCTGACGATATGCCGAGCAAGGGATCTGAATATGCGCTTTACCGATTTTTTTATTCGCCGCGCCATCGCTACGACACTGCTCATTTCAGCGATTGCCGGATTCGGGCTTCTGAGCTATTTTTCGCTGCCTGTCAGTAATCTGCCGGAAGTCGAGTATCCGACAATACGAGTGTCGGCAGCATTGCCCGGGGCCAATCCCGATGCTATGGCATCGACAGTCGCGACTCCATTGGAAAGCCAGTTTTCGACGATTCCCGGCATCGAAAATATGACATCGTCCAGTTCCGTCGGAGAGACGAATGTTACGCTTCAGTTCGACCTGAACCGCAGCGTGGACGCAGCCGCGCAGGATGTACAAGCCGCAATTTCGCGGGCCGCGGGCGCTCTGCCCGCGAACATGCCTTCGCCGCCTTCTTACTCCAAGGTGAATCCAGCGCAAGACCCGATCCTGTGGCTGGAAATGTCTTCAACGACCATGGCATACGAGGACTTCGGGAAATATGCCAACCAGATATTTGCAAAGCGGCTCTCGATGGTGAGCGGAGTTTCGCAGGTGCAGGTTTATGGTCCGGAGCGGCCTGCAATCCGCGTGCAGGCAGATCCTACAAGGCTGGCCGCATACGGTCTGGATCTCGAACAAATTCGTACAGCGCTCAGTACCAACAGCGCCAACCTTCCTACAGGCACGCTATATGGCGTCAACCGGGACTATTCGCTCCAGGCAAATAGTCAGCTCACAACCGCAGAGCAGTTTTCGCAGCTGGTTGTTACTTACCGGGATGGCGTTCCTATCCGGCTAAACCAGGTGGCGAATGTCTTCTATAGTTCGAGTAACGTCAAACACATGTTCTGGATCAATGGTCGGCGTAGCGTCATTCTTGCCATAAGGAAGCAGCCTGGCGCGAACACAGTGGAAGTCGCTGATCGCGTCAAGACCGTGATCCGCTCCCTGCGAGACTCTATGCCGCCCGGAGTCTCTTTCGGAAAGGTCTCGGACGATGCCGATATCGTCCGTGATTCTATCGGAGAAGTCACCAGAACACTCATTCTGACAATATGCCTGGTTGTACTCGTCATTTTCTTGTTCCTTGGCACGGTGTCTTCAACCATCGTTGCGTGTGCGACGATTCCTGTGTCGATCCTTGGCGCGTTTATCGCAATGCGGCTGCTTAACTATTCCGTGGACATGTTTTCCATGATGGCGATTACGCTTTCGGTGGGTTTTATCGTGGATGACGCGATCGTCATGATCGAGAATATTGTGCGTCATCGTGAAATGGGCAAGACGCGATTGCAGGCTTCGCTCGATGGCGCGCGAGAGGTCGGTTTCACAATCATTTCCATGACCATCTCGCTAGTGGCCGTCTTTCTGCCGATCCTGTTCCTCAACGGTGTACTGGGACGACTGCTTCGCGAGTTCGCCATCACCATCTCGGTGGCCATACTGCTTTCGGGCTTCACTTCACTTACGCTGACTCCGATGCTGTGCAGCCGTTTCCTAAGCTCAAGGGAGCAGACAGATAACTGGTTTCAGAGGCACTCGGAACGCTTCTATGCCACCATGGAGAACTTTTACAGGCGGTCGCTCGATACAGTGCTGCGACACCGGCGCGGTGCTATGTCGGTCAGCATTGCAATGGCCGCGCTCACGATCTACCTCTTCGCTGTCATGCCGAAAAGTTTCATGTCCACCGTGGATGTCAGCTATTTCTCGGGAAGCCTGGAAGCCTCTCAGGACAGTTCCTTCGACCGGATGGTCTCTTATAGTCAGGAAGTAAATAAGATTCTCGCTACCGTTCCCTGGATCCAAAGCTATATATCCGGCGTCGAGACACAGAATTCGGGTTGGTTCTGGGTCAACCTTGTAGATGAAAAGCATCGTCCAAAAGGCGACGTCATCATCGCTGACTTGCAGAAACGGTTGAATGCGATTCCCGGCCTGAACGTCTATCTCCGGCACGGAGACTTTGTGACTCTCGGTCAGAATGAAGAACGGTCTCAATATTCAGCTGCACTGCAAAGCCCTGATGCTGAAGAGTTGTACCGGTGGGCACCCAGGTTGAAGGCGAAGCTGCAATCTTTGCCTGAGTTGGCAAACGTGTCCAGCGACCTGCAGATGAGCGCTCCGCGCGTCAATGTAGATATACGGCGGGATCTGGCCATGTCTCTGAACGTAGATCCGGAGAAGATTGCCAACACACTTTACGACGCTTATGGAAACAGGCGCGCGAATACAATCACTGTCGCGTCTGAACAGTATGACGTGATCCTCGAAGTTGCCAGCGAATATCAGCGTGATCCGGCGGCTTTGGGAAATTTATACTTACAATCCACTACGGGCCGGCTCGTGCCGCTTTCTGCCGTCACGAGGCTGACGCAAACTGTGGCGCCGTTGACCGTGAACCATGTAGGTCAGTTTCCTGCGGTGACCTTCCAATTCGATCTGAAGCCGGGTATCTCGCTAGACGCCGCAACAAAAATAGTCCGGAAAGCCTCGGAAGAGATCGGCATGCCGGCGACGTTAACCTTTAGCTTCCAGGGAACTGCTGCGCAATTCCAGAGTTCGCTCAAAGGACTCGGTCTTCTGCTCGTGATCGCCGTGATGGTGATCTATATCGTTCTTGGCATTCTTTACGAAAGCTTCATTCATCCGATCACGATCCTTTCCGGTCTGCCTTCTGCAGCCATCGGCGCGCTTCTTTTCCTGCTATTGTTCGGTGAAGATCTCAATCTATATTCGTTTCTAGGCGTCATTTTGCTGATTGGCATCGTGAAAAAGAACGCCATCATGATTGTCGATTTTGCGCTCGATGCCGAGCGCAGGACAGAGATGAGCCCGGAGAGAGCGATCTATCAAGGCTGTCTCCAGCGTTTTCGCCCCATTATGATGACCACCATGGCAGCTCTTCTCGGAGCCCTTCCAGTAGCGTTCGGAAGCGGCCCAGGCGGCGAGTCGCGCCACCCACTCGGTATCGCTGTCGTCGGAGGCCTGCTCCTTTCGCAATCGCTGACCCTTTACATCACGCCTGTCATCTATCTTTACCTTCACCGCTTTCAACGAAAGCGCGTCGGGACGGCTGAAGACGTAACGTCACCGCTGGGAGAGCAAGCAGTGGGCAGCATGATTGGAATGTGATTAGGGTCTGTTAACGCTACGCGGGCGAGCGGCGATGGCTTATGTGTGGCTCACTGCAAGCAGGCTCTGCCAGCCAGCCTTGCTCATTTTCAACCGCTGCCCGTTCAAGAGAACTACCGATCCCTCGCCCGGTCCTTCGCGAAAGATCTCGCGTATTTGATCGACGTTGACGATGACAGAGCGGTGGATGCGAACGAACTTCGTCGGGTCAAGCGTGTCCGCAAGATATTTGATGGTCTTTCGCAGCATGAAGTTCTTTGTCCCGATGTGCAGGCAGGAGTAGTAGTCTGCTGCCTCGATCCATTCGAGATCGTTGACGTTCACGAAGGAATCTTTTGTGCCGTTGTGAACCAGAAGCCGCTTAGGGTACTCTTTTCGGGACGCGACGCCGCTTTCAAGGCTGGTCAACACAGACTTCATCTGCTCCTGCGTCAACAGTGCCGCGTGCGAAGCAATCCGTTCTTTCACACGAGCAAGAGTTGCCTGCAAGCGCTCCGGCTCGACAGGTTTGGTCAGATAATCGAGCGCGTGGACCTCGAATGCCTGTATTGCATATTGATTATGGGCGGTCACGAACACTGTGACAGGCATGTGTGCCGGGCCAACCTGCTCGATTACCTCGAAGCCACCTCTTCCAGGCATCTGAATATCGAGAAAAAGCACATCGATGCGTCGCTCCCTGAGCGCGGCAATGACTTCTTTTCCGTTGCGGCACTCCCCGGCAATCTCGACCTCTTCATCTTTGGACAAAAGAAATCTGAGCCGTTCGCGGGCCAGGGGTTCATCATCGGCGATGAGAGTTTTCAGTCTCATCTTCAGTTGCGTTCGTAGGGGATTGCGATTGTGACTTCAAAGCCGCCTGTCTCGAGCGGCTGTGCCTTCATCGCATATGCGTCCTGATAAAAATGCGCGAGTCGCTCCCGCGTATTCTTAAGTCCAATGCCATGCCCATTCCGCGAATTCCCAATCGGTCCAGGTCCGGAATCGCGCACCCGCAGGTGTAGGATGTGTCCATCGCGTCTCGCCGAGGCCTCCACCCGCCCTTCATTCTCGCAGTTAGCGATGCCATGCCGAATCGCATTCTCCACAATGGGCTGGAGCAAAAAGCACGGAATCAGGCCGTCCAGAGCGCCCGGTTCCACCTTGATCTCAACGCACAGCCGGTCGGCAAAGCGGGCCTGTTCGATAGCCAGATAGTTCTCGACGATCTCCAGTTCCTGCGACAGAGGTACTTTCTCCGGAGTTGTTCTTTTCAACGTGCTTTTGAGGATCACGTTGAGATGGGACAGCATTCCTACTGCTTCTTTCGATCGGTCGAGCTCAACCAGAGTCGTGATCGCGTTTAATGTATTGAAGAGGAAATGAGGTTCCAGTTGCATCTGCAGCGCCTGCAGGTGCGCGGCGGATAGCTGCCTCTGCAATTCCAGGGATTTTATAGCGTCGCGCTGCGCTCTAATCTGAAACTGGACAAGCCCTGTAATCCCAAAGACAAATCCGTAGATGAGTAGCTCGATACCAAAACGATTGATACTCATCATGCTTGTCAAGATAGAGAATGCGGTTCCGCGGCTTTGCCAGTCCCCTGTAAAGCACAAACTCCCCAACAACAGAAGATGCGCAACGCCGAGAGCTGATCCCGCGAATACATGAAGCGCAATTATCTTCGGCGAGAAGCTGGACAAAAAAGGCAGTCGGGGGCCGAATTTCCAGATGGCACTGGTGATCAAACCCCACCATCCCCAAAGCAAGATGCCATATGTCAGAGATGGAAGATGGGTTACGGATTGGCATTCGATTGCAGTTGCAAGAGCAAGAGCCATCGCCAGGGAAAATATAATCAGGTGACCATTGAGGCGCATGCCGGCATCCGAATCGGCAGGTGCCATTGCCTCTCGCCCTGAGACAGGCAGTATTTGTGTGTAGTCTGAAGTGGCCGTAAGAGAATTCATGCTAGTTCCTTCTTCTTACCGTAGAACTTCTCACCATAAAACCAGGATTGCAGAGGATGAAATACAGCTGATTCACTCATCGAAACTCTTGAGATTTATCGTACATCCGCTGCGCAGTAGTCTATATACAGTTTGGTAGAAAGAACGCCGCAACTCATAAGACTTGAAAGCATGGCTGCGCCTTGGTCAATAGCAGCAAAGCTCGATAAGGGTCAGGTTGGAATTCTCATTCGAGCGATTATGAGTGCCCGCCCGCCTGCATTCCACATTTTTGCAGTGAGCGCCTGAAATTTTGCAGGGAACGCCAGCCACATTGAAGTGTTTGCGCATCCATAGGAGCGAGGATCAGGAAAGTGCGCGCAGATTGCTCCGAAAGCGATCGGCGTCGCCATCCTGCAGGAGCGCCTCGACTTCCTTATGGGTACGCTCCCAAACCGGAACAGCCGACGCGAGTAAGGTCTTGCCCTTCGGCGTCAGTGCCATCCGTCGACTGCGCCGGTCAGCAGGGTCTGCCATGACCTTGACAAGGCCACGGCGCTCCAATGGCTTGAGTGCGGCGGTTAAGGTCGTCCGATCCACTGCGAGTAGAGACGCCACAGCCCCCATTCCCGGCGGCTCAGGACGGTTCAGCGACATCATCAAGGAAAATTGTCCATTGGTGAGGCCAAGCGGCCGCAGCTCATCATCGAAGCGCCGTGCCAGTGCCCGTGCCGCGCGCTGCACATGAAGACAGAGGCAACAATCGCGAAGCAGGAGCGTTGTTTCATAAGGAACATTCGCGATCCTTGACATGATCTAATAATGTTGATATCAACGTAACCTGTCAAGCTTTTCTAAAAAGGAATCTCATGCAGAATCATCCAGTCGTATCTCAGATACGCAGCGGCTGATCCACACCGCTGACCAGAACTGTTTCATTACCTAAATTCGAGGAGAAAATATGTCTGAAATTCCAAACAAATTTGTCTGGTATGACCTGATGGCGAGTGACCACAAGGCTGCTGAATCGTTCTATAGAAAGGTGATCGGATGGGGAGCGATGGATGCCGGTGTGGCGGATCGCTCTTACACGATTTTTTCCATGGGATCAGCGATGGTCGGTGGACTGATGCCTATTCCGGAAGAGGCGAGCGCCAGAGGTGCTCGACCCATGTGGACGGGCTATATAGGCGTCGACGATGTCGATGGGTATGCCGCTCGTGTGACAGCGGCGGGCGGTAAGATCTCTCGCGCTCCTGAAGACATTCCCGGTGTCGGCCGATTTGCTGTTGTGGGTGATCCGCATGGCGCGACGTTCGTTCTATTCAAAGGAATGGGTGAGATCCCTGCCGATGCCGCTGGCGCTCCGGGCCGTATTGGCTGGCATGAACTGCATGCCGGCGACCTTGAGACTGCCTTCCCATTCTATGCCAGCCTCTTTGGTTGGACTAAGGCCGATGCCCTCGACATGGGCCCCATGGGGATTTATCAAATCTTCGCCACGGGTGGCGCACCGGTTGGCGGGATGATGACAAAGACGTCCGATATGCCAGTGCCTATGTGGCTCTATTACGTGAATGTGGATGCCGCCGACGCAGCAGTTGAACGGATCAAAGAAAACGGTGGCCAGGTTTTGATGGGTCCCCACGAGGTCCCTGGGGGAAGCTGGATCGTTCAGGGCATCGATCCCCAAGGCGCGATGTTCGCAATTGTGGCACCGAAACGCTAACAGATATCCGGACAAAGTTTGGTTGAAGACTGCTTAGTGGCTGCCTCCGCCGACGTGGCTGTGTCCGTCATGTACTTCGTTGCCGTGGAAGTTTGGCAGGAGGATGCTCCCTACCTGCTTCCACACTGTCTCCGACGCGCAGTGCAGGGCCTCTGTAGCCGTGGTCGGGATGGAAATGATTGTCTACGTGGCCTTGAAAGTTGGCAGGGCATGAAACCACGGATCCGCCCCAATGTGCTCTGAGACACGCTTTCGGTTTTTCTGTCTTGTTTCTTTCGCATGAGAGCAATTAGGCTTGGCGCATGCACAAATTTCCAATCTGTCTTTTTGCGGTGATAGCCGCATGTGCGCCTCCATTTTTTGCGCAAACACAGTCTCCAACTCCCACAAATACTGTGCAAACGGCACCGCATGCCATGACGCTGGATGATCTTTTCCGTTTGCAGGATATAGGTGACCCGCAACTTTCGCCCGATGGAAAGTGGGTAGCTTATACCGTCAGCACGATCGACACAACTGCGGACAAGCGGCTCACCGATATTTGGATGGTGAACTGGGAAGGCTCAGAAGATATTCGGCTGACTTATGCCGGAGAGAACTCGGCGAGCGCTCCGCGATGGAGTCCTGATGGAAAATTTTTATCGTTTACTTCGGACCGTCCGGGAAAAGCAAAGGGTTCGCAGGTCTGGGTGCTGGACCGTCGTGGCGGTGAGGCGCGACAGCTTACCGATGTGAAGGGGAAGTTGTCGTATTACGCGTGGTCGCCGGATGCGAAGAGGTTGTTATTGGCGATTTCCGAGGATAAAGAGGCCGAGGCCGCGGAAAAGAATAAGGACAAAGACAAAGAGAAGCCGAAGCCCATTGTGATGGACCGCTATCACTTCAAGCAGGACATTGAAGGGTATATCTCGTCGGAAACGACACCGGGATTGCTTTACTTGTTTGATGTAGAAACGCACAAACTCGAAAAGTTGACAACAGACGCCAAATACAATGAGCAGAATGCAGTGTGGTCGCCGGATGGAACACACGTTGCCTATGTCAGCAATCACGATCCCGATCCGGACCGGAGCACCAATACGGATGTGTTTGTGGTGGAAGCGAAGCCAAATTCTGCCGCGAAGAAGTTGACGACCTTCAACGGACCGGACGGTGGTCGCCTGGCATGGAGTCCGGATAGCAGTCTGATTGCGTATCTGCATGGCAGCGAACCGAAATATCTGGAGTACAACCAGAATCAACTGGCGATCGTTCCTGCGGCAGGGGGCGAACCCCGTGTAATGACTACGAAGCTCGACCGTGCCGTTTCCGCGCCTGTTTTTGCGAGCGATGGCGAATCTGTAACTGTATTGGTGACGGATGACCGTTCGGAGTATCCCGCTTCTGTATCGCTGAGCGATGGAACGGTGAAGCGGCTGATAGAGAGTCCAGGTTCGGCCATGGCGCAGAATCATGCCGGGGGCCACGAGGTCGTCGTATGGTCCACGGACGCCGCGCCTTCCGAGGTTTTTGCGTTTGAAGACGGCAAGCTGCGGAAGCTTACCTCGCACAACGATGCTCTGGTTGCACAGCTGAAACTGGGCGAGACACGCGATCTGCAGACGAAGACGAAAGATGGTGCGGATGTGCACGCGGTGTTGACCCTTCCGGTTGGCTACCAGGCAGGACAAAAGTATCCGATGCTGTTACGAATTCACGGAGGTCCGGATGGACAGGACGCCCACATGTTTGTTCCCGAGAGACAGCTCTTTGCCGGTCGCGGCTACGCGGTACTGAATGTGAATTATCGCGGCAGCGCGGGTCGCAGCGCGGTATACCAGCAGGCGATCTTCGCTGATTGGGGCGACAAGGAAGTGATTGATCTGTTGGCGAGCGTGGATGAGGCAGTAAAGGAGGGGGTTGCCGATCCCGATCGTCTCGGCGTAGGCGGATGGAGCTATGGCGGTATCCTGACCGATTACACCATTGCCAGCACGAATCGCTTCAAGGCGGCGATTAGCGGAGCCGGGACCGGAAATCCAATTGGCTTTTACGGAGTCGACCAATACATCATTCAATACGATCAGGAATTGGGTCCGCCGTGGAAGAACTTTGATGTGTATCAGAAGCTTGGCTATCCATTTCTGCATGCCGATCGCATTCATACGCCGACGCTGTTTATGGGAGGCGATAAGGACTTCAACGTGCCTTTGATGGGTGGAGAGCAGATGTATCAGGCGCTGCGCAGTCTGAATGTGCCGACGGAACTGGTGGTGTATCCGGGGCAGTTTCATGGATTTACACGCCCAAGCTTTATTCGCGATCGCTATGAGCGATATTTCAACTGGTATGACAAATATCTGATGGCTGGAGCTACAGCGAAGAAGTAACGGGATGGGAGATCATTTTTGTAGGGGCATTTTCATAAAAAAATGCAACGAGCCGCGCCTGCATAATCCGGCTAGAGAATGCTACCCTCAAGAGTGATCTCCACCATGCACGGAAGCCACTTAAAACACCAGCCTGAGCAGGCTGGAAACAACACTCTTGACCTTAGTGCGGGGACGCGTTTTGTACGCGCGTGCCTGCGCCAGCCTGTCGATCGCACACCAGTATGGTTTTTGCGGCAGGCAGGGCGTTACATGCCGGAATACCAGGCAGTGCGCAAGCACCATTCACTATTGGAAATTTGTAAGAAGCCTGAGCTCGCAGCGGAAGTGACGATTACAGCTGCGGAAAAACTGGATGTGGATGCGGCGATTATCTTTGCTGATCTGCTTCTGCCATTCGAGCCGATGGGGCTGGACTTTGAATTTCAGACGGGTGAAGGGCCTATGGTTCACAAGCCAGTGCGCACATTCGAAGATGCTGCCCGACTGCGCACGGATCGCGCGTCTGAGCTTGGGTACGTGGCCGAGGCGATTGAGAAAGTGGTGGCACACTTCAAAGACCGCATCGGGATTATCGGCTTCTGTGGTGCTCCATTCACGTTGGCAAGCTACATGATCGAGGGCGGCAGTTCGCGCAATTATGTTGCGACGAAGACGATGATGTACCGTCAGCCGGATACATGGCGAATGCTGATGGAGAAGCTCGTTGCCGTGCTGCGCGAGTATGCGCGACAGCAGGTGGAAGCTGGCGCGGACGTGATCCAGATCTTCGATAGCTGGGTGGGTGTGTTGAGCATTGAAGACTATCGTGACTTTGTGTTGCCCATCACGAAGACGCTGGTGCGCGAGGTGCAGTCGTTGGGTGTTCCGGTGATTTATTTCGGCGTAGAGACGGCAAGCCTGTTGCCTGCGATGCGCGAGACGGGTGCCGATGTATTGGGTCTGGACTGGCGAACACCACTTGGAGCGACATGGAAGTCGCTTGACTATGCATGCGCCGTACAGGGAAATCTTGATCCGATAACGTTGTTTGCCGAACCGGTGTTAATTCGTGAGCGGGTGAAGCAGATTTTGATGCAGGCTGGTGGCCGGCCCGGGCATATCTTCAACCTGGGGCACGGGATTGTGCCGCAGACGCCGGTGGAGAACGTGCAGGCGGTGGTCCGGTTTGTGCGGGAGCTATCGGAAGAGGTGAAGCGTGGCTGATCATGCAGCGGTGTTGCTGCTGGCGCATGGGACGCCGGACACGCTGGATGAGATTCCGGAATACCTGCGGAATGTGACGAGCGGGCGGCCGATGCCGGAGTCGGTGATCACAGAGATACGGCACCGCTACTCGCTGATTGGCCACAGTCCATTGACTGAGCTAACGCAGGAGCAGGGAAAGCTGTTGGCGGAAACGATTGGCAGATCGGTGTATGTAGGCATGCGTAACTGGAAGCCCTACATCGGGGATGTGGTCCGGCAGATGCGTAGCGATGGCGTTACCTCAGCGGCGGTGATCTGTCTGGCGCCGCAGAACTCGCGCACTAGCGTGGGACTATATCGCCGGGCTGTGTATGCCGAGGCGGGCGATGCGATGAAGATCGACTTCATCGAGGGATGGGCAGATCATCCGCTGCTGGCGGATGCATTTGCGGCGCGGTTATTGTCGGTGTGGCAGAAAGTGTCGGAGGAGACAGGTTCTTCTGTTCCGGTGCTGTTTACGGCGCACAGCGTGCCGCAGAGGACCGTAGAGCCGCAGGCGGCGACGGCGGATGAGCCTGCGAAGCCTGCTGACCCTTACGCCGATGAGGCGAAGCGGACGGCCCGGATGGTTGCGGACCGCATACCAAGTTTGAAGGAGTGGCGCTTTGCGTTCCAGAGTCAGGGCATGTCGGGCGGTCCGTGGATTGGGCCAACGGTTGAGGACACGCTGACAGCGCTGCATCAGGAAGGGAACAAGGCAGTCGTGATTCAGCCGATCGGGTTCCTGTGCGATCACGTGGAGATTCTGTACGACATCGATATCGGTTTCCGCGAGTTTGCGTCGAAGCTTGGTCTGCGGATTGAGCGGCCCGACTCGCTGAACAATTCGCCGCTGCTGACATCGGCGCTGGCTGACCTTGCGCGGCAAGGTCTGGCAAGACTCGCAAGCTCATGAAGGCTGCTGTCATTGGCGGAGGGATTGCCGGAGTCTCTGCCGCATATGAGTTGGCACGCTCTGGTGTTGGCTTCGCGCTCTATGAGGCTTCGCATCGGCTGGGCGGCATTGTGGAGACGGTGCGGCGCGACGGCTTCGTCATCGAGTGCGGGCCGGACTCATGGGTGACGGAGAAGCCGTGGGCGCGCGAGCTTGCGGTGGAGCTGGGGCTCGCAGATGAGATCATTCCGTCGAATGACCATTTACGACGTACCTATATAGCGCAGGCAAGAGAACTGGTTGCGATGCCGGATGGCATGCGCATGATGGTTCCCACGAAGTGGGAGCCGCTGCTGAGCTCGCCACTCTTCAGCTGGCAGGCGAGGCTCGCATATTTGCGCGAGCCGAAGCGTGCGGATGAGCTGAAGCAGTCTGCGCTGGCGGAAGATGCGGATGAATCGGTCGCGAGCTTTGTGCGGCGTCACTTCGGCGACGAGGTGACGGATACGATTGCCGCTCCGCTGCTGGCCGGTGTCTTTGGCGGCAGCATCGATGTGTTGAGCGTGCGTGCGGTGATGCCTGCGTTCGTGAAGATGGAGCGCGAGCATGGCAGCCTGATTACCGCTTTGCAGAAGAGTATTCGCCACAGTGGAAGCGCATCGGTTTTTACTACGCTTCGATCAGGGTTACAGACGCTCGTGGATCGTATGGTTGCGGCTTTGCCTGCATCTTCCCTGCGACCTGGCGATGCTGTGACACGGATATCGCGGAGTGGTGAGAAGTGGCGGATACAAACATCTTCCGGTGCCGAGGAATTTGATGCGGTTGTGGCTGCGACTCCGGCGGATGTGACACGTTCACTGCTCGCGCCGCTCCATTCCGATTTCGACAAGCTTCTTTCGATGGACGCATCTTCGGCCATCGTTGTCGCGCTGGCATTTGCTCCCGAAAAGGCAAAATCGCTGCGGATTCCTCGCGGATTCGGATTTCTTGTGCCGCAGACGAAGGCTGCCGATCCGGATCGTGAGCCGCAGCTGCTTGCCTGCACCTTCGTCGACCAGAAGTTTGCCCATCGCGTGCCTGGAGGCGGGGTTCTGCTGCGCGCTTTTTTTGGCGGAGAAGCGGCTCCGCGGCTGCTCGATGCGCCGGAGGAGGAGATTGTTTCGCTTGCCCGTCGGCAACTCTCTTTGCTGATGAGGCCTTTGCCGGAGGCGTCGTTCACTGTCGTCCGGCGATGGCCGCGTTCTCTGCCGCAGTATGCGGTTGGGCATCCTGAGCGCATGGCACGGCTTGATGAGCAGGTGCGGGCCTTTCCCGGGCTTCAACTGGCAGGGAATGCCTACTACGGCGTCGGGCTTCCGGACCTGGTTCGCCAAGGGCGCGAGATCGCTCGGCGGCTCGTATCCCCCTCCCCCTACCTCTAATTTTCTCCGGTTATTTGTTTTCAATCACTTACGAGGGGATCATTCCCTGATATCCCATTGATTCCATTCGGCTTAGAGTCGTTTTAGTGTTTTCAATCACTTAGCGGGGATCCCATTGTCTGCCAATGCAAAACGCCCGCTTTTGGCGGGCGCTCATTGAGGAAATTCCTTCTATTTCTATGATAGCAAGTTCGGCGAAATAGTACGCCAAGTTCGATTGACCTCAGGTCTGTCTACGCAGCTGCTGCTGCGCCGACGTTCCAAGTCATAGTATTGGTTGGGTTGCACTCCCTTTCGGTTCAAAGTCTACAGGCGAAGCCCTGCAATCGCTCCGAGAGGCAGCTATTCCTGATAAAGGCGCTTCTCGTCAGCAGTGATCAGTCAACAGAATCCGACTTCACAGGAGGAAATTTGAGTGGCCTGGCTTAACGCAAGGCCTAGGAGATGCGGCAGCGCGAGACAATGAGCTATGAGCATTTTTGCCCAGCAAGACGCGGTAGCAGAACCTCTCTCTGTTTTTGGACCTCGCAACGGATACAGTACCCAGATTGGTTTCCTTGTGTCGCAGCTCAAGTGGATGCGCGCAGTGGTTCTCTCGCGTTTGCAAAATCTGTCGGTTGAAGAACTCGATTGGCTGCCGCATCCGGATGCGAACTCGATTGGTGCTTTGCTGATGCATCTCGCTGCCGCCGATGTCTACTACGGTTTGAACACCTTCGATGGTGTCCCCTGGGGCCGCTTCTCCTATGAAGCTCGCAAGAAGTGGGGTGTGGCGATCAACCTTGGTCAGACTGCGCGAGTCCGCTATAAGGGATTTGATCTGCAGTACTACATATCGCATCTGTCTGAGACACGGGAACATACCCTGTCGGAGTTGAGCAAGCGAGACGATGAATGGCTCATGGCGATCGACCCCTCATGGAGTTGGGGAGCTACCAATAACCTTTGCAAATGGTTTCATGTGTGCGAACACGAGTCTCATCATCTGGGCCAGATTGATCTCATTTTGAAGCAGCTACCAGGACAGCAGAGTCGCGACAAGCGTAGTTTGCACAAAGGCCAGGCGTCGCGCACCGCACTCGGTGTGGCGTTGCGACGCGCGACTCATCAGGTCTATGACGCAAGCCCATTGGTGTTGAATGACCCTGTTGCCGTGCCGCTGCTGGGGAGCAGGTACGCGAAAGTCCTGGCTGACTCCGAAGAAGATTTGTATGAGGACTCGTCCCGGATGATGCGAGCGTGGTTGGTAGCCCGCAGCCGCTTCGCTGAAGATCATCTCGCACGCGCGGTGGAAGGCGGAGTTCGCCAGTATGTCCTTTTGGGAGCTGGTCTCGACACCTTCGGCTTCAGGAATCCGCACGCAGGGCTTGAGGTCTACGAGGTTGACCATCCTGCGACGCAGTCATGGAAGAAAGAGCTTGCTGAAGCGAGTGGAGTTGTGGTCCCGGAGTCTCTTCACTTTGTGGCAGTGGACTTCGAAACGCAGAAGCTCTCCGAACGGCTAGAAGAGGCAGGGCTGGGCGCCAATGTGCCGACGGTTTTCGCGATGCTCGGGGTGGTTGTGTATCTGACTTCTGATGCCTTCGGAGAGACGCTCAAGTACATTGCTGGCTTTCCAGAGGGGAGTGGTGCGATCTTTGACTACGCCGTGCCGCGCGACATGCTTCCAGCCGAAGAGATCGATGCCCGGGATGAGCTTGCCAGCCGTGTCGAAAGTATCGGCGAACCGTTTCGGCTGTTTTTCGGTCCCGATGAAGTCAGGGACGCGCTTGGCGCTTTTGAGTCGATAGAGGATGTGGACGATAAGGAGCTAAATCGCCTCTATTTTGCAGGCCGAACCGATCAGCTGAACCTCAAAGGGAGGTCCGGGCACATGATCGCTGCTTTCCGAGGCTCTTCGTTGGTACCGTGAAACGCCGATCTCGTCACTTGGACGATAAGTCGGCAACCCGGACAAGCTCTCTCGATCCTGACCGACTGAATACGATGTACTTGGGAAACCGTCTCAATCTTCTGGGGGATTCAAATTGACCCACTACCAACAATAAAGACCAAGTCCCTGGAGATGGGGTCAAGCAACCTCGTCATAAGCAAATAACCGGAACGCTTCCACTACTTGTTTTGACACCTCATCACGATTCCTCTTCGTCATGAGTTCGTGCCCGGCGCCAGTGATCGGAAGCAGTTTGGTTCGTGCCGGAATTAGCTTCATCGCCGCAACCAGCTCGTCGATGGAGCCGAACCCATCCCGGGTGCCGTGAACGAACAGTGCGGGAGTTTTGAGGTCCGGGAAATGCCCGGTACGTAACTCGCTGGGCCGTTGCGGCGGGTGGAGCGGGTACGAGAGTAGCAGGAGCCGGTCTACCAGACCGGGTTCAGCCGCAGTGAGCATCGACGCTTGCCTTCCTCCATACGAATGGCCGCCCAAGAACACACGGCCCGAGGTCTGCTGCCGCATGGACGTAACTGCGGCCCTGAGTCCCTGTTGATCATGTTCCGCACTGCCACGTGGCGGTGGCCCGTGCGGTCGCAATTGGCGGAAAGGAAGATCAAGCCGGAGGACAGTCACGCCCGAGGCGCAGAACGCATCCGCCAGTGCCACGAGGAGTGGGGAGTCGCAGTTCGATCCCGCGCCATGCGTCAGGACGAGGCAATCACCGGCGGAATCGGTCGGGCGGTGCAGGCGCTCTCGATGGCTGTCCATAGGCATAGATTATTGCAGCGCAGTGGCTGCGATCATTTCTCTAATTCCCGGTCACTCCTGGCCTGGCTGTGTCTTTGCCGACCCATCCCCTGTTGTGCAGCCGCCGTAGAAACCGCAGGTCGCTCACCTGCGTCGCTGCGCGGCCCCGCTTGGGATGACGAATTTTGAATCGTCCGATTTTCGCCTGGATCTGTCCACTCCCGAACATCTCTGCCCACAAGCGGACATTTTGTTCCTTGAATATCCGGTAAATCCGGTGATTCTGAAGAGGTTTGCGTCATGGCATTTTGGCCCTTTGCGTGCTCTTTTCTTCTACTGAAGTTTTAAGGAACTCCTATGACACAACCTCCGTATCATCCACCAGAGGGTCATCCCATGCGCCGCTTCGCTCTCTTCGTAGCCGCCCTGGTCGTCATCGTAGCCATCGGTTCCCAACCCCGGCACGCCGCCAGCCTGAATAGTAAGTCGATGTGCGTCTGCATTCCGGCTCGAGCGGGGCTCATGATGAAATCGGCGATTGCGAAGACGCAGGCACGCTCCACGCAGCTATTTACGAGCATCGCGACCGTAGCCAAGTAACATCGTAATTCTCTCTATGACGCTCTATGATCGTCATAGCACTTGATAGGCTTTCTTAGCGAGTAGGACGCTAACAGGAAATGTTGGGTGGCACTCGGCTTTCATCCTGCGACTCAAGGGAGCCTATTACAGCCTGCGCCGCAGCCCTTCATTCCTCGCGCAGCAGGATCAAAGGATCAACCGAGAGTGCGCGTTTCGCCGGAATCCACGTAGCCAGCAGGCCCAACAAGGACATGGCCAGAACAGCACCGGCCAGTACCAGAGGATCGCGCGGCGTTGCCTGATACACGATAAACGCCAGTACCTGGCTCGCCAGAAGTCCGAGAAGCAGTCCTGCCGTCGATCCAAATGCCAGCAATTTCACTGCGCGTCCCAGTGCCGCCTGCAACACTTCCTTCCGCTGCGCGCCCAGGGCGACGCGAATCCCCAACTCCCGCAGCCGCTTACTTACCGAGTATGCAGCCATTCCAAAGATGCCGGTGATCGACAGCATTGCCCCGATGATGCCGAGCACACCCAGCGCCATTGTCGCCACACGGGAGGCAAACATAGCACTGTCGTTCAGTTGTTTGGTCCATATCTGGGTGGTGAAGGGCAGCCCCGCGTCCAGCCCTTGCAGCGTACTCTTGATGGCTGCAGTCAGTTGTTGTGGATCGCGCGTTGAGCGCACGACAAGCACTACCGAAAACAAGTGTTCCTTGGTGTGACTCGATGATGATTGCATGAACGGTAGAAACATCGCCGGCTGTGGATCTTCGGTGAGGCTCGCATATTTTCCGTCTTCCACAACACCCACCACTTGTATGCGGGAGCCATCCCGCCTTTTGTAATATCCGCCTAACGCATTTGTTACCGAGCCAAAGATTTTGGCAGCAAACTCTCGATTCACTACGGCTACAAGTGGCTCGTTTTGGTCGTCATGCCAGGAGAAAGCTCTGCCCGCCAGCAGGGCTGTCCGGGCTGCGTCGAAGTATCCCGGAGATATGTTGTACAGCATCACGTCAGCAGCGGCATTCGATGGCGTCAGATCGGTTGTCTTGTCCCTAAAGACAATCGTGCTGTTTGCGCCGAAATACAAGGGTGGCCGATCCACCGATCCCACTGACTTTACGCCCGGAATCGTTCCCAAAGCATCGATCATGCGCTTTTGCATTGCGGACACATTGTCGCCATCGTAGCCGGCCATATTCAGAGCCGTACTTATCAGCATTGCGTTCTGCGGTTCAAAACCGAAATTGCTGTGCAGTGAGCGCGCCATTCCGCGCACTGCAACCATCGAAGAAGTAACCAGCACGGTACAGATCGCGATTTGGGTTACAAGCAGGAGGTCACGGACGGTCATCCGTAGCCCAACCCTGCGGGTCATAAATCCGTTCGGCGATTCGCTGGGGCCTGACTTAACCACCTCATATGGATTCGTACGGAGGATCTGCCTCACTGGCACCGCACCGAAGAGGAAACCACTCACTACCGCCAGCAGCAAAGCGAACAGATACATATTTGCATCCGGGTTTACCGGCAAATGCATGCTGGGGGCCGTTGTTGAGAGTGGCCGCCACGCGCTCAGCCCGCGCAACAGCAACAGGCTGCCGAATACTCCAACCATCCCTCCGATGAGTGAAATCAGCACGGCCTCAGTGAAGACCTGCCGCAAAATGCGTCTCCGGCTCGATCCAAGTGCGAGCCGCAAAGCGACTTCCCGGGAACGGTCAGCCGCGCGCGCGGCAAAGAGACTGCCCAGATTCGCACATGCGGCCAGCAGAATCAGTCCAGCCAGCAACATCAATCCCGCCAGGAACTCACGCACCGGACCGCCCAACCAGTCGCCGGCAAGATAGGGACGGGTCAGAGAGAAAGTCATATTGCCATCCTCTTTGGGATAGGCCTTTTCCAGATACGAGCCAATCGAATTCAGATCAGAAACAGCCTGTGCCGGGATTACGCCCGCCTTCAGATGCCCCATCACCATTAAAATGCCGCGATTCGCGCGGGCATTGAGGACATTCATTCCCTCCACCTGCTCCTGATTCACAAGCGGCACCCAGATGTCTGGACCGAGAAACAATAGAGTGCCTCGGAAATCCGGTGGCGCTACGCCGAGGATGATAAAGGGATGCTTGTTGATTTGGACCACACGGCCCACCACGCCACGATCCTCCTGAAAGTGGCTGTGCCAGTACGTGTAGGTAAGCACGATATAGGGAGCGCTATTGGGACCCTGCTCATCGGAGCCGTGGAAGAAACGGCCAAGATAAGGCTGAATTTTCAGCACGTCGAAGTAGTTTCCGGTCACCTCCATGAGCCAGATGCCCGAGGGGTTGTTGCCCGTATCCAGCCCTGCGTCAGAGACGTTATAAGCGGCCAGGCCATCAAAGCTGCGGTTGCGATCGCGCAGATCGACGTAGTCGAGATAGGAATGATTGATGGCCTGATCCTTTCCGCGCTCAATTGCGTAGAGGCTCCGAGCCTCGGGCACATTCAGGGGGCGCCAGATCAACGCATTCATTACGCTGAAAACCATTGCGTTGGCGCCGATTCCCAGTGCCAGTGTCAAAACGGCGACGATGGTGAAACCGGGAGACTTGCGCAACAGGCGAAGGCTGAAGCGAACATCCTGCATGAAGGTCTCAATGAAATTGCCGCCGAGCGCTTCGTGGCTCTCCTCCCTAAACTTCTCATACCCGCCGAACTCAATGCGCGCGCGGCGTTCTGCCTCCATGCGAGGCAGGCCCGAACGCTCCAGATCGTCCGCACGATGCTGAATGTGCGAGCGAAGCTCTGCTTCCATGTCGTTGGCGGTTGCAGAGCCATGGAAAAACTTAGCGGCAAGAGAACGAAGATAGGCGTGGAATTTCATTTTTCCTCCGGCTGCACGCGAGAGCAGAAGCAATGGCTGCCGGCAAGGCGGTTCCACCCATGCTCGATGCGTAGGAGGACGCCATATCCATGGAGTGGACCGAACGAAATCGCCCTCAGAATGAGGAGATCAAGTGTGAGAATGAGGAGATCAAGTGTGCCAGGAAGTAGCTGGGCCTGATCCGGCATTCGGCGCCCTCCTAAATTGGTTAGGAGATTAGCGCAATTTCTCCTAAGCTGTCAAGGAAAACAATCTTGAATTGGCATTTGAGATTTCACGCTCGTTCTTAGGACTTGCGAAACCAAAAAAGGCGGGAACACGACGACTGCCAGGTAGCTTGACCGAAAGGGTCATGATTGGGCGCTACTTTTCAAGGATAAAGCTTTTCAGGGGGAGCAAAAAGACTTGTAAATGTAGCCGCCGAAACTATTTGAAAAAGGAAGCGTCTCACTCTATACATTTATTCGTGGTTTAAGTTTATCTAAATTTATTAAATTTCTAGATTTTTGCTATACCTTTTTGAGGCTTTGTTTTGACGACGCGAATCCTGTGGTTTCCTTTTGTAGCAGCAGCCCTGACATTTTTTTCAGTAGGTTGCGGTACTAAGTCCGAATACTCGGCTCCAGACTCGGTTCCTCAAAGTCCATTTCATACCGTGCTCACTCGAACAAGCAATCCTCAGGTTGCTGCTTACACCTTGACACTGAAGCAACCAGGCACAGTGACCGTCGATTTCGGCAAAGATACCACCTACGGGTTCAAAACCTCGGCGCAGCATTTTGAGGTCACGGGGACTCCACCCACCATTTATGTGGCGGGTATGCTGGCGAGCACAACGTATCACATGCGAGCTGCGGTCGAGTATGACAACGGGTCGACAGAATCCGATCTGGATCAGATGTTCACGACTGGTGCCATACCCCCCGGAGTCATCCCGAGCTTTACTGTGACGCCTACGAACGGCTTGACGCCGCAGCCCGGCGTGGAGCTGGTTGACATCGTGGGATCGCCATCGTATCCCTTTGCAACGGATCTCAATGGAAATGTGATCTGGACCTACCTCTTTCCGGATCGCCAGTCCGACTCGGTTCTCTATCCGATCAAGCTCATGCCGAATGGGCACCTCTTTTGCCTCATCGCTCCGAATTCCTCTAATCCCGTTACCACCGGCCCAGAGCCGGCAACAGAACTCAACCTTCTGCGCGAGATTGACCTGGCGGGAAATGTCATCCGGCAGCTCACCATGGCAACCCTTAACGCAAGTCTGGCCGCCGCCGGATACGACATCTCCCTACAATTGTTCTCTCATGACTTCGCACTTCTGCCGAATGGACACATTCTCGTCATCGCAAATATGCTCAAGCCGTACACAAACCTGACCGGGTATCCGGGCACAACGAATGTGCTGGGCGATGTGGTGATCGATCTTGATCAGAACTTTAAGCCGGTGTGGGTCTGGATTGAATTCGATCATCTCGACGTAAACCGCCACCCCATGAGCTTCCCCGACTGGACCCATTCCAATGCCATTGTCTACTCGCCAGACGATGGCAATTTCCTTATATCCATCCGCCATCAGAACTGGGTCATCAAAGTCGATTACAACAACGGCGCGGGCGCAGGCGATATTATTTGGAAGCTCGGATACCAAGGAGACTTCCAACTACGAGGGGCCATCGATCCGACGGACTGGTTCTACGCACAGCACGACGTGAACTTCGTCAGCTCGAACACCACCGGAAACTTCAAGATTGCCGTCATGGATAATGGAGACGATCGCGAGTTCTCGACCGGTGTCACGTGCAACAGTGCTGGAGGTCCCGCCTGTCAGTACTCTACCGTGCCGATTATGCAAGTGGATGAGAATGCAAAGACCGCATCTTTCCTCTTCCACCAGATCATTCCTGTCAATCTTTACAGCTCATTTGCTGGAGACACAAGAGTGCAGGAAAATGGCAACATCGAGTACAATCTGGCCGGCGTGGGTTCAGACTCTTATGTCTTCGAGGTAACGCCTACAGACACGCCGCAAACTGTCTGGCAGATGCACATCGCAAAAATGAACTCATACCGCGCCTTCCGCATACCGAGTCTTTATCCCGGCGTACAGTGGTAGCCAAGACCCCTGATCGACTGCTGCAAGGAGGCATCTCCGCGCAAAAATATCAGGGGTGTGTAGCCTAATTTGAGTCCAGAAGTCTGCTGCAAACCTCTTCGCGCTCAATGTGATGGATGAATGCGATGCATCGTCCCTGATACGTGCATATCAGGCTTCCACCCCCGACGGATGACAGCAAAATGAGGGTCGATGAAAATCCGCCCTTATATGTAAACGCGCAAAGTACGGCACCTGATTCTGTGGCGTTTGCTCGTTTGTTGCTGCTAGAAAGATGGGGAGGTAAAAAACGCACATGCCTGATTCCAACTCACAGATGAGTGCTTCGCGGCTGGAAGCCTTTTCTGATGGCGTGATTGCCGTCATCATCACGATCATGGTGCTGGAGCTACATGTTCCGCATGAGGATGGGTGGGCAGGGTTGTGGTCGGTGGCGCCGCGGCTGGGAATTTATCTGCTCAGTTTTCTGGTGGTGGGCATTTACTGGATCAATCACCATGAGTTGATTCGGCGGACGGAGAGTGTCGATTACCGTGTGCTTTGGGCCAATCTCGGGTTTCTGTTCGTGCTTTCGCTGATTCCTTACTTTGTGGATTACCTGGACGAGAAGGCCTTCAGTTCGTTTGCGACCCTGCTTTACAACCTGACGATGCTGCTGGTCGGCGCAGCCTTTTTCTTGCTGCGATGGGCGGTGATGCGGCGGCAGCGGTTCGCCGGATCGCTGCGGCATGCGGACGAGTCGGAGTTATGGAGACATAGCACGAGTCTCGGCATCTACCTTGTGGCGATCGCGGTTTCGTTTTATCGTCCGTGGCTCTCGCTCGCGATCAATGCGCTGGTGACGGTGGTGTGGATCGTACCCGGAGCAAGTGTAAAGAGTTGCGCGGACGAGGGGGCTGCGGCGAATCGTCCTGCTGCCAGCGATCCTATCGAGTAAGACGAATGAGTGCTCTGGCTGTGTTCAGGATGGAGCGCCAACCGCCATGGCCGACTTGAGCCACGCCTCCATCTGGTCGTGGCCGACTAGACCGGCCTGCTGATGAACGAGCTTGCCTCCGGCGAAGACGGCGAAGTTCGGGATGCCGCGGACGTTGTAGCGGGCGGCGAGCTCTCCGTACTTGTCGGAGTCGACCTTGAGGACGATGGCTTGTCCAGCCAGATCGGAAGCGGTGCGGGCGACTTCGGGAGCTGCCATGCGGCAAGGGCCACACCACTCTGCCCAGAAATCGACGAGTACAGGCACGCGGGCATGCTGAATCACGTCGTCAAAAAGGTCGATATCCGCCGCAAGAGGTTCGTTGACGGGGTGCAGTGCATTCTTGCAGGCGCCGCAGCGGCCTGTGTCTGCCAGATGCGCAGCGGGGATGCGGTTTTTCTGGCCGCAGTGGTTGCAGGTACGAACGGCGGGCATGGACGGCTCCTTCTTTCAGTCTGAAGGTTAGATGTTAGATTCCATCGGGACGATTGCCGAATTATTGGAGGTCGATGGGCCATGACTTCGCCAAAAGGAGACGTCCTCATTCATTCTGGAGATGGTGATAGTATCGAACCGATTTTTGAGGGTCGATTACCATGCGCTCTACACTTTCTGCGTTCCTTGTGCTGATGGGGACAACACTTGTATATGGCCAGAGTCCGAGCTGGATGCCGGACATGACACAACAGCAAACCTATACTTTGCACCGATCCTCGAGCAGGCAATCTACGGGCGGGAATGCGGATTATCGCACAGTGACTCCGGGCGAGACGCTCACACTTTTAGATGTAGATGGGCCGGGTGAAATCTCGCATATGTGGTTCACGCTAGCCGACAGCGAACCTTATTTCCTGAAGCGGATGGTGTTGCGGATCTATTGGGATGGCGAAGACTCGCCTAGTGTTGAGACGCCGATTGGCGATTTTTTCGGGCTTGGCACCGGAGAGGTTGTTCCATGGCAGTCGGCCGTTTTGACGGTATCGCATGACCGGGCCATGAACAGCTACTTTCCGATGCCCTATGCGCGCCACGCAAAGATCACAATGACCAATGAAGGCAAGGAATCGCTCGGGAACTTGTACTGGAATATTGATTACCGCGAGAATGGGCATCCCTTACCGAAAGACACTCTCTACTTTCATGCGCAATATAGGCAGGCGCAGCCAAACCACGGTTGGACGGGGCAGTGGTATGAGAATGGCGATCCGATTGTGAACTACCGCCGCAATGTGGACGGCAAGGACAACTACGTGTGGCTGGAGGCTCAGGGGCACGGGCAGTTTGTGGGCGTGACCATGTCGATCTTGCAGAACCAGGATGGATGGTGGGGCGAAGGCGACGATATGTTTTTTATCGACGGCGCGGCGGTGCCGACTTCTATTGGGACTGGGTCTGAGGATTATTTTCTAGGGGCCTGGGATTTTGGCGGGGGCGCTTACAGTCTTCCATTAAACGGGGCGCCACTGGTTGGCAAGGAGGTTGCGGGCAGCCGCTGGAGCGTCTATCGCTTTCATCTGGATTCACCGATTCCATTTGCGAAGTCGTTCAAGGCGACAATTGAGCACGGGCATTCCAATCACCGCTCGGATACTTTTTCTTCTGTCGCTTACTGGTATCAGGCGGAGCCGCATGCGGCGTTTCCTCCTTTGCCGGAGGTAGATGAGCGAGTTCCCACGCTGCAGTTTGTGGGTGGGCCGGGGAATTCGAAGGGGCCGTATTCGCCGGGAAGTTTGACGCCTCGGTGAGTTTCGATTCTGTCCGCGAATTTAAACATGAGAGCGGGGTCTTGCCTGCTCAGTACGACTGCATCAAGGTCCTATCGGAAAAACGGAGTTTTCGAAGATCTCAAGATGATCGATGTCCCGGTGCTGGTGATGCAGGGCGAGGACGATCAAATCTGCCCCTTCGAGAGTAGTGGCGCAAAGTCTGTGAAGCTCTTGAAATACGGCACACTCAAAACGTATCCCGGATTCCCGCATGGCATGGCGACCACAAATGCCGACCGGATCAATGCCGACATCCTCGAATTCGTAACGGCGTCTGAGGTCACGGACACATCAGCCGCGTGAAGTTCACGGAGGTGCCCGCAGTCAGCCTCGGGCGCGTTCGATAGCTCGTACTACGGCGCGGGCTTTGTTGACGGACTCTTCGAATTCTTTTTCCGGGACGGAGTCGGGGACGATGCCGGCTCCGTCCCGGATGTGGCTCTTCCTGCCTTGCTGGAGTAAGGTGCGGATGGGCACATCCGTCCTCTTCTCAATCGCCCGAATCACTAGATAGCCAGAAGGAGTTGCATCTTGCCTCGTGAATCAAATCAGTCAGCGCGTCCCGGTGTGTCGATTCCTGCAGACGATCTAAACCGTACCTTGGCAGTTGCTCAGCCAGACGTTGAGGAAAGCCTTCCTCACATTGGACTCGTCGGAGATACTTACACCATCCTTCTTACGGGAAAAGACACTGCGGAGCGCTTCTGCCTCATCGATATGCACATCCCTCCAGGCGGAGGACCGCCTCCGCATCGCCATGATTTTGAGGAGACATTCACGCTACTTGAGGGCGAACTGGAGTTCACCTTTCGCGGAGTCAAGCAGACTGTCGGATCTGGTGCGACTATTCACATTCCCGCGAACGCTCCACATCAGTTTCGAAACGCCTCAGCTGAACCAGCGAGATTACTGTGTATCTGTTCTCCCGCAGGTCAGGAAGAATTCTTTATGAAGGTTGGCATTCCCGTTGCGACGCGCACAACGCCGCCACCGAAGCTCGACGAAGCGGCAGAAGCGGAATTCAGAGCGAAGGCCGAGGCGCTGGCTTCGAGTTATCGGACAGAATTTATCCGACCGGCGTAGATGCAATCGCCGGATTAACAAGGTTTTGTCTGAGGTCGATCGATCGGCTCAACGGCGCGCGCTGTGCGTCTTAGATCGACGTTCAAATAGCTGCGCCGACGGGAGGTCGAGCATTTTGCGGACACACGAAAGGGCGAGAACACCGAGTCATGTTGGAATACAACGAAAATTAACATGAATGCACGTCTGCATTAACTCAGCGTTGAATTGGCGTGAGTATATATGCGCCCAGCCCCGCAAAGCGTCTGCAATTGGGCTATCCCGAACCAGATAGGCATTGAAGGAGGACTCATGAGAAAGCTTCTCGTCGTGCTCGTGTGTATGGCGACCACCGGCTTGGTTTTGTGTCAACCGGCCCTCAGTCAAACGGATGCCGGCGATGATTCGCATCCGTTTCAGGCAGACTCGGATTCGAATCACGACCGCCATTCACATGTCGTCCCCATTGCGGCGATACGTGTTCCTGGAACTTCCGACGCAAACCCCTTTGTCAATTTTGACCAGGCTTCCGTCGATACCAGATTCCAGTTGCTATTCGTCTCAAGCCGCTCGTCGAAAGCCGTCGCCATCTTTGATGCGCTCACAGACCGAAAGTTGGGCGAGACGCCGGCCATTTTCGCTGGCGTAGGCATTGACAGTCCTCACTCGGGTCCCGACGGAAACGTGGTCGCCGGTCATTACCTCTTTGCTGGAGACTACCCGAGTACCGTTAGAGTGTTTGACCTGAGCGCAAGTCTTTCTTCGCCGCCCGAAGTCGCCGAAATCCAAACAGGCGGCGCGTTTCGAGCCGACGAGATGGCCTACGATCCAGTTGATCACGTCGTTATCGTTTCCAACGGCGATTCAACTCCCGCCTTCGTCACTCTGATCGATAGCAAGACATTCAAGATCGTGAAGCAGGTAACTTTCGATGGGACGAACGGTACGCCCGACACTTCGCAGGGCGGCATCGCCAGTGTTCTGTATAACTCCCGAACCAACAAGTTTTTTATCAGCATTCCAGAGGTTGGATCGAACTTGACCGCGGGCGCAGTCGCCGTGATGGATCCGGCAGATGGGAAGGTGACGAAGGTGTTTTCGGGACTGGACAACTGCATGCCGTCCGGGATGGCGCTGGGGCCTCGCGACAATGTTCTGGTCACCTGCGACCCGGGGTTCCCGGCGCCTGATCCGGTTCAGTTTGCGCCACGCACCTATGTGATCAACGGACGCACGGGAGAAATTCTGGCCAATATCACACAAGTCGGCGGTGTAGACTATGGGGCGTACAACCCTGTCGATCATCACTATTACGTTGGAGCACGCGACTTTTTCACGAGCCCAGACGCAACCACAGCCTCTCCGGTACTGGGCGTTATTGATGCCGATACGAATCAATGGATCGAAAACTTTCCTACGGGAACCGACGCCCATTCGGTGGCGGTCAACCCCTTCAATAACCAGATATTTGTGCCGATCGAGAATCCGAATCCGCTCTGCGGAACCCTTCCCGGATGCGTTTCGGTGTTCACGGATGCCCGCCGAGGAGACCGATGGTAAGGAATTTATTAACAACCTCGAACTGAAATAGCGAGGTAGCGTGACTTGGACAGCTGCCGCTGTGGACGCACCTTTCCTGGCTAGCTGCGGGCGCGTTCGATGGCTCGTACTACGGCGCGGGCTTTGTTGACGGATTCTTCGAATTCGTTTTCCGGGACGGAGTCGGCGACGATGCCGGCTCCGGCCTGGATGTGTCCCTGTTTGCCTTGTTGTAACAGGGTGCGGATGGCGATGCAGGAGTCGAGGTTTCCGGAGTAGTCGGCATAGAGGACGCTGCCGCCGTAGATGCCGCGGCGCGTGGGTTCGAGCTCTTCGATAATTTCCATGGCACGGACTTTGGGCGCACCACTCAGGGTTCCGGCAGGGAAGCAGGCGCGGAAGGCGTCGACGGCGTGGAGTTCGGGGCGCAGCTTACCTTCAATGGCACTGACGATATGCATGACGTGTGAGTAGCGTTCGACCGTCATCAATTCTTTGACTTCGACGGAGCCGTATTCACTGACGCGGCCTACGTCGTTGCGTCCGAGATCGACGAGCATGACGTGCTCGGCGCGCTCCTTTTCGTCGTGCAGCATCTCTTCGGCGATGCGGCGGTCGTCTTCTTCACTTGTGCCGCGTGGGCGCGTTCCGGCGATGGGGCGGTATTGGATGCGGCCCTGATTGACGCGGACTAATAGTTCAGGAGAAGAGCCTGCGATATGAGTATCGCCATCTTTTTTCAGACTGAGGCGCAGGAAATAGAGATACGGCGAGGGGTTGACAATGCGCAGCGCGCGATAGACTGCGAAAGGATCGACGCCGGTTTCGACATCGAAGCGCTGTGACAGGACGACCTGAAAGACGTCGCCTGCGGCGATGTATTCCTTGGCGGTCTCGACGGCTTTGAGAAAGTCTTTTTTGCGAGTCTGCGATTCGAGCTTAAGTTTGCCACCGATTTTTTTCTGCTTAGGTTTCCGGAGTGGCACTGCCAGGAGTTTTTCCAGACGGTCGAGGCGCTTGAGCGCGCCGGCGTAGGCGCGGTCCGGTTTCTGCTGGCTCACGTCGGCGGTGACGATGAGCAGCATCTCCTTGCGAATGTGGTCGAAGGCCAAAACCTCGTGAAAGAACATGAGGCATGCGTCGGGCAATCCGAGATCGTCTTTGGCGGTCTCGGGCAGATGCTCGATCTGGCGGACGACATCGTAGGCGAAGAAGCCGACCGCTCCGGCGGTAAAAGGTGGCAGTCCGGCAATGCGGGCGGCCTTATGGCTGCTGAGATATTCCTTCCACAATGCGAAGACGTCGCCTTCGATGCGGCGGAGCTTGTCGTTTTCGGTAACCTCAATGTTTTTGCCGCGTGAAACGATCTTGCGAAACGGGCGAATACCGATAAACGTGTAGCGGCCGATTTTTTCGCCATTCTCGACGGATTCGAGCAGGAAACACTCTGGCTCGTCGGCAGCGAGGCGAAGGAAGGCTGTGACTGGCGTTTCGAGATCGGCGGTAAGCGTGCGGTAGAGCGGCACCAACGTGTGGGTGCGAGCCAGCTTCAGGAATTCTGCGCGAGAAGGGAGGGATGTTTCGTGCTGTGGCATAGCTTGTGGTTATCGTACCGTAACGCAGGCGGATATTGACTGGCTCTCGTCGCTTCGATAACGGATGGCGTCGTTTGGTTGGGGTTTATGCTTTCCCACCCTTCGGCTTCGCTCAGGGGCAGGCTGTTAGCACCCAAAAACGGGCGCGAAGATGGGGCACATACGTTCGTGCATGCTGCTTGAAGAAGGCTGATTCTTCGGTGTGCTCAGAATGACGTCGGTTGAGAGAAGGCTTTGGAATCCAAGTAGATAACCATTTGTGACCTCTGTAATGCTTGCGGGGTGTTCGAGCAGGGGCCTATACTCGGTGAGTTTGGCCGGATTTGCATGTTGAATTACAGTTGCCGGTCAAATATTTGACGATGGCATGCCCGATAAATGACCGGTTCGGAGTGCCTGGATTCGCAGAGCGTTTATGAAATGCTGATGCGTGGAGTGCACAATCGGTCTGGACTGTCAGACGGTCCAAAGGGAGACATAACTTTCGTATGGCTACTATTACGCTCGAGCAGGAGATTAATCCCTGGGAAGCACAAGCTGCTCGATTTGACTTTGCGGCGCGCAAGCTGAATCTGGATGAAGGACTATGGCGCGTGCTGCGGCACCCTTCGCGCGAGATCATCGTGCATTTTCCAGTCACTATGGACGATGGCAGGATTGAGATGTTTACCGGCTTTCGTGTGTTGCACTCGCAGGCGAGGGGGCCGGGCAAAGGCGGAATTCGCTATTCGCCATATGTGTCGCTGGATGAAGTGCGCGCGCTGGCGAGCTGGATGACATGGAAGTGCGCGGTAGTGAATATTCCTTTCGGGGGTGCCAAAGGCGGCGTGATCTGCGACCCGAAGAGGATGTCGATCGGCGAAGTGGAGCGCATGACGCGCCGCTACACTGCGGAGATTATCGAATTCATCGGCCCGGAAAAGGATGTGCCGGCGCCGGACATGGGCACTAACGAACAGACGATGGCCTGGATCATGGATACCTACTCCATGCACATGCGGCAGACGGTAACGAGCGTAGTCACAGGCAAACCGCTGAATATTGGCGGTTCGCGCGGACGGCGGGAGGCGACGGGCCGCGGCATCGGCGTGATGTGCGACGAGGCGATGAAGTATCTGCAGATGCCGATCGATGGCTGCCGCGTGGTGATCCAGGGCTTTGGCAACGTTGGCTCGAATGCGGCGAACCTGATGCGCGATAAGGGCTATAAGATCATCGGGATTGCCGAATATGACGGGGGTCTTTTCAACCCAAATGGTATAGACATCTGCTCATTGCTGGAGCATCGTCAGCGCAATGGCACGGTCCTTGGCTTTAAAGGCGCGGAAGCCGCGGATTCGATCGATCTTCTGACAGCGGATTGCGAGATTCTGATTCCGGCGGCGACGGAGAATGTGATTACCAGCCGCAATGCGGACCGCATCAAGGCGCGCATCATTTGCGAAGGCGCCAACGGACCGACGACTGCAGTGGCGGATGAGATTCTGGCGGACAAGAAGGTTTTTATCATTCCAGACATCCTAGCGAACTCAGGCGGCGTGACTGCTTCGTATTTTGAGTGGGTGCAGGATCGTCAGGGCTACTTCTGGAAAGAATCGGTTGTGAACGAGCAACTGGAGAGTATTCTGGCGGAAAGCTTTGACGATGTGGTTCGCTATTCAGAGGCGCACGGCGTAAACAATCGCATCGCAGCTTACATGCTGGCGATCGATCGCGTGGCTTTTACGATCAAGCAGCGTGGGCTTTATGCGTAAGCTTCTTTGACAGAGAGGTAAGGAAGGGACGGATTCTAATCCATCCCTTCCTTTTTTGCGCATCGAGGATTCTGATTTCTGCGTCTGATTTCTGAACGATGACCTCAGGGCTGAAGCCCCTTGAATTTGCATGGTTTCATACGCGGGCTAAAGCCAGCGTCTACCATCCCAGCCCGCGCTTACCCATACTTTAGAAGCTGTCTTTTAAGGATTCTTCACTGTACTGCGCTCTGTTCAGAATGGCGGTAGTGCAAAATGGGCTATAGAATTGGTAACGTTTTCATTCCTGATTTTTCCGGGTGTCCATGCAGCGGCGTAAATTTCTGAAATCTGCAGCTCTGGCGGGTGGCTCGTTGTTATGGGTACCTCGCAACGCTTTTTCTCTACAAGCACCTACGATTAAACCTGCCCCAGATCCCGGCGTGAAGCGTGTGCTGGTGATGTTCAAATGTCACTTCGATGCTGGATTCATCGACACGCAGGCGCATGTGGTGCAAAAGTATTTCACCGAATATTTTCCGCATGCGATCCAGATTGCCGAAGAGATGCGGCAGTCCGGCAACGAACGCTATGTGTGGACGACGGGTTCGTGGCTGCTCTATGAGTATCTGGAGAAAGCTTCGGCAGCGGATCGCACGCGCATGGAGCAGGCCATCGGGCGCGGTGATATTGCGTGGCACGCGCTCCCTTTTACGTGGCAAACGGAATTGGTTGACCGGTCGATGATCGAGGGAAGCCTTGGGCTGTCGCAGTCGCTCGACAAGCGCTTTGGGCGCACGACGACGGGCGCGAAGATGACGGATGTTCCGGGGCATACGCGGGGGCTGATCGCTCCGCTGGCCGCGCATGGGGTGAAGTTTCTGGATATTGGCGTGAACGATGCCAGCACGCCCGCAGAGTTACCGCCTATTTTTCTCTGGAAAGATTCGCGTGGTGCGACGCTGGTGGTGATGTATCACCACGGCTATGGCGCCGTGGCGCATGTACCCGGTTCGGATCTTGCCGTCGCCACCGTGGTGCGCGACGACAACAGCGGCCCGCATACTCCGGAAGAGATTCATGGTATCTATGCGGATTTGAAGCGGGAGTTTCCGAATGCGCAGATTGCGCCAGCGAGCCTGAGCGATATTGCAAATGCTGTTGAGCCGTTTCGCGGCAGTCTTCCTGTTGTGACACAGGAAATTGGCGATTCATGGATTTATGGAGTGCCAAGCGATCCGCTGAAGGTGGCGCGATATCGCGAAGTGGCGCGGCTGCGTGAACAGTGGATTGCGCAAGGCAAATTCGCCATCGCCGATGCGACGGATATAGCGCTGCTGCGCAGGCTCCTGCTGAGTGCGGAGCACACGTGGGGCACGGACACGAAGACGTGGCTGGACTTTGACCATCTCCTACCGAAAGACCTGGCAACGATGCTGGATACGAAGAATTACAAAGTTGTCCAGTTTAGCTGGCAGGAAAAACGCGAGAATCTGTTCGATGGAATTACTGCGCTGCCTGCGCCATTGCAGAACGAGGCGCAGGCAGCGGTGCGTAGTCTCGAAGCGAAGACGCCTGAGGCTGGAAACGCGGCAACGCATTCTGCCGATAAGGATATTGAGACGCGGCATTTCATTCTAGGCATCGATGCGAAGACGGGAGCGATTCGCAGACTGCGCAATAAGAAGACGGGGCGGGAGTGGGCTTCGGCAGAGCATCCGCTAGCTCTTTATTCGTATCAGACACTGTCACAAAAGGATTACGCGCGTTTTTTTGCGAATTATGTGATCAGCGATGCCGACTGGGCGAAGAAAGATTTCGGCAAGCCGAACATTGAACGCTTCGGCGCGCAGAGCCAGGAGTGGCTGCCGGTGCTTGCGGAGCTGCATGTCAGCAAGGATCAGACTGGGCATCGGGTGCTGGCGCGTCTCGATGTAAAAGATGCCGAGGCATTCGGCTCAGGACGCGCTGCATTTCCGCAGAAGGCGTATCTGGAATTGCTGCTGCCTGATTCCGAACCGGTGATTCATCTGAATTTTTACTGGTTTGAAAAGCCATCGACACGGATGCCTGAGGCGATATGGTTGAGCTTCAATCCTATTGTGAAAGACGCGCAAGGATGGATGATGGAGAAGTCGGGCGAGCGGATATCACCGTTCGATGTAGCTATGGCTGGAGGACGACACCTGCATGCTGTCTCGTCGGGGATTCATCACAAAGATGGGAGCGACGAGTTTCGATTGGAGATGCTGGATGCACCGGTGATTGCGTTCGGTGAGAAGTCGCCGCTGAATTTTTCGCGAGAGCAGGCGGATCTCTCGGGCGGTGTGCACTGCAATCTCTTTAACAACGCATGGGGAACGAACTACATCATGTGGTACGGCGAGGACATGCGTTTCCGGTTTGTGCTGCGTGCTTAGATATTGGATGTAGTTGAGGAGTCTATTACCTCAGCGGCTACGCATTACTCTTAGGTGTTGAGTGCGCGGGTTAAAACCCACGCCTACTCATTTTCTATCCGTCAATTTTTCATCCACGATGGAACGACGGCGAGTGTTTTGAACGGGATCGGTCTATTCCATGCGTAAAGCCTGTACAGGATCGAGGCGCGATGCCCTCCATGCCGGGATGACGCATGCTGTTGCAGCCACGAGCAGCAGCAGTGCGGCAACGGTGGCGAAGATCGTCCAGTCAAGCGGTTGTGTGCCGTAGAGCATGTTGCGGATGAATTGCACCGTGAAGACGCTGCCGACTAAGCCGAGGACGAGGCCGATCCACGCAGGCGTCAGGCCATCGAACAACAGCAGCCGTACGACGGCGCTTCTCTGCGCGCCTAATGCGATGCGAATTCCGATTTCGCCGGTGCGCTGCGTGATCAGGTATGACAGCACGCCATATAGGCCTACGGCTGCGAGCAACAATGCGATGATGGCGAATGCGAGCACCAGCATCGACGTGAAGTTTGCGTCGAGCGTGGATTTACCGATGGATTGATCCATCGTCAGGACATCTGAGACGGGAAGGTTTGGGTCGAGTTGCGCGAGCAGCTTCTGAACAGGCAGCGCGAGCGTGGCTGCGTCCTGATCGGAGCGGACAGCGATAGACGACCACCACCATGGGCCGGACAAAATGGGGAAGTACATGGTCGGGCTGGCTGGCTCCGTAAGGCTCCAAAGAGTGTCGCCAACAACGCCGACGATTTCATAGTTGGCTTCTTTTTGAATGGTGACGCGCATGTGTTTGCCCAGCGGATTTTCATTCGGAAAATATTGGCGTGCCAGGGATTGGCTAATGATTATGCTTGATTGACCTGCCTGCAGCCTTTCCCGATCTTCAAAAGCGCGACCACTGAGCAACGGAATCCCGATCGCTCGAAAATAGCCCGGATCGACAGCGCGCATCATTGCATTCAGGCCGACCTGAGCTCCGGCTGGATGTTCAGGGATGGTAAAGCTCTGATCGCCTCCGTAGCCCTGACCGGGCAGCGTAGTGGCGAGCGCTGCGGTCTTCACGCCGGGCAGCGTATGCAATCGATCGAGAAGCTCAGAAAAGAAGGCACTTTTCTTGGCGGGTGTGTCGTACTGCACGTCGGGCAATAAGAACCCCATGGTAAGCACGTTGCGGGTTTCGCAGCCAAGATCAAGCGAGCGTAATTTCTGATAGCTCTTGAGCAGGAGCCCTGCGGTTGTGAGAAGCACGACGGTGAAGCCGACTTCGACGGCGAGCAGAATCTTTCTCAGCCGTGCCATAGATGAGCCGGAACTATTCGTGCGCGAAGACTCCTGCAAGGACTCAAGCAGCGGGCCGCGCAGGAAAGAAAAGCCTGGAACCAGGCCCGCGAGAACGCCGCTGAGTACGACCATGCCAAGTCCAAAGAGAAGAACAGCTCCGTCGAAATGGACCGTGTCCACGCGGGCCAGGTCGGGGCGTGCATGGATGAGCCATTTCGTCCCAAGCCATGCCAGCGGAAGACCGAGAGCACCTGCAGTGATGGCGAGAACCAGGCTTTCCGTTACCTGCTCGCGCAGCAGTCGCAGACGGCTGCCGCCGAGGGAGGCGCGAATCGAGATTTCTTTACGACGCGACGCTGCGCGTGACACGAGAAGGCTGGCTACGTTGAGGCAGGCGATGAGCAGGATGCAAGTGGTTGCTGAGAGCAAAATGTAAAGCTGCGTACGTGCTTCGGAAACGACTCCGTCGAGCAGCGTGCGTGCGTTGGCGGCATTTGCGGTGAATGGCGTAGGGTGGTTCATGTGGACGCGTTTGGTCGAGGTATCGATTTCGCTCAACGCCTGTGGCATGCTGACGCCGGGCCGCAGCCGTGCAACAACGAAGTAATTGTGCACGTCAGCTCTCGCCATTTGGTGCGGATCTTCTTCGTGGAAGATCGCGGTCCAAATCTGTATATGCGGGTCCGGATAACTGAACGAAGGCGGCAGGACGCCGATGACGGTATAGGGATGTGAGTTGAGCTGGATCGTCTTGCCGAGGATATTGCGGTCGCTTCCATAGCGCCGCTCCCACAGACTGTGCGTTAAGACGACAGTGGCTGCACCTTGTGGGCTGTCTTCTGAAGCGGTGAAAAAGCGTCCGATTTCAGGCGCGATGCCGAGCGTGGAGAAAAGATCCCATGAGCCGTCAGCATAACGAACCCGTTCGGGCAATTCACCACCGTTATCGGAAAGATTGACGCTGCGGAAGCCGTAGACGCTCATCTGTTCGATGCTGGGTGCCTGCTTCTTCCACGCGGCGTACATGCCGCCGGCAACGTAGTTGTAATGGTGGCGGTTATCAGCAGATTTTTCATAAAGCTGGATCAGGCGGTCGGGATCTTTGAAGGGGAGGGGCTTGAGCAGCACGGAGCGGACCACCGTAAAGATCGCGGTGTTGGCGCCAACGCCGAGCGCCATGACGATGACGGCGACGAGAGCGAAGCCGGGCGTACGCCACAGTGTGCGGGCGGAGTATCGGAAGTCGCGCCAGAGATCGTCGAAGAAACGGAGGGTGTTGAATTCCCACTCCGCTTCTCGCACGCGGCGCGGACTGCCGAACTTGAGATATGCCTGACGGTGCGCTTCTTCAGGCGAGAAGCCACGCGCGAGATATTCATCGATTTCGTGCGCGATGTGCGTTTCGATTTCGCGTACCAGTTCGGCGTCATGCTTCCGTTTGCTGAAGAATCGCTTCAGGTTCATCTCTGCTCTCCTAATCGAGGCTCTCGCCCATGACGCGGCCGATGGCTTCGACGATCTGCCGCCAGCGGCCTGCTTCGGCGACCAGCTGTTTTCGGCCTGCAGCTGTGAGTTCGTAGAACTTTGCTTTGCGATTGTTTTCGCTTGCACCCCAATAGGAAGAGACCCAACCGCGATCTTCGAGCCGGTGGAGGGCCGGATAGAGAGAGCCCTGCTCCACGTCGAGCACATTTTCCGAAGTGTGCTCGATGACGTGCGCGATGGTGTGGCCGTGCGCTGGACCCATGATCAGCGTTCGGAGGATCAGCATGTCGAGCGTGCCTTTCAGCATTTCGACATCTTCGGGTTTCTTTGCGCGACCCATGAATTCACTCTCCACTCGAATATCTATGTGTAAAGACTGTACACCACTCGGAGTTCTATGGGAAGGAATTTTATTTCTGCAAAATTGGGTCGAATTCATTCTGCGGTATGCTTTCCTGTGCGAGGAATTCATGTGAAAAATGGATTGCGGATCGCATGTTTTTGTCTACTAAGCGCGGCTGCGGGTTCGATTGGCTACGGGCAGGCAGCGGGTTCCGCGCGGATGCCTCCGGACTATGGGGGTGTTAACGTTCGCATTGCCGGAGTTTTTGTAACTCCGGTCCCGAATGCGCCATTTTCGGCGACGGTGGACATTGTCTCAAAGCAAAAGCTGCCGGATGGCTCGTTGAACGTCCGCACCACGGTCGCCCATATTGCGCGGGATTCGGCGGGCCGTATTTATAACGAACGCAGGGCTTTGGTTTCGGCGGCGTTCCGGGGCGAGCCGACGCTGCTATCGGCGCATATCTATGATCCGACAACCCATTTAAATACGTTTCTTGATCCGTTCAGCCATCTGGCGCGGCAGAGTGTGTTTGTTCAGGCGAGGCAGACGGCGGCGATCGATCCAACGCTTGGGCCGCATGCCGGCGGCATGTTGACGAAACAGGAAGAGCTGGGAGAGCAGACGATAGGGAATACTCTGCTTCGGGGTATCAAGAAGGTCTGGACGGTGCCAGCGACCATGAGCGGCACAGGAGCCGCGGTCGAGATTGTCGACCAATACTGGTACTCGCCGGATTTGTCAGTGTATTTGATTGTGCAGCATGACGATCCGCGGACGGGCGAACAGATTGTGGCGGTGAAGGACGTGAACCGGGCCGAACCGGATACGTCTGTCTTCGCTGTGCCTGGGAGATACCGCATAGTGGATGAGAACCCGGCCCCATAAAGAATAGTCAGCTTAAGCAACGTCCCGGAATGACACAAGGGGAAGCGAAGAATGCCGAGAAAGCCGGAGCGGCTATGAGAGTCGCTATCGTGCGCGGCACACCGTGGTGCATAATGGCTAGGTACGCCTTTCTCGACGGGTCGCCGCATCGTGAATCTTCCCAACTCCATTACGATGGGCCGCATCTTCAGCGTTCCGCTGCTCATCTGGATGCTGTCGCCACATTTCCCGCTGCGCGGGCCAAATGGCGAACAGGAAATTCTTACATCCTTATTTTTTATCCTCGTATCGATTTCTGACGGAGTCGACGGCTATCTGGCGCGTCGGCGCGGGCAGATCACGACCATCGGCATGCTGCTGGATCCGCTGGCAGACAAGCTGCTCATTACAGCGGCCTTCATCTGCCTGGTGCAATATTGCCCGGACATTGTGAAGCCGTGGATTGCAGTGCTGGTGATTGGGCGCGAGTTCCTGGTGAGCGGGCTGCGCAGCATTGCCAGTACCGAGGGTTTTACGATCGAGGCAAGCGATCTGGGCAAACTAAAGACGGTGATTCAGATTGTGTCCGTTGTGGCTGTGATTCTGGCGCATCGCTGGGACGCATGGCACTTTGGCTGGTTCATTATGCCGGTGCGGCCGGTCGCGGTGACGGCGATCTATTTCATGGCAATCGTTTCAACCATTTCGGCTGTGGATTATTTCTGGGCGTTCTGGCGCAAGATCGATCGTGCGACAACGAGCCGCCGTCAACGGGATAATGATTTTGTGCTGAGCCGGAAAAAGAAAGATATTCCAGCTTAGGTTCGTGCTTCCCCACCCTTTGCTTCGCGAAGGACGGGGCACCCATTGTCGTGGCAACTGAAGAGAACAGATCCTTCGACTCCGCGCCTGCGGCGCTCCGTTCAGGATGACAACTTTCGGGTATATACCGCGCGTGGACTTTTCGTAAACATTTCAGCAAGTCATACGTCTTTAGGAGTAGAGGCTGTGCGGATGTTCTGCCATAGAATCGCTCCGCTGCAACCTCTTGCTCCAGAAGAGAAAGCCCCGGTGGTCGTGGGTCCGCCGGGGCTTTAGCAATTCAACAAACGTTCGCGCGCCGTTATGCGTGCGCTGCTGGAATGGACGCGTGATGCGTATTCGCGTGCCGGGCGGTGAGCCTGTGCACAAAGTGATAGGGTGGCCAGGGGCCTGAGAGCTGCATCTGGCAATCCTTCATGATCTGGCTCGCGCTCGAATATTTGTTCTGATAGCGCTCGATGCCCTTATGGTCAATCAGGTGGGCGATATCGAGGAGCATCTTTCCTGAATCCGTGCGGCGGCAACTGACTTCTTCGGCCAGCGGCGCAAACATCCGATGCATCTGGACGGAAACGGCGCGGGCTTTGGTCTGGCGCTCGCGCTGCCGGGTAGCGTTTTCCCGTAGCTGCGCTAAATATTCCTTGCCCGTCCCAGGATTGGCGTTTGCATGGGCGGCATAGGCATGTAATTGTTCCCGGCAACAGTCATCGAGCATTACTTTCAAATGCATCTCAGCCTTGCCACGTAGACGGTCGATATTGGTGAGGAACTGGCGCTGATTTGAGCGAACCGACCGGCGAAGGCTTTCGTCGTCGGAGAAAACGGTTCCAAAACGGAACGGAAGGACAGTGGAACTTTTGAAGCAGTCTGCGATGACGCGAGCGTGATCAACCGCTGCTCTTTCATTCAGATTGTCTTCAGGACAATGTTCGCTGACGATTACGGCTAAATCACTGGCTGGATAAAGGAAGACTTGATTTCCTGCAATGCCTGACACCGTATCCATGGGAATGGGTTTACGGTGACGAAGCAGCTCAGGGAAGGCTTGTTTCTCGGTAATGCAGTAGGCATACCACGCCATAGAGAATCACTCCGCACTCTGGCATTTGGAAAGATTGTTTACATCGGCATCTTTTTCGGGACTGCATACTGGTTCTGGCGTGTCCATTTTGCCACGGACTACTCCGAACTGACACGTATCCTAGTCCTACAAAGTGACAACTGGCAAATTTTTCATGGGGTCATGCAAAAAGGTAAGCAAAATCGATTTAATTTATTTTCATCAAAATTACATTTGAATTGATGACATGAAATTATGTCCCACCTTGCCACAAGTTGGAGAAGATTCCGCGATCCGATCCATACTGATCCGAGTACGCTCTGCGATATCGTGCTTGGATGACATGCCGGAATGTGTTTCTAACGGTGACGGCTTAGCAGCAGACCGGTAAGAACTATGAGTACAATCAGCAGGATAGCGAGCCCGGCGCCAATGGCGCGGACGAGATTGCCCAGGGATTTCACGTCCTCAACCAGCTCGGCGTGTTCCGTGGCATTGCGCTCGACGGTATGGCGCAGAAGCACGATCTGATCTTCGATGCGCTTCATTTCGATGGTCTGGTCCTGCACCTGAAGGCGAAGCTCGCGGTGGCTGGTCTGGATTTCGATTAAGCCCTGATGCAGCTCTTCAGAAACGGTGGAAGGACTTGCGCTGCCGCCTTCGACGAGATTGAACAGCTGCGCCAGCGCCTGCACGGCGCCGTGGTCGATCATGCGCAGTCCTCCAGAGAGGATGGGCAGGAGTGGCTTGAGCTTGCCGAGTTTTTGAAGCACGCCGAAGCGTGACTTTCCTGCTTCATCGGGAGATACCTGTTTTGGCGGAAGCTGCGATTCCGGCACGGGCGCTTTTTTCTGTGCCATTTCGATGAGGCGGTCGCCTGCGAGTTGATGCGACTGTTGGGCTGGGGCTGTTTTGTCGGGCATTTCCACCATGTTCTATCACACCAGGACGCTGTCGTCCCTTAATTTGATGACACGCCTTAAGATGCGGGCGAGGCGCGCTCTACGGGATGGGCAAATTTTTTGACGCAAAGGTTGCGCCCAAGAAATGCACCATAGAGAACCAGAGAGCGCAAAGACGTCCCGCATCACGCTTGTTTGCCTGAGTATTTTCGATCGCTGAAAGATTTTTCTTGCAATGTGCTAGTCAACTAGTACATTATTTCAGCGATGAAGTTATCCGGCCAATCCGAGGTCTTTGCGTTTCGCCTTGATTCGCATTCGGGTGTGCCGGTGTTCCGCCAGATTATCGATCAGGTACAGGCAGGGATTGCCACCGGCACACTACGCTACGGCGATCAGTTGCCGACGGTGCGGCAGGTGTCTGTGGATCTCGAAATCAATCCGAATACGGTGCTGCGGGCTTATCGCGAGATGGAGATTCGCGGCATTGTCGATACGCAGCAGGGCATGGGGACGTTTATTGCGAGCCGGAAGATAGAGCAGTCGAAGGCGGAGCGCGAACGTGCTCTGTCACAACTGGTAAGTGAGTTTGTTTCGCGCGCGGGGGCGGGCGGTTTTACGCTGCAGGAGCTCATGGATGCGCTGCGCGATGTTCAGCCGGAAGCTGGACGGAAAAGGAGACAGTGATGAAGAAATCTGTACAGTTCAGCAATGTGGGTTGCGCCGTTTTCGTGGTATTTGTGCTGGCTGGAGGGCTGGCGGCCGCGCTCACGAAGCACTTCCTCTTTGGCATTGCAGGTATCGTGATCGGCATATATTTTCTGTATGCGATCAAGGTGGTATCGCAATGGGAGCGGGTCGCGATTCTGCGGTTTGGACATTACAAGGGGTTGCGCGGGCCGGGCGTGTTTCTGATCGTTCCCATCGTCGATACGCTGAGCCGCTATGTTGACCAGCGCATACGGCTGGCCACGGTGAATGCGGAATCGACGCTGACGCGCGATACGGTGCCGGTGGACGTGGATGCGATTGTCTTCTGGCTGGTGTGGAATGCGGAGAAATCGATTCTGGAAGTGGAAGATTTTGTGCAGGCGATTACGCTGAGCGCGCACACGGCGCTGCGCGAGTCGATTGGCAGGCATCAGCTGGCGCAGATGATTACGGACCGCGAGATGATGGGTGCGGAGTTGCAGAAAATTCTCGATGAAAAGACGACGCCCTGGGGTATTACGGTGCAGTCGGTTGAGATTCGCGATGTGAGGATTCCGCAGGGCCTGCAGCACGCCATGTCACAGCAAGCGCAGGCAGAACGCGAGCGGCAGGCACGCGTGATCCTGGGCGAGGCAGAGGTGCAGGTCTCGGATCAGTTTGCGCTGGCTTCGCGCGCCTATGCTGACAATCCGGTTGCGCTGCATCTGCGCGCCATGAACATGCTGTATGAGGCGATTCGCGATAAGGGCTCGACGGTGATTGTGCCCTCGTCGGCGGTGGAGACGATGGGGCTCGGCGGTACGCTGGCGATGGCTTCCATGGCGAAGCCATCGTAGATTTGTGGGCACGGCTAGAAGCCGTGCCTCCTTCAAAACACAGCTGCATCAGAGATTTGTTAGACGTTGAACTTGAAGAAGAGAATATCGCCGTCGCGGACGACATATTCTTTGCCCTCTGAGCGGTAAAGGCCTTTTTCTTTGACAGCCTGTTCGCTGCCGAGAGCGAAGAGATCGTCGCAGTGGTAGGCTTCGGCGCGGATGAAGCCGCGTTCGAAGTCCGAGTGAATCACGCCGGCGGCACCGGGAGCCTTTGTCCCGCGGTGGATGGTCCAGGCGCGAACCTCCTGCACTCCGGCGGTGAAGTAGGTGATGAGATCGAGCAGCCTGTAGGCGGAATGGATGAGGCGGTCGAGGCCCGGCTCGGAAAGGCCTAGTTCGGAGAGAAACTCGGAACGCTCGGAGGGTTCGAGCAGGGCGATTTCGGCTTCGAGCGCGCCGCAGATGCGGACGACCTGGCTGTTCTCTTCCTGAGCGCGCTGTTCGACAGCGGCGACCCATTGGTTCTTTTCTCTGAGTCCCGCTTCATCGACGTTGGCGACATAGAGCATGGGCTTGGCGGTGATGAGATTCAGATCACGCGCGGCGAGCCTTTCGTCGTCGGTCAAATCTACGGTGCGGGCCGGTTTTCCAGCCTGAAGAGCTTCGAGTAGTTTTTGAAGCGCTGCGGCTTCGCTCTTTACCTTCGCGTCGGTTGAGTTGCGCGCGATCTTTTCCGTCTTGGCGTAGCGCTTTTCGGCGGATTCGAGATCGGCAAGGAGCAGTTCAGTGTTGATGACGTCGATGTCGTCGAGGGGATTGACTTGTCCGGCGACGTGAATGACATTGGGGTCGTCGAAGCAGCGGACGATGTGGGCCACGGCGTCGGTCGAGCGGATGTGGCCGAGGAACTGGTTCCCGAGGCCTTCGCCTTTGCTGGCTCCAGCAACAAGTCCCGCGATGTCGACAAATTCCATCGTGGTTGGCACGATGCGGTTCGGTTTGACGATCGCAGAGATACGGTCGAGGCGCTCATCGGGAACGGAGACGACGCCGATGTTGGGGTCGATGGTGCAGAACGGATAGTTGGCAGCCTGGGCTTCCGCCGAAGTCAGAGCGTTGAAGATAGTGCTTTTCCCGACGTTGGGCAAGCCAACAATCCCGCAATTCAGAGGCATTCTGTAAGTATCCTTCTAGCCATGCGCACGATGACAGCCGTGAGGGTATCGAGTTCACGGCTGCGGATGAGTGGCGAGGGCTGGTATTTCTATTTTAGGCGATACGATGGCTTATTCGAATTGGGACATCGGTGGCTTTACGGGATAAGCCGCGTACCTCAGCGGCTGAAGCTGGATTCTGGCTCAGTGATGCGCGGGTTGAAACCCGCGCCTACCCTACGGGAAATTTTGAATAAATACGGCTGGCGATGATTTTGGCCTGAGGAGCGTTTGAGCCAAAGCTGCTCGTTTCAATGAGCAGTTCAAAGGGCTTTAGCGATCCGTTTGCCGCAGCTTTATCGAGAAAAGGTTGCATGGCCTCGCGATTGAAGAGCACGTCTCCCGCTGCTTGTGTTCCGGCCATTGTCAATCCTTCTACGATCAGTACCCAGCCTGAATCGTTGAGGTTTGGGACCAGCGCAATTACGGCATAGGTCAGGTGCGACGGCGCCGCGGCACCGTTCACATACTGCGGAAGCTCTCCCGGCATAGGTTGCCGGTTGATGATGACGGATTCATTCGGTTGCGGTTGATAGTTGAATTCGAAATTGAGATTTTTCTGGAAGAGTTCGACCCATGGGTTCGAATAAACAGAGCCCAGAAGAACGGCATTCGAGTCTTTGAGGTCTTCCATGTGCAATTCGCGCGCATAACGGACGATGAAATGATCGGGAGATGCTTCCGGAAGCCGCGAAAATTTCAGCACGGCATCGAGATCGGCGACGCTCGTATAGCGCTGCGCGTCCAGGTCAGCCATGTTCCGAGCGTCGATGTGATAAGGGCTTTTCACCGAGAGATAATCCCGGCTAATGTATTCGGCCAGCGAAACAGAATGATTCGTCAGGTTCTGAAACATGACGATCCCATCATCTGCCGGCACAAGAAGGGTCATGTGATCCTTGTCAAAGAGTTGTGTCCATAGCAGGTGGGCTGAAGGAGCTTCAGTACGCCTGCTTCGCAGAAAAGTCAGCGATACAGCGGCTCCGCATATCGCAAGAACGATGAGTCCGCAGACAACGATCATGGCGCGCGTTCCGCGGGCCGAAGGTGTTGCGAGCAGGGCAGGCTCTGTTTCAGAGATAGCAGTATGCGGAAGATGTTCCGCAATATCTTCCTCGCCAGAGGGAACGGCAGGATCAGTCACTTGATTCGGCAAAAATATGGGGACGTATTTACCGCGGGGAATACTGAGCCGCAACGCCTCAAATTTGCCTTCTTCCTCAAAATAATGATCGAGGCGCTGACGAAGCTGGCGCGCGTAGTTTCGGACGATGTTGTCTTCCCCGGGACTATACCCGGGACGCCGGGCGAAGACATGAATTCCAATCTGATACTCGCTGATCTCGTCTGTCTTTCCACACAATGCGCGATCGCAAACGTAGAGCAGGAACTTGGACAGGAGCGCAGATTTGGCGAAGCTGGCACTGCCTGCGATGCGCAGAGCAAGTTGCCAGCGTGGATCTTCGGCGAGGTGGGAGCGGTTCCACGGAGGTTCAGCGTGAGCGCTGGAGCCGTCACCGGAACTTTCCAGGAGCGCATCCGGGAGTGCATCCGGGTCTGACGTCCAGGTTGTCCGATGAGTCATAGTTTTCACACCGCGAAGGGTATCAAATTTTGTTGAACAAAGCGTCAAGACCCAGAAACGCTCGGGATGCCCTCTTGCGGTATCGTTTCCACTTTAACCGTTCTCTAAACAATTGAAAACAGGCAACTGTCCACTGTGTACGGCAGGTGTAAACACGGGGTAAACCCCTTCCGGCGATCTACGAAAGGAGAGAAAACAGGTGGGAAGTCCCTTATGAAGAGGCCAAGGAATCTCAAAATGTTACAAACAAGTGAACATATTTCATCCCAGACTGCAACCTTTAAATCAAGGCATCTGTTTGCTCTCTTGCTAGGTCTCCTATTGGTAGCCGTATTCGCTACAAATAGACTTTCCGCTCAGATCGATAGCGGCGGGATCACCGGCACGGTGCAGGATTCTTCCAGTGCAGTGGTTGCCGGCGCGAAAGTCACTCTGACAAACGATGCGACCAATGTAAGTGCAGTCACGCAGTCTACGTCAACCGGCACCTATGTATTTGGCGGCGTGAAGCCCGGAACCTATACGATCGAGGTGGAATCGGGCGGCTTCCAGAAATATGTAACACATGGGGTCAACGTCCACGTTCAGCAGGTTTTAACGGTGGACATCCCTCTCATAGCGGGTACCGTCAACCAACAGGTGGAGGTGACGGCGGCGACTCCGCTGCTGCAGACAGAAAACGCGGCGCTCGGTCAGACTGTCGGTTCACAGACGGTTAACAATCTGCCGCTGAATGGGCGCAACTGGGTTTCTCTTGCCCAGCTTTCCGCAGGCGTGGCCACGGCTCCGGTGACACAGCCAAGCACCAATGCCGGGCAAACAGGGAGCGCCTACTTTTCAGTGAACGGCGTAAACCTATGGCAGAACGATATCCGCCTGAACGGAATTAACGACAACATCGAAGTCTATGGCGGCAGCAAGATCGGAACAAACGCGACGATCACACCTCCGCCGGATGCGATCCAGGAATTCAAGCTGCAATCCGGCGATTTCAACGCTGAGTTTGGCCACTCGACGGGCGGCATCGTCAATGCAGTCACCAAGTCGGGAACGAACCAGCTGAATGGCGACCTGTGGGAGTATTTTCGCAACGATGCTCTTCAGGCAAACGATTATTTTTCCAATCAGAATGGAAGGCCGATTGCGGAGTACCGGCAGAATCAGTTTGGCGGAACGGTTGGCGGTCCTGTTTTCATTCCCAAGATTTATGACGGCAGGAACAGAACTTTTTTCTTCTTCGCTTACCAGGGGTTGCGCAACGTGCAGGCGTTGAGCGTATTCAGTCCGAGCACCAGCCTGCTAAGTACGGTTCCGACGGCGAGTATGCAGTCCAGCAACTTCACTAATCTGCAGGACCTGATCAATTACAACAACGGAAAACCGACGACGGATGCGCTGGGACGCACCTTTCCTCTCGGAACGATTCTGGACCCGGCGACGACACGGTCCGTCGCAGCTGGAGCAGTCGATCCCATCTCCGGGCTGCAAAATACCTCAAGTCAGGCGGTGTATGTCCGCGATCCGTTTTATTCGGGCGGAGGGCTTGCCGGGAAAAAGGACTTTACCAGCTCTGCAGCTTATCTGAATCAGCTGCCGGTGGGACGGCTCGACCCCAATGCGGTGAAATTGTTACACCAATATCCGCTGCCAACGGTTCCCGGAATCTTTACCAACAATTTCTTCTACAACCCGTCTCTGACGTTCGACGAGAACCAGGTCGATCTGCGCATCGATGAAAATTTCAGTCCGAACGATACTTTGTTTGGAGCATATGACTGGAGCAAGCAGACCTATAGCATTCCGCCGGTGCTGCCGAATGTTGTGGGCCAGACCTACGGGCAGGACCAGAGTTATCCGGCCTATGCGGTAGCGGTTGGCTATAACCACGTCTTTTCGCCAACGCTGACGAATGAGCTGCACGTTGGTTATGACCATTTCATCGAAGATGTCCGCTCGCAGTTCGGCAATACGATGGGCATTCCAGAGATGTTTGGCATACAGGGCATTCCACAGACTCCCAACAACGGTGGGCTGCCTCCGATCACAATCAATGGCCTGACGCACATCGGGGTAGGCGGATTTACGCCGACGCTGGAGACAATTTATGCGCTGGAAATTCTGGACAATGTCACGAAGGTGCATGCCAACCACACCTTCAAGATGGGCTTCCAGGTAGACCGGTTGATTGGAAACATCACACAGCCGCCAGCCAGCAGAGGCAACTTCACCTATAACGGTCAGTATTCCGATGTGGTCAATACAAACCGCGGATTTAACGGCATTGCCGATATGCTGCTGGTGCCGACGACGGCGACGGTGCCGAACGGATTGAATAACGTCGGCGGCCTGAGTAGCTTTGCCGGTTCGAATTATGCTGCGACCGATGACCGACGGTATTACTGGGGCGCGTATTTCCAGGATGACTGGAAGATGACTCCAGACTTGACCGTGAACCTCGGCCTGCGATGGGATTACTTCACGCCCTACGCGGAAGTGAATGGCCGGCAGGCGAATTTTGTGGGAGGCGGTGACGGCAACGGTCCCGGCGGCACTTACCTTATACCGAACAAGGGCTGCCAGGTTGCGCGCTCTTCGGCGTTCGATGCTCAGCTCGCGCTGGATGGCATTCAGGTCAAGTGCGTGTCCGGCCTCGCGCTGGGGAATGCGCAGAAGACCAATTTTGCACCGCGTGTCGGTTTTGCATATCGCGTGAGTCCACGGACCGTTGTGCGCGGTGGATATGGCATTGCCTATGGGGCACTGGCCAACATCGGCTACGGCGGAACGCTGGGCACCAATTATCCATTCATCTATAACATCGGCTCGCCGAGCAACAATACGTCGGTCATTCCGATTACGCTCTCCAATGGGCAAACTGCGACCATGGGAAACACGTTCAGCACAATCGACCTTACCGATGCAACCCAGGTCAATCTTGCCAATCTCAGCCTGTATGGGCGCCAGTACAATTATCAGACTCCCTATGTCCAGACATTCAATCTGATGACGCAGGAGCAGTTTACCAATCACGATTCCTTTCAGATCGGCTACGTAGGCGCTCTGGGACGGCATCTGGATAACTACTACAACACGCTGAATTCAGCATCGACGATTTTGCCGGTAGGAACTCCTCTGGTTGCGAAATTGGCTAATGGGCAGATCAATCCGGCGGCCACTTTTCTGCCGTTTCCGCATTTCGCTGCGAACACAACCTATGAAACGACAAATGCCGCAAGCAGCTATAACGCATTGCAGGCAACCTATGAGCACCAGTTCAGCCTGGGCTTGTCTCTGCTGGCCAATTACACGTTCAGCAAATGCCTCAGCGACCAGAGAACGCAGGCCAAAACGACGCCGAACTATCGCGCTCCCTGGCTGCCGGGATTTGGAATTTCTGCGGATTACGCTCTTTGCGACGTAGACGCGACAAATGTTGTGCACATGGCGGGAACCTATGATCTGCCTTTTGGACGCGGGCGGATGTTTGCTAATAACACGAGCCGGTGGCTGGATGCAGTGATCGGCGGATGGAATGTGAATTTCATCTACACCTACCAAAGCGGTCAGCCGTTCAATATTGCCTGTGCGACCTCAACCACGGCGGACTTTGGCTGCAATGCGAATGTCGTACCGGGGCAGGGTCTCTATACCGGCGCACATACTCAGAAGCAGTGGCTCAATCCCACCGCATTCACAACTCCCGGTACGGCAACCACGATTGGGCAGGTGGACACGTCGCCGCTGGGCAGTGTGGGTCAACAGGCGCGCGGGCCGGGGTTTAATAACCTCGACTCATCGCTCTTCAAAAATTTTACCTTCACCGAGGCGCTGCACCTGCAGTTTCGAGCAGAGGCTTTCAACACAGCAAATTCGGCGCAATTTGCTCAACCCGGCACCCTGAACTATACGAATGCAAGCGGCTTCAGCAGCATCACGAGCCTGCGGAATGGTCCCCGCGTTCTGCAACTCGCACTGAAGCTGTTCTACTGAGAAGTTGCCATCGCGTGGAGCAGTTAAGCTCCACGCGATGGTTTGCCATGCGCTCTCCCTGTATGTTCCGAGGGAAAGGATGGATGGTTTTGAGACTTCCGGCAAATACACTCGTCTCTGAATCGTGACAAAATAAAGCAAGAAACGGTCATGATAAACGAGAGCACTCCGGAAACCCCCGCAACTGTTGAAAGCACGCCTGAACCCCTTGCAGAATCCACCGAATCATTTGGCGCGCTTCTTTCGCAATTTGAACAGAGCCATTCTCACAAATCAGAAGATGGAACGAAGCAGTTGGAAGGCACTGTGGTTTCCGTTTCTGTCGACTCGGTGTTTTTGGATATCGGCTTCAAGACCGAGGGAGTTCTGCTTCGCACCGCTTTCGAAAATAATGCCGAAGGTGTAGTGCCGGGTGATAGATTCCCGGTCTCGGTGAAGGGGCGGAATGCCGAAGGCTACTACGAGCTTTCACGCCTTAAGGTGGCGGCCGTAAAGGACTGGTCGTCACTTGAAGAGTCCTTCGCGCAAAAGACCGCCATTGTTGGCACGGTGACCGGAGTGGTGAAGGGCGGCCTTAGTGTGGATGTAGGTGTGCGCGCTTTTATGCCTGCCTCCCGCAGTGGAGTGCGTGACGCCGGTGAGATGGAAAAGCTTGTCGGTCAGGAGATCACCTGCCGGATTATCAAGCTTGACGTGGCCGAGGAAGATGTCGTCGTCGATCGTCGCGTGATAGCCGAAGAAGAAGCCCGTGCGCTTGAAACAAGCCGCTATGCAGAGGTCAAGGAGGGCGATGTCATCAGCGGGCAGGTCCGCAGCCTGACCAGCTATGGCGCGTTCGTCGATGTTGGCGGAATCGATGGGCTGCTGCACGTCAGCGATATCTCCCGGAGCCGGGTGAATAATCCTGAAGACGTGCTGACCGTTGGTCAGAAACTCCAAGTGAAAGTTTTAAAGATCGACTCGGAAAGCAGGCGCATTTCACTCGGGCTCAAACAGCTTCAGCCTGAGCCATGGGATTCCGCGACCGAAACATACAAGGTGGGCCAACGCATTACCGGCACTGTTACACGCCTGATGGATTTCGGAGCGTTTGTTGAAGTGGAACCTGGGATCGAAGGCCTTATTCATGTGTCGGAGATGTCATGGATCAAGAAGGTCCGGAAGCCCAGCGACATTCTTAAGCAAGGGGATACCGTGGAGGCAGTCATTCTGTCAGTGAACCAGGCTGAGCGCCGGCTTTCTCTCGGACTCAAGCAGGCACTCGGGGATCCGTGGGCTGACATTTCAAAGAAGTTTCCTGCGGGCTCGGCCATCGAAGGTCCGATCACACGACTGACTAAGTTCGGCGCCTTCGTGCAACTTACGGAAGGTGTCGAGGGCCTTGTGCACGTCAGCGAAATCAGTGCAGAAAAACATATCAACCATCCGCAGGATGTGTTGAGGGCCGGACAGATCGTCAAGGCCCAGGTCCTGGCCATCGATACGGAAAAGCGGCAGATCAAACTGAGTATGAAGCAATTGGTTCCTACCAGCCTCGATGAATATCTTGAGGAGCACAAGGAAGGGGATGTCGTTTCAGGCCGCGTCGTCGAGCAATCCTCGGGTCACACGATTGTGGAGCTTGGCGAGGGCGTTCGTGCCATCTGCCGAACGACGGCAAGCGCTCCCGCACAGGTAGAAAGCAAGAGCGAAGCCAAACCGGACCTGTCCTCGCTTACATCCATGCTGCAAGCTCGCTGGAAGGGAAAAGCAACGGTTGCTGCTCAACCCGAGCCACTTCTTGCCGGGCAGATTCGCAGTTTCCGTATCGTGAAGCTCGACCGTGATGCCAGGAAGATCGAAGTGGAGTCAGCTTAGGTTCTCGCCAAATCGCTACGGGAGCTACTTAAGCCAGCTTTACGAAGTTCATGGCTGCCGAGTTCATGCAATAGCGCAGGCCAGTTGGGCGCGGGCCGTCATCGAAGACATGGCCGAGGTGCGCGTCACACTGGCGGCAGGAAACGGCCGTGCGGTCCATTCCCAGGCTTCGATCGGTCGTTTCGACGACATTTTCGCGCGCGATCGGCTGCCAGAAGCTGGGCCAGCCGGTGCCGGATTCAAACTTGGTATCGGAGCTGAAGAGTGCTGTGTCACAGCAGATGCAGCGGAAGAGACCACGATCATGGAGATTCCAGGTGCTGCCCGTATAGGGCCGCTCGGTGGCTGCATGACGGGTGACTTCAAACGAAATCGGGGAGAGCTGTTGCTTCCACTCCGCTTCAGACTTGACCATGCGGGGAACGGTGACCTTGCCGATCTTTTTACCGCTTGCTGAAAATTGGACGATGGTGACGGTGCCACCAGTATCGAGACCTTCGCTTGCAGCATCCGCGAGAGAGGGCCGATGCCATGACCAGAGAACTGCCGCGCCGCATACGCTCGCAACCGTGGCAAGGAAGGCGCGGCGGCTTGGATAGCGTGCGCTGGAGGTTCCGGTCGTCGTTGTAGATTCCAATTGCCCTTGCGGATTGCTCTTCATGATTCTTCCTTTCCTGAGCTCTAGACTGCTTCAGACAAGAAATGCCTAACCGAAGGTGAATGAATAGGCCCGCACTCCCGGACCAAGAAATTCTATTCGGAAAGTACGATCCTGCACACCGTTCTGCTGCCGGATCAATTGATACAAGCGATTTTCTGTTACTGTGCCATAGCCGTTTGCGTCGGTATCCATACCGTGATCTGCGCCGGGGGCTTTGCCATCGATCGTGACACGGAACCGAATGGGTTTGCCGTCCTTCGACGGTCCAAGTACGAGGTGAAGATCGCGGGCGTGGAAGCGATAGACAATGCTGCCCGTTGGCGAGAGTAAGGTTGCGATCTGCTCTTCATCCTTCCATTTGCCTGCCAGTGCCCACTGATTGAGCGTCAGCGTTGCGGGTGCGTCGTATTCCTGCGGGGTGTCCTGCTTGAATCCTCCGGGTGAGGCGAAGTTCGCCGCCCGGTCGTAGCCGATGTAAGTTTCAGGTGACTGGACATCGTTCGAATCCGGAGCGGCTTCTGTGCCGGTGGCAGCGACGCTGGTAGGAGTGGCAGAGATCAGCTGATGATTGGCCTCTTCGAGGAGGCTGCGAATCCACGCTTCGGACTGATCGTAATTGCCTTCGCCAAATTGGTGATAGCGGATGCGGCCCGTGGCATCGATAAAGTAGTGCGCAGGCCAGTATTGGTTATTGAAGCTTTGCCAGATGCTGTAGTCATTGTCCATCGCGACGGGATAGAGAATGCCGAGGTCATGCACAGCTTTGCGGACGTTCGATTCGTCTTTCTCAAAGGGGAACTCTGGAGTATGTACGCCAAGGACGACAAAGCCGCTGTCTTTGTATTTGGCGTACCAAGCCTTGACGTATGGCAGCGTGCGCAGGCAGTTGATGCAGGAGTAGGTCCAGAAGTCGACGAGAACAACCTTGCCGCGGAGTGACGCAGGGGTGAGCGGCGGGGAGTTGATCCAGGCAGTTGCGCCGGAGAGATCGGGCAGAGTCGTTGGCGCGACATCCGTGTCGGTAATGTCGATGGTCTGGTTGATGACAATCTTGTGCTGCTTCGCAGGATGAAAGCGATCGACGAGGCGCTGCTCAAGATTCGAGGTGCTGGCCAGAGAGATACGTGTGAGCACGCCACGGTCCAGGCCAAAGGCAACAGCTACGACGCCAACCAGTATGGCGACTCCAAGAATGCGTCGGATCCATTCTTCGGCGCCGAGAGAGCGTTTCATAGCAGCGAAGACGCGGCCCCCGGCAAGTAAAGCAAGCGTTAGCGAGGTGGCCGCTCCGGCAGCATAGGCAAAAAGAAGGATCGCGGTATGAGCGCTGGCACCGCCGAGAGCTGCTCCTGTGAGTATGAGCCCGAGAATCGGGCCGGCACAGGGGGCCCATAGCAGGCCTGTTCCAATGCCCAGCAAAAAAGAGTTAACGATGCTCGGGCCGGAATCGGAGTTCCGCGAAAGCCTGCTGCCAAGCTGCACAAGCGGGCGCGAGAGACGTTCGGCCAGTGAAGAAAAAAGCAGGGTGAGACCGAATATCCCAAAGAGAACGAGCGCGGCGATGCGGCCAAACTGATTGGCGCGGACAGCCCATCCTCCTCCGACAGTAGCGAGGCTGGCGACCAGCGCGAAAGTGACTGCCATGCCAGCGAGCAGAGGAAGGCCGTTTTTGCGGAAGGGCTGGTCGGAGCGCGCAAAGACGAAGGGGAGAACCGGGAGGATACACGGGCTGAGGATGGTGAGGATGCCGCCGAAATATGCCAGGAAAAGCAGCAACATGTAGCTCGTCCACTCCCTTAAATCGGTGCCATTCGGAATAAGCCGAGGCTCGCCGTGCCAAGCATCGAGGCACGAGGCCCGTCAATTAATGGCGCGACCGATGTGTCCCGTCTGTGAGACTACGAAAGGCGGATAGAGGTTACAGATTTTGAACAGTTTGTTTTTCGGCACAGAGCAATGTGGTGCGATCATGCCATCTGTAATTCAGGATCACTGTGTGAGGGGTTTATCGGGATGCTCTTCCATATAAGCTCCGACAACGCGAGCCAATTCTTCGAGGAATGCGCGATCTGTTTCCGTAAATGCGGCGGAGTTATGGCTGTCGATGTCAATTTCGCCAACGACGCCGCCGTGCGCGTAGATGGGAACAACGATCTCGGATTTCGTCTCGATCGAGCATGAAAGATAGCGCGGGTCAGCATTGACATCGTCGACGATTACCGTTTTTCCGGATGCGACTGCAGCTCCGCAAATCCCCTGAGTCACCGGGATACGCACATGCGGGGTCGGATCACCGACAAAAGGGCCCAGAATCAGTGTCTCGGGATCGGCAGGGTCGAGCATATAGAACCCGGTCCAATTGCAGTAAGGAAGATGCCGGACAATGGAATCGACCATCCCTTTTTGCAGAGATTCCAGAGTAGGCGCGACTGAGGCCAATTGGCGGATCTGCGAGAGAACGAGGCTCATCTCCGGGGTGAGAGGCGACATATATCTAGTTTCTATCACGAATGCAGGGCCACCCACTGAGAAGCACACTCATTCACACAATGCGGTGTGCACTTCGTTGAAGATGCGAGTGCTGTTTTTTGTCGTTTGCCGGTTACGGGCGAGAAGCGATTTACCATCAAAGGATGCGGGTCGACGATAAATATTGTAGCCTTCTGCTGCTTTCACGGCTCGCATGGAAGAAGCTGGCTCATACATCTTCCATCCCTTGTCAGAGGTCCCGTAAAGCCGGATATGCGTAGCAAATCTATCTGCCTGCTCCTTGTATTTTTCTTCTTCTTCGTCCTGTCGCTGCAATCCACTCGCGGACAAGGTACGGTGCCCACGTTCAAGCAAGCCGTTGGCACCGGCTCCTACACGCTTGCCGGCCGCGATCCAGCACAGGGAGGCACTACTAGTATCCCCACCGTGCTCGTTCCGGTCACGATCTCCTTCGATGCGAAGAAGATCGACGGCAAACCCTTCATCATGGATGCAACCGCGGACGTACCCAGTGTTCTTCGTTCGCCCATCTTCTCTAATTACGCTTTTCCTTCTGGCGGTAACACACAGTATGCCGATGCGATGCTGCGCACGACCTTCCCCAAGGCTGAGGAGTGGCACACGCTGCTGGGCAAGCCGGAGGTGAAGCCGGTGAAGATTACCGTGCCTGTCGGCTACGGCTACATTCTCACTTCAAAGAAGAGCGGTCGATCTTTTGCCGTCGTGGATGTTCAGTTTTTGCAGCGGGAGCTCTTCAAGCAGCTTCCCAGGCAGGATGGGAAGCTCGTCATCGCTATGACGCGCAACACCACTTACTACGCCGATGGAGATGCGACGGAATGCTGCTCCTGGGGGACGCACGGTGTCGACAACGCCACAGGAAACTCCTTCGTGCTCGGCTCGTATCTCCATGCCGCACCCAGCGTTGTGGAAGACAGCGATGTGCAGCCGCTCACCCAGCAGCTTGCCGAGTTTATCCACGATCCATTGCATGATCCGATGTTTCCAGTCGGCAAGGCTAACGCTCCGGGCAATGCTTTCCCGGCATGGATGCGTCTTGCCTCCGTATCTGCGGGAGACCAGGGACGGTGCGGCGGCACGGGTGTTGCGTCCTCCTATTTCCTGCTTGAACCGACAAATACCAATCCAAAGAACAATATTCCTTCATCGAAGCCGTTCGTTGCCCATACAGACGGAGGCATATATCACCTGCAGAATGTAGCCCTGCTGCCCTGGTATACGGGTGTTGCTGAGGGTCTTGGCAATACGTTCAGCTTCCCTGATGCGCAGGTGCTTACCGAACCCGCCAAAGCCTGTCCGCCACGTCGTGGACGGTCCAGCAATGGGAGCCGGACGGCGCCTCCAAAGCCTACGGCTGCAGCGATCCCGTTGAGCGGCTCGCCGAATGGGCACAAGCTTATCGGTTATTGGGAAGGCTACGGCGGTGAAGGCTCAACCTTCCCGCTCCACGAAATTTCACCGCAGTGGGACGTGATCATCGTCGCCTTCTCTACACCGGACAAAAATGCGCCGGAAGGGACGATGCAGTTTCATACACCCACTGGATTCGACGCTGCGCAGTTCAAGGCCGAAATTGCCGCGTTGAAGAGCCAGGGCAAGAAGGTCATGATCTCACTCGGCGGAGGTGGCGAACACTTCACGCTGGCCGACCCGAAACGCGTTCCGAATTTCGTTTCCTCTGTTACCAATATCGTCAGCGAATATGGTTTCGATGGGATCGACATCGATTTTGAAAGCCCGTCTCTTTCCATCGATCCCGGAGATACGGACTTCCGGCATCCTATGACGCCGTCCATCGTGAATCTAATCTCGGCCCTGCGCCAGTTGCACGATCACTTCGGCCCGAATTTCATGATCAGCCTCGTGCCCGAGGGCACGCAGATTCCTTCCGGCTATCCGAGTTATGGCGGGCAGTTCGGTTCGTATCTTGCCATCACCTATGCCATCCGCGACATTCTGTCCTTTATCGACGTGCAGGACTACAACACACCGCCACTGCAGGGGCTTGATGGGGAAATCTATCAGCCTGGGACGGTGGACTATCACGCCGCTATGACAGAACTCCTGCTGCACGGGTTCAACGTGGGAGGCGATCCGAAGCAGTTCTTTCCGCCGATGCCGGGCAACCAGGTTGCCGTGGGTTTTTACACGAGCGATGCGGAACCGAAGGTGGTGAGCCAGGCTTTGGAGTACATCATCACCGGCAAGGCTCCCGCAGGAACCCGGTACAAGCTGCTTAGTCCTGCTGGCTATCCCAACATGACCGGCGCGATGTTCTGGACCATCGATGATGACCTTCGCCACAACTATAACTTTTCGAATATCGTTGGCCCGCAGCTTCACGGTTATCCCGCAGGCAAGTAGCGTTCACGACAGCGGTGAGGAGCCGTCGCGCATGGATTGCCGACGGTTCCTCATCGCATTACTCCATTACTCTATTACTCCAGGCGCAGCTCCACCCCTCGACTGTCGTCGGGAAAGGTGATTGCCAGGCCATTTGCAATGGGAGCTGCTGCTTCCGGCGATGTTTTTCCATTCACCAGCGCAGTATTCTTCACCGGCTTCCAGCCATACACTTCGACGCGCAGATTTTTCCACCAAGGGACATAGGATCCTTCGCGCGGGCTCACTCGTACATGGAGGCCATCGGCTCCTATCTGGCAATCGAACTTTACGCGGAGGAAGCTGCCGTTCTGGTATGCGTAGCTTCGCCCGTCATCCTGATACAGCGTTCCATGGCAGTCGTCGCCTGCATACACACGCAGAGTGAGTGGTCCCTGGGGCTGTTCGTTTGTACTCTGCACCAGGGGTGCGATGGGGAGGATCGATCCTTCGTGTACAAAAACGGGGAGCGTACCCAATTCCGGTTGCACAGAGATGGTAAGAGGCACCTGTGCGGCTGCATTTGCCGGCTGAGCCGGATCGGAGATCACCGGAGGCGGCTGTGGGATTTTTTCACCGGTCCAATAGTCATACCAGGACTCCGATGGGAATTCGACGGTATAACGATCGAGCTGGTCAGGATAAGGCGGCGCTGCAATCAGCAAATTGCGGCCCAGTAGAAATTCTCCCGATGCGCCTGAATCGATATCGATGGGATGATGGTCCGGGGCGGCGTCTGGATATTCCAGGAACAGTGGGCGCACCACCGGCAACCCTATGCGAGAAGCCTCCTCTGCGAGCGTATAGAGGTAGGGCATCAGGCGATAGCGTTCTTCGATAAACCGACGGCGGATCGATTCGTGGTCAGGACCGCCGACCCAAGGCTCCTGATCGCCGGTTCCTTTCTCCGTGTGGTCGCGGTCGATCGGCTGAAATGCTGCGATTTCCAGCCACTTTGTCAGCAGATCCGGCGGCGGCGTACCGATGAATCCCCCCACATCCGCACCGGTGAAAGCAAATCCGCTCAGACCCAGGTTCTCGAGCATGATCGTTGACATCCGGAGGTGATTCCAGGTGCTGCTGTTGTCGCCCGTCCACGTGGCAGCATAGCGCTGGCCGCCCGCGTACGTGGCGCGCGTCAGGACAAAGGGGCGCGTGTCCGGATCAAGCGTTTTCAAGCCTTCGAAGGTGGCACGCGAATTCTCCATGCCGTACATGTCGTGAATCTCGGCGTGCGTTGCTGTTCGTTTGGAGAACCCAGGCTCATCGATACGATGGACGACGTCGAGAGGCATCGTCTTCGTGGGCGAATCGAAGACGGAGGGCTCGTTCATGTCGTTCCAAAAGCCGCTGACGCCTACATCGTGAAACTCGCGATAAAGTGTTCCCCACCATGCGCGCGTTTGCTGCTGCGTGAAATCAGGAAAGACGCTGGGGCCGGGCCAGACACGGCCGGAAAATATCGATCCATCGGGATTCTTTACGAAGTGGTCGCCGGCGATACCGCTGTCATAGGGCAGATAGTTTTGCCCGGGAAGCTTCGCGATGTGCAGATCGGTAATCGCGACAACGTGAAAGTTTTTAGCCTTGAGCTCCGCGATCATGCCGGGAAAATCCGGAAAAAGAGCACGATCGACGGTAAAGGGACGATTCTTCTCCTGGAAGTCGATGTCGAGATAAATGGCGTCGGCTGGTATACGGTCGGCTCTCAGCCGGTCCGCCACTTCCATCACTCGCGATTGCGGAATATAGCTGTAACGGGACTGCTGGAAGCCGAGCATCCACAGTGGCGGCAGAGGCGGAGTCCCGGTAAGCCATGCGTACGATTGAAGAACCTGCTTCGTTGACGGTCCATAGATCAGGTAGTAGTTCAGCGGACCATCCACTGCGCCGAAGGAATAGACGTCGGGTAGCTCCTTGCCGAAATCGAAGCTGGTCCGCCATGTGTTATCAAGAAATACCCCGGTAGTCACGCCTGCTTTATAGGTCATGAAAAAGGGAATGCTTTTATAGATGGGATCGGTCGATTCCTGAAAGCGGTACGCATCCGTGTTCCAGAGGGAGAAGGCTCCGTCGCGGCGGTCGAGAGGGCCGGTTTTGTCGCCCAGCCCAAAGTAATGCTCGTCCAGCGGCATGATCTTGTAGGTGCGAAAACTGTTGCCTTCGAAGCGAACCGGCAGGGCATCCTGTTGCACGATCTTTCCTGTCAGATCGCGGACGGTCAGCTGCAGATTGCTTTTCGCAATCTGCACCACCAGCGCATGCGTGCGGAAGCCGAAAGATGTCGCGGAAGATTCCGGAGTTACCTTGATCCTGCTGCGAAGCGCATTGGGAAGAACAGCCCAGGAGGCGTCTTCCTGGGGAGCATTGCTTCGCACAATGCGAATTCGGATGACGTCATCGCGCAAGGCTGTGATTTGCTCCCGTATCGAACCTGCTTCGATGGCAACTCCATCGTCCAGGGCCGAGAAGGTGGTTGCATGGTCGAGGATAAGTGTCTTGTCTTTCCCAATTTGCTCTTGAGCATGAAGAACGGAAGAGAGCGGAGCCGCGAAAATAAAAAGTGTTGCACTGAGAACGCAAAGTCTTCGCATAGGTATTCCTGAAGTGAACATGATTTGTGCCTGAGCAGTTAATGTGATGATTCCGCCTACGGCGCATCGTCAAGACTGGAAGGGTGCGAATCCTCAAAGGCGATGACGGCACCTTCACGCCGCCTTTGCTGGAGCACCTTCATTTGTTCGAGAGCCGCGTCCGCGTCCGCAGTGTCGCCAATCTTGCGGTAAAGCCGGGCCAACATGTAATGAAGGCCGCCATCTTGATCGCTTTCCAAACCCATTTTCAATTCGCTGATCGCTTCCTGCGTCTTTCCGTCCGCGTCGTACACTTTGCCGAGCAATGCATGCACATGCGGAAGCATCTGCGGCTTGGCTCGCAAGGCTTTCAGTAAAAATGGCTCGGCATCGGGGAACTTGTGCTGAGAAATCAGCGCTTCGCCCATCAGCAGGTTTACTTCCGGATCGTCGGGGCTTTGGAGCAGTGCTTTCTGTGCTGTATCAATGGTCTTGGCCACATTTGCTCCTGCAAAATAGGCGAATGCCAATCCGAGGAGAGCAGCAGGATCGTTGGGAGAGATATCCAGCGCTTTTGCGTATTCACCCTGCGCGTCGTCATATCTCTCCCGCTGACGGTAAATATCGCCAAGGAGGATGTGGCTTCTGGCTGAATTGGGTTCGAGTTGCTCGAAATGCGCCAGGGACTGAAAAGCCAGTTTTTCATTGGCCTTGATCGACCAGTAGAGTGCTGCCGCCGTCGGGTGCGAAGACAAGGCCAGGAGCTCGCGGCCGGCATCGGAGGACAATTCGTAGTCGCCGGTGAGAAAAGCACATGTGGCCAGCAGTTGCAGCGCGCTCGCGTCGCGGTTGCCTAAGCTGTTCCTCAAGCGACTGTCACACAGGCCATAGTGACCTGACGCGTAATCCTTTTCAGCCAAATGCTGGATCGCCGAAGGAGATACGGAAGAAGATGCGGGTTGGCTTGCATGGCGCATGAAAACGGTCTCTTCAAAGGGAGCCGATACGCCGTGAACTGTTTGCGAAAACGGCACGTAAAAGGCGTCGTCTATTTTGCCTGAAGCGTATTGCCGGCTCAGGAAGTCCAGAAAGCGATCGGTCTGCTCATCCGGCATTCCTTCAAACAGGGAGGGCAAGCTGGAAAGAAGAAAGCCCGGATCGCGGGCCCATACTTCATGAAGGAGTGAAAGCGCTTCTTCATTTTCATTTGATGATACCGTATTCATGCGAAGACGCGCCTCGCCCAGAAGCGCCAGCATGCACTCCGGACTTGCTTTTTGCTCCGCGCCGAACTCCAGTGCAGCATGGTCTTCGTCGCGCTGCTTCAGATACAGAAAGCCCAGTTCCGAACGCATGCATGGAGGTTGATCTTTGGAAGCGAGAACGCTCTCGTATAAGCCGGCTGCCTCCTTATATCTGGATTGCTTGACCAGCGATTGGGCAAACAAGGCTTTTGCGTACGACGAATCCTGATCGTCTTTGACCATCTTGCGTGAGTCCTCTTCTTCCTGGCTGAGGGAGGCAATACCCAAAGCAAACCAGGCCGAGCTTTGTTTGGCATCCAGACGGACTGTATGCCGAAGCTCACGCGCCGCCTGCGAGAACTCTCCCAATGAGGAATAGGCGCGCCCAAGGGTAAGAGAGGGAAGCGGATCGGCATCATTCATCTTCTCTGCTTTCAGCAGCAATGGAATGGCGTCCTTTGCCTTTCCCGTATGAACGTAGTCGATTCCGAGAAAGAGATTGGGAACATAGAGAGCCGGTTTCAGCCGGTTTGCTTCCTGAAAACTTTGAATCGCCGCAGCGTAATCTCCCGTTTCATGCTGCATGAGTCCAAGATTTGCCCACAGCTCGGGAATATCGTTTTGAAGTTTTACGGCTTGCTTATAATCTGCTGCCGCAGCGGCATAGTCGTTTGCGGCCTGCGCCTGTTGGGCTGCGGACAATAACGAAGCGAGTTGAGGGGATTGATCCTGCTGGCCAACCCCGAGTTGGGGAATGACCAGCAGGACCACCGATAGCAATGTTGGAGAAATTCTCAAGTAGCGATTACCAGTAGAACTTTCCTGCAAATTGCACCGTGCGGCTGGGAAAGGCGTTTGTGATTTGCCCGAGACCGGATTGACACGATGCCTGCGCATTGGGGTCGCATCCCGTATAGGCAGCGCCGCCGTTCTCTGGAGCATAGAACTGCGGGTGGTTGAAGGTGTTGAACAGCTCTGCCCGGAACTGCAGTCGCATGGATTCAGTGAACTGCCAGTTTTTCATGAGCGAGGTATCCCAGTTCTGGTAATTGGGACCGCGAAGGTAAGAGAAGAAGCGCGGAGCGGTTCCGAAGGTGCCGTAGGGAGCGTATGCAAAGGCTCCGGTATTGAACCATTCGTGAATGTTCGGATGCGCCACGTGCACGTCTCCGACGACGTCCGGCCTCGGGTTGCCTCCATAGGAGGCAATGTCAGCGCCGCTGATGCTGAGGGGAATGCCCGACTTGAAAGTGGCAATCTGCGAGACTTCCCATCCGCCGAATACGGCATTTTCCAGGCGGTTCATGTTCGCTCCGACCGCTCTTCCGCGCCCGATGGGGAGCTCATAAATGTAATTGGCTACCAGGCTATGTGTCGTGTCCGAACCGTCCACACTCTTTTCGGCGGCCAGGTCGTAATTGTTTGCCGGTCCGGCATTGCCGGAATACGACCAGGAGTTGTTGCCCTCCACGTTATCCAGGAACTTGGAATAGGTGTAGGAGACGAGCGCAGTCAGGCCTTTGCTGAAGCGATGGTTGAAATTGACCTGCAGAGCATTGTAGTTGGAGAAGCCCACGGGAGCGTCGGCTTCGGCAACGCCGCAAAACTGCGGGAAGGGCTGAAGGAGCTGTGATTGCACTATCGTTGGCTGATCCAGCGCGCAGCTGCTGGTTCCTGCAGCAATCGCCCCATAAAACGGGTTGGGAACGAGAGCGTTGAGCGTTGACTGACCGAGGGGCAGGTATGTCGGATTCAACTGGCTCCGGTTGAGCGAGCTGGTGATCAAGTGCGTGCCGCGATTCCCGACATAGTTCACGTCCAACACGTCGTTGGGGGCGATAGCCCATTGCCAGCCCAGCAGGTACTGCTGGACATAGCTGGAGGAGCGTTGTCTGAAGTTGCTGCTCACGGAGTTTCCAACCTGTTGCAGCTCACCCAGGGAGTTCCCGGTAATCGGGATAAAACCATTCGGCCAGGGATTCGCCATGGTAACGGCAGGATTCGGCGTAATGGCATTCAGTGTGTAAGGAATATTGGTCTGACTAGCAAAGCCGGAGTTTTGCGCCAGGAAGCAGCAAGATATCGATGGCGGGTAGAAGATGCCGTATCCGCCGCGGACAACGAAGTTGGGGAGCGTCTGATAGGTGAACCCTACGCGCGGCGCCCAGTTATCGAAGTTCGTATCGTAAGAACCCCGCTGATTGCTGGAAAGGAACTGCAGCGCTCCCGGCAATGTCTGTCCGATAGTTGTCCCGATTGGATTCGAAGCGTTGGGATTGAAGACGGATGCGACGTTATGACGATAGGTGGGGGCTGTCTGAATCTCATAGCGGAGGCCGAGATTCAGAGTCAGCTTCGGAGTTACCTTCCAGTCATCTTGGACGTACCAGCCAAAATAGTGGGTAGCAACGGCGGGATTGTATGTCGTTCCTGTAGCGCCGCCATCGAGGACACCAAGCATCAGTTGCGCCAGCCCGTTTCCAGTTGCGAAACCGGTTGCGCTGTTTGGGTCTGGTCCATTGGTGAATGTGCCGTTTGACTGCAGGGTGGACTGGAAGAAGTTTGCCTGATCATCCTGCTGCTCGACGTACATGAATCCAAAATTCAGCGTGTGCCGGCCGAGGCTCTTAATTAGATCAACAGCGACGCTGCCGATTGGGCCGTGGTTGGTTACCGTTTCATTCGTCAGTGGGCCGAGTGGAGACTGGCTGCCGATTTTCACGATGGGGAACTCGGGACTGTTTGTGTCCAGATAGGACGGCAGGCCCAGGCTTGTAGGTTTAAACCCTCTCGACTGGTTGGTGGAGGTCTCATGCCAGACTTCCACTCCGGACATGATATTCATGGTCAGGGTTGGGCTGAAAACATGGCTGAATCCGGCTGCCATATTCCAGCGGTTATTCGGGCGGGCGTTGCCGGGACCGGCATCGTTGTCGGAACCCCAATAGTCGGGCGTGCCGGTTTTAAACTCATTTTTGTACGAGTAGCGGAAGTAGAAACGTGAGCCGCTGTTGATGTTGTGGTCCACGCGGATCAGGTATTCGTCGGAGTTGGCAGGATTCGTTCCTGTGGCTACAAAATTATTCGTGATTCCGGATCCGTTTGGCTTTGGAAAATAGCTGACTAGCTTTGCTCCAATTGGGTCGACCGGACCCAGCGTGGTGATGTCATTGTTCTGGATGGGATCACGTATGTAGCCCGATTGGGTTGCTATGCGGCCTGTTCTGGGATCCACCTGGCCTGCGGTTATAGTGCGGGTACTGCGCGGATCGTAAATCTGGCCTAAGTAAATAGGACGTCCAAGAGCATCCGTGCCCATCTGGGGGCCGAGAAGTTCGGAAAAATTTCCGGCGAGAAAATTGGCATCGGGAACGGTGAATGTGCTGTTTGCCGGCGTGGCCAGGTTCAGATGTTCGTAAAGCCCGAAGATGAAGGTCTTTTCACGTTGCTTGTAGAGACCGGGAATGTAGAGCGGGCCGCCTGCCGAAGCGCCGATCTGGTTGCGGGTGAAATTGCCTTTACTGAGATTGTTATGGTTATTGAACCAAAGGTTGGCATCAAGCGAAGAATTCCGATAGAACGAGTACACGTCGCCGTGGAATGAACTGGTACCCGATTTCGTGACGACGTTCACCACGTTGCCTGTGCTCCATCCATACTGTGCGGTGAAGGAGTTGTTCTGGACTTTGAATTCCTGCACTGCATCTACCGAGGGCACATAATCCACAGCGCCCCACTCCGGATCGGTATCCCATGCGCCATCGAGCAGATAGGCTGACGTTCCGAAGAAGCCGCCGGCAAAGTTGAGGAAGGATATGTCCTGATCCGCGTCATCGGTACTGGGACCGCCGCCGCCGAGCAGCATCTGGCCTTCCGAGGTATTGTTTACCGAGGAGTTGAGAGTGGCAAGGCCGTAGACGTTTCTGAGGTTAAGCGGGAGTTCGACGACCTGCTTCGAGTCGAGATCCGCCGACAGGTTTGCGTTATCCGTGTTGAGCAGGGACGCCTGGGCATTCACAACCACCTGCTCGGTAGCGGAGCCTAAAGTCAGGGTAACGTTTTGCGTGGCCGACTGCGCCGCATCGAGCACAATTCCGACCTGCTGATACTTCTTAAACCCGTTGATCTCAATGTCGAGACTGTATGTAGCGGGAGGTAACTGGGAGAAGGTATAGTGCCCGTTTTCGTCCGTGGTGAAAACGCGGGCCACACCCTGCTCCCTGCTTGAGAGCCTTACGGAGGCCTGGGGTACGACCGCTCCGGTTGCATCCGTCACCGTGCCGCTGAGGGTCGCCGTCGTGACTGCCAGTTGTGCTTTGATCCAAGATGGGTAGCTTACAACTAAGGTGAGCAAGATCGTTAGCTTGCCCCAATATAGAAATCTTTTTCTTTTCAATTTAGCCTCCAAAATGTGACATCACATCCGATCCAATGCGCCCTGAGCAGTTCGTGTCTCGCTGAAATAAGCGGCTGGATCAGAGGTTGCAAAAGCAGGATTCTTATAGGGGCCGGAATATTGGGCAGATAAGGTCTTTGCAGTAAGGCAATCAGGTCTTTACATGCAAACTTTTCAGAAAAGTTTTTTATTTTGTGTTATTTGCGAGAGGTAAATGTGGAGGGCCGGGTATCGTTCGAGGCCAAAACGCCGGTTATAAACGGGGAGATGTTAAGGACGCCAGATCAGCGGAGGCGTGGGTTTTCGCTTTGACCGCAGGGATGAAGACTGTGCCCTTCGAGGCAGGGATCCATCGCTTTGCAAGACAGCCATATATATTGGAGAAATCATCTCCGCACTGCGGATATTTCGAAAGGAACCATGATGCGGAGTGCTCTCTTACTGACCGCGGGTTTCGTGTGTCTGGTCCATCTCAGCCCAGCGCTGACTCAACCTTCAAAACCGGCGACTGCAAGGCAAGCCTTGTACCGACAGGCTGGCGCTCCCATAGACAAGCGGGTGGACGATCTGATGCGCCGCATGACTGTGGAAGAAAAGGTCCGGCAACTGGATATGTATGCCGGGGCCAAGGACCTTGTGGATAAGCACACGGACGATACCCATGCGGCTGCCAACGCCGTTTTTCTTCCGGAAAAGGCGCAGGGTCTATGGGGAGATCTTGGAGTGGGGTCGGTCCACGACTTGTATCCAACGCCGGAGCAGGCGAATGCCCTCCAGAAGTGGGTCGTCGAGCATAACCGTCTGGGCATTCCAGCTCTTTTCATTGAAGAAGGGCTTCACGGTTTCAACACCGGAACGGTATTTCCTACGCCGCTCAACCTTGCCGCTACCTGGAACCCGGAGATCGCACAGGAGACCGGCGCAGCCATTGGGGCAGAGGCTCGCGCAACCGGGGTTGATATGATTCTCGGGCCTGTGCTCGATCTCGCGCGCGAGCCACGCTGGGGACGCGTTGAAGAGGATTTCGGAGAAGATCCTTATTTGACCGGGCAGCTTGGTCTGGCATATGTGCGTGGCGCACAGGGCGAGAGCCTGAACACGGATCATACCGTTGTGAGCGAACCAAAGCATTTTGCCGGGCATGGTTCTCCTGAGGGCGGCACGAATACATCGCCGGTGCATATCGGCGAGCGTGAGCTGCGCTCGGTGATGCTGAAGTCGTTCGAGCCTGCTTTTCGTGAGGGACATGCCATGGCTACGATGGCTGCTTACCACGAGATTGACGGTATCCCTGTTACCGCCGATCCGTTTCTGTTAAAGAAGATTCTCCGCGATGAATGGGGCTTTCGGGGATTTGTGCTCTCGGACCTCGGCGCGATCCAGCGTTTGTACAAAGTGCACCACGTTGCTGCAACGCCAAAAGACGCCTCGTGCATGGCCATCCGCTCGGGGGTAGACATGCAGTTCTACGACTTCGATCATGATGTTTTCCAGAAAGCGCTGATCGACTGCGTACACGAAGGGTCTCTTTCGCAGGCGGATCTGGACCGGGCTGTTGGCGCCGTGCTTCGCGTGAAGTTTGCGCTGGGACTATTCGATCATCCATTGGTTGATCCGAGTCTCAACGCTCGAGTGCATCGATCGCCGGAGCACCTTGCGCTCTCGCTGGAGTCGGCGCGTCAGTCTATGACGCTGCTGAAGAATGATGGCCGTCTGCTGCCGCTTTCAAAGTCTGTACAACGCATTGCCGTCATCGGTCCCAATGCCGACGTGGCGCGCTATGGCGACTATGAAAAGGAGGAGAACGGTGAGCACATCAGCCTGCTTGACGGCATCCGCACGCTTGTTTCCCAGGCAACAGTCACCTTCGATGCAGGCAAAGATATTCCAGCGGCTGTAGCCATGGCGAAAGATGCGAATGTGGTGATTTTGGGCTTGGGAGAATGGCAGGGTATCTCAGGAGAGAGTTTTGATCGCTCCAATCTCGACTTGCCGGGAAATCAGGCACAGCTGTTGGAGGCCGTGGTTGCTACGGGTAAGCCTGTGGTCCTTGTCCTTGAAAATGGCAGGCCGCTGACAATCGGATGGGCAAAGGAGCATGTTCCCGCGATTCTGGAAGCGTGGTATCCGGGCGAATTCGGCGGCAAGGCAATTGCCGAGACTCTCTTCGGCGAGAACAATCCGGCCGGACGCCTGACGATTACTTTTCCGCGCAGCGTCGGGCAGTTGCCGGTCTTCTATAACAGCGACCCCTCGCGGATGCGCAAATATGTGGATGACGACGGGAAACCGCTGTTTCCTTTTGGGTTTGGACTGAGCTATACCACCTTCCGCTACGATCATCTTGCTGCACAGCCTCCGGCGCCGGGCAGTGGAGGCGATATCGTGGTGACGGCCGATGTGACAAATACGGGGGATCGCGAAGGCGAAGAGGTTGCCCAGCTTTATTTGCGACAGGATGTGAGCAGCGTCGAAACGCCAGACCGCTCGCTGAAAGGTTTTTCGCGAATACTCCTGAAGCCGCAGGAAACAAAGACCGTCACCTTTCGCATTCCGCAAGAGCAGCTTGCAGTGTGGAACGCAGAAGGGAAATGGGCTGTCGAGCCGGGAAGCTATACCGTTTGGGTTGGCGGTTCCTCCGAAGCGTCCCTAAGCAGGCAGTTTTCTTTACGCCACTGATCCGGGTTGACCCAACAGGTGGAGTGAATCTGAGATGCGGCAGACCGGGGAAACAGGAACAACAGAGAGTTAAGGAATGACACGAATCAGAAAATATTTGCGTGCTTTGATATTTCCGGCAATTTTTACCAGTTGCGTATTAGGACTAGAAGGACAGCAAACTAAAAACCCTGTGGACTATGTTTCTCCAAACATTGGAGGGATTGGACAGCTACTCACTGCTACTGTTCCATACGTTCAATACCCCCATGGGATGATGCGAGTGGCTCCGGTGACTACGCCGGGGATTACAGACCGCTATCTGGCGGACAAGATTTACGGATTTCCGGTTGGCCCCGCCATTTTGATGGCGTCTGTCGGCAATAGCAGCAGCCGTCCACAGGACTATGCTTCTGACTTTGATCACGACTTTGAGACTGCAACTCCGTATTACTATGCTGTGGATCTTCAAACGTGGAATATCAAGGCTGAGTTAACGACAAGTGCACAGGCGGCCTTGTACCGGTTTACTTTTCCCGCCAGTGCTCATGCGCACTTGGCCCTCAGCATGAAGGATGATTCTGAGCTCGCCGTTCTAAGCAGTACGGCGATACAGGGAAGCGAAAAGATCGTCGGTCCCGTTGGAGAACTTTCGGGAGCCGCAGGCGAGACCAGGGAGTATTTCTATGTGGAATTCTCCAAGCCGGTTCGTGCCTACATGACGTGGCAGGGTGATGATCTTTCACGCGTGGAGAAGCGCGTTGGCAACCAGATCGGATTTGTAA